>VFSW01008738.1_pt1 | contig 14517 bp, 10 predicted proteins | sample 5358111 | NCBI WGS metagenome assembly VFSW01 (sample SAMN11554181, study PRJNA540505) | mine drainage metagenome | isolation source: sediment from site ElyBrook_90M | place: USA: Ely Copper Mine, Vershire, VT | collected 2017 | reverse complement strand
GTGGGGGATGTCTGCAGAAGTTTCAGCTGGAGATGGGGTGCATCGGGCAGAGATGCAACCTTTCCCTGTGCCGTCAGAGTAAGAGGGGCCGCAAACAGCGAAAGGATCAAGTACAGAGCTCGGTTAGGCATGAGTCGCCTCGCCTGCTCCGACTTCGCTTTGGCCGTCGAGATCTTCTTTACGATGAATGAGCAGATAGGCTGTCGGGACTAGAAAGACCGTGACGATTCCAGACACGGTCAGGCCGCCCAGGATGGCGCGAGCCAACGGTGCATATTGTTCACTTCCGGGCTCGAGGGCGAGCGCCATGGGGATGAGCCCGAGAATCGTAGCCAAGGTTGTCATCAGGATGGGCCGTAAGCGGACCTTGCAAGCCTCCGCGAGGGCGAGCTTAATGGGATGGCCATGAGAACGCAGTGTGCCAACGAATTCGACAATGAGGATGCTGTCGGAGACGGCAATTCCGGTCATCATGATGACGCCCATCAGCGACATGACGTTGAGAGTCGTACCCGTAACCAGCAGGAACAGAATCACGCCGGAGAGTCCCGGCGGAATCGCCAGAAGGATGATGAATGGATCGGAGAAGGAACCGAACTGGGCCATCAGGATCAGGTAGACCAAAAGTACGGCGAGGACGAGACCTGTGCCAAAGCTCGAAAAAGAGCTGTGCATGTCTGCAATGGCGCCACCGACCGACACTGTTATTTGAGATGAGTGGTGCAGGTTGTCCAACACGTGATTGATCTGCTTGCTGACGCCACCAAGATCCTCCTTCTTCGGCATGACATAGATGTCGAAGCTGCGTCGCAGTTGGTAATGATCGACCTCGGTTGGAGTATTGATCTCCTTGATAGAGGCCAGGGATTCTAGCGGGGTCGTGGTTGCGGAGCCAGGAGCTCGCAACGGAATTTGCTTGAAATCCGTCAATGTCTTGATTTGGTCGTCAGGGTATTGGACGCTCAGGAAGTAATTGTTCCCAGTTTTCGGATCAACCCAGAAGCTGGGCGCGATCATGGTATCGGAGGTGAGCGCTGTGATAACGCCATCGATCGCGGACTGCGGGGATATGTTCAAGAGCGCCGCGTGTTCGCGATTGATATTCAGTTCCAGACCTGGGTCGTCAAGGTCTTGCGGAATGAGAACGTCGTTGACCGAACTCAAAGTCTTCACCTTGGCGGCGACGGACTGTGCGAAGGCGAACGTGCCGTCGAGATTACTGCCTCCTATACGAATATCAATGGGCGCCGGTTGGCCTTGATTGACGACGGAGTCGACAAGGCCACCGGTTTGGAAATAGGTATTCACATCGGGGTAGTCATTGGCGAATTTCTTACGCAGACGCTGCATGTAGACAAAGCTACTGGTCTCGTGATCCTCTTTGAGGCTCACCTGGATGAAGGCCGTGTGCATTCCTGAGTTGCTGCTATAGATGGCCGAGAGATCCGGCGTGATGCCAATATTCGAAACAATCATGTTCATGTCATGCGGAGAGACGATACTCCGTATGTCCTGCTCCATCTTGTTTACATATTGATCGGTCACTTCCAGACGGGTTCCAGGGGGGACTTTCACATCAACGACGAACTGCCCCGGATCGGTGCGGGGGAAGAATGCGACTCCAAGAAGAGGGAACAGCCCAAAACTGAGAGTGACGAATGCGGCGAAACCGCAAACGATCAATACGGGTCGCTCCAGACACACGACAATGGCCTTATCGTAGGCATGTTGTAGCCGCTCGAAGAGGCGGTTGAAACCGATGACAATACGTTTGAAGAAGTTCGGAGGAGGAATCCTCTGTTCCGCGATCACTTCCTCTACTGCGTCTTCAGCGCCTGCGTCGGTATTGTGGTCGTGATGACCGTGGCCGGGATCCAGGCGGATGAACTTTGCGCAGAAGAGTGGCACCACGGTCATCGCAACCACATACGACGCGAAGAGAGCCAGTACCACCGCGAGTGCAAGAGCGGTGAAGATGTATCTGCTCACACCGGTTAACATGATCACGGGAAAGAAGACGATGCTCGTGCTGCAAGTGGCCGCCAGCACTGCTAATTGGACCTCTTTTCCCCCGTTGATGGCCGCTTCGACAGGAGGTTCGCCTAGCTCCATGTGGCGAAAGATATTCTCTAGAACTACGACCGAGTTATCGATGAGGCGCGAAAGTGCCAGCGCGATGCCACCGAGGACCATGGTATTGATCGTGCTCGCTCCCAGATTCAGCGCGATGAAAGCGGTCAGACAAGAGATCGGAATGGAGAGCAGGACCGATATGGTGGCGCGTATATTGCCAAGAAAGAGAAGGATCATAAGGGCTGTGAGGCATAAGCCAATGGTTCCTTCATTGATGACGTTCTTGACTGCAATCTTTACAAAGACAGATTGATCGAACACGACGTTGGTCTTCAAGACCTTGGGAATGTCGAGCAGTTGTTTCACTGCATCCCGAATTCCGTTTACGATTTCGATCGTGTTGGAGCCGCCACCCTGTTTGAGAATGGGAATATATACAGAGTGTTGACCGTTCACGCGAACGATATTGTATTGAAGCTGCCCCGAGTCCACCGCCTTACCAACATCGCCCACGAAGACGTTCTCGCCGATATGATCTCGCTTGTCCGTCTTGATCGGCAGGGCGTTGATTTGATCAACCACGGGGACTTGGCTGTTCGTATAGATGTTGTAGTCCTTAGGACCGATGCGCACATCGCCCGCGGGCAAGATCAGATTCGACTGATTCACGGAATGGACGACATCCATCACGGAGAGTTGGTGAGCCTCCAGTTTTATCGGATCGACGTACACCTGGATCTGGCGGTACTTGCCGCCATAGGGTTGGGGAACGGAGGCTCCCGGCACATTTGCGATCTGGTTGCGTACGGAGAACTGCGCAAGGTCCTTCAGTTGCGTTTCATTCAGGCCTTGGCCCTCTAGTGTGACGAGGCATACGGGAAGATTCGAGGCGTCAAACTTCAGCACCACCGGTGGCAAGGTGCCGGGTGGAAGCCGCCGCAGGTTCGCCATGGCGAGGTTAGAAATGTTGCTGACGGCGGCGTCTGCGTCAGTCCCTGGTTGAAAGTAAATCTTGATGAGGCTGACTCCTGGAAGCGAGCGCGACTCAATATGGTTGATTCCACTACCCAGGGTGAAGAAGCGTTCATTGCTGTCCGTAATGTCTGCCTCGATCTGCTGGGGAGGCATGCCTGAATAGAACGTGGCAACGACAACGACGGGGATATTGATCTCCGGAAAGAGATCCACTGGCATTCGTGCGACGGTCGCGATACCCACCACTACAACCATCAGGCAGAACATCAACACAAAAAAGGGATACTTGATCGAAAAGGAAGACATTATTCGCTGACCTCCTCGGCCGCAGTCGGGAGAAATGCGGCGCGCGGAGAGACGAGATCGCCAGGCTGATAGCTGGCCTGCCCGGAAGCAATCACCTTGTCGCCAGCCTCGAGCCCGTTGATGATCTCCAACTGATTCGAAGTCTGGATACCGAGCGTTACATTCTGTTTCTTGACTCGATTGGCTGCGTTCACCAGAAGCACATAGGGCTGGTTGCCATCCTGAACCACGGCCTGGGAAGGCAAAATTAGTGTGTCACTCTTATGTTGCAGTTGAATGGTCGTCTCTGCGTACATTCCCGGATCGAGAACGAGGTCGGGGTTTGGAACGTCCACTTCGGTCAACATGGTGCGCGTGTTGGCGTCGAGAGCTCGAGTAAACCGGACGATTCTTCCGGTAAGAACACGGCCAGTCGAGCTTATTTTGACCTCGACGACGCCGCCGATTTTGATATAGGGAACGTCACTTTCGGGGACCGGCATACGCAAGCGAAGAAGATCGCTCTCCGCCACCTGTACGACGGGGAGCGTTTGCGTATTGGAATCCTGTCCTGCCTGGATGAGCGACCCAGTATCGCCATATCGCATCGTTACCACACCATTGAACGGGGCCACAATCTGTTCGTAGTTGGTGAGCGTCTGGAATCGGTGACTGGTAGCTTTCGATATGCCGAACTGTTGCTGCATCGCCTCAAGCGAAGCTTTTGCGACACCAATCTGTGCCGCAGCCTGCTGATCTTTGGCTAGGGCATCGTCCAATTCCTGCTCTGCGATAAGCCCGGGCCTTTGCCTGGAGGCCTCAGCCAGACGGGTGTACTCATTGTGCAGAGCAGAATAGGTGGACTGTGCGCTGACCACCTCGCTCTTGGCACGCGCAATCTCGGACTCCGCATGCCGGACGTTTGCCTGTGCACCTTGGTATTGATCCTGCAGCTCTGGCACTTCGAGCTTGGCCAAGACCTGCCCCTGGTGAACTTTGTCGCCGATATCCACCCCGATCCAACGAATATAGCCAGAGACCTTGGCGTGCAGTTCGACCTGCTGGTAAGCCTGAAACTGACCAGCAACATTTAAGGAACTCGCGAGGCTACCACGCGTTACTGCAACGACGGCAGCTGTGTTGGGTTGTTCGGCTGGAGCTTTCGTTGGACTGAAGGACGCGTGCAGCCCAAACGTTGCAAGGAGAAGGAGCAGGACGACTGCGATCGAAAAGATTCGCTTATGACGCATGAAACCACCTATCAGAGTGTTTGGAAGAAAGTCTTGGGAAGGCAAAGCATAGGGTCGAGGACGACGTAGCGATCTTCTAGGAAGCTGGTTAATAGTCGGTAAGGAAGGGATACTTCAGTTGCCTGGGATGCAAGCGACGACAGGGGACTACATTCCGAATTTCCTGATGCAGGTCCAGGAGCGGATAGAGGGGTTGTGGTCTTCTGGGGCGATGTTCAACGTTCAAGATGCACCGTCGCGTTGATCCAGGGAATTTCCCAAAAGCGTTTGCGTCGCCTCCTTGGACAAGTTGAATTGAGGTGGAGGCGGCTTCAGCATGACGCACCTGCCTTCGATGAGCCAATTGGAATGACTCTGCTCAAAGAATCCTGGGATGGACTTCTAATGCTGCGTAGGCGTGGCGCAAGGCGGCTTGCCCTTATGAGTTCAAGCAATTGTGCGGCAGGTCCCCTGGGTTCAGGTCCGTGGAGCAATGCAATGCTGAGTTCGCGCTTGATCGGGCCATTATCGAGCGGTACCGTTCGAATGCAACTCATCTTGAGGATCTTGACTAACGCCATCGAAGGGACAAACCCGACGCCGAGACCTGCTTCGACCGCAGCGATGATACCTTCGTTGGAGCTAATGTCGATTGAAGTGCGAAGCTGGCTTCGCAGTATCCCATTTCCCTCGAGATATTCTTCGACAAAACGACGCATGCCAGATCCGACCTCCCTTAGCAGGATGGATTCCTGGACCAAATCCGCAGCCTTGACAACGGATCTCTTTGCCCAGCGGTGGTCCGATCGGACGATGAGTGCCAACTCGTCTTCTCCAAACGCTTCGATCTTCATGTCTGGTCGAAAGGCCGGTGATTCAATCAGTCCAAGATGAATCTGGCGCAGACTAAGGGCCTGCAGGATTTCGTTGGTGCTACCTGCGGTTATGTGCAGACGTAACTTTGGCCATTCCGACTGCAGACTCGGTAGGAATCGGGGAAGGAAGTGCACCGCGAGCGTGTGCGAAGCGCCGATGTTCAAGTCCATTCCCTCCTGCCCTCCGTATGCTGCCAACGCTGCGACTGCTTCGTTCGAAATCGCTTCGATGTGTCGGACATATTGGAGCAGAGTGTTCCCAGCAGGCGTCAGACTGATATCGCGACCAATGCGGTCCAAGAGTGCTATGCCCAGGTTTGCTTCCAGTGATTTGATCTGTGCAGTAACGGCCGGTTGACTCAAATGAAGTTCATCTGCTGCCCGGCGATAGTTTCGGGTGTCGGCGACCACTCGAAACACTTTCAATTTAAAGTTCTCGATCATGACGTGCCCCAATGAGCAATAGGTGAAGGGAGATTTAATGTCTCCTCCTCTGCGCGATGATTCGCGCGGAAGGAGCATCCTTTCAGGGGTGCTGAGATTCACCGACACACCTTCGCGTGGGAAGCTTTCAGCAGACGCCGGGGGATTCAGCTCAGAATTGGGGGGGGGCGGACAGAGAAACTGGATAAATTGGGCAAACGCCGGCGGTGCCATGAGACTAGGGGCTCGATCTTCGTGATCATGAAACGCGCTGGGCTCAACACCAAAGCCGCGAAGGATAGCGAGGCGCCCCATGGAAGCGCTCGCCGAGACGGCGCCGGGGGCACCACCTTACCGTCTAAATCACCTTTTTTTGCTGCAACCCGTTCATTGTTTGAGAGAAGTTTCGCCTGGGCAATAAAGTGAGCATTGGGCAGAGGCTGTTGATACAAGGAGAGTTTGTACCCCAGCCCCCAACTGAACACACAGATCGCTAACGCAAAGAACACGGTCAAGGAGCAAAATCGACCGCGTCGCGTTGTGTTCATAAAATCCACTCTGATCACCCTTGGGCAGAACCATCTATCCATTGGAGCTGACAGCCCTGTATTAAAAATACACAATTAAATCGTCTTCATCCGCTTTGAACAGTGAGTTTGCATCAAAACATGATCAAAAATTTCTTATTTGCGATCAGATTTTATTGCAGCGTCCCGCGCAATCACCGCACCTCCAATTTCTTATCCAATTGTTTCAAGTAAACCGCGATGAAATGAGCCAACATCCAATGCTTTCGGTTGCTTCGTGAGAGGGGAGCGGCGGGTTCCCCAATCCTCGCGGCAACCGAACGACTTGATGATCGATAAAAGCCTTTTGCGCTCATCGATGCACTCTAGGAGAGACAGGGGCCACTTCGGGGCCGCAGGCATCCATCAGAGACAAGTTTGAAGCGCAGCGGGAGCGCCTTTTCCAATTGCGTTACCGGTGAAGCCAGGGCTTAGCGCCAACGTTGTTCAGCGTGTACGGGATTTGGGCTGGAGCGTTTGGCTGAGGATGAAGAGGCGAAAGGCTCCGGTGTTTCCCCGCGGTTCAGGGCCGGAGGGGTAGGCGAAGGAGAACTTTCGTGAGAGCTTCAAGCCTTTCACCTGCGCTATGCCGAGCGTGTGGAGGGCAAGCTGGTTGCGGACAGCCCAGCGGGAGACGAAGGTGGCACCGAGACCGGCCTCCACGGCGCTCAACAGGCCTTCGGTTGAATCGAGCTCCATTACGGTACGGAGATCTTTCTTCCGGAGCCCTATTTTAGCGAGCGCATTTTCGACGACCCTGCGGGAGCCCGAGCCGAACTCGCGCATGAGAAGCGGCGCTTGTACGAGGTCTTCCGCGTCAATCTCGTGGCCTGACCATTCGTGGCTGGCGGGGACGACGAGCACCATCTGGTCTTCCATGAAGGGCTCAATGTGGAGATCCTTGCGCAGGCCAGGCCCTGCAATGAGCGCGAGGTGGATGCGGTGGTCCGCAACCGCTTCGAGCATCTCGTCGGTGTTTCCGCTGATCGCGGTCACGGCTACGCGTGGATATTCGCGCAGAAATGCGGCGACGAAGTTGGGAAGCAGATATTGCCCGATGGTTTGCGATGCACCGAGGGCCAGGGGGCCGGCGTGGCTTCCCGAGCTGCTGGTGACGGCTTCGAAGGCCTCGTCGGAGAGGGTCTTGAGTTGCTCGGCGTAGGGAAGCAGTGCCGACCCTGCTGCGGTGAGGGTGATGCGTCCACCGCTTCGGTCGAATAGTGGGACACCGTACTCGTCCTCGAGCGCCTTGATCTGCTGGGTGACGGCGGGCTGCGTGAGGAGCAACTCCTCGGCAGCACGGGTGAAGTTCATATGCCGAGCGACCACTCGAAAGACTTTGAGCCGGAAGTTTTCCATTGTTGGGATTGCCTCGTTGCAATTACTTGTGAACGCATCGATTGCGTCGTGAATCATTGTCGCAGACCTGTGTGGCGGCTATCGGCGGTGGGCACCAAGGGCAGGCGCGATAAGTAAACGCAATGCGCCATAAGAACTTCCGCTTGGACGTGGGCTCGTCGGGTGGCGAGACTGCAAGAAGAGGAAATTATGAATTTCTTGTCCAAGATTAATTCGAAGACGGTGTTCTTCGTTGCGCTGATCCTGACTGCGTCCGGGATCGTATCTCCTCCGTTGGCATTGATTGCCGGGATTTGTTACGGCTTCGGTTTCGCGCATCCGTATCACGTCGAAAGCCGGAACCTTTCCAAACTTTTGTTGAAGCTGGCGGTTGTTGGCCTGGGGTTTGGAATGAATCTGCGTGAGGTGGTGCATGCGGGGAGAGCGGGGTTTGGCTACACGGCCATCAGCATTTCGGGAGTGATGCTGCTGGGATGGCTGTTCGGGCGCGTGCTTGGTGTAAGCAAGAAGGCGTCGTATTTGATTACGGTGGGAACGGCTATCTGCGGGGGCAGTGCTATCGCCGCGATCGCGCCCATCACCAACCCGAATGATGAAGAGATGGCGATGTCGCTCGGAACGGTATTCGTACTGAATTCGGTTGCGCTGCTGGTGTTTCCGCTTGTTGGGTTCTCGTTGCACCTGACGCAGACGCAGTTCGGACTGTGGGCGGCGCTTGCCATTCACGACACAAGTTCTGTTGTGGGGGCGGCGGCAAAATACGGGCCTCAGTCTCTGCAGATAGCCACCACCGTGAAGCTGACGAGGGCTCTTTGGATCGTGCCGCTGGCGATGGCGACCGCTTATTTCACGAAGAGTAAGGCGAAGATTCAGTTGCCCTGGTTCATTCTTTTCTTTTGCCTCGCGGCGGTTGCGTACACGTACATTCCTGCGGGGAGAGCGCTGTACCCGGTGCTGAGCAGGCTGGGGAGGGTTGGGCTGACGGTCGTGCTTTTCCTGATTGGCACAGGGCTTTCGAAGGAGACCGTGAAGCGGGTGGGTGCCCGGCCATTCATTCAGGGCATATCGTTGTGGGCGGTGATCGCGGTGCTTTCGCTGATGGCGATTCGCGCGGGATGGATCTCGCTTTAGGGAGTGTTACCGGCCAGGGATAAGTCCTACACGACGGTTTGTCTGACTCTCAGCCATAGGAGAATTTATCTAGTGTGCACCCTTGCTCAAGCTATAGATCAGCACGAGCAGGACAATCGAGCTTACGAGAACATACAGGCGATTCTTTTGCCTGGCAAAGCCGATGATGCAGAAAACAACGCGCGCAACCGGCGTCGCGATCAGGAGAACCAAGCCGAACTGGATGATGCTCTTTGGTTGGAAGTGGAGGAGGCCGTCAAAGATTCCTGAGATGGTGCTGAGCGAAGGGCCGGCTGCACGGAAGTGCGAGTAGTTGGGGGTTGGCGACCAGGGGTGGCGGAGATACAGCAAACCTCCTGCAAAGACGACGATCGCAGCCAGGGTGACGCCGAATCGAAGCATCCTGGCAACGGAAATGTCTACGTCCTGATCGGTGGGCTGGCTCATTTAGATCCTGCCCGTGATGCCGCTGTACATCATCTCGATGCCGAGGACAATGATCACGAAGTCAAACACATATCTGAGGGTTTTGACCTTGGTTTTGACCAGAATATGCGTGCCGGAGAGGGAGCCCGCGAGCACTCCGAGCATCACCGGCATGGCGATGGTTGGATCGATATAACCTCGCGAGAGGTAGATTCCCGCGCTGGCGGCAGCGGTGACGCCGATCATGAAGTTGCTGGTGGTGGTGGACACCTTGAAGGGTAACTTCATGGCCTGGTCCATGGCGAGGACTTTGACGGCGCCAGAGCCGATGCCGAGGAGTCCGGAGAGGGTTCCGGCACCAAACATGATTCCGAATCCGAGTGGAACGCGCTCGGCGGTGTAGAACTCCGGGCCGTCCGGCCCGGGAACGGTGCCCGAGCGCGCAAGCCCCTTTGCCAGTGGATTTACGTGGCCCGTAGGTAGGTTGCTCGGCCACTTGCGAAAGGATGAGAGTGCGGAGTAGAGCAGGACGACTCCGAAGATGATCGCGATCCAATGGCCGGAGACTTTCGCGGTGAGGTAGGCGCCGAGCAGCGCGCCGAGGGTGGTGGCGACTTCGAGGAACATGCCGATGCGGATGTTGGACAAGCCCTCGCGCACGTAGGCAATCGCTGCGCCGGAGGAGGTTGCGATGACGGAGACCAGCGAAGCTCCGATGGCGTAGCGGATATCCACGCCGAAGAGCAGGACGAGCACGGGGACGATGACCACACCTCCGCCTAATCCGGTAAGAGCACCTAGCAGGCCTGCTGCAATCGACGTGGCGAAGAGTGCGCAGCTGAAGAAGATCAGGCTCACGTGGCCGCCTTGATGGAGGGAACATCGCGACGGCGAACGGAGAGTATGGGGCAAGTTGCCAGCGCGAGGAGATGGTACGCAAAGCTGGTGCGAAGATGGCGGCGGAGTTGAGACTCCGCGTGAACTCCAAGGACGATCAAGCCGGCATGCTGGCTCTGGGCTCGCTCCATGAGCTGGTCAACCGCCATCCCTCGCTCCAGATGAAACGCGGGCTCGCACCAATCGGGACGGACGTCACCCAATTCGGCCTTCATACTCTTGCAGTACTCATGAGCCATCTCCAACTGTAAGCGTTGATTGTCTTCCGCGACGGACGGCATCAGTTGGCAGACCTCAATGGGCGCATCGAACGCATCACCGAAAAAGATAGCATAGGGAGCAGCTGCAGCCGCCTCATGGGTAAAGTCGGAAAAGTAAAGGATCTTATCAAAGTGTAACTGCAGGTCGATTCCAGATAATACATGAGCTCCCACGGTGAGAGTAGGACACTGTGCCGAGAGAAGGATCTTCTCGGTGTTGGAGCCGATAAGAAGGTGCTCCAGGCCGCGGTGAACACCATGGACGCCGAGGACAAGAAGATCGGCATGGAATCTATCGACAGCACTCAGTATGACGTCTGAGGGGATTCCGTCGTCGATGTGAGTCTCGACGGCTAGACCGAGCCGTCTGATTCCGCTGGCGAGGGCGTCCAAGCGTTCCTGAGCGACTTGTCGCATGAGGCTTGGCCGCGCGGTTTCTACCTCGACCTCCCGGGCGGCTTGCGTGAGTTCGAGAACGTGGAGCATGACGATCGTCGCATGGAAGTGCTGTGCGAAGGCCGCCGCGTAGTCGAGGGCGAGACGTGAACTCTCGAGAAAGTCAGTAGCGAACAAAATTCTACTGACTTTGATTTCAGCAATCATGCCGATCTCCGTTGCCAACTATGGTTGTGAGCCGCTTTGAAATCTGAGGGTAGACAGGTCGGCTTCGTAGGCGAAGCGAGCGTTTGCTTCCTCGATTTGAGCCTGTGTCTGCTGAAGCTGGGCCTGACTCAATTCTACGATGGAGCTAAGCCCGAGCTTATATCGGGTTTGCGCCAGATCGAGAGCAGTGTTCGCTTCGTTGAGCAACTGAGCGGTTACACTCATTCGCTGCTGCGCGGTCATGGTGCTGAGCCAAGCAGTCCTTACGTCGCGGACGATGCGATCGGTCAGCTGCCGGCTCTGCTCATCGGACGCCTTTGCCCGGAGGTTTGCCTCCGCTGCCTGGGCATGAAACTTGAATCCATTGAAGATGGGAATACTCAAGTTGAAGCCCGCGGCTCCATACCAATTTTGAGCGAAGTAGGTGGAAGAGCCGCCCGGCGCAACTCCGACTACTCCAAGGGCTCAGATCGTGGGCAGCAACTGTTCGTGCTGTGCGTGGCTGAATCGCACATCCGCATCGTGATTCAGCCGGAGGGCCTGCAGGTCGGGCCGTTGTTTCATGGCAAGCGCGATAACTTCGTCCACCGAGTTGGCGATCGGCGCAGATATGACGGGGTCATCGACCAGATGATAGCTATGGTTTGAGGTGGTCCCAAGGATGTCGTTCAAGTTGGCCATGGCGGCGTCGGCCTGGTTCTGCGAGTCGAGGACCAGCAGTTTTGCTTGCGAGAGATTCACTTCCGCGAAGCTCTGATCCAGGGTTGACTTGAGCTTGCTCTTGGTCAGGGCGGTCACCTGATCGCCGACGTTCTGTCGCTCCTGAACTGTGCTGTTTGCTACCTGTAAGGTCGCCTGAGCTTCCAAAGCGTTGTAGAAGGCGAGATCGGTTGCAAACACAATGTCCTCTCGCGTTGCCTCTGCATTCTGCTCTGCGGCTTTGGCTTGGAGGGATGAAGATGCAACGAGATTGTGGGTGCGCCCAAAGTCGGTGATGAGCTGGCTGAGCTCGACACCTGCACCGACATGATTGAGCAGGCGGGAAGCGGAGAGGGCTCCCGAGGACAAGCGGCTGGCCTCCTCCGCACCGACGCCGGTCGCGTTGCCGTAGAGGCTAGGAAGCTCGCCCGATCGTGTTTCCCGTATGACCTGCTTTTGCGCAAGGGCGATGAGCGCTGCAACGCTGATGCGCGGGTTATTTTTCAGAGCGATTTGCTCGGCTTGTTCGCGTGTGAGCGATTCATCTGCGGACGAAGATGCGGGCGACGCAGTGGGCGCCTGCATCACCATGGGCGCGTCTGGCAGCTTCCCATGGACTTGTGCAAAGAGGACGGGTGAGCAGATCGAAAAAAGGAGGACCCCTAGAAGATTATGTTTAGACATGAGCCACCTCCGCAGTCGCTTCGGCGTCTGCTTCTTTGCGGTGCATGAGCAGATATACGGCCGGTACAAGAAAGACCGTAATGATGCCCGACGAGATGAGGCCTCCGAGAATGGCTCGTGCCAGCGAGGCGTACTGCTCGCTCCCCGGTTCAAGAGCCAGGGCCATGGGAATGATTCCTAGGATCGTGGCAAGCGAAGTCATCAAGATCGGGCGCAAACGCATAGAACATGCGTCGACAATCGCCTTGCGGATAGGGATACCCGTTGCCCTTAGGGACCCTACGAATTCGACGATGAGGATGCTGTTCGACACAGCGATGCCGGCCATCATGATGACTCCCATGAGAGACATTACGTTCATGGTTGTTCCTGTAACCAGGAGGAAGAGAATGACTCCAGCGACTCCGGGCGGGACGGCGAGAAGGATGATGAAGGGATCAGAGAAGGATGCGAATTGGGCCATCAGGATGAGATAGACCAGGACCACGGCGAGGATAAATCCAATGCCGAAGCTGTTGAAGGACTCGTGCATATCGTCTACTGAGCCACCAACATGGACTGTTAGATTGTGTGGCACAGGGAGGCCGGCCAGCACCTTATTCACGTCACGGCTTACATGGCTCAAATCTTCGGCCTTCGGCATCACGTACACGTCGAAACTGCGACGAAGCTGGTAATGGTCTACTTCTGTCGGAGTCTTGATTTGTGTGATCGAAGCAAGAGATTCCAAGGGAGTCGTATGCTTTCCGTCGTCGGATCGAAGCGGAATCTGCTTGAAGTCGGTGAGGGTCTTGATCTGGTTGTCGGGATACTGCACCGTGAGCATGTAGTTGTTCCCGGTCTTTGGGTCGACCCAGAAGCTGGGCGCAATCATGGAATCGGAGGTGAGAGCGGTGATCACGTTGTCAATCGCCGTCTTTGGGGTGATCCCCAACAGTGCCGCGTGCTCACGATCGATGTTGAGTTCGAGACCGGGATAGTCGAGGTCCTGCGGAATCAGAACATCCGTTACCGAGGGCAAGGTTCGCAGCTTTTCGGCAATCTGCTGGGCGTATGCATAATCGGAGGTCATGTCGCTGCCTCCTATTCGGATGTCTATCGGAGCGGGCTTGCCCTGATTCACGACGGAATCTACGAGGCCACCCGTCTGGAAATAGGTTCCGACTTCGGGGAAGTCGGTGGCGAACTTGCGTCGCAGTCGCTCCATGTAGACGAAGCTGCTGGTCTTATGGTCCGGCGTGAGACTGACCTGGATAAAGCCGGTGTTCATTCCGGAGTTACTTGTATAGATTGCTGACAAGTCTGGAGTGATTCCGATGTTGGAGACGATCATGTTCATATCGTCCTTTGAGACCACCTGGCGAATATCGTTTTCCATCATGGCAACGTACTCGTCGGCGACTTCAATCCGCGTTCCCGGCGGTGCCTTTACATCCACGACAAATTGTCCGGGATCTGTGCGCGGGAAGAACGATTTACCCAGGAGTGGATAAAACGCCAGACCTACGATCACGAAGATTGTGACGGCTACCACGGTGGCGGCAGGACGGTCGAGGCAGAGCTCTACTCCGCGGTCATAGGCTTTCTGCAGGCGTTGGTACTGATGATTGAAGCGGTCGGTCACGCGATGGAAAAGACTTGCCTTGGAGAGAGTCTTTTCAGCCTCCGGGAGGTTTGACTCCACAGCTTCGGCGCCATGTTGAATGTGCGATGGATCAATGCGAATGAACTTTGCACAGAACAAAGGCACCACCGTCATCGCGACGATGTAGGACGCGAAGAGTGCAAGCACGACAGCTAACGCCATTGCGGTAAAGATGTACTTGCTTACTCCTACCAGCAAAATGACTGGAAAGAAGACGATACTCGTGGCGCAGGTTGCGGCGAGCACCGCGAGTTGTACTTCCTTGCCGCCTTTGTCTGACGCTTCCACGGGGTCTTCACCCATTTCCATGTGGCGGAAGATATTTTCCAGCACCACGACGGAGTTATCGATCAAACGGGATAGGGCGAGGGCCAGACCGGCCAGCAC
>VFSW01008737.1_pt1 | contig 14517 bp, 13 predicted proteins | sample 5358111 | NCBI WGS metagenome assembly VFSW01 (sample SAMN11554181, study PRJNA540505) | mine drainage metagenome | isolation source: sediment from site ElyBrook_90M | place: USA: Ely Copper Mine, Vershire, VT | collected 2017 | reverse complement strand
TGCTGGCGCGGCGGGGTCGTGATCCGGGCGCTACAGGGGCGCTCACTGCCGCTGGTGGGGTCACGGGCGGGGGAATGTGTTTCGCCATGAGCAAATAGACCACCAGACCACCAGCCATGAACGCCAGCAAAAGAAGCCCCAAGGCAAAGCCCGCGCCGCTGTTTTGCGTTGCCGGCGCAACGGGGACGGGAGCGGCGTCGCTACCCGCCGTCTTGCTCTGGCCGGAATACTCGCGGCTGTAAATGCCTGTGCCGGGGATGGATGTGGCCGTGTACGATCTGCCCTTTGCATCTTTGCCAACACGAAAGCCACGCACGCCGATGGAAGTCCCTACGCCGGACTTGGACAGGTTCAGTCGGATGGGACCAAGTTTGATGCTCTTGCGGAATCGCCACGCCATAGGTAGCCAGCTTAACAGCCGCACGGACAGAGGTGCGACAGGCCGAATGCTTGACGCATAAGGGAACTTGACGCGGGCCTTCCCTGAGACGGCACGAAAGACAAGAGGGAACGCATAAAGGGACGGAACGCTTGACACATAGGAGACTTGACACGGCCTTCCCTGGAAAGGGGCGCGAACAATGAAAAGTGAACCCCACAAGGAGAGTGAACGATGGCACAAAAAGCGGGCAAGCGCAGCATCCTAAACCGGGCGCAAATTCAAAAGGCGCTTGACCTACGCGCAACCGGCGCAAGCTATGACGGGATTGGGCGGGGCATGGGAATCTCGAAAACCCGCGCCTATCAGCTTGTCATGGCGGGAATGGCCAAGCTGGACGAGGAATTGAAGGCGACAGTAACCGGGATGAGGGCATTGGAACTGCTTCGCCTTGACGCCATCGCATACGCCCACTGGCCGGAACGTGCTAATCCGCGCCATGCCGATGTGATCCTGAGAGTGATGGAACGGCGGGCCAAATTGCTGGGCCTAGACGCACCCCAGAAGGTAGCGCAGACCAGCCCGGCGGGGGATGAAATGTCTCCGGCCTTGGACCTTTCCAAACTCACGGACGGCGAACTAAATGCGATGGAAGTTCTTTATGCCAAGCTACTCGGGTAGCCTGGACTACCCGCTCATGGGTCCAAGCGTATATGCTGGGCAGTCATCCGCAGACAGAGGCGAAAGCATGGGAATCCTAAACTGGTTCTTCGGGCGAAGATCGCCTGCAATCACATTCACTTCGCTTTCAACGCCAGTATCCTCCGCCGCAAAAGACACCAGCCACCTGAAACAGGAGAATGTGGGACCAATCACAGCGCCAACCGTGCCGCTTGCCTCTGAGACCTCGTGGCCAACGTGGAAGAATGGCCAGCCCTACTCCGATGCGGATAAGGAATGGCACGATTTACAGCAATCCGCCATGAAGAACGCAAAGGCGAGGGACTGGGGTTTGTTCACGAACGACCGCTTAGGCATGGCCCTACACCTCCGAAAGAGAGGCGAATCTAAGAGGGCGCTCGACTTCTTTCTGGACGTGCTTTATCTGGGCATAAACGGCCCTGAAAACTCAGGGCTAGGTCGGCCCCCATTTTGGAATAAAAAGGATGCTGCCGAGATTGGGATAAAAGAATGGGACCCATCCTCCATCAGTGCCTCCTTCCTTCCGGGAATCGTGGAATCGGCATGGAAGGAAGCAGAGAAATGCGAAACAGACCTGGCGGCCTTCAAGGAACTCTTCTTGAAAGTAGGAGCCAACCACAAGGCTCTTCGCCTCCCAGTGACCCCGGAGGCCGCATGGCCCAAATTGCATGAGGCACTGGAGGAATACATTGCCTCCAGACTCGCCCATGATGCAGCCAAGGAGGAAAGGCGACTGGAGCGACAAACGGAACGAGATGCAAAACGCGCCGCACGGGAGGGCTGGAAGGCTCTAGAGCGGGACCAGAAAAAAGCCGCACGGTTGGCTGAGCGCATCGCCAAGAAGGCCGGACAAGCGACAATCGAGCCCGATGCATCAAAGGAGCAATGAGGCACCCCAAACGGCAGGCACACGAGGCAAATGGGACTCCAGCGGGACTCTGAGAGCGGGGCAATTTTCAGAGGCCGCATGGATAGTGGCGTTTCTCGCGTTTTACATTTTCTGCATAGGAAAGTGAAATGTGTTGAGGGGAAGGCGAGAGATTATCCAAGCGCAGATGTAACATCAATGGAGATCACCATGATCAGCCGACGCAGATTCATTGCCACCGCGGCATTTTCCATCGCCGCCACACGCCTGCCCGCGCAAAACACGCAGGCGGTTCCTCTCACTCTCGCCCTTCCCGCAACGGCCCAGGGTCCGCGGATGCCTGCCGACTTTGTCGGCCTGTCGTACGAGGTGGAGCAATTGGCGGACCCCAGCTTCTTCTCGCCGGCTAATTCAGGATTGATCCGCGAGTTCAAGGCTCTGGCTTCTCACGGCGTTTTGCGCCTGGGCGGCAACAGCAGCGAGTTCGGCTATTGGAAGCCGACGCCCGATGCGCCGGAACCCGAGCACCCGCACGTTCGCACGGTAGTGGGCGAGCCCAAAGCTGCGTTTTATGCGGTGACGCCGGAGGCGGTGCGCAATCTGGCCGGATTCCTGAAAGCCACCGGCTGGACCTGCCTGTACGGTATCGGGATGGGAACCAACACGCCAGAGCGCGCCGCGGCGGAAGCCGCCTTCGTGGCCAGCGCTCTCGGCCCAGGCCTGCAGTATTTCCAGATCGGCAACGAGGTGGACTTGTTTGACCGCCATTTGCGCGATCCAAAGACTTGGGGCGTCAAGAGCTACCTGGAAGAATGGCTGGCAATGGCCCGCGCCATCTCTGCCCGCGTGCCGGGAGCGAGGTTCGGCATGCCGGATGTGGCCTCCAGCGTCTCGTGGCTGACGGAGATTGCCGCGCTGTGGCCGGCGATTGAAAACCCGCCGCATGTCACGACGCTCACCCACCACTACTACTTTGGCGGCCCGGCCACCAACCCGGAGGTCAGCATTCCCAACCTTCTGAAGCCGGCGACGATGGCCAAGGTGCAGGCCACGGCGGATACGGCCACCGCCGCGGCCGCCAGGATGGGCGCGCGGGTGCGCATGACGGAAGGCAACACCTGTTATCGCGGCGGCAAGCCCGGCGTCTCGGATGTTTTTGCCGCGGCGCTGTGGTCGGCCGACTACGCGCTGCTATTGGCCAGCAACAACTATTCGGGCGTCAATCTGCACGGCGGCACGGGACCGTCGGTCGCCAACTCGGTGGGTGGCGTTCTGCCGGGGGACGGCCTGCTCCGCGACCAGGGCAATAGCCCGGAGCAGATCGCCGCGCATCCCCATCCGTTCTACACGCCGATTGCCACTTTTGGCTCCGAGTACAAGCTGGAGCCTGTGGCCTACGGGCTGAAGTTCGCCGGGGCGTTCAGCGGAGGCGCCATCCTTGCTGCTGATTTCTCCTCCGCATTGCAGGCCACGGGCGTGGACGCGACGGCCTACGCTGCCAGGCTGTCCGGCGGGCAAAGCTCGGTGATCGTGCTGAACAAAGACGCGGAAAAAGATCTTGTCCTGCGACTCGACTTTGGTGCCGGCAGAAGCGGAGAGGTGGAGATCGAGACCTTGCACGCGCCGGCGCTGGATAGCCGGGAAGCACACATCACCCGGACCGCCAAAACGGGCGCGCTCAAAGAGGGCAAGACCACGGTGAGCATTCCCCACGCAACGGGCGTACGGGTCACTCTCATGTAGCGAGTTGCGGGGCGAACAGCTCAGCGCTTCAGCACAAAGGGCGTCCAGCTTTCGCCGCCGTCGATGCTCCTCCAGGCGGCGCTCTTGTCGTTCCACAGCAGCAGGCTGTCGCTGGCGGGCGCCAGCGTCAGCATTGTAGCTTTTCCCTTCCATTGCTGTGGAATGCGCCGCCAGTGCGCGCCCTGATCCAGGGAGACAAACAGCGCGCCGCGGGCATCGAGCGCCACGCGCCGGCCGTCGAGATCCACGCTGTCGGCCATCGGCTCTCCGCTGGGCAGCGGATTGATTGCCTCGACAGGCGCCGCCCCCCCGTCCAAGGCCTCCGATGCGGCTTTCCACGGCTGTCCACTCTCCGCCTGTACCTTTTCCGGGGGCATCGCATCAAAGCTGCTCGATACGGCCGCACTCGGCGGCGCAGCGCTCGACGCAGGCAGCGGGTTCTGCTCCGCCGGAATTGCCGTTTTCATTTCCGAAGAACCTTCGCGACTGATCGTAAATCGCGCTTCAGAACGCCTTGCCTCTGCCTGCGCCGCCGCCATGCGATACTGCTGCTCGATCTGATTGGCAGTCGCGTCCGCAGCCGGCCGCAACGGCTCGGCGGGTGCAGAAACAGCAAGCTCCGCACTGGCCGCATGAACCGTGCTCGGCTGCGAGGCAGGCGCGGCTTTCTTCACCTCTTCTTGCCCTTCCACCGGGTGGGCAGTCATCGGCGGCGCAGTGGCGGGTTGCGGCTGCGGCGTCACCACCGCCTGCTGGCGGCCTGGCGACGGTCCAGCGCCCAGGTTTGCGCGCGCATACCAAAGCACGGAGACGAAGCCCAAGACCAGCAACGCCGATCCATACGCGGCCATGGGCCAGCCCAGCCGCAGCCAATGCCGCATCGTGTGCTGGGGAACCTCAGGGCGTGAGACGGCGACCGAAGCTGCCTCTTCTTGCGCGGCATCGTGCGCCAGAAACAACACCTCGCGGCAGCGCGCGCAGCCGGCCAGGTGCTCCACGACTTCTGCCCGCTCGCCGCGCGTCAGGTTTCGCTCGGCAAAGGCGGTCAGGCGGTCCGCTTCCGGATGGTCTTGCTGTCTGCGCTGGTCAGCCATCGATGCCGCCTCCTTCCATTGCCGTGAGCAACTGAGCCTGCTGTATGGGGAACGTGTGCTGCTCCTGCCCTTGCAGTATCTTTTTCAACTGTATCTCCAGATCACGCACATCGACTTCCAGCATTTCATCCACTTCCCGGCCGCTCAATCCAGACTGGCGCAGGTTGCGGGCAATCTGCTTGCGCAGTGCTGCGGTGAGCCGCCCCAGCGTCCGGCTCACCGTGGACTCATGCACGCCGAGAACGCCGGCAATCTGTTTCAGCGTTCTTCCATCCAGAAAGTAGGAGGCCAGCAGAAACCTCTGCTCTTTGTCCAGCCGCGCCAACTCCTGCGCGACTGCGCGCTCCAGGCGGGACAGCGCCTCCGGCTGCGTAATCTGCGGCTGATTCTGCGACTGGTCCGGCGTCGCAACTTCCATTTCCGCTTCCAGCGGCTTTACGCGGCGGGTTTTGCGACATCCGTCCACAAACCGCTGCGCCAGCACACTGCGCAGCCATCCGGCCAGCGAGCCGCGGCCGTGATAGAACAGCAGCGGCGATTGGCGCTGGCCATCTTTTTCGCGCAGTCCATAAAGCTCGGCGTAAAGCGAGTCCGCCAGCTCACGGCCCAGCGCATCCTGCCGGGTGATGGCGTAAGCCGCCTGGTAGAGGGTCTCCCGATAGCGCGTCAGAAATCTGTCCCAGGCCACGTCTTGCCCGGCGGCGCAGGCCCGCGCCAGCATCAGCTCCTCCAAATGCAGGGCGCTCACAAACGACAACTGCTCTGCCTCGGTGGGCGGGTTCGCGGGGGTGCAGCCAAAGCAATACCGCTCGGCCACTTCGAGCACGGTCCGCTCCATCTCCTCGAAGGTCAGGCCCAGCCCGGCTGCCGCGCTCCCGTCGGCCATACCAGCGCAGCGCTCCCGCAACAGCACCCGCACAGGCTCACAGAGCGCGGATGGGCGCGCCTGCTCACTCTCCGGCCGTCTGTCGCGCTGCCAGCGAAATCCCCCCACGCTGCCCCCTCGGTGTGCCTACCAGCTTAGTGCCTGAAAATTTTCCGTGCAAGAACTCCAGGCTTCTCCGTACTTCCCACAGCGGCAGAAAACATCCTGCCATCACAGAGAGACGAAAAGGGAGATGAATCATGAACTGGCTCAAGAACCTTTCCATCGGCCTGCTTTGCGCAGTCGGCCTCAGCGCCGCAACCGCTTCCGGCCCGGCAGTTGCCGCGTCAGGACCGTCAGTTGTCGCCTCCGGTTCGCAGCAGGCGAACTCCAGCCCGCCGCCACAGTCAGAAAATTACAAAGTCCTGGCTCCCATCGATTCCGGCGGCGTGACCCTTTATCCCATCGTGCGCCTGCATCCGGAAGCCAACGCGGCCCAATGGAAGTACATCACCCTGGATGAAGGACTCCGCGGCGGCGAGGTCGTGGTGACGGAAGCCGGCAAGGCCGCCGGCCTGGTTCGTTCCCGCCGCTTGGGCCGCCATTCCTACGACGAAAATTCCTACAACAGCGGCGATCAGGTGAACACGCTGGTTCTGCTGAACAACTCCGGCCGCCCGCTGGTGCTGTTGGCCGGCGAGATCGTCACCGGCGGCCGCCAGGACCGCATCATCGCCAAGGATCGCATTGTGCCCGCGCACAGCGCGCCGCTGGATCTCTCCGTTTTTTGCATTGAGCCGCATCGCTGGGAGGAAGACAGCCCCAAGTTCGGCGTGGCCGGCCATGGCGCGGGCAACAGCTTCATGGTGGAGCCTTCGGTGCGCCGCGAGGCCATGGCCGCCCAGGATCAGCAGCAGGTCTGGAACGCGGTGGGCCGCTCCATTGCCGCCTCGCCCTCCAGCGGTGTGGTTCCCCGCGTGGGAGGCGGCGACCAGCCCATGTACGATATGCCGAGCGCGCAATATGATCGCGCCGGCGGCACCAGCTCCTATGCCCAGGCCATGGCCGCGCCGCAGGTGGAGGCGAAGATTGACGCCGTGGCCGCGCCCGCGCTGGATCAGGAAAGCGGTATGCCGGAAGAGCTGCGCAGAGAGCAGGCAGTGGGCGTGGTGGCGGCCATCCACGGTCATATTCTGTGGGCCGATCTCTTCGCCACTCCAGAGATGCTGGAGGCCTACTGGCCCAAGCTGATCCGCTCCTACGCCGCCGAATCGATCCATCAGGCGCAGCAGGATGGCCCTGCCAGCAGCCGGGAGCGCGCTCTGCGCTTTGTGTCCGACACCGTCAACGGCCATGAGACCAGCGAAGGCAGCACCGGCCTCTACCGCTATCGGGAAGTACGCGGCGCAAAGGACGCACTGTTTGTTTTGCAGGCTCTGCTGCCCGCGACCGGCTTTGAGGTTCACCGCACCCTGCTGGTGCAGAGCGCGGAAACGCAGTCCAATCAGGAATACGATCTTCCCGACCGGCAGGGTCCAGTTCCTCAAATTCATATTGCTCCGAATCCGCCTTCGATTTGAGGGGAAAATGCCCGCTGAAACGTGCGCGGATTTTGCTTGAAACAGGTGCAATCGGCCGTCATCATCGACGCACAGTCCGGTACTGCCTGTGTCTCCGGCTTCTCGGTGGAGAGTTTCCCCCCGGCAGTGGGTCAGTTTGAAGGGTACGGGCTTCAGCCCGTACATAAACCTTGCAAAATGACCGCGGGCTTTAGCCCCTGAGGGACATTTCATTCAAACTGACCCACTACCTTCCCCCCGGCTGACTCGCGAGATGGGGCCCTGGTGTTGTATTGTCCAATTCGTATGGAAAACGCTGCGAATCATGTGCCGCATCCCGCGCCGGAGGCGGAAGAAGTCTACCGCCGCTGGATTCAGTTCCTCGATGAGGAGTTCACCCGCCACCAGGCTCCGGAGCGGCGGGCCGAGATTGTGCGCGACCAGCTTTGCCAGCTTTTTCTGGGCCGTCCGCACGGCGGCAAGCTGAACCTTTCGTTGACCTCCGAGCTGCCCGGCAACGTGCTCTCGCTCTCGCTGGACCCGGAAAACGTGACCCTGGAAGCTGAGCACTTTGCCGACGTTGATCCCAGGCTGTTTGCCCCGCGCAAGCCGCTGCTCTGGTTCTGGCAGATGTTCGACCGCTCGCCGATCGGCATCAATCACTGGCTGGGATTGCGTTTCCGCGCCATGCTGGGCCGCCATCTCTTTGCCCGCATCGGCGCCGGGGTCAAGATTCACCACGGCGTGGACCTGACCTTCGGCTACAACCTGACCGTCGAGGAAGGCGCCACCATCCGCCAGCGCGCGCTCTTGAACGACCGCGGAGGCATCACCATCGGCAAGGGCGCGGTGATCGGCTCCTTTGCCCGCGTCTACTCCCACAGCCACGCCGCCCACGACTTTGGCGAGGTGACGCTGGTGCCCACGGTCATCGGCACGGCGGCCCGCATCGCCAGCCACGCCATTGTGTTGGCCGGCCAGAATGTGGCCGCCGGCGAGCTGGTGGGCCGCTTCCCGGCCGAGCGGGTCTGAGCCAGGCAGGACCCTCGATGCTAACCTGAGATTGAGAGTCTTCTGCGATTTCTTTTCGATTTTCAAGTTCCGGAGCGACCGTTTGCAATCCACCGCTTTCCTGATTGCCGTTTTTGAGTTCGTGATTCTGCTGTTTTCACTCAGCGTGCATGAGTCGGCGCACGCCTGGATGGCCTCGCGCCTGGGCGACCAGACGGCTCGCATGGTGGGCCGCGTCTCGCTCAATCCGTTGGTCCACGTGGACCCCATCGGCACGCTGCTGTTTCCCGCCATCATGATCTTCGGGCCGTTCATCGGCTTCACCATGTTCAGCAGACTTCTGGTGGGCTGGGCCAAGCCGACCCCGGTCAACACCCGCAACTTCCGCAAGATTGTCCGCGACGATAATCTGGTGACCATGGCCGGCCCGGCCTCGAATCTGCTGCTGGTGCTGATCGCGTTTGCGGTTCTGGCGGTCATGGCCGTCGCCACGCCCAACGGCCATGCGATGGTTCTGAGTTCCTTTTTTGCCGCCCTGCACCCGATTCCGGGTTTCATCCCGCAGCCGGTGGTGGTGCTCTGCACGCTGGCCATCCTGATCAACCTGTCGCTGTGCGTCTTCAACCTGCTGCCCATTCCCCCGCTGGACGGCAGCCACGTGCTGCGCAACATGCTGCCCTACAACGCCGTGCAGACTTACGACCGGATTCCTTTCTGGGTCAGCTATGCGCTGATGATCTTTGTGGGCGGTGCGGTCATCATGGCCTTCGTCAGTCCCGCCCTCAACCTGGTGATCTGGGGACTGGTACACGTATAGCGCCCTGCCCGGACCCACGGCAGTTTCGGTCAGACCGCTCGCGACGGCGTCCCGCTACAATGGAATGAGCCGTTTTTCCGGATTGCCGGGCGGCGGCTTTTTCGCGCCTCATTCGAACGAACTCTGGAATCGACAAGCAAAATGACAGAATCCGCACTTCCTTCTTCCAGCGCCGCAGGCGCAGTTGGCCCCACCGCAGGTGGAGTTGGCCCCGCCGCAGGCGCAGTTGGCCCCACCGCAGGTGGCCGGCCGCGCGTTTTGAGCGGCACGAGACCCACGGGCAAGTTGCATCTGGGCAACTACATGGGCGCGCTGGCCAATTGGGTCAAGCTGCAAGACTCCGGCCAGTACGACTGCTACTTTTTCATCGCCGACCTGCACGCGCTGACCACCGACTACGCCGACACCTCGGCGATGCGGCCGAACACGCTGGAGGCGGCGCTGGACTTTCTAGCCGCCGGGCTCGATCCGGCCAAGTGCACCATCTTTGTGCAGAGCCAGGTAAGGCAGCACTTTGAATTGCCTCTGTATCTGGGCATGATTACGCCGCTCGGCTGGCTGGAGCGCGTGCCCACATACAAGGAACAGCAGGAGAACCTGACTGGCAAGGACCTGACCACCTACGGTTTTCTCGGTTATCCGCTGCTGCAAGCGGCAGACATTCTGCTCTATCAGCCGCAGTTCGTTCCCGTCGGCCAGGATCAGGTGGCGCACGTCGAGCTGACTCGCGAGGTGGCGCGGCGGTTCAACTCCATGTACAAGCCGCAAATGCTGGATGGCGGGCCGATCTTCCACGAGCCCAAAGAGCTTTTGACCCCCTCTCCCAAGCTGCCCGGCACCGACGGCCGCAAGATGAGCAAGAGCTACGGCAACACCATCCAGATGACCGATCCAGAGCCGGTGGTGCGCAAGAAGCTGAAGACGATGGTGACCGATCCGGCGCGCGTGCGCCGCACCGACGCGGGCGACCCGGACAAGTGCCCGGTGGGCGATCTGCACAAGGTCTTCTCCTCACCGGAGACCCTGGCCAAGGTTTACGAGGGCTGCCGTTCGGCGGGAATCGGCTGCATCGAGTGCAAGGGCTGGGCCGCCGACGCGCTGGTGCGGATTCTCATGCCGATGCAGGAGCGCCGCGCCGGCTTTACCGAGGCGCAGGCGGCGGAGATTCTGACGGAAGGAAACCGCCGCGCCAGTCTGCGCGCCGAACAGACGATGGTCGAGGTGCGGGCCGCCATGCGAATGCCCCGTTCCAGTCCTGCGCACCCGTAGAGAAGCGCAAGCCGGATGAGTGCTTGGGCTGCGAACGGGTCATTTGAGGATTATCTGAAAAAATATGGGATCGTATCAGGGCACGGCTTGAGTTGTGCCGGAAAGCCCCATTTGCAGCAAGGGCTTCAGCCCTTGAGGTATGCTTTCTTGGTCAACTTGCGCGGTGGTCGAGCTGCCTTTGCAGGCCGTTGAACCGCCGGGGAGAGGCGCATGGCAGAAGAGACAATTCCGTGGTGGCGCAGGGCGCTGCAGTATGCGCTGGGCGGGATTCGCTCCGGATTTGGTATTTTCTCGCGGACGGCCCCCTCGGAACCAGTCGAGACACAAGAAATTTCCGCCAAGATCGAACGGAAAACACTGGAAACTGCGCACGAAGAGAGAGCAGAAGAAGAGAGAGCATTGACCGAATCGTTCCCCCAATCCGAAGTTCTTCCCGCGGCGTCGGCCCTGACGGCTGAGCGGGTAAATGCCGTCGAGCCGGAAGCCGAGGCCGAGCAGGCGATTTTGACGCCGGAGTCTCCTGAAGCTGTTTCGGCGATAGTACAGGCCGAAACTGAGCCTGAACCCCTTGCGGCCATTGAGACGGAAGCAGCGCAGGATGCTGACCCTGTCGCCGAGCAGGAAGCCGAGGCAGCTCGCCGCCCCGAGCCGGCCGAAGCTGCACAAATTGCGGCGGTGGAGGTCGAACTGGAGCCCGAGTTGGAGCCCGAGTTGGAGCCCGAGCCGGAAACCGAGCTGCAGCCAGTGGAATCCACTGAGCCGCAGCCAGAAGAAGAACCTGAGCCCGTTTCCACACCTGCGCCCGAGCCGGAAGCTGAGCCCGCTGCACATGTCGAAGCCATGTATGAATCCATGCCGGAGCCGGTCGAGGAAATCGTGATTGTGGCGAAAGCCGAGCTGGAGGTAACCGCGGAAGCTGAAGCCCAGGAGATCGCGGAGCCGGAGCCTGATTTTGTCGCCGTCGCCCAGGCATCGGCTGAGGCAGACCTTAGCAGCGACGCGGGCGCTAAACCCGAAGCAGAGACCGTGACCGATGCTGTGGTCGAAGCAGAGCCGGCTGACGCAGAGCCAATCAGCGAGTCTGTCGCCAAGGCGATGGCCGAGGCAGTGTTAGATCCAGTACAAGAAGCCGCGCCGGAAGCAGTGAGTGAGCCTGTTTCAGCGCCGGTTGAAGCTGCGCCGGAGCCCGAGCCGGAATCGATCGCCGCAGCCGCTCCTGCCGCCGGCGAGGCCCCGCTGGTGCTGACTCCACAGCCGACCGCCGAGGAACTGGCAGCAAAAAAAGCCGACGAAAGAGAAGCCGCCAGGCTGGCCGCGCGGCAGAAGAGGCTGGATGAAGGCGCTGAGCAGTCCCCGTTTTCCGTTTTTGTGGGCCAGGTTTACGACGGCCCGCTGGACCTGCTGCTGGACCTGATCCGCAAGCAGGACATCGACATCTACGACATTCCCATCGCCAGGATCACGGCGCAGTTTCTGGCCTACGTGAACCAGCTCAAGTCCAGCGACGTGGACGTGGCCGGCGAGTTCATCTACACGGCTTCGCTGCTGATCCACATCAAGAGCAAGATGCTGCTGCCGCGCGCGGCCACTGGGCCGGACGATGCCGCCGAGGACCCGCGCCGCGAGCTGGTGGAGCGGCTGCTCGAGCACGAGCGCTTCAAAAACGCAGCCCAGATGCTGCAACAGAAGCAGATGCTGGAAGCGGCCACCTGGACCAATCCCGGCATCCGCGAGTTCAAGGGCGATGAGGCTACCGAGCCCGAAATCGCCGCCGACACGGTCGATCTGGTGCGCATCTTCCGCGACATTCTGGAACGTGTCCGCAAGCGCCCGGTCTTCAATGTGGATGAGGATTCGGTGACCGTGGGCCAGATGATCCAGTTCCTGGGCCGGCGGCTGAACATGGACGACAAGCCGGTGGCCCTGCGCCGCCTGCTGAGCCACACCCGCAGCGAACGGGCGCTGATCGCCATGTTTCTGGCGCTCCTGGAACTGGTCCGCATGCAGGCGATTCTGCTCCGCCAGGACCGCGCCTTCAGCGAAATCTTCATCAAGAAGAACACCGGCTTTGACGCGGTGATGAACGACGGCTTGCTGAACGCCCGCGACGACTGGAAGTAGATTGATGATTCACGCAGTTTTCGGAGCGGAGTAGACACACTTGCCCGTCTCACGCACAAACTTCAACGGAATCTTTGGATTGTTGATGTCCTTGTCGCCGTCGTCGGCCCATTTTTTGGTCCATTTCTTGAAGTATGGTTCTATCTGTGCGGGAGTCAAAAGGTAGATGTCCTTCAACTCTATTCCGTCGTATACGGCAAATATCCAATCCATCTGCCTGTATTTCCCAATAATGTGTGGATTCATGTGATGGTGCGTGGAGAAGCTCTGCGTAAGCCGAATGTTCACTGATTTCAGTTCATGTTCTCTGCCGTTTTTGTCCCGAGCATCGTTACCTTCCCGTCCAGGTAAAATTGACAGGCCTGTGCAAAGCAGGGTTTGGAGAATCTTCCCGCCGTTATCCTGAAAGACATCGTCAATTCCGTGCCGGGAGGCCAGTTCCTGGAACTTGAGAATATGTGGCCAAAGCTTGTGGAATTCAGAGTGATCGGGATGTGGCTTCATGCCCGCTCCCTCAGCAGTAGGTCCACCACATCAACACCCAGAACAATCGCGAGGCGTTCCATGCTGTCGATAGAGATGTTTTTCTCGTTTCGTTCCACGCTCCCGATATAGTTTCTATGTAGACCAGCTCGTGCCGCCAATTCCTCTTGGGAGAGACCGTGCGCCAGACGCGCCGATCTAAGATTGACAGCAAACCTTGCGCGCGCGGTAATCTGAGATTTCGAGGGCTTCATCGTCTTTCATCCTCGTCTTGTGGTACGCTGAAATCTACAGCCTATAGACTGTATGAGGTAGCGATGTTGGCAACCCTTCATTCCGCGACTCCCCCTATACAACGCAACTCGGCGCTGCGTATGTGGGTGATTCGCTTGAATTGCTTGCGGATTTGCCCGATGGCTCGGTCAACTTGGTTATTACCAGCCCTCCATTCGCACTCCAGCGGCAAAAGGAATATGGCAATCTCGACGAAAGTGAATACGTGGATTGGTTACTGCAATTTGCGAGACTGGTGCATCGGAAGCTGCGTGAGGATGGGAGTTTTGTTCTTGATCTTGGCGGAGCCTATCGGAAGGGTGTTCCGGTCCGCAGTCTCTACCAGTTCCGGGTTCTGCTGCGATTTTGCGATGAACTCGGGTTCCACTTGGCTCAAGAGTTTTTCTGGCACAATCCATCCAAACTACCCAGTCCTATCGAATGGGTAAACAAGCGGAAGTTGCGGGCGAAGGATACGGTCAACGCAGTCTGGTGGTTTTCGCGCTCGGAATGGCCAAAAGCGAATGTCTCAAAAGTATTGGCCGAGTACAGCCCGCGCATGAAAAAACTTCTCGAAAATCCCACAGCCTTCTACACCCCGAAGCTGCGGCCCTCCGGACACGAAATTGGCCTTGCCTTCGCAACCGATAACGGCGGCGCCATTCCTTCCAACCTTTTGCAGATTCCGAACTCTGAAAGCAACGGCGTTTATCTAGGTGCTTGCAAGGAGATCGGGATCAAGGGACATCCCGCGCGTTTTCCTTCCAAACTCCCTGAGTTTTTCATTCGGATGCTGACCGATCCAGGTGACTTGGTGGTGGACATCTTTGCCGGCTCGAATACGACTGGCATGGTGGCGGAGGCTGAGGGGCGACGGTGGCTCGCTTTTGAAATGAATCGCGAGTATGTTGCCGCTTCTGTGCTCCGGTTCGTGCCTAAAGGATTGTCAGTAACAGGAATGAAGAAGCTGTACGAGCGCGTCCTCGGCAATGCACCGGTATCAATCGAAGACGATGTGGGATTTCAGCCGCAACTACTTGCTATGTGATGGAACCTTACCGGGAAGGGACCGAGGAAATATGGGGTCAGAAGAAGAGACGAAACCTGACAATGGGAGACATCACCCTCTTTGGGAGGAACTCCAGGAGAAGGCCAAGGACGGTCCAGCGCCGGCCAGGCAACGGTAGGCCGCTAGGAGCGTAATCAAAAGATATAGCAAGACTTTGAAGCAATTGGCGGATTTCTGATCAGCTGTTCCTCCGCCGCGTTTTCCACCGCCCCACCCCCAACTCCCTGCTCGGGGGCCAGTCGGGTATGCACATCTCCGGGCCCA
>VFSW01008736.1_pt1 | contig 14518 bp, 13 predicted proteins | sample 5358111 | NCBI WGS metagenome assembly VFSW01 (sample SAMN11554181, study PRJNA540505) | mine drainage metagenome | isolation source: sediment from site ElyBrook_90M | place: USA: Ely Copper Mine, Vershire, VT | collected 2017 | reverse complement strand
GTCCAGAAGGGTCTGCTGGGCCATCGCGGTAAGACTCGGCCGTGGGGGCGCAGCCGATCCCAGGGGGGTGAGCAGCGCCGGTTGGCCGGCGGGGCGGGCCGGGATTTCGACGTTCACGCGATGCCCGACGCCGATGCGGCGGTAGATCCGCCATTTCTTCGAGACCGGCTCGAAGAGGTCCTCCCGATCTCCTACGGTCTCGGCGTTGCCAAGGAAGAGAAATCCCCCATCGCGCAGGGCGAAGTGAAACAGGGCGATGATCTTCCGCTGCACCTGCTGGTCCAGGTAAATCAGGAGGTTGCGGCAAATTATCAGGTCCAGCCGGGAGAAGGGCGGATCGGCAGTGATGTTCTGTGCGGCGAAGACGACCTGCTCGCGGATGCTCTTGATCACTTGATAATGGCCGTCCCTCCGGACAAAGAACCGCTTGAGCCGCTCGGCCGAGACGGTTTGGCTGATATCTTCCGCCGGATAGCTGCCGGTACGGGCTACTGCCAGCGCGGCGAGGTCGGCATCGGTGGCGAAGATCTGAAAATCCGTCTTCCCGCCGCTCCGCTCCGCCTGCTCAGTCAGCAGCATGGCCAGGCTGTAGACCTCCTTTCACGAGGAGCAGCCGGGAACCCAGACGCGGATCTCCGCCCCCTCCGGGGCGCTTTCCACAAGCGGTGCGATGACCAACTTCTCCAGGGTCTCCCAGGCTTGGGGTTGGCGGAAGAAGTCCGTCACGCCGATGAGCAGGTCCTTCTGGAGCAGGCCGACCTCCTCGGGGTTCTCGGACAGATGCAGGGCATAATCCCCCATGGTGGCGATCTTCCCCAGCGTCATCCTGCGGCGGATCCGCCGTACGAGGGTGCCGGGCTTGTAGCAGCGAAAGTCGTGACCGACCCGGGCGCGCAGGATATCCAGGATGGTCTTGAGGCCGGGATCCATTTCCGGCGAGGCCGCACTTTCGCTTCGGATCGTTGCGATTGCCTGCCCGGCCAAATCGGCGACGGTCTTGGAGATGGCGTCGGCCGCGAGAACCGCGTCAGCCACGCCCGCGCGGATGGCATTTTGCGGCATATCGGGGAACTTGGCGCTCTTCGGGTCCTCGACGATCGTACCGCCCCCCGCGGCCCTGATCTCCGAGAGCCCCAGGGCGCCGTCGCTGCCGCCGCCCGTGAGCAGGATGCCGCAGCACCGTTTTCGCCGGTCGGCGGCCAGGGAGCAGAAGAAATGATCGATCGGCATCAGCAGGCCGTCGCAGTGGACGGGCACCGTGAGGGTGAGCCGATCCTGGACGATGCTGAGGAACTTCTCCGGCGGCATGACGTAGATGCGGTCGGCCAGGACCGCCATGCCATCGGTCGCCTCCACCACCTCCATCGCCGTCTGGCCCTTCAGCAGTGTAAGCAGCTTTTTCTTCGTGAGTTCGGGGTGATGGATCAGGACGACGGCAATGCCCCGTCCGGAGGGCAGCCCGCCGAGAATTGTCTTGAGCGACTTCAGGGCGCCCGATCCGGCGCCAATACCCACCACGATGGCCGGGGGGGCCCCCCTGGCAACGTTGTTATCGATTGCGCCGTCCCCAGGCGTTGCCTGTGGCTTTCGCGGTTTCCTCTCCATACGACTCTCCGGGATGCCGTTCTGCGGGATCGATGAATCCGGGCGGGTCATGCCATCCGTCTTGCGATGCGTGACAGGAGATCCGCTCGTCCGGAAGCTTTTTTCCGGGGGCAAGTATAGGCAGAAGCGGTTTGCCTGTCAATGGTTTACTGTCCGGGATTTACTGTCCGATCCGGAGGGGAATATCTCTCCTCTTCCCGCCTGGAGCTTCAGGAGGATGAGCGTTGTGAGAAGGCTTGCGCAATAGGCTAGGACGGTTCCCAGGATAAAGCCGAATTTCGGAAAGGCGAACATCACGGCAATCGAATAGACGCATATCGACAGCGAGCCGATCGGGGCGTTCTGGGCGGCAGCGGATACGCTTTGCGAGTCGTAATACCAATGCAGGAGCATAAGCGTTGAGGAAAAGGCCGCGGGAAACATGGCGAAGACGCCCCCCCAAATGACGTCAAGCGTCTTTCCCAACACCAGCACCGTGGCGATGATCAGACCGACGAAGGCCGCGCGCCCGATCTTCTGTCCGGTCGTGTAGGAGAGTGCGGGGGCTTTGGTGTACCTTCTTCGATGGAGCAGGAAATCGGCGATGATAACCAGGAGAACGTACCCGATCATCCCGAGGCCGAAGTCGGACAATTTGAACAGCGCCGCCGGTAACGCCAGGGCAAGCCAGCATATCGTGCTTAAGGAAAAGCTGGCTGCGACCTGATAGCCCTTTTTTGTAAGGTAGGGGGAAAGGGCCTTGGCACTGTAGGTATAGAAGACGGGAAACATCGCCGTAAGTCCGAGGGGGATGAATGTCGCGGGGATGACCCGTGCCACTGCTTCGGGAGAGAGCGCCCAGGCAAGAAAGAAATAGCCTAACGCGCCCGTGGAGGGGAAGGCCAATACGATACCGGCCGTGCGGCTGCTCACGCGTTCCGCAATAAAAGAGAGGAAAGCGACCCCCGCTCCCCCGACGATGAATGATGCAGCGATTTGAATGAAAAAAAGTTTATTCAAGATGCGCTTTGATAGTGCGTCAGCCGGCGTTTGTCAATCGAAAGATGGACGAAAGATGGAGATGACGGTGCTATCCGGGTGGGATGCCGTGAGGCATAACCGAATTCGTCATGGCGCGGATCGGTCGGTGAACAGTGGTTGATCTGCGGGATGTGCTGTGGTAAATCTCCGGGTATCTTTTGAAGCCGGATCATCTCCCGTCTCCGGAAAGGCAGCATCGATTTTGCAGTTCTATATCTTCATCGGGGTGGTCACGTTTCTCTGGGGTCTCAGTTTCCCGACGATGAAGATCGGCTTGGGTGTGATGCAGCCGTTCACCTTTCTCGTGCTGAGGAGCGTTGTCTCCGCGGCCGCGATCTTCGGGCTGATTTTCCTCCGGCGCGGGGCGTCATCCCCGCCGAAGGGGCGGCCGGAATTCTGGTGGAATGCGATCCTCCACAACACGATGTTCGTTCTTCTCTACTACGGGGCCGCCATCACGACCTCGGGGCGCGCCTCGGTCTTCCTCTACACCCAGCCGCTCTTCTACGCGGCGCTTGCGGTCTGGCTCATCCCGGAGGAGCGCCTGGGGATGCGGTCGGTTCTGGGCTTCGTCGCCGCCTTCGGCGGGATTGTGGTCATGTTCGGGGAAAAGATGGGAGCGGGCGGAGCGGACACCCTGCTCGGGGATGCACTCGTCATTCTGGCCGCCCTGGTCTGGGGCATCCAGTCCTTCTACCTCCGCCAGCGGCTCAAGGGGATCGATCCGTTCCGGATCGCGGCGTGGACCCAGTTGATCGCAATCCCCCTTTTTTTCATCTTCGGCCTGATCGGGAGGCCGGAGCTTCCCGATTTCTCGGATTGGGCGGTGATCGTCGCGGTCGGCTACAACGGTCTCGTCGGGACCGGGCTGGTGATGGTCCTCTGGGTGCGCCTCCTTGCCGAGTTTCCGCCGACCCGCGTCAGTGCCTTCATGTTCCTGACGCCGGTGTTCGGTGTCTTCATGAGCAGTCTGATCCTCTTCGAGTCGCTGACGGGATTCATGGTGGCCGGGGCGGTCCTGGTAGCCGCCGGGATCTACCTCGTCAATACGGACAGACGCGCTCTTCCCGACACGGCAGCGGCATCCCGGACGGCTCTGTGATCGTATAATCCTCTTGACAAAGAGGCCCCCACTTCCTATCCTTCTACAAAAACGGTGGATACCCATGGAAGGAAAAAAGGTACGCATGATCGAACGGCGGGGCGTTAAAGCCGCCGCGCTCATCGTGCTCGTTGCCATCGTCGTCGCAGTCGTTCTGTTGCTGCAGGGGAAGGATTCGATCTTCGGACCGGCGCCGCCGGCCCGGCTCCATCCGGGGTCTCCCGCACCGAACATCGTTTTGCCCGGACTCGACGGCAGGACGGTCGACTTGAAAGACTTCCTGGGTAAGGTAGTCTTCCTCAACATCTGGGCCACCTGGTGTCCCACCTGCCGGGAGGAGATCCCGTCGATGGAGAAGCTCTACCGGGAGCTGAAGGGGGAGGCCTTTGAGATCCTGGCAGTTAGTGTCGACAAGGCGGGGGCCAGGACCGTTGTCCCCTTCATGAAGTCGCACAAACTGAGTTTTCCGGCCCTTCTCGATCCCGAGGGGACGATCGCCGGGCCCTACGGGGTAACCGGGGTTCCCGAAAGCTTCATCATCAACAAGGAGGGGATCATCGAAAAGATCGTCATCGGCCCGATAGACTGGACCGAACCCTCCATTGTCGATTTTTTCCGAACCCTGATCCAAAAACCATGAACGTGCGGGGTCGAACGCGCCGTGGAAAATCAGCAGATCGCGAAAATCTTTGAGGAGATCGGCGAGCTACTCGAACTCAAGGGGGAAAACGTCTTTCGGGTCAGGGCGTACCACCGCGCCGCCCAGAATATCGACGGGCTCTCGAAGGATGTTGCCGCCCTCTCCGATGAGGAGCTGGAGGCGATACCGGGGATCGGCAAGGACCTGGCGGCAAAGATCCGCGAATACGCGACGACCGGGAAGGTCGCCAAGCACGAGGCCTTGAAGCAGGAGTTTCCCGCGGGGGTGCTCGAGCTCCTGCGGGTGCCCGGCCTCGGTCCGAAAACGGTGAAGATGCTCTACCAGGAGAGGAACATCGCGGGCGTCGAGGAGCTCGAAGCCCGCGCGCGGGCCGGGGAACTCGCGGGCCTGCCGGGCATTCAAAAAAAGACCGAAGAGAATATCCTCAAGGGGATCGAGGCCATCCGGCGCGGGAGCGAGCGCCGGCCCCTCGGCAGGGTGCGGCCGCTCGCCGAGGAGATCGTCGGGCAGGTCAGGGAGACGTCGCCTGTCGATAGTATCGAGGTTGCCGGCAGCATCCGGCGGTGGAAGGAGACGGTGAACGACATCGACATCCTGGCAACCTCGCGGCAGCCGGAAAAGGTGATGGATGCCTTTGTGAAACTTCCGCAGGTGAGCCGGGTGCTGATGCATGGGCAGACGCGCTCATCGATCGTCACCAATGAAGGCATTCAGGTCGACCTGCGCGTGGTGGAAGAGGGCTTTTTCGGGGCAGCCCTTCAGTATTTCACCGGCGGCAAGCAGCACAACATCAAGCTCCGCGAGATGGCCGTGCGCGCCGGGCTCAAGATCAACGAGTACGGCGTGTTCCGCGAGCCGGGCGAAAAAAGGATCGCCGGCAAGACGGAGGAGGAGATGTACAAAGCGCTCGGGCTCCCCTTTATCCCGCCGGAACTCAGGGAAGACGCGGGCGAGATCGAGGCCGCCGGGGAGGGGAGGCTACCCGATCTCGTGCAGATCGGGGACATCAGGGGCGACCTCCACATCCACACCAAGTGGTCCGACGGCAGCCATGACCTGGAGGCTGTCGTCCGGGCGGCGCAGGAGCGGGGCTATCAATACATTGCGATCACCGATCACACCAAGGGCCTTGGCGTCGCCCACGGCCTCGACGAGGCGAGGCTGGCGGAGCAGGGCAAGGCCATCGATGCGGCAAACGCGAAACACACGGGCTTCCGCATATTGAAGGGGACGGAGGTCGATATCCGCTCCGACGGCACGCTCGATCTGCCGGACGATGCCCTCGCCGGGCTGGATATCGTCGTGGCGTCGGTGCACTCGGGGTTCAAGCAGTCCGAGGAACAGATCACGAAACGGATGCTCGCCGCGATCCGGAATCCCTGCGTGAGCGTCATCGCCCACCCCACGGGCAGGCTGATCGGCGAGCGCGAGGCCTACGCCGTCGACATGGAGGCGGTGCTCCGGGAGGCGGCAAAGCACGGCGTGGCGATGGAGATCAACGCCTACCCTCTGCGGCTGGACCTGAACGATTCCCATATCCGGATGGCCAAGGAGTACGGCGTCGCCCTGGTGATCAGCACCGACGCCCATGTGACCATGCAATTGGACACAATGATCTACGGGGTCTCTGTCGCGCGGAGGGGGTGGCTGGAAAAGAAGGACGTCCTCAATACCCTGGAGTACGGGCGGCTCATCGAGCGGTTGAAGTCGTGCAGGTTGGGGAAGGCCAAGCGTGCGGGATAGCCGATTCATGTCCGAGATCTTTGAAAAATCGCTTTCTCTCCATGAACTTGATCTTGGTTGACTCCACCGTCAAATAGGTCATCCTGTGCCGACGCGTATTTCCTCAGTGAAACGGCGATAAATGAGGCACACCCACTTCAAATACAATGCGAGAGTCTGGCCCATTCGGCAAGACCACGGATAACAGGTCGAAAGGCTCATCACCTGGGGCCTGATTTCTTCAGGGGAAAGTGGTACGCACAACTTCCGGAACCCTTGAGTTTCCGGTTTCCGCTATCAATTGAATGCTACCAACGCACATGAGCAGGTCTTAGCTGGCACTATTCTTATTTCCATCAAGTACTTACTGAAATGCGCCTAATACATGCTCACTTGGTCACATCGTGGTAAGAACCACTGGTTCGAAAGGATGTCGGTCAGCGCAGAAGCAAGCTTGTGGGTTTCCTGACACGAATTTTTGAATCGATCGGTGCGCCCGCTTTTCCGGGACGTGGCGCATCATCAGGATGGGTGGATGGAGTCCCGGAGGCGCAACGCAAGGGCGCCCCCGGGGCGGGGGAAAGATCCACGTTATTCACGGGACAGGGAGGCGTCCATCACCCCTCTGCCCCGTGATTCTACTCCTTGGTAAGCGGGAGGAGTTCCTTGATGACCGTTTCGGTTTCGCTCCAGTACTTGGAGTACTGGGCGGGGTCCATGTACCGGACGGTCAGCCCCATCTCGGCCATCCGCCGCTTGTGCTCGTCGGTGGCCACCACCTTCTTGATCGCGCCGCTCAGGACGTTTACGATTTCCGGTGGCGTGCCGGCCGGCGCGGCAAACCCGCGGGACGAGGCGTTGTACAGCTTGTACCCCTGCTCCTCGAAGGTCTTCACCCCGGGGTAGAAGGGGCTCGGCTCGCTGTCCATGATCCCCAGGATCCGCACGTCGCCGCTCTTGACCTGCGCCAGGACGTCGCCGACATTCCCGCAGTACAACTCGATCTTTCCTCCCAGAAAAGCAGTCATGGACGCCGCGTTTCCCTGGGCGAAGTGGACCAGGGCAAACTGGGCCCCGGTCATCTTCTGGAGTTGGAGGATGCCGAAAGTCTCGTCGCTCTGAATTCCGGTCGTCGAGACCCGGATCTTCTTCGGGTTCGCCTTGGCTGCCTCGATCACGTCCTTGAGTGTCTTATAGGGGCTGTCCTTCTTGACGGCGAAGAGGCCCGGGTCGATCACGTGCAGCGCCAGGAGCTCGAAATCCTTCCGCGTGTACGTTGCCTTGCGCGACGGATCCAGATAGCTGACGATCACGGAGGGGAAATTGGTATTGCCGATCGTGTACCCGTCGGGTTTGGCCTGGGTCAGCGTCGTGTAGGCGATCTGGCTGCTGGCGCCCGGCTTGTTCACCACCACGACGGGGACGCCGAGCGCCTTCTCCAGACCACTGGCCAGGATGCGCGCGCCCACGTCGGTGCTTCCCCCGGCCGCGAAACCGACCAGCATCTGGATCGCCTTCCCCTTCTGGGGAAACTCAGCCGCGCCGGCCACCGGCGACGAAAGCGCGAGGGTCAGGGCGGTAACCGCCGTTGCCATCGCCAGTCCGAGGGGGGAAAAATGATATCGTGCCATGTGTTCCTCCTTTCATCGTTCACGTTTTGCAGGGCGCGACCTTCGCGCCCCGCCGCATAGAGTTCCCGGGCAGGGAATCGTCACAGGTTGGGAACCTCGTAGTCGTAGCGCCCCTCGCCCAGGCCGCGCAGGATCTCCAGGGTCTTCCCGTCCAGGGGAATCCCCCGAATCCGCCTCTCCTTCTCGAGTTCGTCCTCCGCGTCCCCGGGGATCAGGATGGGGCTGTCCGGATTGATGCGCCTTGCCCCCCGCACGACGGCGAAACAGGCCCGCATCCGAGCCGAGAACTCCTCCCAGGGGAGGAAACGGGTCGGATCGATGGCGATGAAGAAATGGCCCACGTGCTGGGGTTCCTCCCACTGCTGGACGAGTGACTTGACGCCGGTGGCGAAACCCGCGCCGGTCAGGACTCCGCTGAGGATGTCGAGGGCGATCGCCAGGCCGTACCCCTTGTGCTGCCCCATCGGCAGGACGAACCCGCGGAGGCCGGCCGTGGGGTCGGTGGTCGCCCGCCCTTGGGCGTCCACCGCCCATCCCTCGGGTATCTGCCGGCCTTCAGCGGCCATCTGCCGCATCCTCCCCCGGGAAGAGACGGACATGGCCATATCCAGCACGAAGGGCGCCTGGCCTTCGCAGGGCACTCCCACGGCCAGGGGGTTGTTGCCCACCACGTTTCCCAGCCCGCCCCAGGGCGGCATGGTGGGAAAGGCGTTGGTGCCGGCGATGCCGATCAGCTTCTCCCGGCAGGCCATCAGCACGTACGGCGCCACTGCCCCAAAGTGGTTGCTGTCGCGGCACCCCACGAATCCGATCCCCTCGGTCCGGGCCAGGGCAGTCGCCTCCCGCATGCCCCGCGTCCCCACGACCGGCCCGAGCCCGTCGTCGCCGTGCCCCATCCGCAGCGCCGGCGACGGGACGTGGACGACGATGTTCGGGCGGGGGTTTATCAGTCCCCTGCGGATCCGGGGGACGTACATGAGCAACCGCTGGATGCCGTGGGTGCCCACCCCCCGGAGATCCGCACCCAGCAAGACCTCCACCGTATCACGGGCGTCCCCTTCCGGGACACCCACCCGCGTGAGCGCGGCGACTCCGATCTCCAGAAGGGCATCGCAGGAAACCGCGACCTTACCGGTGTCTTGTCTACCCTCCATGGCTTATGCTCCCTCCTCTCCGGCAATCATTTCCTTCTTCTTTCTGAAGACTCGAAAGGAGGGCGCGATGAGCACGAGGGCCGTGAGGATCAGCAGGACCACCGCGATGGGGCTCTCGAGGAAGATGCCGAGGCTCCCCTGGGACATGTCGAGTGACGTGCGCAGCGACCGCTCCATCATCGGCCCCAGGATGAGAGTCAGGACCGCGGGGGCGAGCGGGAAGTCCATCTTGCGCAGGAGATACCCGATCACACCGAAGATTACCATCACCAGGACGTCGAAGGTGCTGTTGTTGACGCTGTAGGCCCCCACCACCATGAAGGCGAGGACGAGCCCGAAGAGGAGCCCGTAAGGGATCCGCAGAATCTTGACCCAGATGCCGATGAGCGGCAGGTTGAGGATCAAGAGCATGATGTTGCCGACGTAGAAGCTGGCGATCACCCCCCATACCACGTCAGGATGTTCCTTGAAGAGAAACGGTCCGGGGATGAGCCCGTGCATCATAAAGGCCCCCATGATCACCGCCACAGTCGGTGAGGCCGGGATCCCCAGAGTGAACAGCGGGATGAGCGCGCCGTTGGCGTGGGCGTTGTTGGCCGTTTCCGGGCCCGCCACTCCCTCGATCATCCCGGTGCCGAACCGCTCCGGGTGCTTGGACACCTTCTTCTCGGCGATGTAGGAGAGGAACGACGACGCCGAACCGGTCATCCCCGGTATCAGGCCGAGCGCCGTGCCGATGACGCTGCCGCGCAGGATCGGTCCGACGGAATTCCCCAGTTCGCCGCGGCTCGGGACGAGCGAACTCATCTTGGCCATCAGGGTCTCTGCGAAGGGCGTCTCGGCGTTCTGGAGGATCTCCGCCATCCCGAAGAGCCCCATGATGATCGGCACGAAGCCGATGCCATCCATAAGCTCCATTCGGCCGAAGGTGAAGCGGGGCAGCCCCCGCACCGGATCCATCCCCACCATGGCCAGAATCAGGCCGAAGATCCCCATCATCAGCGCCTTGATCATCGACTTGCCGGCCAACCCCATGAGTAGCGAGAGACCCAGCAGGATCAGCGCGAAGAACTCCACCGGCCCGAATTCAAGGGCCCACTTGGTGAGCGGTCCCGCGGCTATCACCAACGCGACCGTGGCGATAGTCCCGCCGATGAAGGAGCCGATGGCGGCGATCGAGAGGGCGACCCCCGCGCGGCCCTGCTTGGCCATCGCGTACCCGTCCAGACAGGTGATTGCCGAGGCCGCCTCTCCGGGGACGTTCAGCAGGACGCTTGTGATCGTCCCCCCGTACTGGGTGCCGTAGAAGAGCGCGGTCAGCATGATGATGGCACCGGTCGGACTCATCTGGAAAGTCAGCGGGATGAGCATCGCCACCCCCGCCACCGGGCCGACTCCGGGAAGCACGCCGATCAGTGTCCCCATTACCGACCCGAGAAAGGCAAACAGAAGATTCTGCGGAGTCAGGGCGACCGAGAAGCCCAGTATGAGATTGTGAATCGCGTCCATGTGGTTCCCTCCTATAGACCCAGCCGGGCAAGAACGGCAATAGACGACGCCGGAAGTTGGACGTCAAGATAGGCGACGAAGACCCAGTACACCCCGATACTGCCCGCCAGCGCGATGATCACTGTCAGCCAGACCGGCTGCCGCCCCAGGACGAGCAGGAGAAAGACCAGAAGCAGCAACATCGTCACCTGAAACCCGAGGAGGTCCATGAGGAGCCCCGCCACGACAAGCGAGCCGGTAATGGCGAGAATGCGCACGATGCCCGAACGGACCGGCAGGAAAGCAGCGTCCTGGGCCGGCCCGGTTCGCCACGATACCTGGACGAGCCAGATCGTGGAAAGCACTCCCATGCCGATCCCCAGCCAGAGGGGGAAGAAGCCGGCGCCGGGCCCCAGTTTGGTGTAGTACTCCAGGTCCAGGGAGTCCCATACGACCAGGGCCGAGAAAACCATGAAACAAAGCGCTGCGCCCTGCTGTACCCTCTGCATACTTTTCCCCTCCTCCAATACCTTTTGCGGCTTTGTTCCGGCGCGAAACCCAGGCATCGATTTCCACCCGTTGCTGCTCAGCCAGCGGCGAGGATCTCTGGATTGACCAGATACATCCTATCCGGACTTCGCAGGGCATCCGCCTGCTCGTCCCTCACCGCCCGCGCTAGGGCTTCCGGGGCCGGATAGGGCCCGGTAAGAACGGCCCGGCACTTCCCGAGAGGAGCTCCATAGCCTCGGGAGCCAGGAGGCACCGGTGACCAGGACACTTGACCGGGAAGGCTCATTATTCATAAATCTCCACTTGCGTTATCACCTAATCCTATCCATCCACACGGGCCTTTACATCCTGCGACCCTGCGTCCATTTGCTCCAACTGGCCGAGAAGGCGGTTCATGTTGTTGTTGGAGTGCGTCTCAAGCAGACAGCGCACCTTTTCCGCTTCCCTGTTGTGGAACGCGGCGAATATCTTCCTGTGCTCTTGAAGGATCATATCCGGACGTTCCCGAATCCGCAGGGAAATCGGCATGGCCCAGCGAACCTGTTGGGCCAGAGAGGAGAAACACTCGATGACTTGGGGGTTCCTGCAGCAGAAAACCAGGGCATCATGGAATGCATGGTTCAACAGTATAAGCCGATCGCTGTCGCTGTGCGTTATCGCATCATCCATCTGCTCCAAGAACCCCTCGATATTCTCTATCTCTGTCTGACTGGAATTCAAGGCGCCCTTCATGGCACCGAAGGCTTCCACGACGTTTTTTAGTTCATAGATATGCCTGAATTCCTCCGTACTGAATTGCGCCACTTCCCGGCCGGAGCGGGTCTTACGCACCAGGTTCATCTTTTCAAGACGCTGGAGAGCCTCACGGGCGGGCACCCTGCTGACTCCGAAATCGGCGGCAATGCCGATCTCGCTGATTCTGGATTTCGGGGGCCGTTTCCCGGAGAAGATTGCTTCCTGAAGATTTTGCACGAGTTTGTCGACCAGCGTCTCCCGGTGAATCGTGAATACTCGACCCTCAGTATCCGACATATGCATTTCCTCCGTGCCCCAAACCATCACATTTTCGGTATGCTGTCTTATTATGTTATAGTAATGCTGTATTACATAATAGATGTCAACAAAAAAGATAATCCCGTTTATCCTGCGACGTTTGATGGCGTCAGACGAAACGGTCAAGGGGGGTCTATCAAATTTCGGAACTAAAGAGCCAGGACTCAAAATAACAGATTTTATCACTGCTACTCATGATCTACATGGTCTTCCCCCCCGCAGAGCCGGGGGGTTATCCATGATTAATTATTTTCAGACACTCTGATATAATTGGTATTCATTGACCCTCTGCAACGTTGCGATATCCATAGCTGTAGGCAGAGGCGCGGTCAACCATATTTCATTCTTGTCTTCCAGGACGCTGCACTTTACGGATTGAAAGGCTGTACGCGAGATCCTCGGCCTCGGTTGATGGTTACAATAAATTATCGCTGATTTATGAAGGGCACCTAAGTCATTTGCTATGTAGGTAAAAGCAGGGAAGTGCGCACGAACCGGATAAGGCGAAAGATTTCTAATGCGTGCTTCCGGGACTTGATTTCTCAGCCATGCAAAGGCGCGCTCCGCTGTCGCTTCGGCTGGCCCGCCAGGACGTTTCGCCACGAAAAAATGCTTCCGTTTAGCGCCCGGATGGTGCATAATCCCGCCCACAGGCGAACATCCGGATCCTCGGGAGGCGTGCGTGGCCGGGTCGTTCGGCCCCTCCGGGTGCGGCAAGTCGACCGCCCTGCGGATGCTCGCCGGCCCTGGACCTGCCCGAAACCTTCGCCTATCTCTTGGGTCTGAACGTCCGGAAGAGACAAGCGCTCAGCGACAACGAGCGGCGCTACCTGGTCTATCGCGGCGTGACCCGCGAGGGGCAGGAGGCGGCTGTCATCTGGCGCGAGACCGAGGGCTGGAAGGAGAAAGACTACAAGCGGGATAAGGAGTTCGTGGTCGCGCAGAAACTGACCGAGGGCATGGACGAAGTCTACGTCAATGGCGATTCGCACATCCCAGGCGCGCGGGCCCTGGAGAAGCTGTTCAAAGAGCGAATGTTTGCCCATGCGGAGGTGTAAGATGAACAATCACATCCTATTGCCGAAAGAACAGATTGCCGATTTCTGCCGAAGATGGCGCATCGACGAGCTTTCCATCTTCGGTTCGGCGCTGCGTGAAGATTTTCGGCCCGACAGCGACGTTGATGTGCTGGTCCGTTTCTCGCCGGAGGCACGCTGGGGCCTGTTCGATCTGATGCACATGGAGGAGGAATTGAAAGCGATCTTTGGACGAGAGGTTGACCTCGTCGAGCGGTCCGCTGTGGAACACAGCCGCAACTATGTGCGTCGCAAGGCCATCCTCAGCAACCTGGAGCCGATCTATGCAGCGCGATGAAGCCTATCTTCTGGATATGCTGCTTTCTGCCCGCGATACGCAAAGCGTCGTGGTGCAGTTAACGCGGGAGGAGGCAAAGCACGATTAATGCGTGCTTCCGGGACTTGATTTCTCAGCCATGCAAAGGCGCGCTCCGTCGTCGCTTCGGCTGACCCGCCGAGACGTTTCGCCACGAAAAAATGCTTCCGTTCCGCACCGAGATGGTGCATAATCCCGCCCACAGGCGAACATCCGGATCCTCGGGAGGCATGCATGGCCAGGGTTGTTTTGGATCACATTTCCAAGCATTTTGGTTCGGTTGCCGCGGTAAAGGACTTCCATCTGACGGTCGAGGACAAGGAATTCGTCATCCTCGTCGGCCCCTCGGGGTGCGGCAAGTCGACCGCCCTGCGGATGCTCGCCGGCCTCGAAGATCCCGATGACGGAACCATCCTGATCGGCGAGCGGGACGTGACCGATCTCCCCCCCAAGGACCGCGACATCGCCATGGTCTTCCAGGAATACGCCCTCTACCCCCACATGAGCGTCTACAAGAACATGGCCTTCGGCCTCAAACTGCGGAGCTTCCCGAAGGACGAGATCGACCGGCGGGTCCGGGAGGCCGCGGAGATCCTGGGGATTCAGGAGCTCCTCGACCGGAAGCCCAAGCAGCTCTCGGGCGGCCAGCGGCAACGGGTGGCGGTGGGCCGGGCGATCGTCCGCAAACCCGCCGTCTTTCTGTTCGACGAGCCCCTCTCGAACCTCGACGCCAAGCTCCGGGTGCAGATGCGGGCGGAGCTCTCCAAGCTCCACGACCGACTCAAGACGACGATCATCTACGTCACCCACGACCAGGTCGAGGCGATGACGATGGGCTCGAAGATCGTCGTGATGAAGGACGGCCTCATCCAGCAGATCGGGGCGCCGCTCGAAATCTACAACCGCCCGCTCAACCTCTTCGTCGCCGGTTTCATCGGAAGCCCCGTGATGAACTTCATCCCCTGCCGGGTCGTTTCCCGGGACGGCCGGCGCGGGCTCGGCGGTGGGGCGTTCCAGGTGCCCCTCCCGGAGGAACACTTTTCCGGGAATGAGCTGCCGGACGGGACGGAGGTGATCCTGGGGATCCGCCCCAACGACATCCACGAACGGAGCGCCGCCCCGGAGCGGCTCGCACAGGCGCCCTTCCGGGCTCAGGTCGAGGTTGTGGAGCCCCTGGGGT
>VFSW01008735.1_pt1 | contig 14518 bp, 12 predicted proteins | sample 5358111 | NCBI WGS metagenome assembly VFSW01 (sample SAMN11554181, study PRJNA540505) | mine drainage metagenome | isolation source: sediment from site ElyBrook_90M | place: USA: Ely Copper Mine, Vershire, VT | collected 2017 | reverse complement strand
GCGGCCCGCTCAGGCGGTCAACCCGTTAGCGCGCCTGGAACCTGATCAGGCGCCCGGCTTTTTCGCGTAAGCGGAGCACCAGCCGTTCGCTGGCACCGAGTGACCCGCAAAAATGTTGCAGCCGCCGCGCGCCGCTCCGGCCGCCCCGGTGTATTGCGCGCAGGTCGCGCATTTTTGCGCTGCAGTGTGCGTCGGGTAGCTCTTTGCGTCGACCTTGCTGGTGTTTTCCGCGAAGCCGAGCGCCATTGCGGTCGGATCCGAAGGACTGAGCGGCGCGAGCGCCGGCGCCGCCGATGCGTCGGTCGCCAACAAGCCGAGTGCGGGTATGCAGGCACCTGCGATGAGGCCGCCCTTGATGAGCGCGCGTCGTGAAAACTTCTTTTGCATCGTGATAAACCTCTAATTGGAATGCTCCCGTCGATTCTCGCGCGATTGCGTCGATATTTCTCCTAAAGAAAGGTTAATTTATAGTTTGCCCGCTGGCTTTCCGTCCAATAGGCGACCGATTCGCCCAGGATCCCGCAAGTTCATGCTGCCTAGAGATCACGCCTTGCGCCGCGAGTTGAACGACGAGGTGCACGCGCGCCCGGCGGATGCGCTGCGTGCGCCGCTGAAAATCAGCTACCTCGCGTTGCTCTCGGATCCGAGCGCGCGCGAACAGGAATGGCGCCACGTGCGTGAACTCGCCGCGCGCCACGCTGTCGAAGCGCCGCTCGCCCCGGTCAATCATTACAGCGCCAACTTCGGCGATTTCGCGCTGCGCTTCGAGCGCCATACCGAATTCACGCGCTATACGTTCGTCGCGCCCGGCGGCGCCGGCGACGCGTTCGCGCCGGCGGCGCTCGCGCTCGTGCCCGAGGAGTTCGTCGCGGGGATACCGGGCCAGGTCATCGTCGCGGCGCATGGCGCGTTCCTCCGCGTGCCGGCGAGCGAACCGGACTACGAGGAGATCGCCGGCCGCTGGTTCGACGGCAATGCGCTGATCGGCGCTCGAATCGGCGACGACGCGGCGATCGCACTCGCCGATTTCAGGGTGCGCGCCGATGGATTCAGCCGATTCTTGCTGTTCGATGAGCGCACGACGAGCCGCGAAGCCGGACGCATCGTCCAGCGCGTGCTGGAAATCGACACCTACCGCATGATGGCGCTGCTCGCGCTGCCGGTCGCGCGCGAACTCGCGCCCGTTCTCTCCGCCTATGAGCGCGAGCTGTTGGAGGTCACGACCGTGCTCGAGAGTGCGAGCGAACAGGATGAAGCCATGCTGCTCGAGCGCTTGACGCGCTTGGAGGCTCAGATCGAAGCGCGCGAGGCGCAGAACGATTACCGGTTCGCCGCGGCGGCCGCCTATTACGAATTGGTGCAGCGCCGGATCGCCGAACTGCGCGAGCGGCGCATCCCGGGCCTGCAGACCTTCGGCGAGTTCACCGAGCGGCGGCTCGCGCCTGCGATGAACACCTGCCGCGCGGTCGCGGCCCGGCAGGAGTCGCTGTCGCAGCGCGTGGCGCGCGCAAACCAATTGCTCGCGACCCGCGTCGACATTACGCGGGAGCGGCAAAATCAGGCGCTGCTCGAATCGATGAACCGGCGCGGCGCGGCGCAATTGAAGCTGCAGCAAACCGTCGAAGGACTGTCGATCGCGGCCGTCACCTACTACACCGTCGGCTTGATCGGCCACGTCGCCAAGGGGCTCGACGCATTCGGGTTCAAGGTGAACACCGAATTGGTCATGGGCATCAGCATCCCGATCGTCGCAGGTCTCGCCGCGTTCGGCATCCACCGCATCCGCCACGCGATCGGGCGCAAGGCGCGCTGAGCCCCGCCTCGCGGCCGCTTCACGCGCGCTTTGCGCCGCGCTGCCGCAGGGTCGTCCTCGCGGGCGATGCGCCCTGCTCGTCCTGCATCAGGCGCGGACCCTCGGTCAGCACGAATTGCTTGAATGCCGTGGCCATCGGCGAGAGCCTTTTCTTGGCCAGGTGCGCGACGTGCCAATGGCGCACGACGGGCATGCCGCGAACATCCAAGGCGACCAGGCGCCCGGTCTTGAGCTCCAAGTCGATCGTATGCCGGGAAATGAAGCTCAAGCCGATGCCCGCCATCACGGCTTGCTTGATGGTCTCGTTGCTCGCCATTTCCATGCCGACGCGAAACGACAGGTGGCGATCGTCGAAAAAGCCTTCCATTGCCAAGCGCGTTCCGGATCCGGGTTCGCGCACGACGAAAGTCTCGCGCGCGACGACATCCTCGGCGATCCGGCGGCGCGTTGCGAGCGGGTGGTCCGGCGCGGCGATGATCACGTGGGGATTCTCGGCAAACGGTTCGGCAAGCGCATCGAGCGTCTCCGGCGAGCGGCCCATGATCGCCAGGTCCACCTCGTTCGCGCCGAGTTGCTCGATCACCGAGGTGCGATTGTTCACCGCCAGGCGAATCTCGGTGTCGGGAAACTGCTTGCGGAAGCGCGCCAACAGGCGCGGCGCGAAATATTTCGCGGTGCTCACGACCGCGAGATTGATGCGGCCGCGACGCAGGCCCTTGAGTGCGTCGAACGCCTCCTGCGCATCCTTGAGGGCGCGCATGATCTCGCGTGCCCGCCCGAGCAGTTCTTGGCCGGCCTCGGTGACGAACAGCTTCTTGCCGATGCGTTCGAATAGCGGCATGCCGACGTTCGTCTCCAGCTCCTTGATGTGCATGGAGACCCCTGGCTGGCTCAAATGCAGGGCCTCTGCCGCCTTGGAGAACGAGCGCAGCGCCGCGGCCGCCTCGAACACCTTGAGCTGGCGCAAGGTCGCGTGTTGCATCGACATCGGATGAACCTCCTGGCCCCCGGCAGCCAAGTCTATCAATCAGTAAAACCTTATCCAAGAGCCAACTAATATTGATTATCCCTGATATTAAAACGGCGTTAGAGTCGGGCTCGAAGCAAGCTTGACCGTCCCCGGAGTGAAGGAGCCGCCGCATGCAAAACCAAGCCGATCGGTACAAATCCGGTGTCATGCCCTACGCCAAAATGGGCTATTGGGATGCCGATTACGTGCCCAAGGACACCGACGTCATCGCCGTCTTTCGGATCTCGCCGCAAGACGGCGTCGATCCGATCGAAGCGGCCGCCGCGGTCGCCGGTGAATCGTCTACCGCCACTTGGACTGTCGTTTGGACGGACCGGCTGACGGCCTGCGAGTCCTATCGCGCGAAGGCCTATTGCGTCGACCCGGTACCGGGATCTCCTGGACAATACTTCAGCTATATCGCATATGATCTTGATTTATTTGAAGAAGGATCGATTGCCAATTTGACTGCATCGATCATCGGCAACGTCTTCGGCTTCAAGCCGCTGAAAGCACTGCGGCTCGAGGACATGCGCATCCCGGTCGCCTATCTGAAGACTTTTCAAGGCCCGCCGACCGGGATCGTCGTCGAGCGCGAGCGGCTCGACAAGTTCGGGCGCCCGCTGCTCGGTGCGACGACGAAACCCAAGCTCGGCCTCTCGGGCAAGAATTACGGACGCGTCGTCTATGAAGCCCTGAAGGGCGGATTGGACTTCGTCAAAGACGACGAGAACATCAACTCCCAGCCATTCATGCACTGGCGCGACCGTTTCTTGTATTGCATGGAGGCGGTCAACAAGGCCTCCGCGGCGACCGGCGAGATCAAAGGCCATTATCTGAACGTCACCGCCGGCACGATGGAGGACATGTACGAACGCGCCGAATTCGCGAAGCAACTCGGATCCTGCATCGTCATGATCGATCTCGTCATCGGTTATACGGCGATCCAGTCGATGTCCAAATGGGCGCGGCGCAACGACATGCTGCTGCATCTGCATCGTGCGGGACATAGCACCTACACGCGCCAGAAGACGCACGGCGTGTCTTTTCGCGTGATCACGAAATGGATGCGCATGGCCGGCGTCGATCACATCCACGCCGGAACGATCGTCGGCAAGCTAGAAGGAGATCCCAATATTATCAAGGGGATATACTCATGTTGTCGAGATTCCTTTACTAAGAAAAACCTCGAGCAAGGTATATTCTTCGATCAGGATTGGGCCGGCTTGCGCAAGATCATGCCGGTCGCCTCGGGCGGCATCCATGCCGGCCAAATGCATCAATTGATCAGCTACCTCGGCGAAGACGTCGTGCTCCAGTTCGGCGGCGGCACCATCGGGCATCCGATGGGAATCCAGGCCGGCGCGACCGCGAACCGCGTGGCGCTCGAAGTCATGATCAAAGCGCGCAACGAAGGGCGCGACATTTGGAACGAGGGGCCGCAGATCCTCGCTGAGGCCGCCAAGTGGTGTTCGCCATTGAATGCCGCGCTCCAGACTTGGAAGGACGTGACTTTCAACTACGCATCCACCGACACGGCCGATTTCGTGCCGACGCCGACCGCCGCCTGACACTCGGGCCGCCAACCGACAACGAGGAGAGTTCCCATGCGAATCACTCAGGGTACGTTTTCGTTTCTTCCGGATCTGACGGACGCCGAGATACGCGCGCAAATCCAGTACGCTCTCGCCCAGGGCTGGGCGATCAGCGTCGAGTTCACGGACGACCCGCATCCGCGCAACTGCTTTTGGGAGATGTGGGGCAATCCAATGTTCGACCTGAAGGACGCGGCCGCCGCGATGCAAGAGGTCCTCGCCTGCCGCAAGGCGCATGCGGGGATCTATGTGCGGGTGAACGCGTTCGACGCGACGCAGGGCTTCGAGACCACACGGCTTTCCTTCATCGTCAACCGGCCCAAGAATGAGCCGGGCTTCGCTCTTGCGCGCCAGGAAGCCGATGGCCGCAACATCCGCTACACGATCGAGAGCTATGCGGCGAAGGCGCCCGAAGGACGCCGCTATGAGTAGGACGCGCGCGTGAATACGGCGGCGCCCGCGGGCGGCGGCGAAAGCGTGGACCTTCGGTCCTTGCTCGCCGACTCCCACGTCAGCGAGGTTCTCGACGAGCTCGACGCGGAACTGGTCGGCTTGAAGCCCGTCAAGGCGCGCGTGCGCGAGATCGCGGCGCTCCTGCTGGTCGAGCGCGCGCGCAAACAAATGGGATTGGCCGGCGGCCAGCCGGCGCTGCACATGTCCTTTACCGGCAATCCAGGCACCGGCAAGACGACGGTGGCGATGCGCATGGCGCAGATCCTTCATCGCCTGGGCTACGTGCGCAAGGGTCACTTGGTCGCGGTGACGCGCGACGACCTGGTCGGCCAATACATCGGGCACACGGCGCCGAAAACCAAGGAAGTGCTGAAAAAAGCGATGGGCGGCGTGCTGTTCATCGACGAGGCGTATTACCTATATCGGCCGGAGAACGAGCGCGATTATGGCCAAGAGGCGATCGAGATCCTGCTCCAGGTCATGGAGAACCAGCGCGATGACCTCGTCGTGATCCTTGCCGGTTACGCCGACCGCATGCAGACCTTCTTCCGCTCCAATCCCGGGCTGTCGTCGCGTATCGCCCATCATCTGGAATTTCCGGACTATTCCGCCGCCGAGCTGGAACAGATCGCCGAGAAGATGCTGCAGCGGATGCAGTATCGCTTGAGCCCCTCGGGCCTGGCCGCGCTGCGCGAATACCTGCCCCTGCGCATGGCACAGCCGCATTTTGCGAATGCCCGCTCGATCCGCAACGCGCTCGACAGAGCGCGCCTGCGCCAGGCGAACCGGCTGTTCGCGCGCAAGGACCAGGCGCTCACGCGCGAGGAATTGATGACGATCGAGGGCGAGGATTTGCGCGCGAGCCGGGTGTTCTCATGAGGCTCTCGGTATTGCGCGTAGCGCGATAATGGGATCACGGCGGCGCGCATAGGGGGAACGATGAGCACGCGAGATAAGACGATCACCGAATTCATGATCGAGGAGCAGCGGCGCTTTCCGGGCGCCAGCGGCGATTTCACCGCCCTCCTCAACCATGTCCGTCTCGCCTGCAAGCGCATCAGCTTCATCGTCGGCCGCGGCGCGCTCGCCGGCGCGCACGGAGCGGCGCAGACGACGAACGTCCAAGGCGAGGCGCAAATGGAGCTCGACATCATCGCCAACGACATCTTCCTGCGGACGAGCGAATACGGCGGCCAGTTGGCCGGCATGGTGTCCGAGGAACTTGATGAGCCGTATCAGATCCCCGCGGATTACCCGCGCGGCCGCTATCTGCTCGCCTTCGATCCGCTCGACGGATCGAGCAACATCGACGTCAATGCGCCGGTCGGCAGCATTTTTTCCGTACTGCGCGCGCCGCATGGCACGGACCAGCCGGCACCCGCGGACTTCCTGCAGCCGGGCGCCAAGCAATTGGCCGCGGGCTATGCGATCTATGGCGCGACGACCATGGTCGTGCTCACGGTCGGCCGCGGCGTCCATGGATTCACGCTCGACCGGGGCTTCGGCGAATTCATCCTGACGCACCCGAACATGCGCATACCGGAGGAAACCAGCGAATTCGCGATCAACGCATCGAATGAACGGTTCTGGGAGCCGCCCGTCAAGCGCTACGTGGTCGAATGCCTCGCCGGTGGAGGCGGCGTGCGCGCGAAGGACTTCAACATGCGCTGGATCGCCTCGCTGGTCGCCGAGGTGCACCGCATATTGATCCGCGGCGGCCTGTTCATGTACCCGAAGGATACGAAGGATCCGTCCAAAGCCGGGCGTTTGCGCCTCCTCTACGAAGCCAATCCCATGGCGATGATCGTCGAACAGGCGGGCGGCGCCGTCTCCACCGGCCGCGGCCGCATGCTCGACGTCGTTCCCGAGTCGTTGCACCAGCGCGTGCCGGTCATTTTGGGCTGCAAGAGCGAGGTGGAGCGCATCGAGGGCTATCACTTGGAGCACGACCAAGGCCTCGATCAAGCGTACAGCTCGCCGCTGTTCAACGAGCGATCCTTGTTCATTCAAGGCTAGATCGAGAGGAAGATCAGGTACAAGTCTCCGCAGAGGTATCCATGTCCGCAAAATATCCCATCATCGCCGTCACCGGTTCGTCGGGGGCCGGCACGACCTCGGTGACGCGCACGTTCGATTGGATCTTCCGGCGCGAAAAGATCAACGCTGTCATCGTCGAGGGCGACTCCTTTCACCGCCATGACCGCGCGCAAATGAAAATCAAAATGGCCGAGGCGACGGCGCGCGGCGACCATCATTTCAGCCATTTCGGCCCCGAAAACAATTTGTTCGGGGAATTGGAGGATCTGTTCCGCACATACGGGGAATCCGGCCGCGGGCGCATCCGCCACTACCTGCACGACGAAAAGGAAGCCGCGCCGTACGGGCAGGCGCCGGGCACGTTCACCGCGTGGGAGGATCTGCGCGCGGAGACGGACCTGCTGTTCTACGAGGGTCTGCATGGCGCGGTCGTGACGCCGGAGGTCAACGTCCGACGGCACGCCGACCTCACGATCGGCGTGGTACCGATCATCAATCTGGAGTGGATCCAGAAACTCCACCGCGACAAGGAAACGCGCGGCTACTCGACCGAGGCCGTGGTCGACACGATACTGCGGCGCATGCCGGACTACGTGAACTACATATGTCCGCAGTTCTCCCAGACCCACATCAACTTCCAGCGCGTGCCGACCGTCGACACCTCGAACCCGTTCATCGCGCGCTACATCCCGACCGCGGACGAGAGTTTTGTCGTGATCCGATTCGCGCACCCCAAGGGCATCGACTTCCCGTATCTGCTGTCGATGATCCACGACTCGTTCATGTCGAGGCCGAACATCATCGTCGCGCCGGGCGGCAAGATGGAACTGGCGATGCAGCTCATATTGACGCCGATGATCCTGAAGCTCATGGATGGCCGGCGCCGCGCGCTCGGCGCGGTGGCGCGCTAGGCGCAGCCGGTCAGCCGCAGCCTTGCGGATTGCGCGGGCAGGCCGCGCTGCGCGGACAGATCACGCTCGCGGAACTCTCGAGCGCTGCGGCGATCCAGGCGATATTCAGCACTTGCGAGACCGCGCGTATTTGCGCGGCCGCCTCGGCCGGAATCACTCCATCGCCGCCCCCGCGTGCGCAGGACTCGGCGATCGCGCCGACGATGCTGTCGCCGTCGAAGCCTTGCGCCTCCAACGCGGGCTGTAGGTCGACGCCGACGGACAGCACGTGCAGCACGTCGAGCGCGTCGCGGGTGAGCAGCGAGTGGCAACAATACAGGCGCGGGCGCGCACCGTCGTGCATCACGGATATCTGCGATTTCGGCGCCTGCGGCGCGAATGCCTCCGCGTTCGTCTGGCGCAACAGCCGAAATACCGCCCAGCGCGGACAGGGGTCCGATACCTGGCTCATGTTGCCCCAGGGCAGTGGTATGCCGTTCGCACGGTAGACGGCGCGCAAGTAGCCCGGAGGGTAAGCGTCGAAGAAATGCCAGTGACGATACGGCGACACTGCGGTCATGCGGCGCATGACGAGCGCGGCCGTCACGCCGAGCCTCTCGGCGGCGGCGACGCTGTGCGCCTCGCGGATCAAATAGCGGCGAAACGGCACGCGCGGGCACAACAAGGCCCCGGCGAAGAAGCTGCACTCGAAGTCGCGCCAGGCGTACAACACGTCCTGCGCGCCCATGCCCGCCGCGCTTCCCGGTGCATCGCGCTCGCTCGCGGCGGTGGCGCCGTGCGGCGAGATCAAGCCGTCGCCGTTGTGAAGAATCTTGTGTCCGACGAAGAACGCGAGGTCGTATTTCAGGCGCGCCGGCTGGTTGCGCAGGCGTTCGTTGACGAATACGGTGCCGGCAGCGTCGAAGCGCGCGCGCACGCCGGCATGGCGCCCGCCGTCCGCCCGATCGTCGAACCAGCGTATCGTCAGACCATGCAGCCGGCAGATGTCCATGACGGCCTCCAGCGTGAGCGGCATGCGGCGCTGTCCCGCCTGTTCGGCCGCCTTCTCGATATCCGGGAAGTCGTTGTGGTGGGTCTCCTGCCAGACACGGATCAACAGTTGCGCGAACTGTCTCCCGGTCGTGCCCGTCTGGGAAAGCAATTCCGGCAGTGCGTTTTGCAGGAGCGCGTGGGAAAAAAGGAACGCGGGTTCGAGCGGCATCGCCGCCAGGCCCCCGCGCTCGCGCCGTGGCGGCGGGACTTCGATATCCTGGTTCTCGTCGAGGAACCAGCGCGGATCCTTGCTGAAAATCCCCGCGAGCATTTCGAGCATGCCCTGTGAGGGCATGCGCTTACCGGTTTCGACCATGCTGAGATAGGAAACCGACGGTGCGCCGGCCGCATCGATCTGCACGCAACGCGCCGAAAGTTCATCGAGCGTGAGTCCGTTGCGCTTGCGCAAGGAACGCAGCTTCGCGCCGAGAAAGTGTCCCTGCCGAATCAGCCCCGCCATGAACGATCCTTTGTGAACTTCACATTGTTAAATTTCAATTGTGAATATTCCTTCCCTTTTACTCTAATCTCAGTTCAGGCGGTGTTCAAGCGGCCAGGCTGCATGAACGTCTTAGCCGATTACAGGGGATTACACCAGGAGACGAACGATGACCGATATTGCAGCGAGCGCGGCGCGAATCAGCGCGGATTGGGCGGGAGACCCGCGGTGGCACAGTGTCAAGAGACCGTATTGCGCGTTTGACGTCGCGCGGCTGCAAGGCTCGGTGCGCATCGAGCATTCACTCGCCCGTCTCGGCGCCGAGAAGTTTTGGCGCATGCTGCACGAGGAGCCCGTCATCGGCGCGCTTGGATGCATGACCGGGAACCAGGCCGTCCAGGCGGTGCAAGCCGGCCTCAAGGCGATCTACTGCTCGGGTTGGCAGGTCGCCGGGGACGCGAATACGGCCGGTGAAATGTATCCCGATCAGAGCCTCTATCCGGTCGATTCGGTGCCGCGCATGATCGAGCGCATCAACAACGCGCTGCTGCGCACCGACCAGATTCATCACATGGACGGCGACACCGATGTCGATTGGCTGGCGCCGATCGTCGCCGATGCCGAAGCCGGGTTCGGCGGCAATTTGAATGCGTTCGAGCTGACCAAAGCGATGATTCGCGCGGGCGCCGCCGCAATCCACTTCGAGGATCAATTGTCGTCGGCGAAGAAGTGCGGACACATGGGCGGCAAGGTCCTCGTCTCGACCGACGAGGCAATCAACAAATTGGTCGCCGCGCGGCTTGCGACCGACGTTCTCGGCGTACCTACGGTGCTGATCGCGCGCACGGACGCGGACGCCGCGAATCTGCTGCTGTCGAATCACGACCCGCGCGACGCCGCTTTCTTGACCGGCGAGCGCTCGAACGAAGGCTTCTTCCACGTCAAGGCGGGCCTTGACCAGGCGATCGCGCGCGGCCTTGCCTACGCGCCCTACGCCGACCTCATATGGTGCGAGACGTCGCGCCCGGATCTCGCGCAGGCCAAGCGCTTCGCGGAGTCGATTCATCGGGATTTTCCGCACAAGCCGCTCGCTTACAATTGCTCGCCCTCGTTCAACTGGCAGGCGAATTTAGGGGCGGCGGCGATGAAGCGCTGGCGCGAGGAACTCGCGGCGATGGGCTACCGCTTCCAGTTCATCACGCTCGCCGGTTGGCATGCGCTCAACATGTCGATGTTCGAGCTCGCCTCGGCGTACCGAGAGGACGGCATGCTCGGTTACTCGCGCCTGCAGCAGCGGGAATTCGACTCCGAGTCCGTGGGCTACCGCGCGGTCAAGCATCAAGCGTTCGTCGGCACCGGCTATTTCGATGCCGTGCAAACGGCGATCACTTCGGGTCAGTGCTCCACCGGCGCGCTCGCGGGTAGCACCGAGGAGGAGCAGTTCAGCGCGAGTCACGGCGCGGGCGCACGCACCCGGGTGGTCGCCTAGGCGGCCGGCGCATGAACGCGCTGCCGGCGACTGGGCAACGCGCTGCGGCGCCGGCCCTGTCGCCGGCCGCGATCGCGGCGCAAATCGCCGGCCGCTTCGATGACTACAACGCCGAGTTCGGCCGCATTACCCGGCGCGCGGCCGCGCATTTCCTCGCCTGCGATTGGCGCTCGGCCGAGCGGGATTCGATCGCGCGCATAGAACTGTACGAGCAGCACGTGACCGCGTGCTCGGGCGGGCTCGGCGACGAAATACCGGCTTGCCGCGCGAGCGTCGCTCCCTGGCCGGAAATCAAGCGCGCCTATGAGGAGATCGTCGCGCATCGAACCGACGGCGACTTTTACCGCACGTTCTTCAATTCGGTCACACGCGATCTGTTCGGCACGGTCGGCGTCAATCCGGACGTGGAATTCTGCTCGACGAGCGTCGGACGCACGGCGGGCAGCGTGCCGTTGCGGATCTACCGCGTCGCTGCGTCCCTGCCGACGACGGTACGCGAGGTGCTGACGGATCTGCCGTTCGCCGCGACGATCGCCGACCTCGACGGCGCGGTGCATCGGATCAGCGCCGAGATCGGGCGGCATTACGAAAATTTTCGCCAGAGCGCGGCGCCCGTGTCGATGGAGTGGATGGAGCCGGTGTTCTACCGCGGCCACTCGGCGTTCCTCGTCGGCAGATTGGTCGACGACGGCTCGATGACTCCGCTCGTCGTCGCCTTCTCGAACGCCGCGGAGGGGATTCGAATCGACGGCGTGATGCTGTCGCGCGCCGAAATCGGTTCGCTTTTCGGGTTCGCGCGCTCCTATTTCCACGTCGACCTTCCGGCCGTCGGAGCGGCAATCACGCTATTGCGCTCGATGATGCCGCGCAAGCCGATCGACGAGCTGTACACCGTGCTCGGACGCGCCAAACAGGGGAAGACCGAGCGCTATTTCGCGCTGCAGCGCCACCTCGACTCGTCGATCGACAGCTTCGTGTGCGCGCCGGGCGAGCGTGGACTGGTCATGGTCGTATTCACCCTCCCCTCGCATGACCTGGTATTCAAGGTGATCCGCGACCGCTTCGGCGAGCCGAAGCGCATCACGCGCGCGGAAGTGATCGAGCGCTACCAGTTCGTCTTTCGGCACGATCGCGCGGGGCGATTGGTCGATGCGCAGGAATTCAAACGGCTCCGGCTGCCGTACGCGCGCTTCATGCCGGCCCTGGCCGAAGAGCTGCTCGGCGAGGCGGCGCAGAGTTGCCGCATCGACGGCGAGGACATGATCATCGATCATTGTTACGTGGAGCGGCGTTTGCGGCCGCTCAACTTGTTCCTGCGGGAAGCAGACCCCGCGGCCGCCGAATCGGCAGTCATCGATTACGGCAATGCGCTGCGCGACCTGGCCGCGAGCAATGTTTTCCCGGGGGACTTGCTCCTGAAGAACTTCGGCGTGATGGGCCACGGCGGCGTCTTCTTCTACGACTACGACGAACTGTGTCTCCTGTCCGACTGCGTCTTCCGGGATTTGCCCGCTGCACGCACGGCGGAAGAGGAATCCAGCGCCGACCCATGGTTCTACGTCGGACCGAACGACGTGTTCCCGGAGCAATGGCTGCCGTTCCTGTCGATGTCGATCCCGCTGCAGGAGGTGTTCTTGCAGAGGCACGGCGAATTGCTGACGGGGGCTTGGTGGCGCCACGCGCAGCGCGCGCACGAACGCGCGCTCGATTACAATGCACCGGTCGAACGCTCTCCCTGACCCGGCATCCCGCCGCAGGCGCCGTTCGCGGGGGCGCGCCCGGCATACCGATGAATCCGGGTTTGCAAGCCAAGGAAAACGCCCGTGGGATCGCGTCGATGATCGGCGCGGCGTTCATATTCGCGATCATGGATGCGTCGATGAAACACCTGTCGGCGCGCTACGGCATGTTTCAAGTCGCATGCCTGCGCTGCCTCTCCTCGGTCGTGTTCCTGTGCGTCCCGATCGGCTGGCGCGGGTCGTGGGCGGCGCTCGCTCCGCGGTCGCCGGGATTGCACGCGCTGCGAGGCTTGCTCGGCGTTACGCTGCTCGCGAGCTTCGTCTACGCCGTTCATCGGCTGAGCTTGGCCGAGACGTATGCGATCTTTCTGTGCGCGCCGCTGCTGATGACCGCTTTGTCGGTGCCGATACACGGCGAGAAGGTGCCGCCGCGCCGCTGGCTTGCGATCGCGAGCGGCCTTGGCGGCGTGCTGGTGATTTTACGGCCCACCGGCGGGTCGCAGATGCCGGTCGCGGCGCTCGCCGCGGCGGCATTGGGCGCCGTCAGCTACGCGTTGAGCGCGCTCACCGTGCGCACGCTCGGACGCACCAATTCGAGCACCTCGATGGTCTTTTGGGCGCTGTCGATAGCGGGTGTCGGCTGCGGGATTCTCGCCGTCGGCGACTGGCGCCCGATCCTCGCGCAGGACTGGGGTTGGCTCGCGCTCGTCGGCATCTGCGGCGCGCTCGGCCAATATTGGCTGACCGAGGCGTTTAGGCGCGCGCCGCCTGCGGTGGTAGGGCCGTTCGAATACACCTCGATTCTATGGGCGTTCGCGATCGATTGGTTTTTTTGGTCGGCGGCGCCGACGCGCCGGCTCTTGCTCGGTGCATCGATCGTGATCGCGAGCGGCATCGTCGTGATCTGGGACGAGCGGCGCCTCGCGCGGATGCCGGTCAATCCGGCGAGCCCTCCGCCCTAATGAGCGCGGAGCGCCCGGCTCCCGCGATGATCGCGCGCCAGTTGATGATCGTATTCCACAACAGGCGCTGGTCGCCGCGGTTCAGATCGCGGTGCATCGGGTTGAAATCGAATGCGACCACGCGGCCCTTGCCGACCGGCATGTCGAAGATCGCGGGGCGCCCGATCAGGTTCTGCGCACCCCAGGCCTGACCGCTGACGACGAACGGCTTGCCGGGCGGGCCGCCCCACTCCATCACGACGTGCCTGGTGTCCACCGGGCCGTCGAGACAGGTGGTGCAGTAGGCCGCGCGCACCCAGGCTAACGGCATCGAGTACAGGGCCTCGTTCTCCCGGAAGACGAAGGTGCTCGCGGGATAGCCGTAGGCGATTGGATTGTGCGGAGCGAGGACGGTCACCCGAACGTGCGTGCCGGGCGTGCGCGTGAGCGCGTCCTGCGAGGCCGCGGCCGCCGCCGCGCCGCCGCCTTGGGCGCTGCGCGCCACGCCGCCCGAGTCGCGCCGGATCCCGTGGACGATGCCTGTCTCGATCGGCAACAGCGATCCGCTGCTGAGCGTGATCAACAGGCCGCCGCGATCGATGAAGCGCTGCAGATGCTCCATGCCGCGCCAGCCGATGCCGCCGGTGATGTCCTTGGACGCCGCGGGCGTGCCGAGATTGGGCGTCCGCTTCGTCTTTTCGAACGGCATCGGTCCCCAGGTCTTCGGGATACCGTGAATCTGCTCCGCCAATTCGAGGTCGACCCGTCCGTACAGCAGCACGTCGATCTTGTCGTGCAAGTGGCCGGCGCGAATATCCTCGTCGCGGATGTACGTGTACGGGATGTGCCGCCGATCGAGGGAGTAGCGAATCCAACCGATCGAATCGGTGTCCGCCCACGGCACCCAGAGCCCGAGGCGCGGCACGGGCGCCGCATGGCGCAGGACGTCGGGCAGCGCCGCGGCGCTCGCGAAATCCAAATCGAGATCGGCGGCCGCCGCGTCGCGCGCGGCGCGCCTAGCAAGCGCGTGAGCCGGGCGCGGCGAATCGCCGGGTCGGCG
>VFSW01008734.1_pt1 | contig 14519 bp, 11 predicted proteins | sample 5358111 | NCBI WGS metagenome assembly VFSW01 (sample SAMN11554181, study PRJNA540505) | mine drainage metagenome | isolation source: sediment from site ElyBrook_90M | place: USA: Ely Copper Mine, Vershire, VT | collected 2017 | reverse complement strand
TCAAGAACGACGTGACGCTGGATCCGAGCCTCATCGCGCAGATGAGATCCCAGCACATGTCCAGCACCCAGATCGCGCAAGCTCAAGCGCGGGCGGAGCAGAACGCGCACGCGTCGGTCGGCAATGACGGAACGTGCCGCTTTCACGTGGCCGCCCTTGAGGCGCTGCTACGCAGGTGGTACGAGGGCAACTTTTCCAGCGACGACTGGAGCACGGCAGAGAGCTGTCACGGCAAGATGTTTTCGGGCCAGCAAAGGTGATTCTCTCGGGGCAGTGGGCTCACTTCGGGCCATGCCCGAGATGCCATCCGTGAATCTCGCATCGGTACGGCTTCAAGCCTTTCGAAGTTGGAGGGATCGCACGCTCTGCTTGTTTCTTCGTTGCAAAACACGCCTTCGGCGCGCCTTTTTGCTTGTAGCACGAGCGTGGCCCATGGATCTTTCGCGTCCTCACGACTTTGGGAGAGCAGCCTCGTTCACGATACGCAGCTTGCGCTCGCCGCGGATGACCTCAAAATCGGGGATATTTCGCATCGCTTGTTCCGTCCAGGCCGTCGCGTACTTTCGGCAGCGTTGCGCGCAGACGAAGCTACACGCATTTGCTCCCAATGCATCTAGGCGTGATGACGTGCCAGGGCTGCGGCGCGATCGCGATGGCGTCGTTGGCATACGTGCGTATGTACTGGAACGACACAAATCCGTAGCCGCGGTTGCCGAACCCCGTCCCGAAGCTGTTACGGAAGATGAAATACCCGCCGCCCGGAAATGCTGTTGATTCCCGGAAGCCGACGAGATCGATCGAGTGGCCATCGAACATCGGAGGATTGGGGCCAGTGTTGGCACTACGCGGATAGTCCCTGAGCAGCGGAACGCCTTTGACGGTTACCGTTGCGAAGTTGCTGAGCCACCAGATTCCCGTGGCCACGGGACGCCCGGAACGTAGAATGGCGAGCGTATGTTGCAACTCTGCGGCGGTCATTCCGTGCGAGTTGTCCCAAACTTTGACGATCGTGAATGGATACTTCACGGGAAACATCGCCCGGGCTGCCGCAATGACGGCCGCGCTCGGCGTAGCGGGATGTGCGGGGTTGTACGTCGCTTGATAGGGCATCTGTCGCGCGTTGGCAATGCCCCACTCGCTATATCCGCTGATGAACTTGGTGAAGAATCCACCGTCGGTGTCTTCGCCCGTCGCCTGATTGCCGGCCCAGTTGAGATACTCTTCCGACAGATTGGGCCCGCCGCGCACGGGCCACATGCCGGCCTTCTGATATTCGATCAAGAAGGTCGTGGCAAAGACGGTACAGGTACCGCGGTTCCCTTGGTTGCGGATCGATAACCTGCGTTGCCTGATCCGCGGGCGAAGGTCGACCTCCGGTGCGAGACCGGGAATGAAATGCTCGATAAAAAGGCGCTGGATCGGTATGGCGGGGCGCCACGTGGGTCCGGCAGATGCAACGCCGGTCAGCAGAAAGACCGATGCCAGAAGTGACGCGAGAGATTTGTACATAGAAGATATCCCCCAGACGGCCGAATCTTTCGACGTCTAAATTGGCGGTTCCGGCCGTCGACGGCGGCGGAGCGCCCTTACCGGCCCTTCCATGGATCCGACAACGGCTCTCGCGTGACGCTTTTACGCTAGCCGGTCATCGCCAGCAGGGCGACCTTCGCGAGCTGTAGCGGAGACTTGGCGAATTCGTACTCGCAAAGCGCGGCGCCGATCTTTGCTTGATTCCGATTGCTCACGAACCACGGCGGCTTGGGCAGCAGGGTTCCGCCATAGCCCAAGAGGCTGCGCGGAAACGGTGCGAAGGGCGCGTACACGACGCTCTTCTGCGAGCGCGAGAAGAGATGGGTATTGTGCACGACGCCGATGCCGCTGCCGATATTTCCGAGCGTGTGACCGGGGAAGGCTCCCCAGGGCGTCTCGCAGAGCAGGAAGCCAACCCCAGTCCAGGCATTGACGCCGACGCAACCGTAGCGGAGTTGCGCGATCGCTCGGTCGACCGTGCCGGCATGCTCGCGCATCGTGCGCGGATGAACGATGAGATTGCCGCCGAGCGTTCCCCATAAGCGTTCGTTTGCAAACGCCACCGCGTCGCGAGCGTAGGTTTCCAGGTCGCCGGGCAGCGTCGTAACCGCGAGCAGGCTGGAGAAAGCCTCGGTTGTAAACGCGGGCTCGTCGGGATTCGCTGCGTCGACGTGCACGATCGTGCGCGAAGTGAAACCCTCGCCGTTGCGCCCGAAACGCTCCACGTTCGCGTGCCCCGCGGCGAGCATCTCGACGCGCGACGCCGCACCCGGATAGTACGCGGGCCGGTCGCGCAGGTCGGCTGCGAGATCCTCGATGGCTGCGAGGAGTTGCGGCGTCTGCTTCCAAGCGGAGGGAAGAATCAAGATCTGCGAGGCGATGCAGTTGAACCCGTCGTTGTGGAGCTTCTGCGTGAGAATGTTCTCGGCTTGGAAGCGAATGTCGGCGTCGCTCCAAGGACCTGGAAGAACGATCGTCGGGCTCACGTTGCCGAGTTCGCTCGTAATCGGTTTGGCGAGTACCGGATCGTTGCGCCGCTTGCGCTCCGCCGCGTCCTCGCCGTCGCCGAAGACGATTGCGTCGTGAGTCTTGTCGCTTCCGGTGATGTGAATCTCGTCGACGAGCGGATGCGTGCAGAGGTACCTCCCGATGTCGGAACCGCCGTAGGCGAAGCGCAGGAAGCCACCTTCGACGAGCGGTGCGAGCGCCTCTTCGAGAATCGGGCCAAGGTATGCGTTGATGGGATTCAACTTCAAGATGCAGACGGCGCCGTCGGCGATGAGCTTGTAGAACACGTCGAGCGGCGCGATCGATGCGATGTTTCCCGCGCCCAGCACGAGCGCCACGCACGGTCGACGCGTTGCTTGCCGGTACCAGGTTCCCATCGTCTGCGCGAGCGAGGCCGGCGTCACGCCCGGTTGCATCCACACGTCGGCGCGGATTCCGTTGAGCAAGACTCGATCGTAGAGGTCGACCGGGAAGACGTCGACCACGACCTGCCCGTCGTCGCGCGTTCGTACGCGGCGTGCGTCGAGATTCGGACTGCCGGTTCGTTCGAGCTGCTTCAACGTGGTGAGATAGCGATTGAGCGCACCGAGTACGGCCCAGGGGCCGCTGAGTGCCTCCTCGCCGGCCAGCGGCGTCCCAGCCACGCCTTTTGCTGCGGCGGCAACCTGCGTCCAGCGGCTCGCGGCCGCACGCACGCGCCCGCGACAGGCTTCGAAAATAGCGGTCTTTCGCGCGACCGGCAGCTCCGCCCACGCGACGGCGCCGCTTCGGAGTGCTTCGAGTGCTCGATCGATCTGGGGCTGCGGCGTGGGGCCTACCAGTGCGTGCAACCCGGCGGCCTTCCCATGTCGGGAATATGCCGCTCGACGGCACAGATTTGCGCCACCGTAAGCGTACCGTGCGATCGCGCGGACCAATCGGCGGGAGTCGGGGCGTCGTCACCGCTCGTCGCGACCACGCGCCACCGGCCCGCGATCTTCTTTGCAAAGATCTGGCCACCGGCTACCGGCGGTATGAAGAAATCGACATACCCGGCAGTTCCGACGACGATAACCGTACCGATTTGGTAGTGCCGATGATAGTACGACTGTGGTAGCGCCGCTACCGCGGCTACGTCGCGTGGCGGGCCGATGTGCGGCGTCGTCGTATCGGCGACCGCGTTCCCTCCATGCGCAAGACACGTTGCTGCGGCAACCCAGGCCGCAACTCGCCGAACGATGTGGTTCATGCGTCGCTCCTTTCTCGATGCTCCTTCTCTAGGTAAACACGTTGGCCCGCGCCGCAAAAAGCCGCGCTCGATGCTACCTCAGCGATTCTAGATAGGTAGCGATGTCGAGGACCTCTTTGTCGTTCAAGCTTCCCGGGTACAGGCTCGGCATAGGTAGTGCGGGGTTTTTGATCCACGCAATCGCTTGAGCGAGATTCTTGCGCGACGATTCGTTTTGCAAGGATGGGCCCATGCCGCCTTGCGCGCTTGCTCCGTGGCAGCTGGAACAATATTGCATGTAGAGCTGTCTGCCGTGCACCGGATCGCCGGTAACCGCAACGACACTGGGGGTACTACTCGGCGTAGGCGTCGCCGACGGCTTGGATGGTCCAGCTGACGCCACCGTTCGCGTCCGGCCTGCCGGCTTTCGGGTGGCTTTGGGCGCAGCGGTTCTGCTCGCGGTGGCTGGAGCTTTCGTCGTCGCCGTTCTCGGGCTCGGCGAAAGTGCAACCGCTCGCGTTTTGGCTGCCGGCGTCGAGGGAGCTCTCTGGGCGGCCGTCGTGATTCTGGGGCTGGGCGCCGCCGTTACCGCGGTGGCGCTGCTCGCCGACTGCGCGCTGGACGATGGCTTCGAACAGCCCGTAAAGACGACTGCTCCGAGCATCATCGTCGCGGCTAGGCTCGTCATTCGCATAGGCATCATTCCTCCTGGTTCTCTGTGGCGTGCGCGGCACCCCGTGGCTTACGCGTCGCGTCTCCCTACCACGTGCCCGACGAGGGCTTTACCGGCGTATATGATGGCGACGTAGACGATTGCGAGACCCACAATTCCGGCGGCGAGCGCCGCCGGTATCGGAGCTACGAGTATGCCGAAGATCGCGATGGCCGAACATACTGCGACGTCTGCGAGCGACGCGGCGAGCAGCGGGGTTCCTGGCGGTAGTTTCGGCGTTGCGCGAATGACGTAGATCATCGCCTGGCTCGTCACGACGAGCAACAAAAACATTGCCGTTTGGATCTGGGGCACGGGCGCATGCAGTGACGTTATCAGCACCGCGAACAGACCCAGAGAGAGCACCAGCAGCGCGCCCGCGATCGCAGAACCTTCGCCGATGATCCCGCGCGGATTCCAGCGATCGGGCACGGGCGATCCGCGAGCGTTGTCCGTCGCTATCGCCATCGTCGCGAAATCGTTGCCAAAGATCAGCAGAATCATCAACAACGGCGTGAGCGGGACGATCGACGTCCAGAAGGCGACGATGGTGAGCAGCGCCGAGATCTCGATCGTCTTGCCGATCTTGTTCGTGACGTAGACCATCATGCGACGGAAGATCGCGCGGCTCTCCTGCACGGCGGCAACCGCTTCTGCGAGGCCGGGATTGGTCAGGACGATGCTTGCCGCATTTTTCGCGGCGTCGGTAGCGCTGGCCACGGCAATCCCGACCTGCGCTGCGCGCAACGCGGGCGCGTCGTTCACGCCGTCTCCGGTCATGCCGACCCGATGTTCCTGCGCTTGCAGTGCCCGCACGATCGTGTATTTGTCTTCCGGAAGAACGTCGGCGAGGACGTCGACATCGGGCGGAAGCCTCGGCAGGGTTCGCCACTCTGAGGCGTGCAGCGCTCTTCCGGAAAAGCCGATCTGCTGCGCAACGTCTTTGGCCGTCGGTAGCGCATCGCCGGTCAGCATGATCACGCGCACCCCCAGCTCCCGCAGACGGGCCAAGAGCGTGGCCGCATCGGGACGAACCGGATCGCCAAACGCGAGCAATCCCAAGACGCGATAGCCGCTGCCGTCATCGCGTGCGACGGCGAGAACGCGCGCGCCACCGGCGCTCGCTGCGGCAGCCGCCGCTTCATCCGGCGTCGCGTGCGCCAGGGCATAGACGGCCGCAATCGCACCCTTGCACGCGCGAACGATCGTTCCGCCGGCTCGAACGTCGGCTTGTGCGTACTTCAGCTCGGGATCGAACGGACGGTACGCGACCCTCTCTCCCAAGGCGTCTGCCGCGATGCGGTGCTGCGCGAGCGAGCCGATCACCGCAAGATCCAGCGGATCCTGGCTCGCTTCGTCGCTCGCGGCAGCGGCCGTCTGGAGTACGTCGGCGACCGATGCTCCCTCAACCGGAAGAATCGATTGGAGTGCGAGCGCGTTTTGCGTGAGCGTCCCGGTCTTGTCCGTGCACAGGACGTCCATCGTTGCGGCGTCTTCGATCGCCGAGAGCCGCGTCACGAGCACGCCGCGGCGCGCGAGATCTGAAGCGCCGAGGGCGGTGGCAAGCGTGAACGTTGCGGGAAGTGCGACTGGAATGGCCCCGATGAGCAGCGTCAAGGCGAACGAGACGATGCTCACCACGCTCATTCCGCGCACGCCGGCGTATGCGCCGAATGCGATCAGGAGCGCGCCGTCGAGCAGCAGAAGGTACTTGACGACCGAAAAGACTTGGTCGTGCAAGTGCCCGCCCTCGCGACTGCGTGCGACCAGGAGCACGACGTTCCCGAACGCGCTGCGCGCTCCGGTCGCGACGACCTCTGCAGTCGCTTCACCGTGTTTGATCGTCGAACCCGAGTAGAGTGTTGCACCGTTCGTACGGTCTCGCGCGACCGATTCGCCGGTCAGGATTGCCTCGTCAACGGTAACCGCACCGTCGGCGATCCGGCAGTCCGCCGGCACGACGTCGCCCATGCGCATGTGAATGACGTCGGCGGGAACGAGTTGCCGGCTCGCAATTCGCTGCCAGCGCCCGTCGCGCATCACGCGCGCCTGAATCTCCAGCCGCCGCTCGAGCGCCTCGACCGCCTCGCTCGAACGATGTTCGTGGAGAAAGGCAATTGCTGCGTTGACCAGCAGCAAGATGAGAACGACGGCCGCTTCCGTATAGCGCTCTGTCGCGACCTCGAGCGCCACGGTCCCCTCGAGCATCCACGGAATCGGCCCCCAGAGCTTGGCAGCGAACTGCCGAAGAATCCCAGGCTGAGATTCCTCGATCGCGTTCGGCCCGAACTGAGAGAGCCGCGCAGCCGCTTGCGCGCTGGACAGGCCTTGCAGTTGAACCGCCACGCAAGTCGCTAGCGAATCGACGCTAGCCGAGCTACCGCGAGGCTCGCAGGATGAAGTGGTACGGAAAGCGCGCATCGCCGATCCGTTCGATGCGTTCTAGCCCGCTGCGAGTCAGGCGGTTCTGCGCTTCAGGTGGGCTATGGACGTGCTCCGCGGGCGGACCCGTAGGACGATCGATGGTTGCGTCCCAGTCCACGACCAAGACGCTGCCGCCGGGCGCCAAGAGCGATGCGAGGTCGCGCAGCGTAGCGTTATCGATCTCGTGGAGCACGTTGAGCGCCAAGATGCGGTCGTAGGGTGCTCGACGCTGCGCATCTGCCCAGTCTGCGACGTCGAGGTTCGCGACCCGCGACTCCGCCGCGCGGCGGCGAACGATGTCGAGCATTTCGGGCTGCACGTCGTACGCGACGACGCGCAGGTCACGTCGAGCCTGGGCGAGCGCGAGCGCATAGCGTCCGGTGCCCGTGCCGAAATCGAGTACGCACGCACGCGCAGGGGCCGCGAGCAACTCCAGGAGAGCGGGAGTCGGAAGCCATTGCTCGCGTTCGGGTTCGTCCAGTACGGCGGCACGCTCGTGCGAGAATATCTCGGGCTGCTTCGCGCCTTCGCCGGGCTTGTGGTGACGATGGTCGTGCATTGAAGGCTGGTTGACTTCGGAGCCTTGGGCGAACTCCCCCCGGGCGGGAAAGGCTCTGGGTGAGGGGAAGAATCATCGCGTGGCGTGCAGAGTTGCCTTGACGCTGTCGGCGTTGTTATGGGCCGGCGCTCAGGCGCAAGCGTGGCCCTCGCCGAGTGTCGGCGTATGGTCGCAATTGCCAGCAGTAAGATGATCGCGTAAGGGTAAAGCGATGCGCGTCCTCGTCGTCGGCCTCGGTGCGATGGGGAGCAGCGCGGCGATGCAGTGCGCGCTGCGCGGCGCGCACGTGCGTGGGATCGATCGCTATGCGCGCGGCCACGCGCTCGGCGCGTCGAACGGGAAGAGTCGCATCATCCGTCAGGCGTACTACGAGGATGCGGCATACGTGCCGCTCTTGCTACGCGCGTACGAGCTGTGGCGCGATCTCGAGCGCCGCTCGAACGAGGACGTGCTTCGTCTCGTCGGCCTGCTGCTCGCCGGAAAAGAAGACTCGGCAATTCTCCAACGGACGCTCGCCGCCGCGCGCGAACACCTCCTGAACGTGGAGGCCCTCGACGCGCGCGACCTGCGACGGCGCTTTCCGCCGCTGTTGCTGGATCCGGGCGAGGTAGGCGTCTTCGAACCGCTCGGCGGGCTCGTCGTTCCGGAAGCGGCCGTACGCGCGTTTCAGTGCGTCGCCGAGGATGCGGGAGCCGAACTGCGTTTCGAGACGAAGATGGAGAACTGGAGCGCCGGAAACGACGGTGTCGAGGTTGCGTTGGAGGACGGCACGCGGCTGCGAGGAGACGCGCTCGTGCTCGCGCTCGGCCCGTGGTTCGAAGCGGCGATGGCCGGTGCGGGGGTTCCGATGCGCGTGCAGCGCAACGTGCAGCTCTGGTTTTCGCCCGCAACGTACGCCTACGATGCGGCGCGGTTTCCCGCGTTTCTCGTGGATCGTCCGTCGCTTCCGTCGCCGCTCTACGGCTTTCCGGATCTCGGCGACGGCGTCAAGGCGGCGTTCCACGGGTATGGCGCATTCGCGAATCCAGACGGACTCGACCGCGGGATCGATGCGAAGAGCGACGTCGCGCCGGTCGCGCGCGCGCTCGACGCGTGGATGCCGGGCGCCGCAGCGAACTTTCTCGAGGGGAAAGCGTGCATGTACGCGCTTACGCCGGACGAGCATTTCGTGGTCGACGTTCATCCGCAGCATCGCAACGTCGTACTGTGCGGCGGCTTTTCGGGCCACGGCTTCAAATTCGCGAGCGTCGTGGGGGAAGTCGTCGCGGACCTCGCGCTCGCCGGCGAAACGCAACACGATGTCGGCTTCTTGAGCGCCGAGCGCTTCGTGCCGAAGACGCGCGAGCGGGTGCCGGACGGCCGCACAGGAAAGGAAGAAGAATGCCACCGTACGACGAGCTCTGATGCGTAACGCCGGCCGTGTCGCCGCCTTGCTCGCCGTCGCCGCGCTCGTCGTCGCAGGGATCGTGATCTGGCGATTGCTTTCGAGTGGAGGAGCTCCGAGTAACGTCATCACGCTTTCGGGGCGCATCGAAGGCGACGACGCGGCACTCGCACCAAACGTCGGCGGCCGCGTCGCGGAGGTGAACGTTCGCGAGGGCGACAGCGTCAGAGCAGGCCAGGTCATCGCGGTGATCGACGGCGCGCAAGTTCGCGCTCGCGAAGCGCAGGCTCGCGCCGCCACGACGGCTGCCGCGGCACGCGCGTCGGCGGCACAGCAGCAGGTCGCCGTTCTCGGCGCGCAAGTCGCAGCGGCCGAAGCGCAGCTCGCCCAAAGCCGCGCATCGTACCGGCTCGCGGCCTTCAACGAGAACAGCGACGTCGCGCTCTTCCGAACCGGTGACATCTCCGAAGAGCAGGAGCGCGCCGCGATCGCGAGCGCGCAACAGGCGGCGGCAACCGTCGCTATGCGTGCGGCGCAAGCGGCTGCAGTCGAGCAGCAGATCGAAGGGCAGCAGGCGACGATCGCGGGAGCGTCGGCGGAGATGCGACAAGCGGCGGCACAGCTTGCAGAAGCGCGAGCGAACCGAAGCGACCTCGTCGTTCGCGCGCCGTTCTCCGGGACCGTGATCACGCGAGCGGTCGAGCCGGGCGAGGTCATCGCGGCGGGCACGCCGGTTGCGACGCTGCTGAATCTCGATCGCGTCTACTTGCGCGGGTTCATTCCGGAGGGAGAGATCGGAAAGATCAAAATCGGCCAATCGGCGCGCATCTATTTGGATTCCAATCCCAATCGACCCATCGAGGCGTACGTCATGCGCATCGATCCGCAAGCGACGTTTACTCCGGAGAACACGTACTTTCGTAGCGATCGCGTCACCGAGGTCTTCGGCGTGAAGCTCGCGCTGCGCTCGGGCTTCGGTTTTGCCAAGCCGGGCATGCCGGCCGACGGCGAAATCCTCATTAGCGGAACCTGGCCGAGCGCACGACCGCCGTCGTGAGCGCGAGTGCCGGCCCGGCAATTCGCGTACGCAGCCTCGTCAAGCGCTACGGCACCGTCGAAGCCGTGCGCGGGATCGCCTTCGACGTTGCAGCGGGCGAGATCTTCGGTCTGGTCGGGCCCGACGGCGCGGGAAAGACCTCCACCCTGCAAATCATCGCCGGCGTTGCCGATGCGACGAGCGGCGATGCGCTCGTGTTCGGTCGTCCCGCGCGCGCCGCGCGTCTACGAACGGGATATCTCACGCAAGGCTTCACGCTCTACCCCGATTTGACGGTTGCGGAGAACATACGCTACGTCGGCGATTTGCGGCTCACGCCGCCGGAGACGATCGCACGCCGCGGCGCCCACTATCTGGAGATCTTCGGCATGGCGCAGTTTTCGGATCGCCTCGCCGAACAGTTGAGCGGCGGAATGAAGCAAAAGCTCGCACTCGCGTGCGCGCTCGTTTCCGAGCCGGACGTGCTTCTGCTCGACGAGCCGACGACCGGCGTCGATCCGGTATCGCGCCGCGAGTTCTGGGACGCGCTCGCGCATCTCTGCGCCGAAGGTCTCACGATTCTCGTCGCGACTCCGTACCTCGACGAGGCGGAGCGGTGCGCGCGCGTGGCGTTCGTACATCGGGGCGAGATCTATCGCCTCGGCACGCCGAGCGAGCTGCGCGAAAGCCTGCACGCGAGGCGGCTCGTAGTGCGCGTCGACGACCTGCAGGCAGCGGCGCAGGCGCTCGGCGCGGCCGTCGCAGGAGACGCGATCGTGGACGTGCAGCGTTTCGGCGATCACCTGGACGTGCTCGCGAGCGATCCCGATGCGGCGCGCGCGATCGTCGCCGGCGCCATGAATGCGGCGCGTATCGCGGTGAACGAGATTCGCGTGGACGATCCGCTGCTCGAGAACGTGTTCGTCGCTTCGATGCGCGCGCTCGGAGAGCGGGCGCCGGAGGTGTCGTTTCCGGCGCGTCACGAGCATCGCGAGCCGCGCGGCGAGGTCGCGATCGGCGCCGAGCGGCTCACGAAGCGCTTCGGCGACTTCGTCGCGGTCGACGACGTGAGCTTCGAGGTGCGCTACGGCGAAATTTACGGTCTCTTGGGCGCGAACGGAGCGGGGAAGACGACGACGATCAAGATGCTCTGCGGCCTGCTCGAGCCGACGCAAGGGCGCGCGCAGTTGGCAGGGGCCCGCGATCATCTGCGCGCGCGGCAGATTCGCCAGCGCGTCGGCTACATGTCGCAGCTGTTCTCGCTCTACGACGATTTGTCGATCGGCCAAAACCTCGAGTTTTTTGCGGGCGTGTACGACGTTGCGCCCGAGGAGGCCGCGGCAAAGATCGCTTGGGTGCTTGCCTTCTCGGGGCTCGAAGGTAAGGAGCGCGACGTTACCGCAAGCCTTCCCGGCGGCTGGAAGCAGCGCGTGGCCTTCGGCTCGGCGATCATGCACGAGCCGAGCGTCATCTTCTTGGACGAGCCGACGTCCGGCGTTGACCCGCTCGCGCGCCGCGCGCTGTGGGGCGTGATTCAGGCACTCGCCGACCGCGGCGCGGCAATCCTCGTGACGACGCACTATCTCGAGGAAGCGGATCAATGCAATCGGCTCGGCTTCATGATCGGGGGACGGCTTGCCGTCGAAGGAAGCCCGAGCGAGATCCGCAGCCGGCAGACCGGACATTTGCTTGAGTTCAGGGTCGATCAGCCGCAGGCCGCCGCCGATCTCCTTGCGCGCAAACGATACGATGCGTCGCTCTTCGGCGATCGACTCCACGTGGTCGTCGACGACGTAGCGTCGGCGCAGCCCGGCGTAACGGGCGAGCTCGAGAGCGGCGGGATTCGCGTCCTCAGCACACGCGAAGCTCGGTTTTCACTCGAAGACGCGTTCATCGGCGCCGTCGAGAAGGCCGGAACCCCGTAACGTGCGGCGCGTCTTCGCGCAAATGCGCAAAGAAATCATCCAGGTCCTGCGCGACCGTCTCACGCTCGTGCTCGCGCTGTTGCTCCCGGCCTTTCTCCTGATCATCATGGGAACGGCGATCTCCCTCACCGTCAACGAGATGCCCATCGTCGTACAGGATTTCGACGGCTCGAGCGCATCGAACGCGCTCGCGGACGCGTTTCGCGCGTCGGTCACCTTCACCGTCGTTTCCTGGCCCGTGGACGAAAGCGCGGAGCGCGCGCTCGCGTCGAACCGGGCGCGAGCGGCGCTCGTCATCCCCCCGACCTTCGGGCGCGACGTCGCGCGCGGCGCGCCGGCGCCCGTGCAGCTGCTCGTCGACGGATCCGACGCCAATACGGCAAAGCTTGCCGCCGGCTATGCGAGTGAAGTCGTCGATGCGTACAATGCGAGCCTCGGGGCAGCCGGCCCGCGGCCCGTGCGAGCCGCGATTCGCCTGTGGTACAACCCGGGACTCGACTCGAAGAAATTTTACGGTCCGGGCATCTTCGTGCTTGCCCTGACGCTCTTTCCGACGCTCCTCGCCGCGCTCGCGACCTCGAAGGAGGGCGAGGAGAAGACGATTCTGCAAGTGTACGCGTCGAGCATTCCCGCGCACGAATACCTGCTCGGCAAGATCTTCGCGATCGTTGTAATTGCGTTCTGCGAGTGGGTGATTCTCATCGCGCTGCTCCTCACGTACTTCGGCTTGAGCTTTGTCGGCGATCCGACCCCGTTCATCGTCGCATCGCTGCTCTACGCATTCTGCGTGGCAGCCTTCGGCACGATGGTCGGTGCGGCGATCCCGAGCCAGGTCGCCGCAATGCAGGCCGTTGCCGCCGGCGGATTCTTGATGGTCTTCATTCTCTCCGGGCTGCTCTTTCCGATCGAAAATATTCCCATTGCGTTGCGCTGGATGTCGAACTGCGTGTGGGGGACCTACTACATCAAGATCGTGCGAGACGCATTTCTGCAGGGTGGCGGGTGGCCGGCGATGTGGTCCAGCGTTGCGGCGATCGGAGGTTTCGGCGTGCTCTTCTACGGGATCGCGTGGCGAAACATGCGTGCGATGCAGTTGAAAGACTGATGATCGGGCGGCGTCTACGGGCCTTGATCGTCAAAGAGTTTGCGCAGATGCTGCGCGACCGGCGCTACGTGATCGCGCTCGTTGTCGCTCCGGTGCTCGAGCTGTTGGTCTTCGGCTTCGTGCTGAGCGCGACGGTAACGAATCTTCCGCTAGGCGTGGTGGATCTTAGCGCAACGCCGGAGAGCCGCGAGCTCGTTGCGATGCTCTCGGAGAGCAGAAGCTTTCGCGTGGCGGGCTATTACGATTCTCGTGCGGCCGTCGGCGACGCGATCGAACGCGGCGCGCTCGACGGAGGGGTCGTGATTCCGTACGCGTTTGCGCGCGACGTGCTCCGCGGCAGAACCGCGACCGTGCAGTTCCTGTTGAACGCGACGAATGCGAACACGGCCGCGATCGCGCAGGGGTACGCGCAGGGCGTCGTCGCCTCCTACGATCGCCTCGTCGCCGGGTCGCCACACGCGAGCGGCGTGATGCTCGAACCGGACTACCTGTACAATCCCGGCCTTGTGGGATCGTGGTTCATCGTGACCGGCATCTTGGGATTGTTGCTCATCCTCGTCGGAACGCTCTTCTCGTCGCAGATGATCGTCAAGGAGCGAGCGGCGGGGACCATCGAGCAGCTCTTGATGTCGCCGGCGAGCGCGGCGGAAATCATCGTCGCAAAGATCGTTCCGCTCTTCTCGGCGCTCTTCGCGATGGGCCTGATCGCGCTGGCGATGCTGCGATGGATCTTTGCGCTGCCGTTCAACGGGAGCTTGGCGGTCTTTCTCTGCGGCGCCGGCCTGTGCATGTTCTCGGGGATCGGGCTCGGGATGTTCGTCGCGACCGTCGTGCGGTCGGCGCGCCAGGCGCAGCTCGTGCTCTTCTTTCTCAATCCGCCGCTCGCGACGCTTTCGGGCGCCTTCACGCCGATCGAAGCGATGCCGCGGTGGCTGCAGCCGGTCGCGCTCTTCAATCCGATCAACCACTTCGGCGCGATCGCACGCGGCGCGCTCATCAAAGGCAGCGGCCTCGACGTGCTTTGGCCGCACCTTCTCGCGCTGTCCGGTTTTACCGTGGTGCTGTTGGGCTTGAGCGTCTGGCGTTATCGCGCGCAGCTCTGAGCGCGTTAGCTCGAGCCGCCCATGCTTTGCTTGAACTGCGCGACCTTGTCGACGCCTTCGGTTCCGGTAACGGGGAACGCGGCACCCTTCTGCGCTTCTGATTCTTGGTAGAACTCCGGCACGAGCTGCTCGAGCCAGGGCTCGTTCTTGCGCGCGTACAGCTTCGTGTCGTTGAGAAAACGCTGCACGTTGTGCGAGGCCGTGCGGTTGATCATACCGAGGGCGCTGAACGCGGGGCCGAAATAGAACGCCGCGAGCTGCGCGCGCACGGCCATGCGCGAGAGGATGATCTCGGGAACGACCAAGTTCGAATAGTAATACTCGGCAATCGCGGCGATCGCGTTGTAGATGGCAAGCGCGTTGCGCGTTGCGTCGATATTTCCGAAGACGAGATCGCGCTTGAGCTCGTCGCGAATCTTGCCGATGTCGCCGCCGTTGCTCAGGAAGAGGTTGTCGAGCCACTCCGCGGGTTCGCGCACGTCGCGGCCGTCGAGCAGCATCTGCGTGAAACGCAGGCGCTCGAAGA
>VFSW01008733.1_pt1 | contig 14520 bp, 12 predicted proteins | sample 5358111 | NCBI WGS metagenome assembly VFSW01 (sample SAMN11554181, study PRJNA540505) | mine drainage metagenome | isolation source: sediment from site ElyBrook_90M | place: USA: Ely Copper Mine, Vershire, VT | collected 2017 | reverse complement strand
GAGATCGCGAGCCGGAAGTGGTTCATGGCGCTCAACGTCGGCGCGTCGCTGATCGCGGGGAAGAGCGGGATCTCGCCGCCGGCGTGGAGGAGCTCGACGAGGCAGTAGAGGAGCTCGTTGCGGTACTGGTTCGTGGACCCGCGGCAGAGCACGAGCATGCGGCCCTGCCGGTCGCCGAGGAACCGGCTCGCGAGCGTGTCGACCGCGGCCTTCGTGATGAGGCGGCGGATCCCGACGCCCGCGGGGTCGCGGGCCTCTTCGGGGGTCCGGAGGCGCACCGGGATCGGGTCGATCCGTCCGGACGCCTTCGGGTACCGGCGGTCGTAGTCGGTCGCGGCCGACTCGACGTCGGCGAGGGTGAGCCGACCCGCGCGCAGCGCGCTCGACGGGATCACGATCGTGTGGTTCGCGATCGTGGGGCGATTGTACTCGTCCGCGACCCCCCGCCCGAGGATCGAAAGGAGGACCTCGTCGTTCGCCGGCGCCGGATGGACCATCCGGGCGTCGATGAGCGTCCCCCCGTTCGCCGTCTTCTCGACCCGGACCGGGGTCAGGTGGTTCTCGAGGTAGCGCATGTAGAGCGGGCCGTTCAGGCCGTGCGACTCCGCCTTGACGCCGTACCCCTTCTCGTGGCTCGCGCCGTAGATCCAGTGCTCGAGCGAGAGCGTCGTCTCGTCGTCCATCGTGGTTCCCTCCGTCGTCGTACGTCGTCCGTGACCGACCGTGGCCCGCGGCCTAGGCCGTCGCGGCCGTGGGCGGGGTCTGGAGGGTCGTCTGCTCGACGATCTCGTCCGGGACCTTGTTCGCCACATCTCGGAAGTGCTCGATGAACGCGACGTAGTCGTCGTAGGAGAAGTCCGGCTCCGCCCCGCCGTCCGCCGAGAACCCCTTGCGCACGATCCGCGGCGCACCGACCGGCTGCATGCCGGCTTCCGCGGTCTCGGTCCGGACCCAGCTGAAGAAGTACGCCGCCTGGTCGAAGTTGACCCCGGCGACCTTCCCGCCCCGGATCTGGCTGAGCGTCTGCGGCATGAAGACCCGCAAGAGAGCTTCCGCGTATTCCTTGCGCTTGCGCTTCTGGTCGCCGTTCGGCACGCCGCGGTGGAGGCCGAGCTTGACGAGGACCTCGTCCCGGACGCTGTCGAACTTCGAAAGGACGATCGCGGGATAGATGACGGGGTTGCCGACGCTGAGACCCTGCGTCTTCATCCGCGAGAACTCCTGCTTCTTGTAGGTCTGGAGCGAGACGAGGAGCGACGCGACCTCGCTGTCGTACTTCAGCATCTGGCGGAAGATCGGAGAATCGATCTCGGTCGTCATCTTGCTGCAGTCGACCAGGATCACGACGACGTGGCTCTTCAGGAGCTGCTGGATGATCGGGCTCGCGGCGACCCCCGTCTCGATGAACTCCTGGACGTCCTCGCCCGAGACGTCGTACGCGGCGAACGAGAGCTTCGCGAACGGATTCACCCAGTTCTTGTCCTTGAGCGACGCCGGCAGGCGGCCCGCGATCGGCTTCCTGTAGCCGAAGACGAACCCGATTTCGGTCATCTCGTCTTTGAGCGTCGCGCCCGGGAAGCGGGCGTCCTTCATTCCTTCGTAGACCTGGCTCATCAACCGAAGCGACGGGAGCGGTGCGTGGAACCGGAACGAGTCGATGACCCGCGTTCCGTACTTTACCTGGGCCGCGTACAGCAGTCCCAGGAAGGTCGTCTTTCCGCACGCTCGGTCGCCCAAGATCGCTGCTGGACACATGGTTCTCGTTCTCTCCTTGCTCGGTTCAATCCAACAGAGGCCGTGGCCCGCGCCCTCCCTCCCCCGGTCCGGCGCCGATCGGTGCCGGGCGGGGTCGGAGCGAAGGCTCGTCCCCCATCGAAACGTGATTGGAGACCGAGGTCCCCTCTAGGCCCCCGAGCTCTTCCGGCGCCCCGTACCCGAGGGGAAGGTCGAAGACCGACGGCCGCGGGAGCGCGTCGAACGCGGTCGGCGCCTCTTGGCGCATACGGAGCCCCTCGGACCCGACGCCCCCGCGGCTGCGCTCGGTTCGGGCGAGTCGGGCTTCGAGCCGGCCCACCGCGGTCGCGATCTCCCTCGAGCTCGTCGTCGAGGGGAGGGCCGGGAGCGTCGGGGCGGTCCCGTTCGCCGGAGCGGAGTCGGCGGGAAGGATACGATGGAGTTGCGTGAAGCTGAGCCGTCGGACGACGAGCCCCCACCCGACGAGGTCCGCGGCGACCGACGCCTCGACCTCGGCGGCGAGCCGATCCCAGTCCGGCTCGCCCGGCTCGGGTCGCAGACGCGCGAGCAACCCCGGAACCACGCCTTCGACCGCGCGGCGGACGATCGTGCGGACCTCGTCTTCGGTGCGACCGAGCAGGTTCTCGGCCGCGGTCGCGAGGAGCGTGGGTTCGGTCGGTATCTTGGCCTCGATCACGAGACGGGCTTCCCAGCCGGAGGCGTGGATCCCCTCGAGCGCGTGCACGGTCCGTACGGCCACGTCCACGGCCACCGGGTCGAGGGAGAGGTGTCCGACTCCCTTCTCCCACGGCGCGACGAACGCTCCGCCGCCGACCACGACTCGAGGCGAACGGACGTCGATCCGCCCGGCCCGACCGTCGAGGTCGTGACGGCGCGCGGGCGCCCGCCGCCCGTAGAGGACGAGGGCGCGGTTCGGGGGAACGGCCAGATAGCATCGCGCGTAGAGGGCGTAGAGCGCGATCCCCGCGGTCGCGACGACCGCGGACGAGGCCAGGAGCGGAAAGGCTAGATCCTGGATCGCCATGCTCCGCCCTGCCGAGGACCGAACGGCGCGCGACGCACGGCAAGCGCGTCGCGCTCCGGTGGCCAGCCGTCGACCCGGGCGGGGCTAGCGAACTCAACCGATTCTGCCGAAAAATCGCCGATCGAAAAGCGGCCCGACGACCCCGAACCGTGTCGATCCGTGTGGGTCAATCGTTCCCCCTCCTTCGGCCGGCTCCCGCGTGACGCGGGGTCCGTGGACGTTGATACGCATACATGGGGATAAAAACCTGCTGATGGGACGCCGACCGTGGGCCGATCGGGTCGCGATCCGGCGCACCGTGCAGCCGCCGAGCGAGGTGGGGTCGGTCGCCTCTCCGGGGGGCCACCGAGCCGCCCGGTCTCGAGTCGGGGACCCAACCACCTCTCTTGGGTCCTTGCGGGAGTACTCTCGAGTCCGATCGTTCCGCTTCGGGTTCGCAAACGGCCACTCTTCGAAGAGTGCCCGCTCTTGGGGGGCCGGGGTCTTCTCGGCTACCTTTTCGGGGCGGTCTTGGTGGTCCGGGGCGCTGCCGGCTTCGTGCTCCTCGCCTGAGGCCGGTCGACGAACGACCCGCCCTACTCCGGGGCATCCCAAACGGTATCCTCGGGGTCACGGCCGCTTGGATGGCAGGCGCCATCCCGGACTTCGGATGCCGGACGCTCGCGTTCCTCGTAGCGCTCCCGGTCCGCCCGTTCGTCCGAACGCTCCCCTCGCCGGTGGCCGGGCCGGCTCCCCTGTGACGGAGAACGGTCTCGTTGCCCCGGGGAGAAGGATCCCCGCCGTGTCGACGGTCGAGGGGAGGAACGACCTTCGGTCGCCGTTGCGTTCCCCCGGTTCGGCTCCGTCGCGGGTTCAAAGGAACAGAGTTATGGACCCGCCGAACCCTCCGACCCCGTTGAGGAGCAGGAATCCCTGCAATCCGACCGCCCCGCTGAGAAGACTGGTCGGCGCCACGAGCACCAGGGAGTCCCCGACCGCGATCGGTTGGGTCCCTCCGCTGGACCAGAGTCCCGTGGCGACGTCGTACGTCGCGATCGCCCGCCCCACCGCCGAGACAGCCGTAAGGTTCCATCCCGAGAAGACCGTTGTCCCGGTGGCCCCCTGGAGCTGCGCGGAGAGGTTCGCCCAGCTGATTCCGTCCGTGGCGGAGGTGACCCCGAACGACACGGTCGTGAGGTTTCCCGAGGTGACGGTCGCCGGGGGGCCGAACGAGAGCACCAAGGGCAGCAGGGGAGCGCCCGGGCAGGCGGAATGGTCGAGCGTCGAATTGCTCAGCAGCGCGCCCGAGGTCGCGTTCAGGCTGACGAGAGCAGTCGACCCCGACGCCGGACCGCTCGAGTCGAGCACGCACGTCGTGAGGAGGATCGACCAGGTCGCCGGGCTCGGCGGATTCCCCGAAAGGTTGAACCCGCCGGAGAGGACCGTCAACTCGCTGGCGTTCGGATACAACCGGAGATACGGCGTTACGGTCGGCGCCGCGTCGGCCGCGGCCTGCGTGCTGTCGATCGCGTCCGGGGGGACCGTCCGCACGAACCCCTCCCCGAGCGAGGATCCGCAAGGTCCGGTGTAGTCCAGCAGGAGATGTGCGCCGCCGTCGAGGACCGCGACCTCGGCGATGGCCGAGGGTCCGCCGTAGTTCAGCAGCCAGACCGGTGCGAGCCCTAGGCTTCGGTTGGCGTTGCTCCCCGGGACCGACAAATTGGTAGGGCCCGGCACCGTGATGCACGAGAACCCTCCCTGCGTGGTATTCTCGACCACCGTCCAGCTCGAGGGGATGGTCAGGCCCGCAGAGGATAGCACTCCGGCCGCATCCAGAAGGTTCCACGGCTGGTTCGTGTCGACTCCAAGGAGCTGGTCGGCGATGCTTCTCGCCTGGGAGAACGAAAGGAGACCGGACGAGCTCGGGGCGCCTCCGGTCGCGCCGAGGAACGGCGCCAACACGATGGCGAGGAACAGGAGCAGCATCACCAGCGCCGACCCGACCGCGGTGAAGAAGGGCAACCCTCGAGCCGTCCTCGAACCCGACCGAGAGGCGTTCGGGGACGACGGCGGCAAGGGCGGCTCGGAGGCGGAGTTGGACGAAGGCGGCGGTGCCGGCTCCGGCATGCGGTTCCCGAGACTATCCCGCCAGACCATAAGAGAGTTTCCGACCCTAGGATGCAGTGCCTTCGGGAGAGGGGGACGGGGGTCGTTCCCGCTCCGGTGCGGTGGGCGAGAACCACGCCCGCCGATGCGGAGGGCTGGCCCCGGAGCGCATGGGTCCCGGGTACCGCGTCTCCCGACTACCGACCGCGTCGCGCGTCGTTCATACATGGACACTTAAAGCCAGACACGCGTTCCCTCTCGGTCGAGGACCCGTGGTCACTTCTCGCGTCGAGGGGGCGGCCGCGTTGGGTCCCCCGGCCTCGGCCTCGGCGCCTACTTCTCTTCAAGAACCCGCCCTCCTTCGTCTGTTCAACCTCGAGCTCAGCCTCGACACGACGTCCATCGACACCCTCGAATCCGTGTCGCGCATCGTCACCCCACGTCGTGTCGCCGGTTGGTTCGACGCTCGGGTCACGACCGGGGAGGTCGGTTTGCTCGTCACCTGCCACCGCGTGGAGCTGTTCGTCGTCACCAGCGACCCGGCGGACGCGGAGCGGTGGTTCCGGCCGCTTCCGGGGGACCCCGCGTCGTGGAGGCTACGGTCCGACCGCGAAGCGGTCCATCATCTCTTCGAGGTCGCCGCGGGGCGACGTTCGCTCGCCGTCGGCGAGCGAGAGGTTCGGGACCAGGTACGGTCGGCGTCCCGCCGGGTCTGGAGCCGACACCCCCGACCGCTCCTTCGGGAGCTTCTCGAGTCGGCGGCCGCAACGGCCGACGAACTCGCGCCGTCGGTACCGGCGTCGAGGTCGATCGCCGCGATCGCGGCCACGGCGCTCCTCGAACGGGTCGCCCGACCGTTCCCCCGGGTCGTGGTCATCGGCGCCGGAACCGTAGGTCGTCAGGTCACGGAGTGCCTCGCCAACTCCGCCCGAGTCACGGTCGTGTATCGTGAGAAGGTCCCGGACGACCGGTTCCTCCGGGGGACCGGTGCCCGGGCCGTGCGCGTCTCGGATCTGGCCGAGGAGCTCGAGGTCGCCGACGGGGTCATCGCCGCCGCGAAGAGCGGCGAGCGCTGTTTGGGCGCCCCCGACCTCCCCTCTTCCCGGCCGCTCGTGCTGATCGACCTCGGGGTGCCGCGAAACATCGACCCCGCCGTACGGGGCGCCCCGAACGTCCATCTGGTCGATCTCGGGGAGCTGCGACGCGAGCGGCGGCGTGCTCTCCCGGACGACGAAGCCGACCTCCGTCTCGACGAGTCGGTCGACCGGTGTTACCTCGAGTTCGAACGAAGGGCTCTCGAATCCTGGATCGGTGCTTTTCGAAGGTCAGCCGAGGCGCTCCGGCGCGCGGAGCTCGAACGAGCCCGCTCGTTCCTCGGCGGCCTCACGGCCGAGCAAGAAGCGGCGGTCGAGCGGTTGACGCACCGCCTGGTGACGCGCCTCCTCCTCCCGGCCACCGAGCGTCTCCGCTCTCTTCCCCCGGGCCCCGAGGGGGAACGCCTGCGACGGTTCGTCCTCGAGCTGTTCGACCCCACGACGCTCGACCCGTGACCGATCGGTGGCGGATCGGTACCCGTCGCAGTCCGCTCGCGCTCGTCCAGACGGACCAAGTGGTGCGCCGACTGGCCCGTCGGTTCCCCGAGATACGGTTCGAGACCGTTCCGATCGTGACGAGCGGAGACCGGGAGACCGCGGTCGGGGGATCGCCCGACTTTACCGATGCGATCGACCTCGCCCTGGTCCGGGGGGAGATCGAGCTCGCGGTGCACAGTGCCAAAGACGTCGAGTCGCGATGGGCGTCGGGCCTACGTCTCGCCGCCTTTCTGCGCCGCGCGGATCCCCGGGACTGCCTCGTCGTTCGCCGCGGGGTCGACCCCAGCCGCCTTCCGAGGCAGGCCCGCGTCGGCTCGAGCAGCGTGCGGCGCCGGGCCCAGCTCCTCCGGCACCGCCCCGACCTCCTCGTGCAAGAGGTACGCGGCAACGTCGATACCCGCTTGGGCCTCGTTCGGGACGGGACCGTGGACGCGGTCGTGCTCGCGGTCGCCGGCCTCGCGCGCCTTCACCGGGCGGGGTCGGTCGGTCGGATCCTTCCGGTCCGGGAGTACCTGCCCGCTCCCGGCCAGGGGGCGCTCGTGGTGGCCGTGCGGGACGGGGACGCGTCGGTCGAGCGGGCTGTCTCCGCGCTCGACGACCCCGCCACCAGGGCCTCGGTGCTGGCGGAACGGTCGTTCTCCGCCGAGCTGGGCGGGGATTGCCGGAGCCCGCTCGCCGCCCTCGGAACCGTGCGGGGGCGGACGCTTTCGCTCGTGGGGGAAGTACTCGCGCCCGACGGCCGGCGGAGCGTTCGGGCGGCCCGTCGAGGATCGGCGTCGAACGCGGAGGCGCTCGGCCGCTCGCTCGGTCGCGCCGTCCTCGCCGCCGGCCGCGCCGGGCTCGGCGGGGCATCCCGGGAGGAGCGGGTCGGGCCGCGCGGTCGCCGAAAGGTCGTGCTGCGGACCGGGCCCGGGACCCTCGGACCGGTCGTCGAAGCGCTTCGCGGCGAGGGGGCCGCCGTCACGCGGCTCGTCATGGTCGAGCCGGAACCGCTCCCTCCGGCGCGGTGGCGCCCTCCGCTCTCGTCGATCGGCGCGATCGACGACGTCGTGGTCACGAGCCGGTCCGGCGTCACCGCCGGGGTCGTCCCGTGGCGCGAGGCGGGTCGAAGGGCCCTCCGCGTGAGGTACTGGTCGAGCGGACCCGCGACCGCGAAGGCGCTGCGTTCGGTCGGGGTCACGAACGTCCGCGAGCCGCCCGGGCTCGGTGGGGCGGCGATCGTTCGCGGGATCGGCCCGGGGCGAAGACGGATCCTGCGGCTCCGTTCCGACAAGGCGGGCTCCGCTCTCGCCCGCGCGCTTCGAGCCCGAGGTCATGTCGTCACCGACGTCGTCGTGTACCGGACCAAGTTGCGCCCCCGGATCGGCCCGTCCGACCGGGCTCGTCTTGGGGGCGCGGACGTGATCGTGGCGACGAGCCCGTCCGCGGTCCGCGCGCTCGTCGCCGTCCTCGACCCGCCGACGCTCGCGCGCCTTACCCGGCGGGTTCGGGCCGTCGTGATCGGGTCTCGCTCGGCCCGGGCCGCGCGGAAGGCGGGCTTCGTACGGGTCTCCGTCGCCCCCTCGCTGACCGCACAACGCTTTACGCGCCATTTTCTCCACGGGGAGTGGGATGAGAGACCCCCGCACCGCTGAGCGCCCCGGTCCGCCTTCCCGGCCCTCGGGGGCCGTCCGGCCCCGACGCCTTCGCCGCACCGCCGCGCTCCGCGACTGGGTCGCCGAAACCGACCTCGACGGCCATCGGTTCGTGCTGCCGCTGTTCGTCCGGCCGGGCGACGGAGGCCCGACCCCGGTTCCGTCCTGCCCGGGGGTGTCGAGGTACCCGCTCGGGAGGTTCCGCGCCCTCGGCCGGACGCTCGCCTCGGAGGGGGTGAGTTCCGTCCTCCTCTTCGGGGTCGCTCGCACGAAGGACGCCGAAGGACGCGACGCGTGGTCCGACACCGGCCTCGTCCCGGAAGCGGTCCGCGCGCTCAAGAAGGGGGCTCCCGACCTCGTCGTGGTGACGGACGTCTGCCTGTGCGCCTACACGACCCACGGCCATTGCGGGGTCGTGAAGGGCGGAGAGGCCGACAACGACGCGTCGGTCGACCGATTGGAGCGCGTCGCGGTCGCCCACGCGCGCGCGGGCGCCGACGTCGTGGCCCCGAGCGCCATGATGGACGGCCAGGTCGGTGCGATCCGGCACGCCCTCGACGAGGCGGGGTTCGAGGGGACCGGGGTCCTCGCGTACTCGACCAAGCACGCGTCGGCCTTTTACCGGCCGTTCCGGGAGATCGAGGGGTCGTCCCCCGAGTTCGGAGACCGCGCCGGCTATCAGATGGACTTCCGCAACGCGCGCGAGGCCCTCCGCGAGATGGCGCTCGACGCCGCCGAGGGGGCGGACATCCTCATGGTCAAGCCCGCCCTCACGAGCCTCGACCTGCTCGCGAGAGCGCGGGAGCGCTTCGACCTGCCGCTCGCGGCGTACCAAGTCAGCGGCGAGTACGCGACGCTCCACGCCGCCGCCGCCCGTGGGGTCGTGAACCTCGAGGAGGCCGCCCGGGAGACGCTCACCGCGATCCGCCGGGCCGGCGCCGACCTGATCGTCACCTATTTCGCGCGCGACGCGCTGCGGTGGCTGCGGGAGGACCGGTGACCGACCCGGCCCGTTCCCGGCCGAGCGCCCCGGAGGACGGGCTCGGGACGGAGGAGCCCCGGGACGTCGTCAAGTTCACTTTCTACCGCGTGCCGCCCGAGTGGAGACGCCTCCCTCGCCCGGAACGGGATGCGGGAAAGGCCGCGCTCGTTGACGTGCTCGAGCACCCGCCCGAGAACGTCCGGGTGGGGACGTACTCGCTGGTCGGGCTGAAGGCCGAGGTCGACTTCCTCGTCTGGTCGGTCGCGCCGGCGCTCGAGCCGGTCCAGACGCTGCACGCGCGCGTCCTCGGGACCGGCCTCGGCCGTTTCCTCGCGACCCCCTACTCCTACCTTGGGATGGCCCGGAAGTCCGAGTACCTCGGGGGGCACGCGCACGGGGGCGAGGGCAGCAGTACCCTTCGTCGCCCGGGCGACCGACCGTACCTGTTCGTCTACCCGTTCGTGAAGAAGCGGGAGTGGTACGGCCTTCCGTTCGAAGAGCGCCGGCGCATCATGGGCGAGCACTTCCGGATCGGCCACAAGTACCCTCGCGTCGACATCCACACCGGCTACTCGTTCGGCCTCGACGACATGGAGTTCATCCTCGCGTTCGAGGCCGACAGCCCGGGCGAGTTCCTCGACCTCGTGAACGACCTCCGACCGTCGGAGGCGAGCCGGTACACAGCGATCGAGACCCCGATCTTCACGTGCGTCCGGACCTCCCCGCGGCGGGCGCTCGACCTCGCGGACGGCGTACCGTGAGCCGGGGCGCCGGCCCTCGGTCCCGGGCCCTGTTCCGGAGGGCCTCGCGTACGCTCGTTGGCGGGGTCGACAGCCCGGTACGGTCGTTCGCGGCGGTCGGCGGAAGCCCGGTCTTCTTCGCGCGCGGCCACGGGCCGTACCTGGTCGACGAGGATCGCCGACGCTACCTCGACCTCGTGGGCTCGTGGGGGGCGAACCTCCTCGGGAACGCCCCGGCGTCGGTCGTCCGTGCGGTCCGCCGGACCGCGTCACGAGGCCTCTCGTTCGGGGCGCCGAGCGCCCTCGAGCACGAGCTCGGCGAGCGGCTCAAGGGCGCGGTGCCGACCTTGGAGCGGCTGCGCTTCGTGAGCTCGGGTACCGAGGCGGTGATGAGCGCGATCCGGGCCGCGCGGGGCAGCACCGGTCGTCCCAAGATCGTCAAGTTCGCGGGCGGATACCACGGGCATTCGGACGGCCTGCTCGCGCGGGCCGGTTCGGGCGTCGCCGCGGGATCGCTCCCGGACTCCGCGGGGGTCCCGCGCGCGATCGCGCGAGAAACGCTCGTCGCGCCGTACAACGACCCCGACACGCTCCGCCGCCTCTTCGAGCGTTGGGGGGAATCGATCGCCGCGGTCGTGGTCGAGCCGGTCGCCGGCAACATGGGCGTCGTCCCCCCGCGCCCCGGGTATCTCGCGACGATCTCGGACCTCGCCCACCGCGCCGGAGCGCTCGTCATCGCCGACGAGGTGATCACCGGCTTCCGTCTGCGCCGCGGTACCGTGGGCGAGACTCTCGGCCTCCGGCCGGACCTCGTCACGCTCGGCAAGGTGATCGGGGGCGGTATGCCCGTGGCGGCGTACGGGGGCCGAAGGGCCGTGATCGATGTCGTCGCCCCCGTCGGTCCCGTCTACCAGGCCGGTACGCTCGCCGGCAACCCGGTCGCGATGGCCGCCGGGATCGCCACCCTCGACGCGCTCACGGCCCCGCGCTACCGTCGGCTGGAGGAGACCTCCCGCCTTCTCGAACGCGTGCTGGTCGAGGCGGCCGCCGAAGTCCGGGCCGAGCCGTTCACGCTCCAGCGGGTGGGTTCGATGCTCGGCCTCTTCTTCGCGGCGGCGCCGATCACGAACGTCGAGGAGGCCCAGACGACCGACCGCGCCCGCTACGCGCGGTTCTTCCACGCCGCGCTCGAACGCGGCCTCTACCTGCCGCCGTCGGCGCTCGAGACCACGTTCGTGTCGATGGCGACGGGACCCGCCGAGGTGGCGCGCGCGGCCCCGGCGTTCCGCGACGCGCTTCGGGCCTCTCGGGGGGGCTTTCCGTGACCCGCGACCGCTTGACTCGGGCGCTCTGGGGCGAGGAGACCGACACCGTCCCGATCTGGCTGATGCGTCAGGCGGGTCGCCACCTGCCCGGGTACCGCGCGCTCCGGCGGGACCACCCGATCCTCGAGATCGCCCGAACCCCCGACCTCGCGGCTCAGGTCACCCTCGAGCCCGTCCGTCGCTACGACGTCGACGCCGCCGTCGTCTTTGCCGACATCACGCTCCCGTTCGCCGGGCTCGGGCTCGACTTCTCGATCGAACCGGGCGTTGGCCCGGTCGTGCCGCATCCGATCCGGACCCGGCGGGACGTCGAAGCGCTCACGACGTTCTCGGCGCGCGAAAGCGTGCCGTTCGTCGGCCGGGCGATCGAGCGGTACCTCGAGCTCGAGCACGACCGTCCGATCGTCGGGTTCGCGGGGGGCCCGTTCACGCTCGCGTCGTACCTCATCGAGGGACGGGCCGACCGGGAGTTCTCGGCGACCCGCCGCATGATCTACCGGGACCCGGGGACGTTCGACCGCCTTCTCGAACGACTCGCGACGCTGACGGTCGACTACCTCACGATGCAGGCCGAGAGCGGCGCGGCCGCCCTCCAGGTGTTCGACACCTGGGTCGGGACCGTCGGCTCGGCCACTTTCGAGCGGCACGTGCGCGAGCCGCTCGCCACGATCTTCGAAGGGGTGCGATCCCTCGGTCGACCGACGATCCTCTTCTCGACCGGTTCGTCCCACCTGCTCGAGGGGCTGGCCCGGACCGGGCCGGACGCCCTCTCGGTCGACTGGCGCGAGCCCCTCCACCGAGTGCGGCGACGGGTCGGGCCTCGGCTCGCCCTCCAGGGCAACCTCGACCCGGGGGCGCTCCTCGGCCCCACCGCCGCTCTGCGTCGGGAAGCTCGGGAGGTGCTCGAGGAGATACCGGACCACCGCGCGCACGTCTTCAATCTGGGGCACGGCGTGCTCCCCGAGACCGATCCCGTACGCGTCGCCGAGCTCGTCGAGTTCGTCCACGCCGAGGGCCGCTCGCGAGCTCGACGGTGAACCCCGCGCTCACCGAACCTCGGACCGCCGTCCTCGGGATGCGCCACGGCCGCCCCGACGGGCTCGCGGACCCACCGTCCAAGCTCGCCGAGACCGGCGCGACGATCGCGCCCGCCGGGAACCTCGACGGCTTCGAGTTCACCGATCCGGACGCGGGGAGCACGACCGAGGCACGGCGCGCCCCGGACCCCTGGAGATCACGGACGTCAGGGTGAGGCGGAGGGCGAACGGCCCCCGGGCGCAGATCGACGCCTCGTTCGGGTTCGTCGTCGACCCCCCCGGGGTCCGCTACGTACGACCTCGTCGTCCGGCGGGGGCACGCGGGGGAACGGGATCGAGCCGCACCGCGTCCCGAAACCGAACGACACCGACGCGGCGGTCGAGGCCATCGAGCGTCGCGCGGTCGGTCGGTCGCGGTCCGGCGGCCGGTCAGCGGTCGGCCGACCGCTCGGCCGTATGCGTGGCCACCCACTTTCGTCCGAGCGCCATGCCGATCGCACCGCAGATCGCCGTGCCGACGACGATGCCGACCACGAGGTAGACGACGCTCATCACGAGGTCGCTGAGACTCAGGAGGCCCAGCTGCTGCGCGAGCAGGACCGCAACGATCCCGAGCACCGCGCCCGCGGCGGCCCCGTGGCTCGTCGAGCTCACGGTCCCCCTCCCGGCGGGGAAGAACCGGCCCCGGCCGAACCGGGCCCCGCGCCCGGCTCCTCGGGCGGCGGGGGTCCGGCCGGCTTCTGCGCCTTCGGGAGCGCGGCCTGTCGGCCGGAGCGCGCCACGTTGTAGATCTCGTAGATCCCCAGGAGGATGAGGAGGATCGGAAGGGCCGCGAGGATCCCGTAGGGAGCATTCGCGTGGACGAAGAACCCCTCGCTGAAGACGGTCGTACCGTTCGTCGCAACGAGGCTCGCGGTCAGCCCGAAGAGTCCTTCGAGGACGTACGCGATCACGCCGGGGGTCCAGTTCATGACAAAGCTCCCGGAGGGCCCCGCGACGCCCCCGACCGTCGTCACGTCCCGGGTCGCGAGCGGGAACCCGAAGTAGAACATCTGGAGCCGCGCGTCGTCGATCGACAACGCGGAGCCCACCGGCCCGGACCAGGTGTAGCGAAGGCCGATCGGCTGGGTGAGGTCGACCGAGAACGCCGACGAGGCGGAACCGCCCGAACAGACGTTCACGCCGTTCCACGTGACGGTGGCGTTCACGCCGTACTTCGAGCTCACGTTCGAACAGCCGATCGCCGCGCCCCGGGCCGAACCGGAGGCGATCGCCCCGACCGCGCCGAGAAGAACGACGGCGACGAGCAATACCGCGAGCGGGGCCGACCGTCGGCGAGCCCGCGCCCCGGACGCCCCCGAGGTTCCCATCCGCTCGACGGGACACCCGTCCCGAGTTAACTAGTCACGGTAACCCTTCGTTAGCCGGTCGTCCCCTCACCCCGACGCGGAACGCCCGCCTCCGTCACACCCCGGCTCATTCCGTCGGGTCGGACCGACGGAAGCGGCGGACGATCCGCTCGAGGTCGGTCGGTCGGAGGAGGTCCGGGCTCACGTGCGTCCAGACCCGGACGTCGTGTTCCTTCGCGACCCGGTCGAACTCGGCCAGCCGGTCGACCACGGCGTCCACCCCATGGACCCGGATCAGGTACTCGAGTCCCTCGACGAAGACGACCGTCCGTCCTTCCTCGGTGATCGTCCGGGTCAGCGACGCGAAGACCGCACCGAGATCGCTCGGCTTGAGGGTCCGTCCGCGCCCCAGGTTCGTGAGCCAGTAGACATCGACGGGCCGGCGGCCGACCTGCGCGGAGATGCGCTCCGGGGACTCTCGCACGAGACAGAGCCCAAGGTGCCCGGCGGCGGTCGCGTCGAGGAACGGTTGGAGGGAGGCGAGGATCGAGCTGCCCACCGCGAGCTCCACGCCGGCTTGGGGAGAGGCGGAGACGGTCTCCCGAGCCGGCTCGGGCGGAGGCACGGCCGGGAGGGAGACCGGGGTATCCTCGGGAGAGAGCGACGGCGAAGCCCGACCGACGGGAACGGGACCCTCCTCGACCTCGGCAGGGTCCGGAGCGCCCCGAGGCTCCGGAGGCGGCTCGGGGTGCGAGAGGGGGCTCGGCTCGCTCGGCGTCGGCGTTGGGGGGAAGGCTTCGGAGAGGAAGGGGGTCTCGGTCTCGGACGCCGCACGAACGACCGGGGTCGCGTCGTCCCGGTTCGTAAGGCCCGGCTCGCCCTCGCGGCCCTCCGTGGCGGCGGGGGGGGGGGCCGCGCCCGCCCGGGGGGGGGGGGCGGCGCGGGGGGGGGCGGGGGCGGGGGGGGGGGGGGGGGGGGGGGGGGGGGGTGGGGGGGG
>VFSW01008732.1_pt1 | contig 14521 bp, 7 predicted proteins | sample 5358111 | NCBI WGS metagenome assembly VFSW01 (sample SAMN11554181, study PRJNA540505) | mine drainage metagenome | isolation source: sediment from site ElyBrook_90M | place: USA: Ely Copper Mine, Vershire, VT | collected 2017 | reverse complement strand
ACATTGATGGCGATCAAAGAGACGAGGTGCATTATGCAACGTGATCGTGACTCCAAGTATGAGTTAAACCCGCGCGGACAGCTTCATAATCTCGCTCAATCCCATTCACAAAACTGACGATTTCTTTAATAGCACTTTCACGTGCTTCTTTCAGCCATCCATTCAGGAGATCAGACTTCAACTCACGCACCATGTGAAGAAACGATTGAAGAAGGCGAGAGATGAGACGGACTTCTTGACCACTCTCGAAGAGCTTTGCCATGCACTGTTTTTCATCTGATGTCAGATCTTCCTCTCTTTTCGCAAGCAACCAACGTAACTCCCTGGCTGAGAGCATGGAAGGCGCCTGTCTCATTTGAATGGATTGAGGAGGCTGTTTGAGGCCAGGAAGCCCCCGACGAAGGCGTGTGACGAAATCTTTCACAATGCTGATGCCTCCTTGGAAGCCTTTTTCCTGTAGTTCTTCAAAAAGCTGCAGAGCTGTAGGAGTCTCTTCATTCCAGCGTTGACATACATACTCATAATAGGGATCAAGCAGGCTTGGTTTCCGTTTCTTTGGGGCAATCCGAACGGGGCCTTCCGTTTGGATATACTTGCGTACGGTCCCACGAGCAAGGCTGAGCTCAGCGGCAATATTATGGCCGCTCTTTCCCTGTTGGTGCAGGTCGCGTACCTTCTCGACCATCTCTTGTTTTCTCTCAAATACTGCCTGTGAAAGACGTTCTTGCCTCCGTTGTTCATAGGTTGGTTTGTCCTTTCTCATGCCAGTTGGGGCGGGCTGTGGAGGTGCTGGAATGGACAGGGATTGCCGTTTGAGATAGCTTTCAACCGCATCCCCAAGATTTTTACACAAATGCCATCGATCCGCACATTGGATCGCTTGAGGCGCTCCTTGAGCGGCTCCATCGGCATAGACTCCACCTCGGTCGCGGCTAACCACTTCGATTTCTGGATGGGACTCCAGCCATTTTTTCACACTTTCTGTTTCTCGGTCAGGAAGAAGATCAATGATGCAGTGTGAATCCAAATCAACAATGACAGTTCCATAGCGTTTCCCACGTTTCCATGCAAAATCATCAATGCCCACATGTTCAACCTGGCCAACAGGAGAAATCTTGATCTGTTGGAGAGAACGTAAAAAGGTGGTTCGAGAGAGCTGAATCCCCAATTGTGTGCCTAAACGCGCACCCGCTTTGGCATTGAAAGCACCAACAATGGCCTGGACGATGGTTCGCAAACGGGTGGTGAGGCGTGATGATGGTTCAAGAAATGCTGGGAGCCGTTCCGCGAAGATTTTTTGAGTGCACTCTTTTTCCTGGCAAAAGAACTTCTTGACTGACAACTCCAAGCGTATCACCTGCCCAGCACAAGGCAATTCCAGCGGCTTTCGCCGATAATAACTATGAATCGCACATGATGGCTTTGAGCATCGAGGACAAGCACAACTCAAACGATTGGAGACGACCCGAATGTGTACTTCCTGCTCGGTGGCGCGTATCGTGACGATTTCAAGCCCTTCTGGTAATGGAAGTAAAGGTGTGGTAGGCATTCCCTTGCAACCTTTCCGCATATTTCATGCGAAAAGTGTAGCAGAGTGATGATCTCTTTTCCAGAGTTTCACCAAAAAGTTTCATGAGCCAATTATCGACCGGCCTTGACACGCGTTGAAGGACTGCTCTCCATCAAAAACTCGTCGGCATACGCAATCGCACGATGTTCTCTTTCTCCCGTTTGGATCAGCCCTTGCGTAAAGGCATCGCGTGGGCATTGAAAGAGCGCGGGATGATCCATCTGATCGTAGACTTCATAGGCCCATTCACACAGAAATTCGTACAGGTCGGCAAGGGTCCAAACGGCCTGCTGTCTAGGATCAACTTCTTTGGTCATCTGCCGTGGACGTTTCGCGGCCTGTGTATTTCCGAGCAGATTGAAAACAAATTCGGTGTTTGAAGTCCCAAAAAGACGTTCAATGACTGACCCGAAGCGCGGTTTTGCTCCAGGTCGCGTCTTCTTTAAGCAAGAGTAACGCGAAACCAAGGCGTTGAAGTACTCGCTCTGGAAGTCTTTCCCTCCATCCACCACCAGCATGTGAGGAAGCCGTCCGAAGCGTTTCACGCAAATGCGCAACGCCATCATGCACGAGCGATAACTAGGCGGATCAAATGTCAGGTACACGCTCAGCAAGCGACGTGAATAGGCATCAACTAGAAACGTGACCCAGGGCTTGCCGAGTGGTTTCCCGGTCACGGATGACACCAATATCACATCCAGCTCAGTATGGTCAATATGGACAACAGCAAAGGGACGATCGCCGTGTCGAGGTGTTGTTTGACTTAATTCCCAATGCCATGGCTCTTCTGGGTATGCCGCTTTCGCACCTTGCCGCTTTTTCGTCTGTTCGTATCCAGCGCGCAGTTTGATGTGACGATAAAACGTGCGGTCTGAAAGCGGGGCAATATGCTTAGTTTCACATTCCCGCTGATAGGCGAGATAGACCTCCCATGCAGGAGCCTCGCGGGGCGTTTCGTAGTGATCAGCGATATATGCCTCAAGGAGAGTACGTGAGTCCTCTGGTGCTTTTGACTGGCGATTCCCACGTCGCGAGGTATTTGGCAGTAACCCGACATACCCGCTCCCAAATGAAGCTTGCGCATCGGCAAACGCTCGCGCCCAACGTCGTATGGTTCGCTCAGTGACAGCGGCCTGACGCACCTGTTCTTGATCCTGTTCCAGATAGGCACTGACGAGGCGGAAGCGCTGATTTGCAGTGTGCAAATCAGCAGGACTGGCGGCTACCATCCGCTCTTGAATTTCTTTCGCTTTCGGGACTGGTTTTCCTTCAGATGGGATGGTCACGGTATGCGTTTCGAGTAAATGGAGGAAAAAGCTCGATCCAAGTTGAATAGGCTCCCCTATCTCTGGCAACAGTGTGGTGGTGGTCTCACCCATGTTGACCAGTGTCCAGAGACGACCGTCCCAGAGGAAGCGCGTGTTCGTGGAAATGGGGGAATGAACCGACTCTGCAATGGATCCGCTGATGTGAGAAGCGACCAGGCCAAGTTGCGCGTAGGCAAGTGCCGCATTCCGGTCAGGAAACAGATGTGTGCGGTAATGGTCACGGAGGGAAGAGACATTGAGGTCAACAAAGATCTGCGATGCCGCAAGGAGCGCATAGATATCGTTGGCCCGCAAACCCGCCGAGTCCCCTACCAGTGCTGCAATGGTTATCCCTGGCGATGTTTGGATGCGTTCCAGCACGCGTGACACTACCGTTTCTGGGAGGCGAGGCGGTGTAATAAAATAGTCAGCAAGGAAATCGAGGTTGTCAATGTAGATACGTGGCAAACCCGCCGAGGAACAAACGCGGAACGATAGGCCAAAAGATTGCGCCAACTCCTCTGCTGGTGGGCAGTGCCAGCTCCCATCCTCTCTGCGTTGGTAGCGGTAGGGCTGTTTTTCCGCCAATTTGTGCAGCTCGTCCTCGGTTTTCCATTCTTCAAATGCTACCCCACTCGTACGCAGAACGAGGAAATCTGGCGTGTAAAAGTGACCTTGCATCCGCTTACCCGTTTTGTTCAGATACTTCAGCTTGAATGTGTGAGGCTGATCGTAAAACTCAAGAACTGACTCATCATGATCCATCAAGTAGAGCGCACCCAGTTCTACTGATTGGCTTTCAAACTGGATCGTGACCCCCATTTTTTGGCTTGGATACAAGCCAGAGACATTGCCAAATCGCCCCTGCACACGGCGAGCGGGAGGCGAAAAACGAATGCGAGCAATCAGGTCGCATGTTGCGGCTGGAAGTTGGAGCTTTTGGCACCACTGATGAAACTCCGAGGGTGTGAGCATGCCATACCTTTCTGTCGCCGAACTAAACGTGTTTTCGGATCGCGAGCAGAGAGACGATGACAGGAAGTAATATTAGCCATTACTTTACCTGCATGAGTCGCCATTGTTGGTTTGTTCCTCCGTGATAACTCCATTGGATGAGGGGTGCCCCATTATCTGTCCTCGGATTTGGTACATCAAGGGACTTCCCACTCCATTCAGAGGTAATCTTAAATATTTCACCGTTTCTATCCATTGGAAGCAAACGCCATTGTTGATTCGTTCCCCCATGGTAGACCCATTGGATGAGTGGTGTCCCATCCTCCATTCTTGGGTCTGGCACGTCTAGCACCTTCGCGCTGTAACAAGAGTGGATCTTGAACAAATTATCTTGTCCTCCAACTGGAATCACTTTCCACTGTTGATTTGTCCCATCAAGATAGTCCCATTGGACGATTGGAGCCCCATTGTCTGTTCTCCAGTCCAGCACACTGACTGCACTCTCACTACATACCGAAACAATCTTGTAGACTCTGTTATCCCACCACACCCCAAGTAGGTCAGGGAGACTGGGGAGTCTGTGAGATGGTGAAAGAAGAAGTTGTCCATGAGAGCCTACTAATCCAGCATTCCCCAAAACGATGATGATTTCTCTCTCAATAATTGATGATTGCCCGATAGAAGAATACTTTCGGAGAACGCGATCTATGATCTCTTCAACGTCTTTCTCTTTGGTCGGTTTCCTATCGGTCACTCGTCTGATCATCTCTTTGATGACCTCAGCGATAACAGGGCTAGCCACTGTACTGAAGAAAGCTTCCAGTAACATACTGTTTTTCCTTTGCTGGTGCTTGGTCACTCTAGTAGTAGGACTCAATAGCACTATTCTACTGATAAGCATACTCAATTTTCAAGCAAAAAACAATCTTTTGACTCATATCCTGTCCGCTTTGACGCATTTCCCAGACAGTAAGTTCAGAAATGTTTCACCATTGCAGCCCCTGCTTGTGAGTTTGGACCAATGGACAGCTTATGGTTCCTAAATGGGACCAAGGAAGAGGATATGGGTCAAAACGGTGGATTCTGTGATAGTGCTTGGTTGCTACGAAGCAAGGAAAGAAGCCAGTTATCGGACAGGTTATGGTTCAACTGAGAGGACAGGAATCAAGACAAATCACAGGAGGGTTTCGCACGCGCCAAGAGGAGTCTGAGCGTGATTTCATATAAACTTGCATATCGCATTGGACAAGAAAATTCTGCACTATTTGGGAAACAGAAAAAGTTGATCTGCTGGTTGAGTATCTTCCATTGTCAGCACATCTAAGTGAATATGGCTCTCAAGCTCATGTGTCGCTTCTTTCAGTGCTTCTTCAATAATCACTCGCGCCTTTTGCCAGATATCATTCGCCTGTTGGTGGGTTAATCCAACTCCATTTAGCCGCCACCCAATCTCTCTTGACCACCAATATGATTCGGTGCTTTCATTCGTCAAGGCGCTCTCACAATAGAAGCTTATCCAGGTTAGCTGACGGTAGGGGATTTTGAGTGATTGTGCGGCCTGGCGCAGCGCCTCTTTCCCCTGGGCAGTATGTTTATCGAGCGAAACCCATAGTGGGCAATCTAATGATTTATGAGACAGTTCACCCTCTGTGGGAAACTCTCTGGTTACCGTAAGATAGGCAGCCGCCTGCATAAAAGCTAAATCCCAGGGCCATCCACCTTTCTGATGAGCTTCTTTTGCAGCATGGACAAATTCAAGACTTAAATCATTAGAAGGGCATTTCTGAATCACCCAGTTCCAGAAACCTTCAGGGTTTTTAATAGCTTTTGCTACCATTTTGATATCGCGATCTTCAGTTTCTCCGGTAAGTATCGATGTAGCACCTTCTGATAATTCATAGGCTAGTGAACCCAGACCAGTAGCATCCTTCATTTTCACTGATAGAGCGACCTGTTTCAGAACCCTTAATGTCTCATCAAAGGTCGGCGGAAAGTGAAGTTCTGCCCCAAGAGGCCAGCATTCCTCAAATGTGATCACTGATGTGCGTCTTTTGAGCCAGGCAGTGTCTTTTATTTCGTTCAGGTGACGCGCCACTTGTTCTACGAGTACCACATCGCCGCGACGTACTGCTTTCTGGAGCAGCGAGCGGCAGGCTTGATGTGTGTCAGGACTGGTTTTCTTCATCACTTCAATATCCTACTTCCTCCGCAGCTTCATGCTGATACGTTTAAGGTGGCGTTTCATGGCTTCCGGGTCGTCGAGGTCGGAGGCAGCTATTTCAATGACATCTATGCCCTCTTCTTCGAGACTTTCGCGGATGACGCGATCTATCTGCTGCTGATTTTTATTGCCATGAATACCTTTAGAAAGTCCATCAAGATAGATAGCGATCTGCCTGCCGCTAATCGGATCATCATAGAACAGGTCGGGCGTTGTGGTGCCAAGCGGCTTGCCTAGTTCGATGCTGTGTTGATGCTCAAAGCTAGGCAATCCTGCTTGCACAAGCAGTTCAGCAAGCATTTCTTCTCCCCTGTTCGTGGGTTGCGAACTGCTGCTCATCGCCTCCTGTACAGGTGGAAACTCGCGTTCATACTTGGGCTGACTGGAATAGTTTTGCAGAATGCGCACCGCTTCATGACGATCGAGTAGATCATGGTAGAAGACGTTACGGTAGGTACGCATACAATTGTAGCAGCTGCGTTTGCAATTTGACTCGCACGTACTCAGGATATGTGCAGCTGCATCAAGAATAATTTCCCACTGTTCAAATAGTTGCTGCAATAGCCCTGAACCGCCGGGCATGGGGTCATAGAGGAACAGAGAATACGAGTTGTCGGCTTGCGGCAAGAGTAACAGCTGCAAGTCCTGGCTCTCCATTTCGAGTATGCGTGTTGCGCCAACACGCAATGCCTCACCGAGGTTTACCGCTGCGGCCCTATCAGACAAGCCCTGGAAAAGAATACCATCTACATGGCTGTCAGTAGTAACTGCAATGGACTCTGGGGGCTTTCCGCACCGCTCGCGGTGAATCTGTACGAAATGTTCTAGCTCGCGCTCGGAAGCATATGGTGAGCGCACCGCCCCACAGACGGTACAGATGGGATAACCGAGGTCACCACGTCGCACCCGATCTGCGGGTCCCACGTTGACCAAGCGCACGTGCTGCCCAAAGCGATGCTGTATCTCTTTGTCTAGAATGGTATAGGCTCTCCCTCCACGGTGTGTCTGTTTGAGATAACCTAATACGGCAACCGGTAACTGGAAGCGGTTCGACTCTTCGTCACTGATGCGCGAAACGTAGGCGAGATCTACATCACATATGGGAACTCCAGTTAACAACGCACCCTGATTCCCGTCATTATAGTGTGTTGCTCCGGCGGTGATGGTTACTTCGGTGATGCGCTCATGTTCGGTATCTACTTGATAGCGTTCGATTTCTTCGCGCTGCTCACCGATGGGAAAATGATAGAGAACGGTTTTGAAGCGACCACTATTGGCGTAAATTAAGTTTCCCGGCACGTACTCGCGCAATGCCATTGAGGGCATACGCGAGAGTTCGAAATCGCGTTTTTTCTCTCCTGCAACCGCTGTGCGGCTAGCAAAGGCCTTGATGCCGGATTCATAGGTACCGTAACCGGGTAAGAACCCTTCGACAGCTAAAACGGTGAGTGTATAGGTACTCATGTCTTTTTTGGCAAGCTGCTGGAGGTAACGTTTACAGCGTGACAGCATCCGCTCCTCTTCGGGGTCGAGCAGACCTTTGAGTTGCGCTGTCAGCAGCTTCTCTTGGACACGTACAGCCCAGAGGAGACGACCATGCAGACGATCAATAACCTCTTGAAGACGTGTTGGTAGTTCTTCAATATAACCCGAAAGGGCATCGGCGTTGACGACATAGCGATCATGTTCGGGCCAGTAGTGTGCGAAAATATCTTGAACCGTTTGCAAAAAGTGCTGTTTGTGCTTATTGATAACGGTCTTCAACATGCCAACATTGTAGGGATGCTGGCGATACAGATTGCCCTCATCAAAAAGGTACGCCACAAGATAATCGGGGAAAGCTTGCTCGCGCGCTGTTTGTAACTCGTGCAGATCGTAGGTTGTCAGCCAGCTCTCATCTTCCGATTGGCGTGAGAGAAGCAGCATCTCGGAAAGAACGGCAGCATGAATATGCTTACGCAGCATAATTTCGTTGTGCAGATTGAAGCGAGGCGTTTCGATGCGCCCCCTTAGCATTCGTGTGGGATCCTCGAAAAAGTAGTTATCGTGATTGCTGCGGCGACAATAGGTATAAATGACGGCCATGCGATGACGACGCCCTGCACGGCCAGCACGCTGCCAATAATTTGAGGGTTTTGGCGGCGCGTTACGCATCAGCACCATATCCAGAGCCCCAATATCTACGCCCATCTCCAAAGTGGGTGTAGCGATGAGACAGTTGTATTTCCCTTCGGGCTTCTTGAATTCGTCCTCAATAGCCTCACGCTCCTTTGCCGGAACCTGTGCCGAGTGTTCCTGTGCCGTGAGCATTGAGAAGGGCAAGTCAAGCATAGCAACGTTGTAATCGTCAGTGGGCGGCTCCTCGCGCTGTAACGTTCCTTTGCAGTGCATCGCCGTACAAGCTCCCTTTGGCCCTATACGGGTGTGGACGCGTTGGCAAACGTTGCAACGGTACCGCTCGTGCTGGGGCACTAGTCCACATTTCGCGGCTGAAACCTGATAGACACCCGTTGCTCCCGGTAATGCTTTTTGCCTGGCTCCAATTAAGGTGACTGGTTCTAATACTTTGAGTGTATCAGTCAGGAAGGGCCAGAGTGCCTCCATGAATTGGCTGTGTTGGGTTGCGGGCAAATTCCACTTGGCCAGGTAATTCTGGGTGAGCGTCTGGCCTTTGCGTGAGCGAAACTGAATGACATAGATATCGCGGTCGTTCGTCTCGCGCTGCTCCTTCATCCCTTTGGGCGGAAAATCGAAGAAGGGCAGGTAACCGCGCTGTACTTCGTCATCACCTTCTCGCCAGTAGCGAGTGAAAATGGGTGCATTACTATCGTAGAGCAGGCGGTTGCGCCGATAGGCATCGAGCAATGAGGCGATACCCGTCGCCAGTTCTTGCGCTGTGATATGAAGCTTTTCGGCCCATTCCTGAATCCATACATGCTCCGACTCAACACCGGCGTAGACGACACGCGCCTTGCCCCAGGTCTCCAGACTGTCACGCTGTTTGAAGCCAGTACTCCATTCGCGGACGAGTAAGATATGGATGTAGTAGCTCAGTTGTTTGTCGAGTTCATGCCCGAAGGCTTCGTCGGAACGCCCGGTAAAGACCTCTGGTGCAAGGACGCGAGCGAGGGTACGATCCTGACGAAAGCGCGTCATCAGGTATTCACGGATATCGGTGATGGAGCAGGGGTGCTCGCGCTGGCGCAAGAAATCGTAGATAAGGTGACGTACACGATAACGACGGGCATGGTCTTGCATCCAACCGGCCTGGAATGCGGCATCTTGACGATTATCGGTGAAGACGATCAATTTTTGCTGTGGGCCCTGAAGAGCGTTAATCATGTTTTGTGCCAGGATATGCACGTCGGCGACGGTGATAGCCCGTAACGGCTTAATCGGCTCGGTCACTCGGTCACCGAGGGTATTGCTTCGTTGCCCACAACTGGGGCAGAGCATGAGCTTGCCGCGCTCGTTCAATTGAACAGCCCAGACAGGAACGAGCCTTCCCTGTCGCTTGCACGAGGAATACTGACACTGCCCCTGTGTGAGATGTAACGTACCACAATAACGACAGAAGTAGAGTTGGTGGCGTTTTTTGTCGAGCCGTTGTGTCGCAAGATCAACATCGGTGTCAATTTCAGAGGTAAAACGGTTTGTGAAAAGGACACGATTCCCGCTGGTCTCGTCAGCAACCTCCCAGATGGTGTTATTACCTTCCAGGTCGCCGCCCAGCAGTTGCTTATCTTCAAACAAAAAGTTATGGTAATGGCCTTCAAGATAGTGCTGCCCACAGTTCTTACAGACCAACAGGGGTGGACAGGCCGCTGGTTCAACCGCTTCCTGCTGCATCGCGCTAGCAAGCGAGAGGTGCAATTCGGCGCGAAATTCATCCTGAGCGTGCGAGTTCTGTTGAGGCACAAACGTAATCACGGCCCCTTCCAGTCCCTTGATAAAATAATGGACCTTAGGACGCAGCAAGGGATTCCCTTCGCTCTCGGCAGCCGCTCCCAGGGCGAGGTAGCAAAGCAGTTCACCTTTTGTTCTATCATCAACAACGGTGGCGTTGGGACGTTGTAAGAATGCTTGGATGCGTTGTACAGCCTCTGGAAGATAAAGCGGCAGATCTAAGTGTTGGAAAATAGCATAGATATATTCGTTTTGTCTGAGATGCTCGTACAGTGCCTCCGTCCAAGGTGCCGTTTCGGGCAGGGGCATACCAGTCAAGTCCTTGACGACGGTACGCAACAATGGTTCATTCTCGCTCTCCAGTGCCTGCAAGGTCTGTTCGAGCAAAGCCGGACTATCCTCTGGTATATGTGGCGCATGGCGCATAGAGGAAAATGTCGTTGTCTCATACTCTTCGCGTACAAGGGCGACACGATTGGCGTCAACACCAAAAAAGCGGTGCGCGAACTGGTACGCAGCTTCTTCGCCTTCTTCATTGTTCAAGTCGGTAACGGTCGCGGACGTTCCGATGCAAGTGACATCATCGGCACTCTTCCCACAGAAGGCTCGCAGACGGCGAATCAGGCAAGAGACTTCAGCTCCGACCGCACCCGTATAGGTATGGGCCTCGTCAAAGACCAGAAATTTGAGTGGCGCGTTGACGAACATGCCGAGGTCTTTGCCGCGTGTTAGCAATAGTTCAAGCTGGTTGATGTTGGTGAGTAATAATCGTGGCGGGCGAGCCGCCATATCGCGTTCAGTCAATCGCTCCTCATAAGGGGAGATAATTACGCGGTCATGTTCTTTATATTTCTGAGCCTGGTTTTCAAATGCATTACGTCCTTCGCCCTCTTTCAGGCGTACCACCCGTGCCAGGTCTCCATCATCGGCGGGAGTGGTTCCCACGTACATCCCAAAGGAGATACCCGAGCCGACCAGCATACGACGCAAACGTCCAAGCTGGTCAATGGCGAGGGCGTTCATTGGATAGACCAGCACGGCAACGATGCCCTCTGGCTCATTAGCATCACGTAGACGCAAACAGTAATCGAGGATGGGATAGAGGAATGCCTCGGTCTTGCCCGAACCAGTACCAGTAGCGATCAAGCAATGCTTGCCCTCCTCAACTTTAAGTAGCGCTTGATACTGGTGTGCGAATAGCATAGGATAAGGAGCCAGCCCCGGCAGTGCAGGATGCACGATGCCTTCATCCGCCAGATCTCGCAGATCGCGCCCCTGCCGGAACGACTTGCTGAGTGAAACATACGGCCCTTGAATCAGCGGCGAGTGGCCCAAGCCCTTGTGCAAGCTCACACGAGCCTGAGCCGCCAGATCAGGGTCAGTTAATGGAAAGGCCGTTAGCTGGTAATCTAGGAACTGCTCATTGACTTGGCTCGCAAACTGAATTGGATTAATAGTGGTTGTGGTCATACGTTTTACTCTCTACTTCTTTCCCCTGTACTGGTATGTCAAATACGATGTGTGTACTACTTAAGTCATATTGCTGATCAGGGATGCGCGTAATCTGCTTGCCATCGTTCAATCCAGTTTTGGGTAAGACGAAGGCGATCAATTAATGTTTGTATAGTATCTGCACTATCGGCGTTCCTACCTGAATGTGCAACCATGTTGCGTAACAGCCTTATTTCTTTCAACTGGTCTATTGACTCTTTATCGGGCAAACTTGAGACATATGCTTCTTGAGAAGCAAGTTCCGCTATAATTGTATGTTTATCAGAAAAGTAAGTTAACTCTAACTGGTCAGGATCAGATCGCTTATCGGTAAGTTCTTTATACCTTTCACGTATTTCTTTTTTCCTCTTTGAATTGATGTTTAGATAAATCCGGAAAAAAGGTACCCTCTGATTGTCAAAGGATACCTAAAAAGCGTAATGTACTTTCCAGAAAACCAAATCGAGAAAGGACATTATGCCTTGAACTGTAACACATTGAAGCAAGCTCGGCAGGAGATCTACGACAGTTTTGAACGAGGAGCCGATGCTCTCTTCAATCTGGGTGATGCCTTGTTGAGCGAACCGCACGCGCGCAGTTTGCCTGAACTGTCGTACTCGCCCTTTTTTGAGCGAGAATGGCCCAGTCTCTATCAAGCCCTCTCCGATGGCAAAATCAATGAAGCGGCATTGCGAGAGGCCTCGGTGAAAGCGTTGTTCAGCGAGATTCCCATGGGCCAAACGGTTTGGCTCAGCGTAGACGCCAGCAGCATCCCGCGTCCCGAGGCGGAGACGAGCGAAGATCGAGGCATCATTCACGTCTCGAATTTGCCACGAGCCGCCAAACCGATCAGTGTGGGATGGCAATGTTCGACCGTGATGCTCTTGCCGCAAGTCACCAGTAGTTGGGTGGGCATCTTGGCTCAACAACGCATCGAGACGACGCAAACTGCCATTGAAGTGGCGATTGCCCAATTGCAAGCACTGGTGCCTTTGATCAAGCAGCCGATTATCATTCTGGCGGATCGCTGGTATGCTAGTGCCGACTTTCTGCGCGCCTGCAAAGCCTTGGGCTGTCAGGTGCTCATTCGGCTCAAACGCAATCGCAAGCTGTATCGCCCTCCCGTACGCACGAGCACGAGAGGTCGGCCTCCCTTGGATGGTCCGCTCTTTCAAGGCAGTCGTCCCGAGACGCTGTCTGGAGTGGAGGCGGTCTGGACGAGCGACGACCCAAACGGAAAGGCGGTGACGGTCAGTCGATGGAGCCAGTTGCATGTGCGGCAAGCCCGTGAGGTGCAAGTCTGTGTTTTCCAAGTGAAGCGAGAAGGAGCCAAAGACAGCAAGCGGGATCCGCGTGAGAGTTGGTTTCTCTGCTTGGATGAGCCTGCGATCACTCTTCCCTTGGCCGACGTGGCCGATCTGTACGGACATCGCTTCTCGCAGGAGCACGGCTATCGCTATCTCAAACAGGATTTGCTTTGGACGGGCACTCACGTGCGCACTCCCGAGCAATTTGAACGCTGGAGTTTGCTGGTGAGCATCGTAATGAATCAATTGTGCTTGGCACGAGCATTGGCACAGGCCTGCTATCGTCCGTGGGAAGCACAGCAGCGACCGGCGACTCCTGCGCAAGTGCGTCGCATCATGCCCTCGATTTTGTCGCAGGTTGGCACCCCTGCCCGCCAGTGCCAAAGACGCGGAAAATCGCCTGGGCGAGCCGTGGGGTTTCATCCCAAGCCTGCCCCTCGCTATGCGGTGGTGATCAAAGGGCCAAAAAAGCCTGTCAACGCGAGTGCTTGAGCCGAACTGAACCATCATTCTGATCGTTTTTCCTTTTCAACTGAACTCCTTGACGAAGTTCAGACAGGTCCTGTTTATCTAAACATCAATTTGAAGTTAAATACTCTAACCACACCTGCTCGCCAACGCCAGTCGCGCGAAGCATATTGAGCATTAATGCTTCTACATGCGTGACCAGCGCAAATCCAAGCAAGATAACCGGAAGTTTCAAAAGATCGCTTCTGGTCACAAGTCCATCAATCTTTGTGCCACGAACCACGAGCCGATCAAGGGAAGCTTCCTTGATAAATTCTAATAAGGAGGTATCAGCACTTACCAGTATTCCCTCACCTAGCGGTTGCATATGAGCTTTTGCCAGTCCTTTTGCCCCAGGAGAACATGCCCGTCTCTGCACAAGTCCAATAATAACGCCCAGCTCCTGTACCGGTATCTGATCAAATGAAGACAGATCAGAACGTGTAAGAACTGCATCAATCTCTTCATTATGCTGACAACATTGCAGTTGGGCGGCTGGGGTGGCAATATGTGCAACCTGCAAGCCTTTTTCAAGACCTGACATCGTAAATTTAAAATCAGTCTGGACACCCTCTTCTGCCATTAGTCATCGCTCCCTACTAAATCAAGGCTTGCATGTTCTCTAGCTTCTTCAACTACTCTACTTCCAATTGCTCCCATAATGATGCAGGGCTTTCCTGTGGTGTTTTCTTCCCTTTGTTGCCATTTCTTTTCTCTTCGCCCTTTTCTGGCAATGGCACAGGTAATGCTTTCATAAGGCGAGCGTGTTCCTCGCATTCGGCCCAGCTTTCTTCGATCGTCCCTTGCTCCTGCCACTCTGTGAAGCGCTGTCCCAATTGCGCAGCAACTTCCAACGGTAGCTGCCAATCCTCAGCGCAGAAAGCAGTCAGCCCCACCTCTTTGAGCCGTTTGAAGGCTACCAGTGCCAGCGTAGTATGCCGCAATTCTCTTGGTTTCTTATCATCAACACGCCAGAAGCCTTTGGGATTCTTATTATTGCTTTCCCTATCTCCATCGTCACGTAAAATCCAGGCAAAATCGTTATGCTCTAACCCGTATAACTCTGCAATAATCGCGTCGAGGATGCAGTGCAGTCGCAAGCGTTCATGTTTCGTAATCGCCCATAACTTGCGCCAGTGTTGCTTGCCAAGCTGTGGATAAGCTACTCGCATCTCCAACCATTGCGGCGCGAAACTTGGCATAATCAAATTGAGCCGAGCCGCCAGTTGAGCGCAAGGGGTTGGTAATATGCTTGAGC
>VFSW01008731.1_pt1 | contig 14521 bp, 14 predicted proteins | sample 5358111 | NCBI WGS metagenome assembly VFSW01 (sample SAMN11554181, study PRJNA540505) | mine drainage metagenome | isolation source: sediment from site ElyBrook_90M | place: USA: Ely Copper Mine, Vershire, VT | collected 2017 | reverse complement strand
CCTCGAAGACCCCGGAGAGGTTCAGCCCCACCCCGAGCAGCAGGTAGACCATGAAGGTGACGAACAGCGGCGACTGCAGTTGGAATCCCCAGCCGATTTGCTCGCCGCCGGCGCGCAGGGCGAGCAGCGCGGTGGCCAGCACCAGCATGGAACTGATCACCCCGGCGGCGAACACCAGGCCCTTGGTGCGAACCGCCGCGGGATTCCGCTTGGCCTGATCGACCAAGGCCACCGCCTTGATGGAGAGCACCGGAAAAACGCAGGGCATCAGGTTCAGAATCAAGCCGCCGAGCACCGCCAGCAACAGCAGGGTGGGCAGCCCCGCCGCCGCTTCGGCCGGCGATTTTTCGGCCGGCGATTTGGCCGGTTGCGCCAGCGGGGCGAAACGCGGGCCGGCGGGCACCGCCCCGCCGGCCCCGGCGGCGAGCGGTGCGCTGATCTCCAGCGGCAGGGTCACGGCGGCGGCGGCGCTGCCCTCGGTCGCCAGCAGCAAGCCGCGCACCGGTCCGCCGTGCGGCGGCTGATAGCCAAGCTTCAGCGTGAGCGACACCTGGTCGGCGCCGCGGCTGAGCGTTTGCGCCGCACCGTACTCGATCGCACCCTCATCGTAGGGCAGAAAGGCCAGCGCGCTGATCTGCGACAGGGTTTCGCCCCAGGCCTTGCCCAGGGCGAGCACCAGGTGACCGTCGGTGACCTGCGCCTGCACCGCGGCGGGCGCCGGCCGCGGCAGAGCGGCGCGCGCCGCGGCGAACAGCGGCGCGGTGGAGGGATCCGGGGCGCCGGGTGCGGCCTGCGCGGGCAGGCGCAACAGCAGGTCCGCGCTCTGTGGAATGCAGATGTCGGAGCAGACCAGCCAACTCGCCTTGGCGGTGAGCGGCACGGCAGTGCCGGGCGTGAGTCCCGCCGGCGCGCTGATGCGCACCAAGTGCATGACCTGTTTCGCATACCCGTAGTTGACCAGCGGCGGCAGGTCGAAGCGGTGCGGTGTCTCCCAGACGATATCACCGGCGCTGAACCCGGCGGGCAGAGTCCAGGCGATCTGCGTCGGTTGACCGGAATCCCCGGGATTGCGCCAGTAGGTGTGCCAGCCGTCGCCGATGGTCAGCTCCAGCGCCACCCAGAACTGCTGCCCCGCGGCCACGCCATCCACTTCGCTCACCAGTCGGGCGGTCACCTGGTCGTTCTTGACCGCGGTGCCGCTGGCGGCGTGTGCGGCCGAAATGCCGACGAGCAGTCCCAGAAAAAGGAGGATTTTCAACGCACGCATGACACCCATGTTACCTAATCGTTGCCGTGAAAACTGCGCCGTGCACGGCGTCCGTGCGGCTGCTCACACTCCGCGCCGCGTGCCTTCGACGTCCTGCATGCGCTAATGTACGCCCCCATCAGCGGTACGCCCCCATTCAGCGCGAAATCGGTCCCATGCAAGAAAGCTACGTCGAGCGGATTCTCAAGGCCAAGGTCTACGACGTTGCCGTGGAAACCGCCCTGGAGCAGGCGCCGCGTCTGTCCCGCCGCCTGGAAAACCGCATCCTGTTCAAACGAGAAGACCTCCAGCCGGTGTTTTCGTTCAAAATTCGCGGCGCTTACAACAAGATCGCGCAGCTCTCCGCCGTCAGCGCCCAGCGTGGGGTGATCTGCGCGTCCGCGGGCAATCATGCGCAGGGCGTGGCCCTCGGCGCGCGCACGCGCGGTATTCCGGCCGTGGTGGTCATGCCGGTGACCACCCCCGAGATCAAGGTCAGCGCGGTGGCGGACTTGGGCGCCGAGATCGTGCTGCATGGCGACGATTACGACCAGGCGTATGAGCATGCCCTGGGTCTCGCGCACGCGCGCGGCCTGGTGTTCGTGCACCCCTTCGATGATCCGGACGTGATCGCCGGCCAGGGGACGATCGCCATGGAGATCCTGCGCCAGCGTCATGGCGGCGACATCGACGCCATCTTCGTGCCCGTGGGCGGCGGCGGCCTGATCGCCGGGATCGCCGCCTATGCGAAGTCGCTGTACCCGCGCATCAAGATCATCGGCGTGGAGCCGGAGGACGCGGCCAGCATGTACGAGTCGCTGCGCGCGCAAAAGCGCGTCACCCTCGAACGGGTGGGCCTGTTCGCCGACGGAGTGGCCGTCAAGCGGGTGGGCGAGGAACCGCTGCGCCTCGCGCGTCTATACGTCGATGAGGTTCTGTTGGTGAGCACGGATCAGATCTGCGCCGCGATCCAGGACATCTTCGAGGATACGCGCTCGATCGCCGAGCCCGCCGGCGCCCTGGCGGTGGCCGGCATCAAGAAATACGTGGCGCGCGAGAACTGCCGCGAGCGGCTGTTCGTCGCCATCAACTGCGGCGCCAACATGAATTTCGACCGGCTGCGCTACGTGGCGGAGCGCGCCGATCTCGGCGCGCAGCGCGAGGCCCTGTTCGCGGTGCAGATTCCCGAGGAGCCGGGATCCTTCCTGAGGTTCTGCGAAGTGCTCGGCAAGCGCAGCGTCACGGAATTCAACTACCGCTTCTCGGGCCGCCAGGCGGCGCAGGTGTTCGTGGGACTGTCCTTGAGCCGCGGGCGGCCGGAGCGCGATGCGCTGCTTGCCAGCATCGCGGAGCGGGGCTTTGGCGTGCGCGACATGACGGACAACGAGATGGCCAAGTTGCACGTGCGCTACATGGTGGGAGGACAGCCGCAGGGGCTCACCGACGAGCGGCTCTATCGCTTCGAATTTCCAGAGCGGCCGGGCGCGCTGCTCAAGTTCCTGCAGGCCATCGGAGCGGGCTGGAACATCACCTTGTTCCACTACCGCAACCACGGCTCCGACCACGGTCGGGTGCTGGCGGGCATCCAGGTGCCGCCGCCGACGCTCGCCGAATTTCACCGGCATTTGCACGAGCTGCAATACGAGTACGTCGAGGAGACGGACAACCCGGCGTATCGGATCTTCCTCGGCGGCTAAAGGGGCGACGCTTGGCGGAATCCTGCGCCTATCGACCGCGACGGCCGCCGCGGCAATGGAATCTGCGGCTGCGCGGGCTCGAGGCCCACCTGTGGCAGTGGGGAGGGTCGAGCGCGGCGCAGCCGCCGGTGGTGCTGCTGCACGGCTGGCTGGACAGCGGCGCCTCGTTTCAGTTCATCGCCGATGCCTGCGCCGACCGTCGCGCGCTGCTTGCGCTCGACTGGCGTGGCTACGGGGGCAGCGAGCGGCCGGCCCAGGGTTACTGGTTTCCCGACTATCTGGCCGACCTCGATGCCCTGCTCGATCATCTGGCGCCGAGCACCCCGGTGGCATTGGTCGGCCACAGCATGGGCGGCAACCTCGCGAGCCTGTATGCCGGCCTGCGGCCGGAGCGGGTGCGCGCACTGGTCAACATGGAGGGCTTCGGACTGCCGCGCACGGCGCCCAGGGATGCCCCCGCGCGTCTGCGGCGCTGGTTGGACGAGGCGCGCCGCGCGGCGCCCGAACGCGAGTACGAGTCCCTGGCGCAGCTGGAGGCCGCGATACGCGTCCACCATCCGCGCGTGGCGCCCGAGCGCGCCGCGTTCCTCGCCGGCGCCTGGGGTAAACTCGACGCCGATGGGCGTGTGCGTCTGCGGAGCGATCCGCGTCATCGATGGGTGAATCCGGTGAATTACAAGCGGGAAGACGCCGAGGCCTGCTGGCGCCTGATCGAGGCGCCAACGCTGCTGGTGGCGGGCGGCGACTCGGACTATCTGCGCCGCCTGGGCGCGGACGGCGCGGAGACGGCGCTGCGCAGCACCTTTCCGCGCGCGTCCTTCGCTTGCATCGAGGGCGCCGGTCACATGCTGCATGTCGAGCAGCCGCAGCGTGTCGCGCGCCTGCTCGAAGACTTCCTGGATGCGTGCTGAGATGGCGCTGATCCGGCGTATTCATGGCACGCGCTTCGGTCATCTGCATGTGCGCAGCCGCGAGGGTCGGGGTGTGCCGCTGGTGTTGCTGCACATGTCGCCGCGCAGCGGCGCGATGTGGGAGACATTGCAGGAGCGGCTGACCCGACCAACCCATGCGCCCGATCGCCTCGGCTATGGATTTTCGGATGCACCGCCCTGGGCGCTGTCGCTGGAGCAATACGCCCAGGGCACGCTCGATGCGCTCAAGGGAATGGGTGTCGCGGGCCCCTTTGATCTGCTGGGCATGCACAGCGGCGCGGTCGAGGCCATCGAAATGGCGCACCAGAGCCCGGGCTTGGTGCGCCGCCTGGTCCTGGTGGGACTGCCGCTGTTCACCGCGGAGGAGCAACAGCGGCAAATGGAGAAATACAGCGAGCAACCGCTGCGGCCGGCCACCGAGGGCGGGCATGTGCTGGGGGCCTGGCGGGGTTGCTTCGCCTTCCGCCAGCCGCCCTACGATCTGGCGGATGTGCAGCGCCGCTTCGTCGAGCATGTGATCGCCGCCAATCCCGGGGCGGCCTTTCGCGCCGTTTGCGGCTACCCGCTCGAGAAGAAGATCAAGTCGCTCAAGACGCCGTTGACGGTGCTGGCACCACATGACGATATTCTCGAACAGACCCGGCGCGTGGTGCCGCTGATGCGCCCGGAGGCCGCCTATGTCGAGCTGCCGGAGGTGGGGCTCGACCCATTTCACGTCTCCCTCGACCGCATGGTCGAGCTTCTCAACCGCCACCTGCCTCCCTAGGCCGCCCATGCCGCTCAGCGCACGCCGTCGGCTGCACCGCCTCGCCTGGATGCTCGCGGGATTGCTCGTCGTCGTCGCCGTCGAGGCGCGGCATCGTGCCGCGCGCATGGACGTCGCCGGCGTCTTCGACTATTACGTGTTGTCGCTGTCCTGGTCGCCGGCCTACTGTCAGTCCGCGCCCGCGGCCGAGGAATGCCGCGGGCCGCGCCGCCATGGCTTCATCGTGCATGGGTTGTGGCCGCAGGATGAGCGCGGCTGGCCCGAGCATTGCGCGACCTCTGCGCGGCTGCCCGACTCCGTGGTGAGCGGAATTGCCGATTTGATGCCGGCGCCCTCCCTGGTCCGGCACGAGTGGGAGGCGCATGGCGAGTGCAGCGGTTTGCAGCCGGCAGAGTACTTCGATCTGGTACGCCGCGCCCGGGAGAGCCTGCGCATCCCGGCGCCCCTGCGCGATCCGCAAAGGGTGGCGCAGCAGTCACCCACGGCCATCGCGGCCGCCTTTCTCGGCGCCAATGCCGGCCTGCCGGCCGATGCGCTGGTGGTCACCTGCTCGCGGCATGGGCAGCCGCGCCTGCGGGAGGTGCGTATTTGTCTGAATCGCGATCTGAGCGCCCGCGCCTGCTCGGCGCAGGCGCGGCACGCGGCTTGCCGCGCGCCCCAAGTGCTCATTGCGCCCGTGCGCTAGCGGCGGATTTGTGGCTACTATGGGGAACCGAGGAGTTGTTGCGCAGCAATATGGACAGACCGCCGCTACCGCCTTTCACCACTGAAACCGCCACGCTCAAGGTGCGGCTTGCCGAGGATGCGTGGAACAGCCGCGATCCGGCGCGCGTGGCGCTCGCCTACAGCGAGGACAGCCGCTGGCGCAATCGCGCGGAATTTCTGCAGGGGCGCGCCGCCATACAGGAGTTTCTGGCCCGCAAGTGGGCACGGGAACTCGACTACCGGCTGATCAAGGAGCTGTGGGCCCATGCCGGGAATCGCATCGCCGTGCGCTTTGCCTACGAGTGGCACGACGACAGCGGTCACTGGTTTCGCAGTTACGGCAACGAGAATTGGGAGTTCGACGCGCAGGGCCTGATGCGGCTGCGCATGGCCAGCATCAACGATCTGCCCATCGCGGAGAGCGAACGGTTGTATGTCTGGCCCCGCGGCCGGCGGCCGGATGATCATCCCTCGCTCAGCGGTTTGGGACTGTGACGGGGGAGCGCGTGCCGCCATCGCCGCCGCGGCCGGCGCCGGGAGCGAATCGGCCAGCCGCGGCGCAGGCTCATCCGCATGACCATGACCATGACCATGGCCATGGCCATGACCACGAGCATGGACATGACCACGAGCATGATCACGAACCAGCGCATGCGCACGGCCATGCGGCGGGTCACGGCCATGCGCATGTACTGGCCGCCGAGGGCGTGGATGCGCGCATGGGCATCGCCATCGCGCTCAATGTGCTGTTCGTCGCGGTGGAGATCGGCTATGGGTTGCGTGCGAACTCGGTGGCCCTGGTCGCCGACGCCGGCCATAACGTGGGTGATGTGCTCGGCTTGCTCTGTGCCTGGGCGGCGCTGTATCTGACCCGCCGTCCCCCAGGAGGGCAGTTCACCTATGGTCTGGGCCGCTCTTCGATGCTGGCGGCGCTCGCCAACGCCGTGTTGCTGCTGCTCGCCTCCGGCGCCATCGCCTGGGAGGCGCTCGGGCGGTTGTGGTCGCCGCCCACGGTGGCCGGCGGCACGGTGATGGGGGTCGCCGCCGTGGGTATTCTGCTGAATGGCATCAGTGCCGTCTTGCTGCATGCCGGCCACCATCATGATTTGAACCGGCGCAGTGCCTTCATCCACATGCTCTCGGACGCCGCGGTCTCCGCCGGCGTGTTGCTGTCGGGCGGTTTGATCTTGCTGACCGGATGGCGCTGGCTCGATCCGGTGGTCAGCCTGCTGATCGTGGCGGTGGTGCTGGCCGGCACCTGGAGCCTGCTGCGCGATTCGCTGTACTTATCGCTCGACGGTGTGCCCGCGGGGGTGAGCGCCAAGGCGGTGCGAAAATTCCTCGCCGCCCAGCGCGGGGTGGTCGATGTGCACGATCTGCACATCTGGGCGCTGAGCACCACCAGTGTGGCGCTCACCGCGCATCTGGTGGTGCCTGATCGGGGGGTCGAGGATGCGCTGCTCGGCTCGCTCGCGCCGGGGCTGAAGCGACGCTTTCGCATCGACCACTCCACCTTGCAGATCGAGCGCGACCGCTGCGCGCACGGCTGTCGCGGCTGAGCGGAAGCCGCGGTGGCCCGCGCCGCCGGCCGCTGACTTGCGGTCGAGCCTGGATATCCGTACAGTAAGCGGATGCCGGTGCAGGACAAGACGCCTCTGAAGGGACGCGGCACCCCCGCCAATCCGGCGGGCCGCTTTGAGGCGCATCGCGTTGCCACCGAGGACGACGGCTGGTGGCGTGAGGAGCCGCCGCGGGCCCCCGCAACCGAGGCGCGGACCGAGACCGCGCGCAGCATCATCAGCCGCAACGATTCGCCCGACATCCCGTTCACCCAGGCCGTCAATCCCTTCCGCGGCTGCGAGCATGGCTGCATCTACTGCTATGCGCGTCCGAACCATGGCTATGTCAATTTATCGGCCGGTTTGGACTTCGAGACCAAGCTGTTCTACAAGGCGAACGCGGCCGAATTGCTCATCCGCGAATTATCCAAGCCGGGCTACCGGCCGGCGGTGATCAACATCGGCTCGAGCACCGATCCCTACCAGCCGCTCGAGCGGGACACGCGCCTCACTCGCGCCCTGCTCGAGGTGCTGCTGCGCTTCCGGCACCCCTGCACCATCGTCACCAAGAGTCATCTGGTGCTGCGCGACCTGGACCTGTTGCGGTCCCTGGCGGCGCGACGGTTGTGCCGGGTGATGATCAGCCTGACGACGCTCGATGATGCACTGAAGCGCACTCTCGAACCGCGCGTCCCCTCACCAGCGGCGCGTCTGCGGGCGGTCGCGGCCTTGGCCGAGGCCGGCGTGCCGGTGGGGGTGCTGGCCGCCACGGTGATTCCGGCCCTCAACGACCACGAACTCGAGCGCATCCTCGAAGCGGCGGCCGCCGCGGGCGCCGACACGGCGGGCTATGGGTTGCTGCGCCTGCCCTACGAGGTGAAGGATCTGTTCGAGCAGTGGTTGCACGCCCACGCGCCGTTGCGCGCCGCGCATGTGCTGGCGCGCATCCGCGCGATGCGTGGCGGGGCCCTCAGCGACGCCACCTTCGGTGCCCGCTTTTCCGGCGAAGGAGAGGAGGCGCGTCTGCTCGCGCGACGCTTCGAGATCTCCTGCCGGCGGCACGGCCTCGGGCGGCGTCAGGACGCGGCGCTCGACTGCACGAGCTTCCGGGTGCCGGCCGCGGCGCAAGGCCAATTGAGCTTCGACGGGTTGTAGCGCACGGACGGCGCGGGCGTCCTCAACTCTTCGCGGGTTTGGTGAACAGGTAGTGGGACACCAGCCATTCGCGACCCCCGGCATAGTTCCACAATTCGGCGCAGGACATGAAGAACACGCGCCAGTACACCCACCAGCGGCGCCACTGCTCGGCGCCATAGGTCTGGGCGAGGATCGGCGCGAGTACCGCGCGCTGCGCATCCATGTTGTGCAGCCAGTGCTCCGCGGTGCGCCCATAGTGCCGGCCATCCACCTGCCAGTGATCGGCAATCCGCAGATCGTCCTGGAAGTACAGCAACAGCGCATCGCTCGGCATGATGCCGCCGGTGAAGAAGTACTGTGCCATCCAGTCATCCTGATCGCGCACCTCGAAAGGATAGGCGAACGTCCGATGGGTGAAGATGTGCACGAACAGAGAGCCGCCCGGGCGCAGCCAGCCCGCGATCCTTTGCATCAGCGTCGCATAATTGCGCATGTGTTCGAACATCTCGACCGACACGACGCGGTCGAACTGCGTGCCCGGCGCGAACGCCAGCTGGTTGACGTCGCAGGTCACCACCTCGAGATTGGCAAGGCCGCGGGCCGCCGCCCGGGCATCGATGAAGCGCTTCTGGGTGCGCGAGTTGGAGACCGCCGTGATGCGCGACTCGGGAAAGCGCTCGGCCATCCACAGCGACAGGGATCCCCAGCCGCAGCCGAGTTCGAGGATGCGTTCACCGTTCCCGAGCCGCGCGCGCTCGGCGGTCAGCTCGAGCATGCGCGCCTCCGCCTGATCCAGGGTTTCGTCGCCGCGCGGGTAATAGCAGGAGGAGTACTTCAGCTGCCGGCCGAGGACGCGTTCGAAGAACTCGCATGGCAGCTCGTAGTGCTGCTGATTGGCGTCGGCCGTGTTGATCGCGATCGGGCTGGCGCGCAGAGTGCGGATCAGCGTCATCAGATGCTGCTGCTGGGCCTCGGGGTCGCCGCGATCCTCCGCGCGCAGCCGCGCGCGCAGCAGCCGGCGGATGCCGAAGCGCACGAGAAAATCCGGCAACACCCCGCGTTCCAGCAGTTGCATCGACCAGGAGGGAGTGAGCGGAGCGGTGGTGGTGGTCATGGTGAGCCTGCGGTGGGAAGGGAATCGTCGTCGTTGCCGGCGCCGGCCATGCGCAACGCCGTCCTGGAGAATATCGGCGTGAGTATCCGGTACAGCAACCAGGTGGCGGGCGGCGCCACCAGCAGCCAGGCGACTCCGGCGTGCACGATGGCCTCGCGCAGCACGCCGATGGCATGCAGCACGCCCTGCGACAGCAGGGCAATGCCGGAGTTCACGGATACGGCCTGGGGGGGTGCGCGCATCAGCCATTCGCCGAGCCGCACGAATGGCACGATCAGCAGCAGCTGGGTGGGCGCCATGGAGGCCTGAACCAGCTGGATCGCGGGCAAATTAAGGCGAAACAGCAGCGCGATGGCGGTGCACAGCGCGGTGGAAACCCCCATGATGGGTATGTTGCCGACCACGATGCCGATGGCCACGCACAGCGCCAGGCGTTGCGGGGAGACGCCCTGGCGCAACAATCCGAGCAACTGCGCGATACGGCGCCGCAGCCAATGCCTGAGTGGGTGCATGGGTCAGCCGTGGCGCGCCGTCAGCAGGCGGGCGGCGTCCTCACCGGGCGCAAGCCGCCACAGCTCGCGCAGCACATAGGCCGACATGGCCATGTTTCCGAGCAGCATGATGGCGATGAACCAGGCGATGCGCCGCGACCAGCGCAATTCCTTGTAGAACACCCAGACATAGAACGTGACGAAACCAAAGTAGGCATCCATCAAGGTGGCGCGGGTCCAATAGCGGTCGGGCCCGCCGGTCAGTCCTCCCCACTGCAGCACCGGTTGCCGGGTGGAGGCGAACAGTGTGTAGGCCAGCAGCGACAGCAGGATGCAAGAGAAAAGCAGCTTCAAGGGGGTCTTGTACGGCATCAGGGTCTCCAGTCAGACCATTCGCAGCGCGCGGGGGGGCGGATGCAGGCGTTCACCGCGGCTTGACCCGGCGCGTGGGCGTCGCCCCGTGCGGATCATCCGGCCAGTAGTGCTTGGGGTAGCGGCCCTTCAGGTCCTTCCTCACCTCGTGATAGCCGCGGGCCCAGAAACTCACCAGGTCACGGGTGATTTGCACCGGGCGCCCCGCCGGTGACAACAGCTTGAGCAGCAGCGGCAGTCGTCCGCCGGCGACACTGGGCGTGGCCGTCAAACCGAACACCTCCTGCAGGCGCACCGACAAGGTCGGCACCTCGCCGTCCAGATAGTCGATGGGCAGGCGCGAGCCGCTCGGCACCACGAAGTGCGTCGGCGCCTCGCGTTCGAGCAGGGCGGATTGTGCGTGGGACAAGCGCGACTCGAGAGCATCCCGCAGGGCGACGCGCGCCAGGTGCTCGCGCCGTGTCCTGCCCTCCAGCCAGGGCGGCGCCCATTGCGCCAGGGTGTCGAGCAGCGTCACATCGTCGAGCGCCGGCCAGGGTTGCGGAGCGTGCACCTCGAGGCGCCGCAGCAATGCCACCCGGGCCTGCCATTGACGCAATTCCCGTGTCCAGGGCAGCGCCTCGATGCCGAGCTGCCGCAGGCCGTCAAGCGTGGCCCGCAGGACCGCCTCCGGGTCGGCGTCGCGCACCTCCACCGACTCCAGCACCAGGGCTCCCAGCCGTCGCTCGCGCCGCGCGCGCACCGCCTGCTCACGCGGATCCCAGGCGACGAAGGCGTGCTCGGTGATGAGCTCGCGGCAGTGGCGCAGCAAATCCTCGCCGCGCAGCGGTGCCCCGAGGAAGATGCGCGCCTCGCGTTCCGCCCCGTCCAGTTCGGCGGCCACCAGGTACTCGGACTTGGCGAGACTCTGCGGTTCGCTGAAGCGCGCGCCGCGACCGTTCGCCAGCAGATACCGCAGGCCGTCGCCGCGCGCCTGGGCGATGCGGTCTGGATAGGCAAGCGCCAGCAGCAGGCCGCAGGCGGTATGCGGATCGGCATCCGTGTCGGCGCCGGGTGCGAAGCGTCGCTGCCACAGCGCCGAGTTGCGTTGCGCCTGGGTCATGGCGCGCCGCTCGACGGTCATGCCGGACGGCAGCGCGGAGCGCTCGCCGCGCAGCGCGGCCACCCGCAGACGCAGATCGCCGTCACGGAATCCGGCCGCGGCGCGCAGCACATCGCGCTCGCTGAGTATGGCGGCCAGATCGCAGGCCAGGCGGGCCGCACCCATCTCACCGGCGCGCACCAGCATGTGGGCCAGGCGCGGATGAGCGCCGGCACGGGCCAGCGCCTGGCCGTGCGGGGTGATCCGTCCGCAGGCATCCAGCGCCTGCAATTGGCGCAACAGCGCGCGGGCCTGGTCGAGGGGGGCCGGCGGCGGGGGATCGAGCCAGCGTAGCGTCGCCGCATCGGCAGTGCCCCAGCGGGCGAGTTCGAGCGCCAGCGGCGCGAGATCGGCATGCACGATTTCCGGCGGGGTGTGGGCCGCGAGAGTGGCCTGCACGCCCTCGGACCAAAGGCGGTAGCACACCCCGCTGCTCAGCCGTCCGGCGCGGCCGCGCCGCTGCTCGGCCGCCGCCTGTGAGACCTTGCCGGTCACCAGACGGCTCATGCCGGTGGCGGGGTCGAACTCGGCGTAGCGGCGCAGCCCCGAGTCGATCACGATGCGCACCCCCTCGATGGTGAGGCTGGTCTCGGCGATGCTGGTGGCCAGCACCACCTTGCGCACCCCCGGCAGTGGCGGTGCGAGCGCGGTGTCCTGCGCGGCGGCTCCCAGTTCCCCATACAGCGGCAGAACCTGGGTGTCCGCCGGCAGCGGTCCCGCGGCGAGCGCGGATTGCAGGCGGTTGATCTCGGCGGCGCCGGGCAGGAAGCAGAGGATGTCGCCCGGGTGTTCGGCCAGGGCGGTGCGCACGCATTGCGATAGCTGCCGCTCCAAGGGCAGTTCGGCGCGGCGCGGCAGGTGATGGGTGATGACCTCGAAGCTGCGCCCGGTGGCGCCGACCACCGGAGCGCCACCGAGCAAATTCCGCAAGGGTTCGAGGTCAATGGTGGCCGACATCACCAACACCCGCAAATCCTCGCGCAGGGTCTCCTGTGCCTCCAGGCAGAGCGCGAGGCCGAGGTCGGCATTCAGGCTGCGTTCGTGAAACTCATCGAAAATGACGCAGGCGACCCCCTCGAGGGCCGAATCCTCCTGCAGCATGCGGGTGAGAATCCCTTCGGTGAGCACCTCGATGCGGGTGTCCCGGTCGACGCGGGTGTCGAGCCGGGTACGGTAGCCGACGGTGCGCCCGGTCGACTCCCCGAGCATGGCCGCCATGCGCTCGGCGACCGCGCGTGCGGCAATGCGGCGCGGCTCCAGCATGAGGATGCGGCGTCCGCGTCGCCACGGCGCATCGAGCAAGGCCAGCGGCACCACGGTACTCTTGCCGGCGCCGGGCGGCGCATGCAGCAACACCCGAGGCCCCTCGAGCAGACTGTGCCGCAGGGCCGGCAGCGCCTCATCGATGGGCAGGCGGGCGCGCTGCTCGCCGGGTGAAGGGGGGGGTGGCTCGGGTTTCACAGCCCCGCAAAGATACCTGGTAAACTGATGCTTGGCGGGCCTGTAGCTCAGTCGGTTAGAGCAGGGGACTCATCGATAAATGGTGCCTTCGCGGCGCAAGTCGCGAAGTGGACGGGATGAATTCAGGGAAACCTTAACGGTGCGGCCGATGGCAACCCTGAGCCAAGCCGGCGGTACACCGCCGGAAGGTGCAGAGACTACCTGAGCGCTTCAGTCGCGCTTAATGACAGGCTAGAGCGTCCCGCACCCCACGGGGGTGAAGAGATAGTCCACTCCCGCCGGAAACGGCGGGGCCGTAGTGAATCCCTTGGTCCTCGGTTCGAGTCCGAGCGGGCCCACCAACTCTTCATTCACGGGCGTCCTGGCCCGTCGGGCCCGCCATGTCCGCCGTTGCCCGTGCGCGGCGACCGCCTTCGCCGGCGTTTCTCGATCCGCCCGGCTATGCGCAGCACCGGCCCGAACGAACACTACTGTACCAACTCGTCGAGCAGCACTATCCCGCATTTCGCGAGCTGCGCGCCGCGGCCGAGCGGCCGCTGCCGGATTTCGTACAGCAGGAGTTCGAGGCGTATCTGAGGTGCGGACGACTGGAGGAAGGTTTCCTGCGTGTGCGTTGCGAGCAATGTCATGCAGAGAAACTGGTTGCGTTCAGCTGCAAGAAGCGCGGGTTTTGTCCCTCCTGCGGCGGCCGACGCATGGCCGAGACCGCGGCGCTGTTGGCCGATGAGGTATTGCCCGAACGACCGCTGCGGCAATGAGTGCTCTCGCTACCCCACGCATTGCGGTTCTTGCTGGCCACCAATTCGAAAGCGCTGACGCTGGCGCTCGGCGAGGTGTGCCGGACGATCTCGCGCCACCTGATCGGCAAGGCTGGCCTCACTCGCACCACCGGCACGACCGGCGCCGTCACCCTCGTGCAGCGTTTCGGCTCGGCGCTGAATCTGAATGTGCACTTCCATATGGTATTCCTGGATGGCGCGTATCAGACCCTCGGCGCCGCAGCCCCGGTGTTTCATCCCGTGGCGGCTCCCCAGTCGAGCGACTTGCAGCGGTTGGTAGAGCAGATCGCCGGACGGATCGGCCGCGCGCTGGAGCGTCGCGGCCTGGTCGAGCGCGACCTCGAGAACGCGTGGCTCGCCGCAGATACGGAGGCCGGTGCGCTGGATGATCTGCTCGGCCACTCGCTTACCTACCGCATCGCGGTGGGGCCAAGGGCAGGGCAGAAGCTCTTTACGCTGCAGACGGTTGCGCCTCGACTGCAGGGATCGGAAGGCGAGCCGAACGGTGCCGCCCGCGCGGGCGGTTTTTCCTTGCACGCCGGTGTGGACATCGCGCCGAATGAGCGTGAGAAGCTCGAACGGCTGTGCCGCTATGTGAGCCGGCTGCCGGTGGCCAGCGAGCGCCTGGCGCTGACGGGATCGGGTCAGGTGCGCTACACGCTGAAGACGCCCTATCGGGATGGCACGACCCACATCGTGCTCGAGCCGCTGGATCTGCTGGCGCGCCTGGCGGCGCTGGTGCCTAAGCGGCGGATGCACTTGACGCGCTATCACGGCGTGTTTGCCCCGCACAGCCAGTATCGCTCAGCGGTGACGCCGGCGCATCGGGGCCTGGGTGCAGCGAAGCCGCCGGAGTCTGGCGCGGATCCGGCCAAGGCATCGACGCCGCGGCATGAGGCGATGAGCTGGGCACGAGGGCTGAAGCGAGTGTTCGGTGTAGACATCGAGTGCTGCGCGCGCTGCGGTGGCCAGCTTACGATCATCGCCAGCATCGAGGAGCCGCAGCTCATTGCGAAGGTCACTGTCGCACCTGGAGCGTGCTGCGCCGCAGCGGTATCAGGGCGAGCTGCCGCTTAGGAAGCGCGGGCCGCCGGCGCAGCCCATCCTTAAGTGAACGGGAG
>VFSW01008730.1_pt1 | contig 14521 bp, 16 predicted proteins | sample 5358111 | NCBI WGS metagenome assembly VFSW01 (sample SAMN11554181, study PRJNA540505) | mine drainage metagenome | isolation source: sediment from site ElyBrook_90M | place: USA: Ely Copper Mine, Vershire, VT | collected 2017 | reverse complement strand
AACATATTGAATTTTCAAAAAATTAGAAATTATCCAGTTCAGGATAATTTTTCATAATTGCCAATAATCAATATGTTGCATTCATTGGCTTCCCATAAGATTTTAATATTCGTATCATATTCTTGCTAACATGACGTCAACCAATTAGAAAGAATAATTAATCAATTGGATATTTTCAGTCGACTGCAATCGAGCCAATGGCGCACGTGGGGATTGGTCACCTTGGGAGTAGCGGCACTGTATATGGTCGGCGGTCTGCTGGCGAGCTTTCCTTTTGTTAGCGAAAAACTTACCGATCTGTTCTGGCCATCTGCAGGTTTGGCCTTTGCCGCGCTTTGGTGGTTTGGCAGGCAGGCTGTAGCGGGAATCCTGCTTGGTGCATTGTCGTTCTATATCTTTATCCTCTCCGATACCAAGTTAAGCCACATCCTGCCGAGTTCGTTTGCACCCGCGTTGGAAGCTTCGTTGGCAGTCTGGTGGCTGCGGCGACAAGGGATCTCTGACATTTTTCAGGATGCAGAATCAGTTTTCCAGTTTATCCTGATCGGCGTTTTACTGACACCCATGTTTGCCGCGACCATAGGAACTTTAACGCTGCACGTAAATGGCATGCTGCTGTCTACCACGCCGTGGCAGACCTGGCTGGCGTGGTGGATCGGCGACAGTATGGGAGTATTGCTCGTAGCTCCATTTCTGCTCTCCCTCCCCCATTTTCGTGAATACATTCCGTCAATATCAAAGCTGCTGGAGTTGTTGGGTGTCGGAATATTGCTGGTCTGGTTGTGGTTTAACCTATTCTTGGCTCCTCCTGCGCTGAATCTGCCATCGCTTTCATTCATCGTCATTCCGCTCATCATCTGGGTGGCAGTGCGTTTCCACATTGGCGTTCTCACATCGGTACTTTTCCTTATTTCGCTGATAGCGATTCATGGCACCTCCATTGGTCACGGCCCCTTCGTGCGGGATACCCTGCAAGAGAGCATTGCCTACCTTTATGGTTTTCTCTGGACGCTCTCCAGCATCGGATTGTTTCTTAACGTAACTATTGAGCATAGTCGGCGCAGCCTAGACCAACTGTCAAAAAAACGTTTGGCATTACAGGCCAGCGAGGAAGGCATGCGTACCACCCTGGAAAGCTCACCCAATGTCGCAGTACAGTGGTACGACAAAGACAGGCAGATTCTCTACTGGAACAAAGCCTCTGAATTGCTGTATGGCTGGAGCAGCGAAGAGGCATTGGGGAAAACGCCGGATCAATTGATGTATACCCCGGAAGAAGCCCAACGGTTTACAAAATGCATGGATGCCGTATACAAATCCGGAAAAATGGTGGGTCCTGTCGAAACCGCGATACGGCACCGCAACGGACAAGTCGGCAGCGTACTGTCCACAATGTTTGCCATACCGGAAGGGAACGGTAACCCACATCGGTTTGTTTGCATGGATGTGGACATCACCAAGCTGAAACAGACCGAAGATGCGGTGCGCACCAGCAATGCGCACCTGACGAAGGCCCAGAGCGTCGCCCATCTGGGAAGCTGGGAATGGGATATGGTGGCCGATCAATACTCGTCGTCGGAGGAAGCACGTCGTATTTTTGGAATTGATTCAGATGCCTCCAGGAATTTTGCCGTGCTGCAAGACAAAATCCATCCCGATGACAGGGAAACCCGTCTCCACGCTTGGAATCTTGCTTCTACCTATCCCAACAATAAATATGATCTGGAATTCAGGATCATTCGATCAGACGGCGCTGTGCGCTATGTTCACTCACAGGCTGAGATCGCTTACGACTCGGGCAAGCGGCCAATCAAGGCAACGGGAACCATTCACGACATTACAGAACTCAAGCAGGCACAGGCTGAACTCGAGCGCCTTGCCTATTACGATGAACTCACTGGTCTACCTAACTATCGTCTGCTACGCAAACAGTTGGCTCAGGACATGAGTGATGCATTGAATGAGAACAGTTATGTAGCGTTGTTATTTGTAGACATCGATCAGTTCAAGATACTAAATGACACTCATGGACACGACACAGGCGACCGGCTGCTTATACTGGTGGCAGATCGCATCCGGCAATGCCTTTACAAAGAAGCGCTCTTGGTTAGATTGGGAGGCGACGAATTCGCCATTATCCTGCCTGGTCTGACGAAAAGTTCCGAATCAGCAGCCAAAGTTGTGATGGAATTTGCTGAAAGAATTCGAAATGTACTGTCCATGCCTTTTGATTTTGGTGATCATGTTTATCACTCTAGTGCCAGTATAGGCGCTGTCCTATTTCCCGGAGAAGTGGCGCAAAGCAGCCTGCAAGATTTGTTGAAGCAGGCTGATACCGCTTTGTACAGAGCCAAGGATACCGGACGCAACGCCATTTGCTTCTTTGAGGCATACATGCAAGAAGCAGTTGCTGAACGCTTGGCGATTGAGCAGGATTTGCGCGCGGCCATTGGCGGCGAAGAATTCCAGCTTTACCTGCAACCGCAAATCAACGAGAAGAATCTCATCATTGGTGCTGAATGCCTGTTGCGCTGGCGACATCCTCACCGTGGGTCGATTTCTCCTGACGTGTTTATTCCGGTAGCTGAAAGTACGGGACTGATCATTACTATTGGCAAATGGGTGCTGAATCAGGCATGTACTATTATTTCCAGATTGGAGGCCGCGAATAAGCACATACGTATCTCTGTCAATGTGAGCGCGCGGCAATTCCGCCAGCATGACTTCGTGTCACAGGTAAAAGAGTGCCTAGAGCAGACAGGCGCTGAACCGCGGCGGCTGGTAATCGAGATTACGGAGAGTGTAGTTGTGGAGGAAGTCAGCGAGGTCATCGCCCGTATGACAGAACTAGAGCGCCTCGGGGTGAGTTTTTCCATTGACGATTTCGGTACTGGGTACTCTTCACTAGCTTATCTCAAGCATCTTCCACTACGTGAGCTCAAGATCGACAAAAGTTTTGTAGATGGCTTACCGCGCGATTTGGATGATGTTGCCATTGTTGGCTCTATTCTAGCTTTAGCTCAGAACCTCAACTTGGAAGTGGTTGCCGAAGGAATTGAGACAACAGATCAACTTGAGTATCTCAAATCTCACGGATGTAAGGTATTTCAGGGATATCTACTTGGTAGACCCGTAATGAGTGAAGAGCTAGTCGCCGAATTACTCGCTTGTTAATAACAATTGCAATTAGGTCGAGGTTACGAAATACTAGACTTCTTCGTTCGAAGCTTCTGACATCCAATGGTATTTCAAGACCTAACTACCTTGCTCGCCCTTTGCTGTTAGCGTAACTCCCCCAAATCCAAGTCACCATCGAATCTGATAATCTCCAAGCGGCTACAATCGTCACATACTCCTAAGCTTTCCCCTCGTCTCGAACTTCGATTTACGATTTCAGCTGATCGGTTTTTTTAAAACCAACGTATTACCCATTCCCGGAAGTGCTCGAATGAGGGCCGTCAGTCCCCTGGTTCTCAGCGATGGACGGCAAGGCCCAAAGTGCGCGAACCTCTGAGCAATATGTTCGGCGTCACAGTGAGTTCTATCGACCAGACGAACCTTGTTAATAATGCCGTAGGCATTGCCAAGGCCGCAAAAGTATTCAATGTTCCCACCATCCTGGCTACTGCTAATGCAAAGACTTTCGCTGGACCATTCTTCCAGCAAGTGACGGCAGCTCGCAAGGACCTGAAGATTTATGGCCGCACGGTGATCAACCTCTGGGACGACGCACGAGTTGTCGACCAGATACACAGCTCTGGTCGCAAGAAGATCGTGATCGGGGGCCTATGGACTGCGAGTTGCGTAATGTTGCCTGCCCTGTCCGCGCTCGGCGAAGGATATGAAGTTTACGTGCTAGCAGATGTGTCCGGCGACATCAACCGCGAAACGCATGATCGCGCTATTCAGCGCCTTGTGCAGGCTGGCGCGACACCAATTAGCTGGATTGCGCTGATGCTTGAATGGCAACGGGACTGGGCTCGTACAGACACGGCTGGGGCTGTAGTTGAAATAGCAAAAATGCACGGTGGAGCTTGGGGAATGGGTGCCAATTACGTAGGTGCCATGGGTGTTGGATCGGAAGCCAAATAACGTTGCGGAGTTGATGCCGGATATCACCTGCGCCAACTCCATTCCGAATTCAAAGAGTTGAAAGCTTACTAACGTAACAAGAACCTGAGACCCACCGGAAGTCGGCAAAGTCGACGTGATACTTTTCGGAGTAAAGCTTTGGGAAAACACCGAATCAGCAGCGTTATCCATTCGGCCGCAGATTGGCCCCAACACGGACGTTATCTCGTTTCAAAATGGAGTGATCAAAGACGACATCCTCAAAGCGACGTTGGATGCCCGGTCTTACTTTGCAATACATCACGGGGGCGGATGAAGGGGATCGCGCAAACGGCCTGCCCCGCGCCTGGGCAGCACCCGGACCTGCACAGCAGGATCATCGTCCAAGCCAGGGTAGTGATGCATCAAGAAAGCAGTCATAGCGTGGAATGTAACGCTTGATATCGATCAACATCGTGCCGTCAATGCAGTCAAGCGCGCTGACTGTGATTCTCGACTTGTCCCATTTGATTAGTTTTGCCACGCTAAGGCCAACAGGGTTGGGCCGTTCAGATGATCGCGTGGCGAATACTCCTTGAATGACGCCGTTGCTCCTGCTCTTCAATTGCAATCTGTCTCTATTGGCATGATCTAGCCAGTACAAGACGTAGATGTAGCTAGATAATTCAATTCCATGCAGTGCTGTCTCGTATTCTTCGAATAGTTCCAGAATAGCCATGCCGCTTTCTGAATCCCCTTGGCTCGGGCATGCTTCAATAACGCGATATGGAGTACGTATGCGGCCGATTGGCACCAAAGAGGCAGAGGTGCACGTTGTTGCCGGTGGCAACGAGATATCAGTATCTAAAGATATAGCGAAATCGCTTGATTCACTGCTCATGGCTATCTTTGTATCGTGACAAAACTGCCAATACATAGCATTCCAGCGGATTGCAAACTTGTCCTCATGAAGGACGCCTGTCAGATAATTTGCGCCAGTTACTGACGCAAATCAATTCCCAGCTACAACAACTGGAACACCATCTCGACCATTGCGGTCGTGAAATCACTCAATCTTTACGCAATGACGAGGCAGGCAAACTTGTTTGCATTAGTCATCCTGATGTGACGCCCACAATCGTTCGTATGTGCTCGCTGTGTTCGGCTTCATCAAGCAGATATGCAGCCAAGTCAAGTCTTTGCATTGACCATGGGCCAACGGGCTGAGCACCAACGCAAATACGGTTCCCGTGTGGGGATCCGCCTTCCAGCAGTCTCGGAGGTCTTACGATAGTCCATTCAAGATCGCTGGCTTGTACTATCTTTTCCATTGCGGTGGAGTCGGCGATGTGCCGGGCGAGAATGAACCGAAGCAAAGTAACGATCGGGTTACGGCTCGGGAATAGAAGCCCCTGTGAGACGACTATATAGCGTCGCACTGTGTTTGCGTGCATAGCCTCCACTGTCGCTGCAGCAGTTGTTCGTAACAACATGGCGTCGCCCCTCGAACGCTGACCCAGACAAGATATGACTGCATCCTGGTCTTTCAGAACCAACGTGATATCTGCAGTACTAGCTGGATCTCCTACGACTACTCTTACAGATCTGCGTTCACCAAAGGAATCAGCAGAGCGAACCAACGCTGTAACCGTATGCGAGCGAGCAACGGCCATCTGGGTTACCAGCCGGCCAGTGCGTCCGGATGCACCAAGTACAAGTATTCTCATTTCACTGGTCCCTGTCTTGTATGGAATGAAGGGCGGATAAATTGGATTTTATTACACGCATGATAGTCATTAATCGGATACGCTGCAGAGTTGATACGATTGCGATGCTGTTGCCGAAGTTTCGCATGGCGATCTATCGGATGCTGCCCGGTTGGTAACTCCCCGCAGGCGTGCGAAAGGGGATAGACAACCTGTTCCATCCGCTGATGGCCACTATGGCCAATGTCAGATCAACCAATTCTTTTTCGCTGAAAAACTCCAATGTTTCTTCGCGCTGACCGTGCGGAATTCCTTTGTCAGAAATTTTAGTGAGCGCTTCCGCCCAGCCTAATGCAGCCCGTTCCCTGGCCGAAAAGAACGGAGTTTCGCGCCATACCTGCAGCGCATAGAGGCGCTGCTCCGTTTCTCCGTTCGCTCTTGCGTCCTTGGTATGCATGTCGATACAGAAAGCGCATCCATTAATCTGGGAGACCCGTGTTTTCACAAGTTCCAAGAGACCATGCCCGATCTCCGAACGACGGACATAAGTTTCAAGACCGATCATGGCTTTGATGCCATCTGGCGCGATTGCTGCGTAATCGATGTACTGTTCCACAATTAACCTCCAAACTGGTAAATGCCGGTAAGCGAAATGCCTCCGTTCACCCGGTAAGACGCAAATGGCGATTCCGATGTGACAGGCAGCCAAAGATCGTGCATGTTTTCAATAGGGTTAGACAGTACATGGTTTGATCAGTCTGAGTTTATCCGGATTGCGAACCACATAAATATTCAGAATGTGTTGCCCGTCGGTAATTGCCGAAGTTGCGGACTCCAGATTTCCGTCAACATAACGGAGTATCCCGGGAATACCGTTTATCTCGACGATGCGGAATTCCATGCGATCCTCAAAAATTCTTTTGACCGCATAATATAGCTGTGACACGCGCCCGACTCCCCGCAATACTTTCAAAACGGATGGCACCTTACCGCCACCATCTCCTGTAAGGCTCACGTCTTCTGCGAACAGCGCCATCAATTGGTTGCGATCCCCAGTGCGGGCTGCCTTGATGAATTTTTCAAGCAGAAGAACATGCGACTCGCGGTTTACCTCGAAGCGTGGGCGATCTTGGCGCACCCGCTCTTTGGCCCGGTGGACTATTTGCCGGCAAGCATCCTGGTTTTTACCCAGCATTTGGGCAATTTCCGGATATCCGAAATCGAAGACCTCATGTAACAGGAAGGCCGCCCGTTCTTCGGGGGCGAGGCGTTCGAGCACCATCAAGAATGCGATCGAGATATCTCCTGCCAATTCGGTTGATCGTTCGGCCGAGGGTGTGTGCTCCATGACCCAGGGTTCGGGTACCCTTGAAGCTCCATTTAGCGTGAAGCAGTGTTAAGTCATCTTGCTGCACGCAAGACACTTGGGTGGCTGCCAATTCTCCTCTCAAGGTAAGAAGCGCCGCCATCTGCTCTCGAATCTGTCTATGCCCATTTAGTTGAACCCCAGGGGCCGGGCGTAGAACCGCGTTCGCCTCGCAAAGGTCAATTAAACCTTCGAGGTCGCCATTTCGAAAAAGCTCGTTGTAGTGCTCGTTGAGCTGTTTTGGGTCTGTAATGTTCATGTATTGCTCCTATCGCAAAAATTGGTATCCTCAACAACACTTACGCGGGCACTTGTCGCAACTGCTGGAATACACCTAGGCGATCCGTGATTTGCCAATGTCCAGCAAGCCGGTCATCTTCAAAATAATATACGGTGGAGCCGGACATCATTATTTTCCGTCCGGAAGCTGGGAACCCAGGTAAATCGCCTTTATGCGTTGCGGTCCATAACCATGTTACTACCACCGCATCTTCTTCGGCCACGAGCTCTTGTATGTCAAAACATTGATCAGGGAATGGGGCACGTAGCGCACTTACGCGCTCTTTGTAGCCCATAAGATCGAGTTCCTTTTTATCCCACGGATCACCGGGATCATGGTAGATCGTGTACAGAGGAGCAATATATTTATCAGCGAGATCAATTTTGCCTTCACTCCAGACCTTGTGGATAAACTCGACCAATATTTTCTTATTTCGATTGCCGTCCACCATTTTGGACTCCCATTCTATATACGTATTACTTGCGTAGCGTGCTCATTCCAGTCCCATTACCGCTTGAAAAGCGGACACCTCAATTTGGGCGCAATATGCGGGGCGCGATGCCCGATGGTGATTGCGCGCGCGTACTGCCGCTTCAGACAATTCTTATAACGGCGGCCGGTTCTGGCTTACCCACGCCTGGACGGACGGCCTGCTCCACTGATGTCTTGCATAGGAAACCAATCTTTCGGGAACAGCGTCCCCATTTAGAACCAGCCGATTAAGCATAAGTGCGAGATCTGTGTCTGCGAGGCACCAACGATCAAATAGATTTTCGGCATTTGGGCGAAGTAACGATTCAGCAACAAAAAATAGTCTCTCGACAGACTGTGCAGATTCTGCCGAGAGCGGAGTCTCGGTATGGCGATAGAAAATGACTTCTGTAGATCGCTCTTGCCGAATTGGCATGAGGTCGCTGCGTAGCCAAGCTTGTACCTGACGCGCTCTCGCTCGGTCACAAGCTTCCACTGGATATAATGGTGTACCGGGAAATACTTCATCGAGATATTCCGCTATTGCCGACGATTCAGAAAGAGAAAAGTCGTCGTGAATCAGGGTGGGGACGCGCTGCGTTAATGACCAAGCTGTGTAACGCGGCTCATGATTTTCTCCAGCGGAAAGGTCGATAGGCTCGATCTGGAATGGAAGCCCTTTTTCGTGGAGGGCCACAAAAGTGGACATTGCGTATGGGCTGGCAAAATGTGTATCAACGCAGAGACGAAGATTTACGGAAGGCAAAGGCAGCTCCAATAAAGACTATGGATCGCTATAATGACAGCGTTCCAGAACGCTATACAACTGACGACTTATGGGACGCCTCAGTCATCCCGCATATTTCTGCAATACCGCTTCAAGCGGACTGATGTACTTCAATTCTCGATCGGCAGTGGCGCGCCCATTTGCGACATTCGATGGTGCGATTTCGCTTCTATTAAGCAGTCCGCCGCCTCCCGGCCAAAATGCAGCACCAACGTCTGGCATGAGCAACTGCCACTGGTTTGCCGGCGGTAGTCCGTTCGATGGAATTGTTAGTCATTAGCATTGCGATTTTTCAATAGCCACCAAACGGAGTAGATACCGGGAACCATCGGAATAATAGCTGTGTACATGCCAGGAAAATAGTATTTCCCAGTGACCGCAATATGATGATTCGCTATGTTGGCAATTGATACACCGTTTATTACGGCCGTTATTGGTGCAGGGTTAGTGGGTTCAAGAGCGGGCGGAATGAGTGGGAAAATGAAGTGTGTGATCTCGGCAATGCCCGGTCCGATGAAGATGAACCATGCGACGAATGCTGCAAGGGGAATTCGCAGCAACAAGCCGATTGCGGTGAGGTAGTAAACCGCCGGAAGAATGAAGACAAATATCTGCAAGAACCGGGAATCTGGAAAGGCAATATCGAACAGCCTACTCATGGCCGGCCCGAAAAGACAGTCGTGCTCTTCAATCATGTGAACGTGCAACGCAGCCGTAGTCAGCAAGAAGAGAATTGCAGTCTTCATGGGGTTGATTGCACGTCGCAGGTTCGTAAGGCGCCAACAGAAGAAACCAACGAAAGCCGACCCTCCCACTATGATCGTCGGAGGGAGCCCGACATTGATTTTCAGCGCTGCAACGAAAAGGACGATCAGCCCGAAAGCTACGACCTGATTTATCACCTGAGCGCGAGCGGAATACATTACCTCATCGGTTGTCATGGATGTCAAATTCACTTGGATACTCCTTGGGGCTAACGAGCTAGGGGGCGGGTGCGATAGCGACCGTCACGCTTGAGTCATGGGCTACCAGTGTGTGAAACGGAGCGTCCTCTGGCCAAGCGCGCTCGCCTTGGTCGAACATTCGCGTGCCCATAATGTTGGCACCGATGCGCTCTGTGGTGCTGCGAAGCAGGTCATTGGCCGGCCGGTCTCCCCCCCTGGTCCGAGCTTGAGGTTCTCGCGGAAGTACTGTTGATTGAGAATCCAGGCCATCAGCGCACTCCACTTTGCGCCCCAGTTCTTGTACTCAGGATTTTCCCATTTTTCCATGGTCATGCCTTCTGGTGCCATGTAGCCATCAAGGCTAAGTCCAATGTTGACGAATACTTTGCTCATAAATCTCCTCTCACGCCTTCGGATATCGGCCTAACAGTTATTAGACGGACCCGGCGGCCAGTATTATTGACAATAATGTGGCGTGCCTAGAAACGGGCTGCCAAATATATGAACCTACAGCCCTCGCTTCTCCATCAACAGGGCTAGGTCGATAAGGCGGTTCGAAAAGCCCCATTCGTTGTCGTACCATGCAAGAATCTTGACGAGCTTGCCGCCGATGACGAGGGTGGAGAGCCCGTCGATGATGGATGAACGCGGGTCTCCCTTGTAGTCGCTCGACACCAGAGGCTCGTCGCTATAACCGAGAATACCCAGCAGTGGGCCCGACTCAGCGGCCTGACGAAATGCCGCATTTATTTCCGCAACCGTCGCTTCGCGCTTTAGGGTGACTGACAAGTCGACGATGGAAACGACCGGAACTGGAACCCGCAGGGAGTAGCCGGCCATGCGTCCATCAAGCTCGGGGATGACCTTGCCAATGGCTTTTCCCGCTCCGCTGGAGTAAGGGACAATCGAAAGGGCTGCAGCCCGTGCTCCTCGCAAATCTTTTTCCGGCTGGTCGTGCAGGGCCTGACTGTTGGTATAGGCGTGCGTGGTGTTCATCAACCCGTACTCGATACCGAAGGTTTGGTGGAGCACTTGGGCTGCCGGTGCGAGGCCGTTGGTGGTGCAGCTGCCGTTGCTGACGACCTTGTGCAGCGCCGGGTCGTATTGGTCATGGTTGACTCCCATGACTATTGTGATGTCGTCGTTTTTCCCCGGCGCGGAGATGATGACTCGCTTCGCGCCACCCTTGGCGATGTGCGCCTCGGCCTTGGTCTTGTCGGTGAAGAAACCGGTGGCTTCGATCACGACGTCGACGCCCACGCTTCCCCATGGGATGGCCCTTGGATCCTTTTCCGAGAAGACACGAATGGGCCTGCCATCAATCATGAACTGGCCTTCACTGGCCTCGACCATCGCCGGCAAGACGCCCAGGAGCGAATCGTATTTCAAAAGATGCGCCAAGGTCTTGCTGTCCGTCAGGTCGTTGATGGCAACCACCTGGAATTCGCTTCGCCCTAAAGCGGCGCGAAGAACATTGCGACCGATCCTGCCGAATCCATTGATCCCTACTTTTACCATGCTGCACTCCTTCAGTTAATTATCTGTCCTGACTCAAATCTAGCATGGACAAGGAGTGGCGCAAACGACATAAATAGATCAATTTATGCCAATTGGTGGGAGCAAAAACGTTCGCGGTATTCCGTAGGGGTGATCTTCAGGTTCCTTTCGAACACGCGGCGCAAGTTGAGGCCGTTGCCGAACCCCGTGGTCACCGCGATCTGTTCAATCCCTTCCGTGCTTTGTTCCAGGCGCTGCCTAGCCGCATCCAGACGCGCTTCTTCCACATAGCGGGCTGGAGGGGTTCCCGTCTCCCGCGTGAACACGCGCGTAAAGTTGCGCGGGCTCATGGCAACGCGATCCGCCAAGTTCGCGACTGACAGGTCGTCGGCGACATTCTCGAGGATCCACGACTGGAGATCGCGGATCGGGCCGGGTGTTTTGGCCTGGTTCAAGAGATAGCGGCTAAATTGCGACTGACCTCCAGGCCGACGCAGGAACAAGACGAGGTCTTGGGCCACATCGCGTGCCAAGGCAAAACCATGGTCGTCCTCGACGAGCGCCAAAGTGAGATCGAAGCCCGAGCTGGCCCCGGCAGAGGTCCAAAGCGGCCCGTCCCGGACGAAAATCGGCCCTTTTTGGACTTTCACTCTGGGAAAAAGTGATTGCAGCGTGTCCAGCAGCCGCCAGTGCGTAGTAGCCTGGCGTCCGTCGAGCAGGCCGGTGCGGGCAAGTAGCAGGGCCCCTCCGCAAACGGAAACGATGCGCCGCGCCTTGGGCGCTGCATGGCGTATCCAATCCGCGATGCAAACGCTTTCCTCCTCGGACGATCCTCTACCCACGATCATGATCGTGTCGCGCTCAAGCTCGGGGTCAAGGTCCGCCAGACGATAATCCGCCAGCAGGTTCAATCCCGACGCTCCCTGCACTACGCGATGAGGTTGGCTGGTGGCAATTATCACCTGGTAGAGTTCCTCGTATACGCCCTTCGATTTCAAACGGCCGGCTCGTACTAGGATGTCAGCGATCCCCGTCGGTTCGAATAACAGGCCCCCCTCGGGGACGATAATCAGGAATGTTCGCATGTCCCTATTAGTACAAAACAAACAAAATACGTCAAGCTGTCCATCACGCGTCCGCGCCTGGTGGCTACATTCATCCAGCGCATTTTTTACTTTCCCTCGGCCACTGACTGCGGCAAGCTTCTTGGATGATCTTGGTCGGGTGTTGCTCCAGTGCCAGGGAGAGGATAGTGATTCCAGCAATAGATATACCCTACCGGGCATTGGTGGTGTTCTTTTCTTGGGAAGTGATTGGTCTGGCGCGGGAACTGATCACAGGACGGCAAAAAACATGTCAGATCGAGGGCACGTTAGAGGAACCTTGTCACAACTCGGCTTGCCGGGCGTCTACAGGTTGGCGCCAATATGCCGACAGGAAATAAATGAACCCATCGCCAGAGACCTTCCACCAATACCGCTCACGGCTTATCGGAATTGCCTACCGCATGCTGGGCTCGCGCGCGGATGCCGAGGATATTCTCCAGGAAGCCTATATCCGCTGGCTCGCGGCGGATATCGCGGACTTGCGCAGCCCGGAAGCCTGGCTGGTGACGGTGGTCACCCGGCTCAGCATTGATCGGCTGCGTCTTGTCAAAAAGGAACGCGAGAACTATATCGGTGAATGGATACCGGAGCCATGGGTCATGGAGGATACTCCGCCGCCCGAACGTGCAATGGAACTCGCCGGTGATATCTCGATCGCCTTCCTGATGATGCTGGAACGCCTCGCGCCTGACGAGCGCGCCGCGTTTCTGCTGCATGAGGTGTTCGAGTTCGGCTATCCGGAAATTGCCCAGATGCTGGGCAAAAGCCAGGACGCATGCCGCCAGATCGTCCACCGCGCCCGGGTGCGGGTACGCCAGGACCGCCCCCGCTTTGAAGTCAGCCGCGAATCCTCCGTGCGCCTGCTCGAAAAGTTCATCGCGGCGACGCGTACCGGGGACCGTGCACAAGTGATGGAACTGCTGGCCGGGGATGTAACTGTCACCGGGGACGGCGGCGGCAAGGTGCCCACCATTTCGAAGGTATTGCGGGGCGCACGCGGCGTTTCCAGGTTCTATTGCGGACTCACGAAATTGTTCCAGGATCGCCTGGAATGCCGCATCGCCGAAATCAATGGCATGCCCGGGATACTTCGCTATCTCGATGGCAGCCTGGAGTCTGCCACTTCCATTCTCACCGACGGCGTGCGCATCCTGGATATTTATATCGTGCGCAACCCGGACAAGCTCCGCCTGATCGGACTGCGTTCGATTTGAACAACCCGGGTATGCCTGTCACAACGCCATTGCGACCCGCGTCTTGAGGGTGAACGGAGGCATGTCGCCGCCGTCATTCACTGCCAAGGAGAGTTTGCCATGCAACAACCCGTCAACTATGCACAGATCGCCCCCGAAGGTTTCAAAGCCATGCTGGGACTGGAAACTTACCTGCGCCGCTCCGGGATCGAACATGGGCTGCTGGAACTCGTGAAGACCCGCGTCTCGCAGATCAACGGGTGCGCATTCTGCATAGACATGCACACCAAGGATGCCAGGGCGAACGGCGAAGCAGAACAGCGCCTCTATGCGCTGCAGGCATGGCGCGAAACGCCTTTCTATTCCGCGAGAGAGCGTACGGCACTGGCTTGGGCCGAAGCCCTGACGGACATCGTGGGCGGCATTCCCGACGCCTTGCGCGATGAGGCGCTGCGATCCTTCAGCGAAAAGGAACTGGTCGACCTCACCCTCGCCATCGTGGCAATCAACGGCTGGAACCGCCTGGCTATCCCGTTCTGCACACCTGCGGGAAGCTACCAGGTGGGTCAGTTCGGTTAGCGTTCACGCAACGCCAATTCCAGGCATGCGTAAGCTTGACGTTCTGCAACCGGATAGAATCGGTACACAAACCATGCATAAAGATACAAGTTGCGGGTGGTCTCGAACTGAGCCCAAATATTGCGAGGGACACCGTTATGGAGTGTCACATCCGTGATTGCCTCGTGTTCATAGCCAATCGTTAGAGGTTCGCCCGTTAGCAAATCTGTTTTCCGGTTACGCGGATCCGGTTGGCAGAAAATTTCCGGTGTGCGCAAGGCTTCACAGTCGTAGTCCGTCACAGTTCGCTCCTACCCATCCTGCCAGGCATTCCAGAGGAAGTAGACACCAAAGTCTATGTAAGACTCAGCCCATACTTCATCACATTCGACTGCCTGTAGCCTTGGTTCATTTGCACTCCTTAACCTATTTCGTCACTTCAATCACAACCTTGCCAAAGTGTCCTGCCCTATTCAGATGCTCGTAGGCTTCGCGTGCCTGTAGGAAAGGAAATACGCGATCGACGACAGGATGTATTTCAGCCACACTTATAAACTGGTTGA
>VFSW01008729.1_pt1 | contig 14521 bp, 12 predicted proteins | sample 5358111 | NCBI WGS metagenome assembly VFSW01 (sample SAMN11554181, study PRJNA540505) | mine drainage metagenome | isolation source: sediment from site ElyBrook_90M | place: USA: Ely Copper Mine, Vershire, VT | collected 2017 | reverse complement strand
GTGGTGACCGGGGCCACCTGGCTCTTCACCGTCAATACCAAGGGTCCCAATGGGTGGCGATAGAGGTAGTCAAAGGTCTGAGCGACCACAGGTGCGGCGGCATCGGCGCCGTAGCCGCCCTGGGCTATCGCGCACACCACGACGTACTGGGGGTGATTGGCCGGGGCGAAGCCCACGAACAACGAGTTCGGCTCGAGGGGCTTGCCATTGGGGTAGTAGCCCGTCGACGCGGTTCCGGTCTTGCCAGCCACCGGGAAGACGGACTGGGAGAACGTGGCGTAGTGCTGGAACGTCCCGTAGGCGGTTCCGCTGGGATTTTGCACCACCCCTTCGAGTCCTTGCAGGATGGGATCGCGCACCGCCGGGGGCAGACTCACGTGACCCAGCACCCTCGGGCCGTATCGCACCACCAATTTGCCACTCGGGCTCACGACCGCGGCGGCCACTTCAGGCGCGTATCGAGTGCCACCATTGGCGAACGTGGCGTAGGCGTCAGCCAGAGCCACGGGCGTTATGGCGGTAGATCCCTGACCGAAGGCCATTTCAATGTTGTCACCCGTGTACCACGTGTCGTTGGGGAAGGCTAATGGTGCCGCATTGTGTAACGCGATGCGCACCGTGGGTGAGTCCACGCGCCCCTGAACCTCATTGGGCAGGTCAATGTTGGAGTACTGATCGAGACCGTACTGGTGCGCCACGTTCTGAATGGGCGTCTCACCGTACTTAGCCTGCTGAGACCAGAAAAGGTAGCCCAATTGATAAAAGTAGTAGTCCGAGGACACGGTGATCGCCATCGGTAGGTCCACCAGTCCCGCACCCTGACCCTGGTCGTCATGAAAGACGCACCCGTGCGCGCCCTGCAGACAGCCGGGCACCGTGTAGTACCCCGTGTCATTCACCAGTTGCGTCGCCGGGAACACACCGGTCTGCATCTGTGCGGTGGCCGTGATGAGTTTGAAGGTGCTCCCGGGGGTGTAGAGACCTTGGATGGGATAGTTGGTGAAGGCCCCCTCGTTCAACAAGGTCTTAAAGGTGGCCTGGGAGAGGCCGTTGACGAATGAACTCAGGTCGAACGAGGGGTAACTCGACATCGCCAGTACCGCTCCCGAGTTCACGTCCATCACCAGCGCCGCTCCGTTGAGCGCCGGCGGCAGCACGCCGTTGGTGGGGTCGGGGGTGTGGCGAACTAGCGCAATGTCGGCGGCGAGGTAACCGTCGAGCGCCTTCTGCAGGCCCGCGTCCACGTTCAAGATGACCGAATCACCCTGTTGGGGTGGCGTTTTCTGCACCGCCCCCAAGATGTTGCCCTGGGCGCTGACCTCGATGGTGCTCGTGCCGTCGATCCCGCGCAGATACTGCTCGTAGAAATTCTCGATGCCGGTCTTGCCGTAGGTGGAGTTGGTGGTGTAGTTGAACGTCGGATTGGCCGCCATCTCCGCACCGGTGATGGGTCCGACGTACCCCAAGAGTTGCGACGCCGTATTGCCGCCGAGGGGATAACTGCGCTGGGTGACACCCTGCACGCTGACGCCCGGGAACTCACCCGGGTGCAGTTTGATGAACTGCACGACCGACGTGGGCGCGTTGGTCATCACCGGTGCGGGTTGGTACGGGTCGTACTGGACATTGGTGAGATCGCTCTGCACCTGACTCACACTCTGACGCGTGAGCGTCGCCAGAGCCCCGATCACGGAAGGGTTGAGGTACGCCTGCTGGCGCGAGAGCAGGATCTCAGTGGTGGTCACGTTGCTGACCAGTGGCGTCCCGGATCGAGAGACGATCAGCCCGCGCGACGCGGGAATGGTCGCGACGTGCAGCGAGTTCGATCGTACCGTCGCCACCGAGGCGGATTGTTCAAGGATCTGGAGCATGAACAGGCGCACGAGGAGTAGCACCAGGAGAAGAGAGAAGAATCCCCCGATAATGCGCCAGCGGCGCTCGGGACGCGCTTGCACTTCTTCGGGTGATGCCACGAGGTCGCGAATGCCCACCGGTCGCGGCTCGTTGATGTGACGACCGCGTCCGCGAAAGGGATTCAGTGACACCCACGGACGCCACAACCGTTGGAACCACGACGCTGTCGGGCGATCCCGCCAGGAACCCTTCATCGCCGAGCTCGGATCGCCGACGAACTGACCGCGAGAGCGACGCGAGTCATGGGTCTCGCCAGTAGCAAGAAGGCCACCGTGTTAACCAACATGGAGTCCAGGAGACTCCCCCGCCAGAGTGAGAAATTGAGCACGAAGGCTCCGCCGATGACGAAGAGGAGAGGCGCGAGGAAGCCCGCCGCGGCGGCAATGGCCGGCGTGACCCACAGCGCGGCGGAGTCGAGGTCGCCGACCCCCTCCTTGCCCAAACGTGACGCGCCGTACGCCAGGAACACACCAACGACCGCGCTCAGTCCAAAGGGGGTGGCACTCTGGGCGTCAAAGAGCAATCCGGCGAGCAGACCGGCGAATACCGCGAGAGAGGTCAGCCCGGTGAGTCCCAACGCCACCGGCCAGAGCCACACCAGCATGATCACAGCACCTGCGAAACGCCACTGCGTGAACACCGCGAACTGCACCCCCACCACCATGAGGGTGACCAGAGTGATGAGTCCCCGAGCTTGGGTCACGTGGATGGCTCCCACAGCACCACGTCGAGGTAGGCCAGGTTATTCAGATTCGCGGTGGGCGACAACGTGACCGAGTAACTCGACGCGCCTGGATTGATGAGGAGTTTGGTGACGCGCCCCACCGGCAGGCCGGGCGGGAAGAGTCCCCCTTGCAGTCCGTTGGTCGAGAGCAGACTCCCCACGGCCAGCCCCGCGGTCACCGGAATCTGAGTCACGCTCAGTGGGTTGTTGATTCCCTCTCCCGAGACCAGCACGGAGGTCGCGCCATTGCCAAAGGTTGCTCCCACGACTGAACCAGTGTCGCTGAGCAGTCGCACCAGCGAGGAGTGCGCGGACGTGGCGATGATGCGCCCCACGAGTCCGCCATCGGCCACCACCGGCATGCCGCTCATCACGCCCTCATCTTGACCCTTGTCGATCGTGACGGTGGCCGAAAAGTTCGTCGGCGAAATCGCCGTCACTTGGGCGATCACCGTTCCGAGCGACGACGCCACGGGCACGTGCAGGGCTTGCGAGAGTTGGCGCAACCGCTGCGCGGCCGACGCGTTTTCGTCCGCGCGTAGGGTTGCCTGGCCCAGCAGATACCGCAGTTGCTTGTTCTGGGCTTGCACGTCAGAATAATTGACCATACCGGCCACCATGTGACCAACGGGGCGAGCCACGAAGTCCGCGGCCCACGCAAAGGGGGACACCACCGCACGGGCCGCACTCTTGGCTCCCGCCACCACGCCGCCGGTCACGTAGAGCGTCACAATGATGAGGGTGCCGAGCACTCCCGTGAAGAAGAGTCGACGCCGCGAACGGTCTGAGGCCACGGTTTAGCGCGAAGGCGACGTCTTGAGCATGCGCGAGAAGACATCGAGTTCTTCGAGGCACATGCCCGAGCCCAGGGCGACGCAGTTGAGGGGGTCGTTGGCCACGATGATCGGCATATTCGTCTCCACCTCGAGTCGGGTGGCCAGACCGTTCAACAGCGCTCCCCCACCAGTGAGGACGATGCCCTGTTCCATGAGGTCAGACGAAAGTTCGGGTGGTGTGCGGTCCAAAGTCACTTTGACGGCGTCCACGATGGCCTGCACTGGCTCCTCGATGGCCTGTCGAACCTGTTCGGTGGAGATCACCACGGTCTTGGGCAATCCGGTGACGAGATCTCGTCCGCGGATCTGCGCCTGCATTTCTTGCTGCAGAGGGTACGCCGAGCCCATCTGGATCTTGATCTCCTCGGCCGTGCGTTCTCCGAGCGCGAGTTGGAACTCCTTCTTGACGAAGGCCACTATCGCGTCATCGAGCTCATCGCCACCGACGCGAATGGATTGACTGGTCACGATGCCGCCGAGGGAGATCACCGCCACCTCGGTGGTACCACCTCCGATGTCGACGACCATGTTGCCCGTCGGCTCGTGAATGGGTAGGCCGGCCCCGATCGCCGCGGCCATGGGCTCTTCAATGATGTAGGCCTTGCGCGCGCCGGCGAACTCCGCCGCCTCCATCACCGCACGCTGTTCCACACCGGTGATACCCGAAGGGACACAAATCACCATGCGCGGCTTGGCGAAGCGGCGTTGGTGAACACGGTGGATGAAGTACCGCAGCATCTTCTCGCAAATCTCGAAGTCCGCGATGACGCCGTCCTTCAGGGGACGAATCGCCTGAATGTTGCTCGGAGTGCGACCAATCATCAACTTGGCTTGAGCGCCCACCGCCAGCGGCTTGCCGTCCTTGATGTCGACCGCCACCACGGACGGTTCATTGAGGACAATGCCTCGACCGCGCACGTAGACCAACGTGTTCGCAGTGCCCAGGTCCACCGCCATATCGCGGCCCAGCAGTGAAAAGCGAGAATCAACCATATAGAACCCTTAATGAGAGTCCGACGAGTACTCTCCTACCCCTCTAAGGCTACGACACGGGAGCGTCGCACACCAAACAGGTCTGCCTAGCCTAGGGCGGGAAAGAAGATCGCAATCTCTCGTTGCGCCGAATGCGCCGAATCTGAGCCGTGAATCAGGTTCTGGCTGATCTCCACGCCCAGGTCCCCACGGATGGTGCCCCCAGCCGCCACAGCCGGATTCGTCGGTCCCATCATCGTTCGAACGATCTGCCAGGTGTCTTCGGGCCCTTCGAGCACCATCGACATCACCGGTCCGCGCGTGATGAACGCCACCAGGCCCTCGTAGAACGGTTTACCCACGTGCTCGGCGTAGTGGCGCTCGGCGGTAGCGCGATCCAGAGTGCGAAGTTCGGCCGCCGCCAGACGTAACCCTCGGCGTTCGAAACGACCAATAATCTCTCCGACGAGACCGCGTTCGACGCCGTCGGGCTTGACCAGGACCAGAGTTCTTTCCACGACGGACAAATCTACCAGTCTCAATCGCGGTGGCGAGTTGAGAGGTGCAGCACGTCCGCTCTCACCTGTGCCACGAGGTACAAACTTCCCGCCGCGACGATGAGGTCGTCATCACCCGAGTGCTCGCGAGCGTGCGCCAGGGCCGCGGACACACTCGAGTGCTCGTAGGCCACTCCCCCCGCACGGCGCACGGCCTGGGCGACCACGTGGGCGTCCATGGCCCGCGGAGAATGTGGAGCGGCACAGTGGAATTCGGTGAAGCCGAGGGCCACCAAAGGTTGCACCATGTCGTCCACCTCGCGGCCACTCAACATGCCCAGCACGCAACGACGTTCCCCCTCCACGTGGAAGGCACCGTCCAGGGCGGCACACAGTGCGCGCATCCCCGCGGGATTGTGGGCACCGTCGACGACGATCATCGGGTGGCGACTGAGTAGTTCCATCCGTCCGGGCATGACGGCGTGCGCGAACGTCGAACGCACGACGTCCTCGCCCACGGCCCGTCCCAAGAAAGCCTCCGCGGCGACGAGGGCCGTCGTTGCGTTCACCCCTTGATGGATCCCGTGCAGCGACACGAGGACGTCGTCGTAGTGCGCGAATGGCGTACGCACGGTGATGGCCCGCCCGCCCACGGCCAGGTCATTCCTCTCCAGTTCAAAGGATTCTTCGATCATCCAGAGAGTGGAGCCGAGTTCGCTGACGCGCGCCCGCGCGATTTCCACCACGATGGCGTTGGTAGTGGAGAGGACGGCCGTCGCGCCAGCACGAAAAATGCCCACCTTGTCACGCGCAATGGCCCCGATGCTGTCGCCCAACACCGCCGTGTGATCAAGGTCCACATTGGTCAGCACCGTCACGTCACCATCGACGACATTGGTGGAATCCCACGTCCCCCCGAGCCCCACCTCAACGACGGCGACGTCCACGCCCTCGTCGGAAAAGTGGAGCAACGCCCCCACCGTCAGGAGTTCGAATCTCGTCAGTACGATGCCGCTCACGTGTTCAGCGTCGTAGAGGCGCCCCAACAGTGAGGTGAAGTCATCGTCATCGATCGCCACGCCATTGAGCGCAATACGCTCGTTGAGGGCGTGCAGGTCGGGGCTGGTGAAGGTGCCCACGCGCAGTCCCGTAGCGCACAACAAAGCACTAGTCAGCGTCGTGGTAGTGCCCTTACCGTTGGTACCGGTGATATGCACCACCGGGTAATCACGGTGCGGGTCAGCGAAGAGTGCGAGGGTGTCCTTCACGGACTGCAGCGACGGAAGTTCGCGACGTCCAGGGGCGAGACGTTCGTAATCGACGTGCGATTCCAGCCACGCCAACGCGTCGTCGTACGTGGTCGGGCGCACGACTAACTGGCGCGACGGGTGCGCGTCTTCCTTAATTCATACGTCGGCTCGGCCTCGCGTCGCACGGCGGCCGCGGTGATGACGCAGCGCTCAACGTCACCGCGCGAAGGTACGTCGTACATCGGCTCAAGCAGGACGTTCTCCAATATCGAGCGCAGGCCTCGCGCACCCGTCTGGCGCTCCATGGCCAACTCGGCAATCGCCTCGAGAGCGTCGAGCTCGATCACCAGCTCGACGCCGTCGAGGGCGAGCACCTGTTGGAACTGCTTGACCAATGAGTTCTTGGGTTCGGTGAGGACCTGGATCAGCATGTCGCGATCGAGTTGCTGCACCGCGCCAACGATGGGCAAACGACCAATGAACTCCGGAATCAGGCCGAACTTGACGAGGTCTTCGGGCAACGCGTGGCGAAAGAGCTCGACGTCGCCGTGTCGCTTCGCCTCCACTGGCTGATTGAACCCCATCGACTTCTTACCCAGGCGACGCTCGATGATCTGCTCAAGCCCGGCAAAAGCCCCACCACAAATGAACAAGATGTTCGCGGTATCGATGGTGATGAACTCCTGGTGCGGGTGTTTGCGCCCACCCTGGGGCGGCACGCTCGCGACGGTCCCCTCGAGGATTTTGAGCAAAGCCTGCTGAACCCCCTCACCCGAAACGTCGCGAGTGATCGAGGGGTTCTCCGCCTTACGAGCGATCTTGTCGATCTCGTCGATGTAGATGATGCCGCGTTCGGCCCGCTTCACGTCGAAGTCCGCCGCAGTCAACAACTTGAGCAAGATGTTCTCGACGTCCTCGCCGACATAACCCGCCTCGGTCAGCGCAGTGGCGTCGGCGATGGCGAAGGGAACGTTGAGCATGCGCGCGAGAGTCTGGGCCAAGAACGTCTTGCCACAACCAGTGGGACCGAGAAGCAGTACGTTGGACTTTCCGACCTCGACGTCGTCGTCGTGCAGCGGGCCCGCCTGAATTCGTTTGTAGTGGTTGTAGACCGCGACGGCGAGGATCTTCTTGGCGTCGAGTTGGCCGATGACGAATTCGTCGAGGAACGAGGTGATTTCGCGCGGCGTGGGCAAATCCTCCAGGACGAATTCGGGGCGGTCGCCGAACTCGTCGGCAATGATGTCATTGCACAGATCAATGCACTCGTCGCAGATGTAGACGCTCGGCCCCGCGATGAGTTTCTTCACCTGCTTTTGACCCTTGGCGCAGAAACTGCACTTAATCAGGTCGCTGCTTTCGCCGAACTTCGCCATCGCGCACCTCCTCCGTGCAACATCCTACGAGGCCCCCGCGTGAAAAAGAGGCACCTCTCGCACTACTCCCCACTCTCGAACGTTGCGACCACGCCCTACAGCCGTTGCCGACCGCGAAGTACCGAGCGTCGATCGACCAGAACGCTTCAACCCTGGCGCGATGGGCATCGTTGAAAACCATCGTGAACAGGGATTAACTGCTCACCCCCCGCCTCGAGCACACCGCAAGCTTCCGAGAGCGACCCGTTGAGGTGAGTGGACCCGTTCACCTATGGTCGGGCGAGCAAAACCTCGTCGATGAGTCCGTACTGCACCGCTTCGTCGGCGCCGATGATGTAGTCACGGTCAGTGTCCTTGGCGATCCGCTCGACGCTCTGACCGGTGTCGTGGGCCAGCATCGAATTGAGCATGTCCTTCATACGGAGGATCTCACGTGCTTGGATCTCAATGTCCGAGGCCTGACCCCCCACTCCACCCCAGGGCTGGTGCAGCAAGACGCGCGCGTGGGGCAGGGCGAATCGTTTGCCCTTGGTCCCCGCCGCGAGGAGCACCGCGGCCGCCGAAGCCGCCTGGCCGAAACAGAAGGTCGACACGTCGGGCTTGATGTACTTCAGAGTGTCATAGATCGCCAGTAAGCCCGTGATGTCGCCGCCCGGAGAATTGATGTAGAGACTGATGTCCTTATCGGGGTCCTCGGACTCCAAGAACAACATCTGTGCACAAATCAAGTTGGCAATGGTGTCGTCGATGGGGGTTCCTAAGAAGATGATGCGCTCACGCAATAAACGACTGTAGAGGTCGTAGGCACGCTCGCCCCGACTCGAGGACTCGACCACGGTGGGCACGAGGTAGTTCTGGGCACGGAAGTTGTCAATCACGTTGCTACCTTATTCGTCGATCTCGGTGGACTGGTCCTCGCGCAGCAACTCGCGGTCGATCACGATACCCAAGTGGTCGACAAACGTCACGTGTTCACTGAGCCACTTATTGGCCTTAATCTTGGCGACTTCGGCCTCGAAGGCTACAACGCGACCAGTTTTATACAAATTCTCTCGCAGAGTAGTCGCCGACAGGCTCATGGCCTCGGCGGTCTTCTCCAATTCCTCGTCGATCTCGGCCTCACTCGCCTCGAGCCCCTCGGCCTTCACGAGGGCACGCAGCGCCAAGTCGATCTTCACCGCGCGTTCCGCATCGGTCCGCACCGCCGCCAACAACTGGTCTGGGGTTTGAGCGGTGGCCTGCAGAAATTGTTCAAAGCTCATTTTCTGCTGGGAGAGTCGATGACCCAAGTCGTGCATGCGGTCATTCGCCTCGGCGTCCACGAGGACCTCGGGGACCACGTCGTCGCCGACGAGCTCGCCCAGGGCCACCAGCATCGCGTCACGCTGCGACATCTGTGCTTCGACGACCTTCATCTTGCTCATCTGGGCGAAGACGGCGTCGCGCATCTCATCGACGGTGGGCCAATCAGTGTTCTCCTGCACCCATTCGTCCGTGAGTTCGGGCAAGATTCGTTCCTTCACCTGCTTGAGCTGCATGGTGTAGACGACACTCTGACCGACGCCGGCACTTGCCGTGACCACCAACTCCTCGCCCGCTCGCAGTCCGAGGATGAGTTCATCCACCTCTGGCGCGATCGATCCGGACCCCACCGTGTACATGAAGTCACTCATCTCGAGAGGTTCGGCCTCCGAGGAAGGCTGCTCGGCGCGAATATCCATATTCACCAGGTCTCCCCCGATGATGGGGCGATCGACGTCCTCGAGAACCGCGTCCGTCTCGCGGAAGCGGTTGATCTGGGCCTCGATCTCGTCGTCACCGACCACGGGTGAGGGAATCGTTACGCGCAGCGACTCGTACCCCGAAACCGAGACGTCGGGTCGAACCTCAACGTCGGCTTCGAAGGTCAACTGCCCCTCCTCCTCGCCTCCAGTGATCGTGACGTCGGGCTGACCAATGGGGTCGACCATGGTCTCGGAGATTGCCCGTGCATAGAAGTCGGACAACGATTCACGTATGGCCTCGGCGCGCAGGACCGCCGGACCGCCGATGTTGGCGACGAGGACCTGTCGAGGGACCTTGCCCTTTCGGAAACCCTTGACGTTGACTTGCTTTGCCAAACTCTTCGCCGCGGCGTCAAGTGCCTCGTTCATCTCGGCGTCGTCGACTTCGACGACGAGCTTGATTCGGTTGTTTTCCAGGGTGGAGGATGTAGCGCGCATAAGGGTGACAGCCTACCGCTACTGGCGCTCTCCCCGATGCGCCTAGGGCATCACATTGAGCGATTCAGCCAGTCGCCAGGCCAGGTCGCGATCGCCTCGCACGTCCGTGGCCGAGGCGCGCACGAAGGCCTCTGCGTTGATCCGCCCCGACATCCGGCGCCAGAACAAGGCCACCGCCGTGGTCACTTCGACGAGCGGCACCTCCTCCGTACTCGACACCGCCGCACCCCGGCCACCACGAACCTGCACCTGGATGCTTCGCCCCAAGCGCCCCACCAAATTGATCCGCAGCAACCCGCCTTCGGGAGCGGCCACCAATTTGGCCCAGACGTAGGGCAACGCCGCCTCGAAGCGATTGACCACGATCTCCTCACCCAATCCGTGGTCATCCGTCGGCTCGAGCAGGGCGTCGTGGACGTCTTGGAGGTGAATCCAACTATCCAGGACTCGCATCTCTTGAAACTGGTGCAGTGGTCGCGGCCCGTCGGGACTCCACGAATCGATCGCCCACTGCGCCGGACTCAGCGATCGAAGCCGCAGGATCGTCGCACTCGTGGCGTCACGAAAATCAGCGAGGACCTCGACCATGGCGAGATGTCGCCGACTCGCAACGAAGGCCTCGTTCATCTCGCCCAGGGAATTCCTCACGTACTGGGGCCAGGGGCCAGTGGCGTCAGGCACCGTTGAACCGGCGAGGAACAGTTCGGTGCCGGTAATGTGGTTCACCACGTCGCGAACGCTCCAGCCGGGACAGGGGGTCAAGGCGTCGAAATCACGTTCGCCCCGACCCCGGAGAGTTTGAGCGAACTCCGACCACGTGTGCTCGAGTGCATCAACAATCCAGTCGTAGGCCACGGCCCTCCTTCAGTCGCTCTCACCGAGACTAGGAGCGAATGTGTGATGATGGTGGAACGGGAAGTAGCGCAGCTTGGTTAGCGCGCCTGGTTTGGGACCAGGAGGCCGCGGGTTCGAATCCCGCCTTCCCGACTCCGTGCGTCGGGCGAACTTCGCTGCACACTGCGTGCTGATCAGGTTTTCTTCCGCGACACCAGAAGACTCATCAGGGCGAAGAAGATACCCACGGTGAAGATGACCGTGCCGAAGACGAACACTTGCGGCGGCGTTCCCACTCGCGACGCGCCATAGACCCACACCGGGAAGGGCACACTGGAACCACTGACGAAATTGGAAGTGACGAAGTCGTCAATTGACAAGGCGAACGCCATGAGCGCGCCCGCGATGACGCCGGGCATGATCAATGGCAACGTCACCAGCCGAAAGGTCGCCAGCGGGTTAGCACCGAGATCGTAGGACGCTTCTTCCAGGGCCACGTCGAAACCCGACAGGCGCGCGCGCACCGTTACGGTCACGTAGGCGATCGAGAACATCACGTGAGCCAGAACCAGGGTGAAAAAACCTCTGGCCACGTTGAAGGTGACGAAGAGTCCGAGCAGGGACGCACCCATGACGATCTCGGGGGCGGCGATGTTGAGAAAGAGCACCTGCTCGAATCCCGCCTTGCCGCGGAATCGCTTGCCTCGATATCGCACGAGGGCGATTGCGAGGAGGGTGCCCAGAGCGGTCGCGATCACGGTGCTCACGATGGCCAGTCGAAGCGACAACCAGAAGGCTGACGTCAGGCCCGGGATATTGCTCCATTGTCGATACCACTGCCACGTGAAGCCGTTCCAGGTAAAACTCACGAGCTGGAGCCCCGACGTCACGCGATTGAAACTGTAAATAACCATCACGGCAATAGGAAAAACGAGATACGCGATCACTAGCCACGAATAGGTGGGCAGGAGGAAGCGTCCCCAATGCCGGGGTCGTCGCGACTCACCACCACTCACCGGCGCGGTGACGTCCACAGCACTCACGACCGTGCTCATAGGTACTCCTCGATCGTGCGTGAACCTAGTAGTCGCGCGTAGAGCCAGATCCCCAGCAAGGAGATGACGAGCAGCACCGCGGACAAGGAGGCCCCCCCGGCGTAGTCGGAATCGATCAGGAAGAGGTTCTGGATCACGGTTCCAATCATGGTATTGGACGTGCCACCCAGAATCTCTTGATTCACGTAGTCACCGAAAGCCGGAATGAAGGTCAGGAGGAAGGCCGCGAAAATACCGGGGATCGCCAGGGGAAGAATCACGCGCATGAAAGTCACCCGACGAGTGGCGTACAGGTCGTTCGCAGCATTCAAGACGCGACGGTCAATACGCTCGAGCGCGACGTAGAGAGGTAACGCCGTAAAGGGAAGGTAGTTATACGCCAGACCCGCAACGACCGCGAGCCCGGTACCGAGCACGTGAAAACTCGACGGCACCAGGTGATTACCCCTGAGGAACGTCAGCACCACACCGTTGTCGGACAAGATGAATTCCCACACCAAGGTCCGGATGATGAATGAGACGAAGAACGGCACCAGCAACATGATGAGAAAGAAGTTCTTGCGACGACCGCCATAGAAAGCGATCCAGTAGGCGATGGGAAAAGAGATCACCAGATCGATCAAGGTGGCGACGAACGCGAAGATCAAACTCGTCACGAATTGCCCGCGGTACTGATTCACCACGTGTGGCAACTCGCCCCACTGCCACGTCATCACGCACGCACCTGACGCGGGACTGCACGTCTTGAGCGTGATCGACAGCATGATCAGCAGCGGCACGACGAAGAGCAGCAAGAGCCACAACCCCGCCGGGAGGCTCAAGAGGTAGGGGGCGAGCCCCCTACTCCACGCCCCGTGTCGCCGGGGCGAACTCATGCCCCCTGGATGATCGGCAAGAACAAGTTGTTCCAGGCGTCGATCTCGGCCTGGTCCTTGAAGTTGTAGTAGGACTTGGACGCCTTGACACGCTCCGGCGAGGGAAAGACGATGGTCGAATCTGCGGTCACCGACGTGGGTAGGCCAATGGACGAATTCATCGAGGCCAACGCCGCCTTGTTCCAGCCAGTGGGATGCAGAAGTTGCTGCTTGGCGGCGGGGACCGGGCAAATGTAGTCGTTGTAGTACTCCACCACGGATTGCACTTCGGGATCGTAGAAGTAGTCCATCAGCGTCATCGCGTCGAGAGGGTTCTGAGAGTACTTGGGGATGCACATGTTGTCCGTCCACAACAAGGCGCCCTCCTCGGGCAGCAACAGGGTCAGATCCTTGTACTTACTGTTGAGATCGGCCTGGAAGATGTCGCCGGAATAGCACATCGACACGATGATGTCACCGTTCTTGAGGTGCTGGATGTAACTCTGGTCGTAATACGCCGCCACGATACCGTCGGACTTCTGCTGCTTCAACTTCTTAGCGGCCTTCGCCCAGTCGGATTCGGTCGACGACGCGGGTTCGACTCCCACGGCGAGCAGTCCGACGCTGCCGAGCTCGAAGGGGTCTGACAGCATGCCCACCTTGCCCGCGTACTTCTTGTCGAAGAGTATCTCAATACTCTTTCCGGGGTCCTTGACTTGCTGATTGTTGTAACCCACCGCCGTCCAACCCGACTGCCACGCCATCGTGTACTTGTTACCCGGGTCCCAATTCGGACTCTTGATGAGGGGACCGGCGTACTTGTTGTAGTTGGTCTTGAGCGATTCGTCCAGCGGAATCAACCAACCCAAATCAATCAAGTAGCCCAATTGAGGATTGTTGTTGGTCATCACCACGATGTCGTAGCCGCTGTATTGACCCGCCGCGAGCGAGGGGCGAATCTTCTGGTAGAACGACGCGTTGTCCTGGATCACTTCGAAGTAATTGACTTTGATACCAGTCGTTGCGGTGAAGTGTTCCAGGGTCGGGTGCTTGCCGTTCAGCAAGTCGATGTAGTAGGGCCAGTTGGCGAAGTTGACGACGTGGTTCAACTTCTGGGCCTGCCACCACTCGCTCGAGCCCACGACCTTGGCCGACGACTTCGGAGTACTCGGGGAGCCGCACGCCGCCAGGATCAGCGACGCCAGTCCCACGCCCGACAGGCTCAGCGTCTGGCGTCGGGTGAACCGCCGTTGGGTCATCCCGCGCCACAACGCCGCGTTCATCACGTCGGGCTGAGTGTTGTCGTTCTGCTGCGATTCCATCATTTCTCCCTAGCTCGCTAACTCATCACTGCTAATTACATTCTCCGCCGGCCGCACCGCGAAAGTGTGCTCAACGGGCCAACTCAAGACCACGTCTTCGCCACTTCGCGGAGCGAGCTCCTCGCCGATATTTTGGGCGTAGACGGTGATGTCGTCACCCGACGCCATCTCGACGAGATATTGATTTCCCACGCCGGTGAAGGTCGAGACCCGCACCCGACCGCGCAACGTGTTGCCCGCGAAGTCAGACTCCCCCCGGTCGGCGCGAATTCGAATCTTTTCCGGTCGCACGCCGACCTTCACTTCAGAACCTGCCAGCGACGTCGGCAAACGCGACGTCGGCACTTCCAACGTCGCGCCGATGGAAAGTTCGATGGTGGTCACGTCGTCGCGATGACCGGCGAGCTTGCCGGTCAACAGATTCGACGCCCCCAGGAACGTCGCGACAAACTCCGTCGATGGATTGTCGTAGACGTCTTGGGGCGATCCGATGCCTTCGATCTTGCCCTGACGCATCACCACCAGGCGATCCGACATCGTCATCGCCTCTTCCTGATCGTGCGTGACGTAGAGGAATGTGATGCCCACGCGGGACTGGATTGATTTGAGTTCGATTTGCATCTGGTGGCGCAATTTGGCGTCCAGGGCCGACATCGGCTCGTCCA
>VFSW01008728.1_pt1 | contig 14523 bp, 13 predicted proteins | sample 5358111 | NCBI WGS metagenome assembly VFSW01 (sample SAMN11554181, study PRJNA540505) | mine drainage metagenome | isolation source: sediment from site ElyBrook_90M | place: USA: Ely Copper Mine, Vershire, VT | collected 2017 | reverse complement strand
CCACCCTCATCTAATACTCTATTTTCTTATAAAGCCGTAGATGCTAATAATCTTGATGCTAAGAAACCCGTAGCCGCTAAGAAAGTTGTTGATAAAAAACCCGTAGCTGCTAAAAAACCAGTAGCCGCCAAAAAACCAGTAGCTGCTAAACAACCGGTGGCTGCCAAAAAACCAGTAGCCGCTAAGAAAGTTGTTGCTAAAAAACCCGTAGCTGCTAAGAAACCAGTAGCTGCTAAAAAAGAGGCTCCTGTCAAACCCGTAGTAGTAGCACCTGCACCCGCACCAATTATCACAGCACCATTAATTAAACCAATGTTTTAAATTGGTAGGGTTGAAACTTCTAGGTATCAATCTGCTACCTAGAAGTATTTATTTAGGAATTTGTATCTGCTCCATTCTCATTTGAATAGTGTTTGTTTTGTTGATTAGTCTCTTTGTAGCACCATGTTTGTCATAATATCTTGGCCTAGGAATCATTGAGGCAAGTTGAGCTGCCTGACTGATATTAATGGCTCTTATGGGTAAATTAAAGTAATGTTGCGATGCAGATCCGCATCCATAAACCCCATCTCCCCACTCTATAACATTTAAATAAACTTCTAATATTCTCTTTTTACTCCATAAGCTCTCAAGCATAACAGTAATCATCGCTTCTTCCGCCTTTCTAAATAAATTGCGTTGGGAAGATAAAAAAAGATTTTTTGCTAGTTGTTGCGTAATTGTTGATCCGCCAGCTATTATTGTTTTACTTTGTAAATCTTTTTTAAGAGCGAATTGTATCCCCCGCCAATCAAATCCGTGATGAATAACAAAGTTTGCATCTTCCTCTGCAATCACCGCTCTTTTTAGTGAATTAGGGATGGCATAGTAGGGTACCCAGGTGACTTTTATTTCTGGAAGTTGTTGATGGGAAAGCTTCTCTACTTGGCGCTGTCTCATCATAGATGTGGGCACTGTTGGATTATGGTACTTCCACCAGATTATTTCAGCTAAAATCCACCCATTCCATAAAACAAACAACGCTAACAGTAATTGAGCTATTTTTTTTATGGCTTCCACCATGATAAAGAGTTTATTACTGACGCTCACTAATTACCTGTCTCAGAATCTCTCTGAGTTCAATCGTATTAGGACGACAGTGCCGCCAAAGATAAAAAGATTCTGCCGCCTGTTCAATTAACATGCCAAGACCGTCATGATATTTTTTTACGTTTGATTGTTTTGCTTGAGTTAAGAAGGGCGTTAATTGGGTGCCATAACTCATATCATAGGCATAGGTATTTTCAGAAAATATTTGCGTGGGATATGTCATGTCTTCACCTTTTATGGCCGCTGACGTAGCATTAATCACCACATCAAAGGAACTCAGTAGTCTTGGATGATGCAAAGACCCACCCCCTAACTTAAGCTGCTGAGTAGCTTTATGAGTCATCTTGATTTGATTAATGAGAGAAAATACTTTGTCTTCCGTTCTGTTAGCTATAAAGATTTCTTCGGGGGCCTGTTCTATGAGGGGTGCAAGAACACCTCTTACTGCTCCGCCTGCACCTAATATCAGGATTGATTGCCCAGTAATAGGTATTTGTAAATATTCACAATCGGCGATTAAACCAACGCCATCTGTATTATCCGCACATAGGCGCCCCTCTTCCATCCATAAAGTGTTTGCTGCGCACGCAAAACTCACTCTGTAACTGACTTGTTGAGCCATAAGATAGGCTCTTTCCTTAAAAGGTAAAGTAACATTTAAACCTTTTCCACCTGAATTAAAAAATTGCATTACATCAGGCTCAAAGTGGTCCACGGCAGGGGCCATCGCCTTATATTCAAGCAACTGACGGGTTTGACGAGCAAAATAACTATGAATAAAAGGGGAGCGGCTATGCGCGATAGGTTGCCCCATAACAGCGTATTGATCCATATTTAATTAACTTTGTTTCCAAGGTAAACCCGCATGACGCCAGCCACCTGATGTATTACGATGGCCGTGATGATCCTTATCTCCCTCAAAACCTTGTAATACATTATAAGAATTAATAAAACCAGATTCTGTCGCAAGTTTTGCGGCAGCATGGGATCTTGCTCCTGAACGACACATGAAAAACAAAAGCGTATCATGACCGACCTCAGAATGAATTTGTTGAATAAAACCTGGATTATTGGTACCGTCGGGATAGAAACTCCATTCAACATGTAATGAATCAGGCACATAACCGACCCAGTCTAACTCTGCTTGAGTACGCACATCAATGAGCCTTGATCCTTGAACCAATTGAAGCAAATCATAGGCCTCCTGAGGTAAGAGCGCACCGGCATAAGGAAGGTTTGCTTCATGAGCACGTTCTTGTGCTTTTAATAAAATATCAGGTAACTTTGTCATGTTTTTCCTTAACTTATATTAAATTTGTATTATTCTAATTGTACTCGCCAAATAAAGCTGAGAACAAAAAGTCTGTATCAATATTCACGAAAGCACTGATTTAGTGCAATATTGAAAACAATGCTTTATCTTGGTGCGAATCAGTTTGCTTAGGCTATTTTAAGTGCCTGTAAAAGTGAAAGAATGCTAATATTATTGCTTGGCATACAAAGTGCTTAACATAAAACTAGGATTTAGAGTCGTTAATAATTGTTGTTTATAAACACATTGAATTAATGGCTCCACAGATTAACCAACTAGGAGATGAAAATGGCAGTTCAAAAGATCATGCAAATGATTAAAGAAAACGAAGTTCAGTTTGTTGATTTTCGTTTTACTGATACCCGCGGTAAAGAACAACATGTATCTGTTCCCGTTAGCGCTTTTGACGAGAGTAAGTTTACTGAAGGTCACGCATTTGACGGATCTTCCATTGCTGGTTGGAAAGGTATCCAAGCCTCAGATATGTTACTTATGCCCGATCCCAGCACAGCCAATATTGATCCATTCATGGATGAAACCACCTTACTTTTAACTTGTGACGTCATTGAACCATCCGATGGTAAAGGTTATGATCGTGACCCCCGCTCCATTGCTAAACGTGCAGAAGCTTACTTAAAATCAAGCGGTATCGGTGATGTGGCTTATTTTGGTCCTGAACCCGAATTTTTTATTTTTGATTCTGTTAACTGGCATGTAGACATGTCAGGTTGCAGTGTCAGAATCCAAACTGAAGAAGCTCCTTGGTCCTCCGCCAAAGAATATGAGGGCGGTAATATGGGGCATCGCCCTGCTGTAAAAGGAGGTTATTTTCCAGTTCCACCCGTTGACTCCCTGCAAGACATTCGCTCTGCTATGTGCCTTGCCCTAGAGGATATGGGTGTGCCTGTTGAGGTCCATCATCATGAAGTTGCCGCTCCCGGCCAATGTGAAATTGGTACTAAATTTGCCCCACTGGTCCAACGCGCAGATTGGACACAGATTTTAAAATATGTAGTCCATAACGTTGCTCATTCTTATGGCAAAACAGCTACTTTTATGCCTAAACCCATCGTTGGCGACAATGGCTCTGGGATGCATGTACACCAATCCGTATGGAAAGACGGGAAAAACCTTTTCGCTGGTAATGGCTATGCCGGACTCTCTGAGTTTGCTCTGTATTATATCGGCGGGATTATCAAACACGCTAAAGCACTCAATGCTTTGACTAACCCTAGCACAAACTCTTACAAACGCTTAGTGCCAGGCTTTGAAGCCCCAGTAAAACTAGCTTATTCTGCGCGTAACCGTTCTGCAGCAATTCGTGTTCCTTTTGTTCAAAGTGACAAAGCACGTCGTGTTGAGGTTCGCTTTCCTGATCCAACTGCTAACCCATACTTTGCTTTTTCAGCCATGTTAATGGCAGGTTTAGATGGTGTACAAAACAAAATTCACCCAGGTGAGGCTTCTGACAAAGATCTTTATCATCTCTCTCCAGAGGAAGATGCAAAGATTCCAGCACCCGCTGCATCCTTAGAGGAAGCATTAGAAGCGTTGGATAAAGATCGTGAGTTCTTAACCCGTGGCGGTGTTTTCTCAAATGAAATGATTGATGCCTATATTGCATTAAAAATGGAAGAGGTAACATTGTTCCGTATGACTACACACCCTCTAGAATTCCAGATGTACTACAGTCTGTAAGGTAATTGTCCCTGGCTCAATAAGGGACAGTCTTGATGCTCACTAAACCCGCAATTTAGCTATAACTGGATTGCGGGTTTTTTTACTGATTTAATAATGAAAAACGAAGACTTTAAAGGACTTGATTTGATAACCACTGCGGTTATCGTTCTAAACCAACAACTCACCATTATGTTTATTAATACCGCAGCTGAAGATCTTTTTGCGGTTAGTCGCAAGAATCTATTTAATCACCATCTAGATCATCTTTTGCTAGATATTGAACGTCTTTTAGAAGACTGCCGTTTATCGCTAGAAAAAAAAATGGGCTTCATCGAGCATGAGTGGTCGTTTAATTCTATTTCCCATGTCAAACATATATTAAGCTGTACCGGCACACCACTTGATGATCAATGCTCTGGCATTCTTCTAGAGTTTCGCCCCATTAATCAACGGGTCCGTATAGAAAAAGAAGAAAAAATTATTCAAGACCAAGAAGTAAATCGGCAGCTTGTACGTAACCTGGCCCATGAAATTAGAAATCCGTTAGGTGGTATTAAAGGTGCTGCGCAACTACTTGAAAAAGAATTACATCAAACAGAATTAAAAGAATATACCCAAGTAATTAAAAACGAAACGGATCGATTGCAACTTCTTTTAGATAGAATGTTAAGTCCTAACAGTCGTCTGCACCAAACTGTCCCACTTAACATTCATGAAGTCTTAGAGAGAGTTCGTAGTGTTACGCTGGCTGAGTTTCCACAGCGATTAAGTATTTATCGAGACTATGACACAAGTATCCCTGAGTTTCTCGCAGATCGGGAGCAACTCATTCAAGCTATCCTTAATATCGTCAGAAATGCTGCGCAAGCCATTCAACATCATGGAGTTATTCGTTTACAAACCCGTATACTCCGGCAAATCACCCTAGCTAAAAAACGCTATAAACTAGGTATCGTTGTTAAAATTATCGACAACGGTCCTGGGATTCCACCACCACTTCAACCCCGTATATTTCAACCACTGGTATCAGGTCGTGAGGGTGGAACGGGGTTAGGTTTAATGTTGGCACAGAATTTGATTAGTCAACATCATGGAATGGTTGAGTTTGAAAGTCGGCCAGGATTTACCTGTTTTGATTTAATACTTCCGATTACCGAAACGGAATACAACTGAAATCGACTATGGCACAATAAGGATTAATATGAAACCTGTATGGATAGTAGATGATGATCGTTCAATACGATGGGTATTTGAAAAAGCACTAACTCGAGAGAATATTGCTTATAAAACCTTTTCATCTGCTCCTGAGGCTCTCGAAGCCCTAGAGGACCAACAACCACAAATAGTGGTGAGTGATATCAGAATGCCTGGTAACTCAGGATTAACTTTACTAGAAAAACTAAAACAACATTATCCAAACCTACCCGTTATCATTATGACCGCCTACTCTGACCTCGAAAGTGCTGTGAGTGCTTTTCAAGGAGGAGCTTACGAATACTTACCTAAACCCTTTGATGTGGATCATGCTATAGAATTAATTAGAAGAGCTATTAATGAGAGCACTGATCTCGAAAATACAATCATTGATGAATGCCTAACACCAGAAATCCTGGGTCAAGCCCCTGCCATGCAAGAGGTTTTTAGGGCAATCGGTCGCTTATCCCAATCTACTGCAACAGTTTTGATTACAGGAGAGTCAGGGACCGGTAAAGAATTGGTGGCACGCGCCCTACATCGACATAGTCAAAGAGCTAATAAGCCTTTCATTGCAATCAATACTGCTGCAATTCCCAAAGAACTCTTAGAATCAGAGCTCTTTGGTCATGAAAGAGGAGCCTTTACCGGAGCTAACACACTCCGTAAGGGACGTTTTGAGCAAGCGGAAGGTGGCACTCTATTTCTAGATGAAATAGGAGACATGCCCTCTGATCTACAAACGCGATTACTCCGGGTTTTATCCGATGGTCATTATTACCGCGTGGGAGGGCAAGCGCCCATCCAAAGTCATGTACGAATTATTGCTGCTACCCATCAAAACCTAGAACAACGAGTTAATGACGGACTTTTTAGAGAGGATTTATATCACCGACTCAACGTAATTCGTATTCGTATTCCATCACTGCACGATCGACGTGATGATATTCCACTCTTAGCACGTTATTTTTTACAAAAGAGTGCTCGCGAACTACAAGTGGAAACCAAGCGTTTCACAGACAGCGCTATGGCGTTCTTGAAAAATTTGCCATGGCGCGGTAATGTTAGACAATTAGAAAATCTATGCCACTGGGTTAGCGTCATGGCCCCCGGTGTCTCGGTGGACACGGCTGATTTACCTGAGGATATCAAAACTATCTCTGCCAATGACTCCAACGAAAAAGATATTAACGGTACAACAAACTGGCAAAATGCCCTAAAACATGAGGTAACTTCCTCGCTTGCTCAAGGCGAACAGAGAATTTTAAATCGTCTTGTTACTGACTTTGAGCGAATATTAATTGAACAGGCTCTCATTCATACCGCAGGGAAAAAAATTGAGGCAGCTCATTTGTTAGGTTGGGGAAGAAATACACTGACCCGAAAAATTCAAGAACTGGGGTTAGAAGAAGATAAGTCCACAAATAGTGGGGCATGATCCGAGGGTCGCTCATTACCTCTGGGATTAATGTCCACCTCACAAGCTAATAACGCCGGCACGAGGGCTTGACTCACCAAGATATGATCAATTCTTAACCCCATTTTACGTTTAAAAGCGTTCATCCTATAATGCCACCAAGTAAACCCAGAAAGATCCGGATGACAATGTCGAAAACCATCCACCAATCCTAAACTGAGCAGTTCTTGAAAAGCCTGACGCTCCAAATCAGTACACAATACCTCATCTTGATAGACCTTGGGGTCATAAACATCCATATCACTTGGAGCAATATTAAAATCACCTAAAATGATTAATTTTTTATGGGTCACCAATTGCTTTTTTAAGTACTCATTAAGCTCTTTGAACCACTTTAACTTATATTGATATTTGTCTGAGATAACTGACTCACCGTTTGGGCAATAAGCACTGATAACCCTCACTGTATTGATGTTGGCGGCTACAACTCGCTGCTGGGGATCGTCAAATCGGGGAATACCTACTTCAACGGAGGAGAGTTCATGACGACTTAATATCGCAACACCATTATAAGTTTTTTGGCCAGCCAGTGCTGCGTGATAACCCAAATCGCTAAAGTAGCTCAGTGGAAACTGACTGGTTTCACACTTAAGTTCTTGTAAACATAATACATCAGGTGCAGTGTTATGGATCCATTCACCCACTTGCTCCATACGGACTTTAATCGAATTGACATTCCAGGTGGCTATACGCATTTAAGCCATACCATGGTGTCTTAATAGGGCATCAATGGTTGGTTCTCGTCCACGAAACGCAACAAAAGAGTCTAAGGCGGACCTTGATCCGCCTTTAGCCAATATCTCTTCACGAAAATGATGACCAATGGTGGCGTTCAACACACCGTGTTCCTCAAATAAAGAGTAGGCATCCGCTGAGAGAACCTCAGCCCATTTATAACTGTAATAGCCTGCGGCATAACCTCCAGCAAAAATGTGACTAAAACCATGGGGAAACCGATGCCAATGAGGGGGTTGGATAACCGCCACTTGTTTACGAATACTCTCAAGCACTTGCAGAGGAGACTGGTTGGCTAATAAACCACAGTGAATTTGCATATCAAACAATGAAAACTCAATTTGACGAACAGTTTGCATTCCACTTTGGAAATTTTTTGCTTGTATCATGCGCTCAAATAGTGCTTTAGGTAAATGTTCACCCGTCTCTATATGCCCGGTCATTTCTTTTAATACATCCCACTCCCAGCAAAAGTTTTCCATAAACTGACTGGGGAGCTCCACTGCATCCCATTCCACACCATGGATACCGGAAACTGATAGATCATCAATTTCTGTTAACAAATGATGAAGTCCATGGCCAAACTCATGAAATAAGGTAATAACCTCATCATGGGTAAACGTTGCAGGTTTGTTGGCCACTGGCGAGGAGAAGTTACAGGTAAGATAGGCCACAGGAATAGTCCAATCATCACCACCACGACGACGACGTGTGATAACTTCATCCATCCATGCTCCACCACGCTTTCCTGTGCGCGCGTAAAGATCAATATAAAACTGCCCAACTGTTTGTTGTTGTTGATTAACCAGTGAATAGAATCTTACGTCCTGATGCCAAACTGGCGTACTCTCAGGGATGACTGACAGACCATACAATTTATGAATGACCCGAAATAATCCTGCCAAAACTTTATCCTCAGGAAAATAGTTTTTTACCTCAAGATCTGAAAAGTCATAACGCTTGATCCTCAGCTTCTCAGACACGTACGCTACATCCCAGGGCATCATCTCCTCTATAGCGCATTGCTGTGATGCAAAAGCCACTAAATCTTGCCAGTCCTGTAAAGCATAAGGTTTGGCTTTCATGGCCAGATCCTTAAGAAAATCCATGACTTCCTCTGCTGATTTAGCCATTTTGCTCTCAAGAGACAATTCTGCATAATGTTTAAAACCCAATAAAGCAGCCTGTTGAGCACGCCAATCTAGAATATTAGCAATAAGATGAGTATTATCCCATTCAGGTTTGCCAAATTCTGACGCGCGCGTTGCATAGGCATAATACAGTGTTTCACGCAGTGCTCTTGAGTGAGCATATTGCATGACCGGTAAATAACACGGAGCATGCAAAGTTAACAGATAACCTGACTGATGACTTTTTTGAGCTAAATCACGTGCAGTACTAATCACATCATCAGGTAAGCCCAATAACAGATCATCATCCGTGACAAGGTAAGTATATTCATTCATAGTATCTAGCAAATTTTGCTCAAACTTAGCAGCCGCTTCGGCCAGATCATTCTCTAGCTTTAAAAAGGTAGATTTCTCCGCCTCTGAAAGCTCTGCCCCTCCTAATCTAAAATCTCTTAACTCGTTTTCTACAATTTTTTGTCGCACAGAGGTGAGTTGATTAAAGTCCTCACTTGACTTTAAACCTTTAAAACCCTCATAAAGTCTCTGGTGTTGAGCTAACCTAGCCCAATACTCCGTGATAATAGGCAAATTACGATTATAAGCATCACGTAATTCTGGAGTGTTAACCACAGAATTCAAATGAGCCACCTGACCCCATGCACGAGACAGTTCCTCATTAGCTTTTTCTAAAGGCCAAACAAAGTTCTCCCAAGTGGGTGCATGACTTTGCTCTAACACTTCTGCCAATGCATGCTGGCATCGTTCGATTAATTCTTTAATGGCTTCATCAACGTGCGTGGGTTGAATTTGGTCAAATTTGGGTAACCCAGAGAAGTCTAATAATGGATTCATTTGTATTTAAGCTCTTGCATCTTCGTAAATTAAAAAACCACCGATAATGGTATGGGATACTTTTCCTAATAGAGGACGGTTCACAAATGGCGTATTTTTGCCCTGACTTTTAAGTATTTCTGGGGTCACCCACCATTCTCTTTCAGGATCAAAAACACATATATCGGCCTGCTCGCCTACGCTGATCTTACCCGCAGAAATGCCTAAAATCTCAGCTGGGCGAGAAGTCACACGACTCAACGCCTGAGGAAGAGGAATTTTCTCCTCATTACACCATTTGAGAGTTAAGGGAAGTAAGAGTTCCAGGCCCGTTGCTCCCACCTCTGAAGCTTGAAATGGAAGTTGTTTAACATCTTCATCCACGGGTGAGTGATCTGATACGAGAACGTCAATAATGCCTTCTTTTAATCCTTGTCGTAGTGCTTCCTTGTCCTCTATACTCCTTAGTGGGGGAATTAAATGACAGTTAGAGTCAAAGTAACTGATGTCATGTTCTGTTAAGTGTAAGCTATTAATAGATACATCAGCAGTAATGGGTAATCCTTCCTCTTTCGCTTGTTTAATTAATCTTACTGCCTTAGCTGTTGAGATGCGGCATAAATGAATTCGTGCTCCTGTTTCTCTCATTAATTCTATGATGGTGTGAATTGCGACACTTTCTGCACAACTTGGTATAACCGGGAGGCCTAAACGGTTAGCTACCTCTCCATCATGGGCTACCCCTCCTTTAGATAAGTAAGGATCCTGGGGTTGTAGCCATACTGAAAAACCAAAGGTAGCCGCATAATCCATAGCTCTTAAGAGTACCTGCTTATCAGCAATCAATTGATTAGCTTGGGAAAATCCAATACAACCTGCTTCTTTTAGCTCACCCATTTCCGTCAGACGCTCACCTTTTAATTGCATGGTTAACGCCCCCAAAGGATAGACGTTGGTCTGATTTTTACCCTTAGCTCGATGTTTGAGCATTTCAACCAAGCCCGGCTCATCTAATGGGGGATCTGTATCAGGAGGGCACACAAGAGAAGTCACACCTCCTGCGCTAGCTGCCAGCATCTCACTCTCGAGGGTAGCCAAATACTCAAAACCAGGTTCTCGCAAACGTGCTGATAAATCCACTAGTCCTGGAATAATAAATTTTTCGTGGGCATCAATAATACGATTAGGAACAAAACCCTGTGGTGCTTTATCAATTGATATGATTTTTCCTGCTGCAATAAACAAGTCTGCCGCAAGAACAGTTTGGTTGTGAGGATCGATGATTTTCCCTCTAGTTATCTGGATTTTCATATACTCTTCTCCGCACCGGTATTACCCACTAAGATCGACATGACTGCCATACGCACTGCAATGCCAAAAGTAACCTGTGACAAAATCACTGATTGAGCCCCATCGGCCACCTCAGAATCGATCTCTACACCACGATTCATTGGTCCAGGATGCATCACAATAGCATCTGGTTTTGCATACATCAGTTTATCTCGGGTTAATCCATAAAACTTAAAGTATTCGTCACGACTAGGTAACAGTGCACCATTCATCCGCTCATTTTGCAGACGTAACATAATCACCACATCCACTCCTTTTAAGCCCTGTACCATGTCATGAAAAACATGTACCCCCATTCTTTCGACATTTCTGGGAAGGAGTGTTTTTGGGCCAATAATACGTACTTCTGATACACCTAAGGTAGTCAGGGCATGAATTTGTGAACGTGCCACACGCGAATGCAATACATCGCCCACAATGGCAACTTTTAACTGATTAAAATTACCTTTGTAATGACGAATAGTGTACATATCAAGCAAAGCTTGAGTAGGATGCGCGTGACGACCATCACCTGCGTTGATAACATGGATATTAGGGGCCACGTGATTAGCAATTAAGTGTGCCGCACCGCTATCAGCATGACGCACCACAAACATATCAGCCTGCATAGCAGATAAATTGTCTACTGTATCAAGTAATGTCTCTCCCTTACTTTGACTAGAAGCGCTAACATTCAAATTAATAACGTCGGCGGATAAACGTTTTGCCGCAATCTCAAAGGTGGTTCTTGTTCTGGTGGATGGCTCAAAAAATAAATTAAACACTGATTTGCCTTGCAAAACAGGAACCTTTTTAATTTCCTGGTGAGCAACATATTCATAAGACTTTGCTGTATCTAATATTTGATAGAGTATCGCCGGAGGTAGCCCTTCAATGGTTAGCAAATGTTGAAGTTGTCCTGCTTGATTTAACTGAATATTTTTATTCATTACCTAGAGACTCCATATAGCTCTGTAGAATAATTGCAGCAGCTTGTGCATGCTGCATGAGGTTCCTGTCCTTGACTTTCATACCACGCTCTTTCATGATTAAATCTGCTTCAAGGGATGTATAACGCTCATCAATTAATGTGGTTTTGATTCCAGTTAATTGTTCCAACTGTTGAGCAAATTGACGACACTCCTGGCTCAAAGGCTGTTCGTTACCCTCTTTATCCAAAGGAAGTCCTACCACTAACAGTACGGGATCCCAATTCTTTGTAATGGCTAATGCCTGATTCAATCGTTCACGATAACCAGTGGTTTCTATAGTTTGTAGTGGCCTTGTGGAGTTGAGCGTCGCTTCACCAATCGCCACCCCTGTATAACGTAACCCAAAATCAAACGCCAGTAGCGTCCCCCTAGGCATGTCCCGCCTCACCGCTTAGCATAGACAAATCAAAACCTAATAATTGCACCGCTGCGTTAAATCGCTGTTGCACAGGCACTTTAAAAATAATCTCCAAATTAGCTTCAACAGTTAACCAGCTATTAAGTTTAATTTCTTCCTCTAGTTGACCCGCCTCCCAGCCAGCATACCCCAAAGTGATAAATACTTGCTCTGCGCCAGCACCCTTAGCAATATCTTCTAAGATATCTTTCGATGTGGTTAATGCCAGTTGATCGTTTATTTTCAAACTGGAGCGCCATTCACCCACTGGCGAATGCAGTACAAACCCCCTATCCGTTTGAACTGGGCCGCCCAAATGGACAAAACCCTCTACAGAATCAGGGTGTTCTAACGGCACTTCAATTTGATTAAATAACTGAACCAAGGTAATGTCTGTAGGTCTGTTGATGACAAGACCTAAGGCGCCTTGCTCATTGTGGCGACAGATATAAGTAAGGGTTCCTGAAAAATTAAGATCCTGCATGGCAGGCATGGCGATAAGAAAATGATTGGTTAAATTTACCGTTGTCATGCTAATGATTATCTCATAAGTCATAAGAATTCGATGACGTTTTACGGGTGAAAAATGCAAAGCACACAAGTTAACTCTTTAAAAAAAGCACTGTTTTGGTTCCGTCGAGACCTACGTTTATATGACAATCGTGGTTTAAGCTATGCTCTGAACAATTTTCACAATGTCTACTGTGTCTTCGTATTTGACAGAAATATTCTTGATCAACTACCCAACAAACAAGATCGTCGAGTAGAGTTTATCTGGCGCTCACTTGAAGAGCTAAAACACAACTTAATCGCCCATGGCGGAGATTTAATTATAGTTGACGGTTTCCCAACCAACATTATTCCTCAATTGGCACAACAACTATCAGTAGATGCCGTGGTGACAAATCATGACTATGAACCTTACGCGAGACAAAGAGATAAGGCTATTGAAGAAAATCTACAGGTGAGCAATATCAAGCTATTCACTTTTAAAGACCACGCAGTTTTCGAAAAGGAAGAAGTTCTGACAGCACAAAAGAAGCCCTATACTGTTTTCACTCCCTACAAGAATAATTGGTTAAAACAACTATCAGCTGAGCACTATAGCTTAGAAGAAGTAGATTTCTCTCATCTTGCAAAATCCAATCTTATTAATTACGTAATACCGACTTTGACTGATCTTGGTTTTATGTCAACTAACTTAACTGAGTTAAAGATTATTGCTGGAGAGTCGGGTGCAAGGAATCTACTCAAGGAATTTATACCCAGGATGCCCTATTACCATGAACGTAGAGATTTTCCGGGCATTAGGGGTGTTTCTTATTTATCCGTTCATTCCAGATTTGGTACGATATCTGTTAGAGAGTTAGTCAGACAGGCACTTCAACTAAATAACCAAGGATCCGCAAGCTGGTTAAATGAACTGATTTGGCGCGATTTTTATTTTTCTATTCTTTGGCATTTTCCGCATGTTACAAAAGGAGCCTTCAAAAAGGAATGGGATAAGTTAATGTTTGAAAATAACCCTACATGGTTTACAGCATGGTGTACTGGAAATACGGGCTACCCTATTATTGACGCCGCCATGAGACAACTGATACAAACTGGGTTTATGCATAACCGTTTGCGAATGATCAGCGCTTCTTTTCTGGTAAAAGACTTACAAATTGATTGGCGCTGGGGAGAGTCTTTTTTTAGTGTGCATTTAAATGATTTTGATCTGTCTGCCAACAATGGTGGATGGCAATGGTCTGCCTCCACTGGTTGCGATGCACAGCCATGGTTTAGAATTTTTAATCCCATTGCCCAATCGGAGAAGTTTGATAGTGAAGGGAGTTTTATTAAACGCTATTGTCCTGAGTTAAAGAGTATCCCATCTACCAAAATTCATAGCCCATGGCTGTTATCGGAGTTCGAGCAACAACAATATCACTGCCTCATTGGGATAGATTATCCAGCGCCTATAGTCGATCATAAGATAGCTAGAGAGAAAACACTGGCTCTTTATAAGATGATCTAATGACTAATAACTGACTCATCAGTTTGTCTAAAGACAAAGGTTCTGGTAATTCTGACCTCATCTGTGATGGCCTTCATGGTCTCTGAAAAAGGAGGGAAAGGGTCGCAAAGACGAATAATGTTGATAGCAGCCTGATCCAGAGCAATGACCCCGGAGCTTCTTAAAACCAGTAATTCTTGAATATGTCCGTTACTGTCTATAACTACGCTGACTCTTACATTTCCAGATAAAGGATTACCGTTAACTGGTGCGGGATAATTCACAGAACCAATTCTTTCCACTTTACCTCTAAAATCATTCTCATACTGCTGAATAACAGCATATTGATTATTAATAC
>VFSW01008727.1_pt1 | contig 14523 bp, 9 predicted proteins | sample 5358111 | NCBI WGS metagenome assembly VFSW01 (sample SAMN11554181, study PRJNA540505) | mine drainage metagenome | isolation source: sediment from site ElyBrook_90M | place: USA: Ely Copper Mine, Vershire, VT | collected 2017 | reverse complement strand
TAACGCGGCTTCGCCGAACATGGCGATGTTCTCGCCCGACAGGAGCCGCGCGGTCAGCGCGGGCGTTCCCAGGACCATGATGAGGAACGAGACGTTGACCGTCAGGATGCCGAGGTAGTCGTTGGCGGTTCCGGTGCCAGAGGTCGTCGCCATCGGGTTCAAGGTGAGCCACACGCGCACCACGAGGCGCAGGAAGAAGCTCCAGAAGGCCACTTGGACCGTGCTGGTGAACCACCCCTGAGCCATCTGCGCACTTCTCTTGTTGATGGAGCAGACGACGGCGATGGGACCGAAGGCGAACAACAGGCTTAAGAAGCAGCCCTGGAGCATGATGATCACGTCGCGCGAGGTCACGGCGATCAGGCTGCTCAGGAACAAGAGAATCTCCTGGAACGAGCTGACCGGGTGCATCAGGATGTTGAGCGTCGGCACGCCGTCCCCGACGCCGTGGAAGCTTTGGACCAGGAAATTCCCCCACTGGTCCTCGCTCAATACCGCGAAGCCCATCATCTGCGCAGCATTGAGTATGAAGCCGAAGAGCCTCTGATAGCAGAGCAACACGGTGATAGCGACGGCGACGCGCACGAAGAAGCCGCTGTAGTCCGGATACTCCTTGGCCTGAAGGCCGCTCACATTCAGTTCGAGGATGGTGAGCGGGACGAGAAGCACGAACAGCGCGAGCGCGATGCCGGTCATGATACCGGCGAGTCCGCCGAGCTGGCTTGGGATCAGAGTGATGTCGAGAAGCAAGCTATTCACTGTCCGCCTCCTTGCGCGGAATCGTCCGGAGCGTGGTAGTTGGGCGCCCGGGTCTTGAGGCTCGCGCGGATACCGCCGAGAACCTGCGACTGCCCCGAGGGGTCTCGCGCCTGGCCCGCGAGCTGCATGGACAGGAGCTGGATGAGCCGCAAATTGTCCGAGTGAAGCTGGGTGAGCATCTGGATTTGGATGCCCCCTGCGCGCGCCGAGAGATTCGCGGCGTCCTTAGGCGCCAGACTGCCGGCATTGTTGGCGATGTCCGAGCCGAGCTTGCGGTTTTCGGCCAAGGCCACCGCCTCGTCGGTCGCGTACTTCATGCTGTTGTAGATGCCTTTATTGACGCCCTGAACGAACTGGTCGACGGCCGTGTTCGAGTTGTTGGTCTGCGTGAAGGTCTGCACGACCTGTTTATCGAACTGCTGGACGTCGTTGTTGGCGGCGACCTTGATCTGCGCCCCGACGTTCTGGAAGAACCCCTTCCCCGAGTTGAGCTGCTTGAACTCGTCGTAATACTTCACCGAGGCGTCGTAGTTCTGCTTGAGGATCAGCAGTTCCTGGACGACCTGGAGCTTCATGAAGGTCATGTACGCCTGCTCCTGGGCGTACTGCAGGCCGCTGACGACGGGGCCGGCGAAGAGCTGCGCGTGCGCCGGCGCCTCGCCGATTATGAACATGAGCAGGAAGACGGGAAGTGCGCGTCTCATTTGGCCTCCGAAAGCTTGAGCAGAAGTTCCGCCTCAGAGAGCCGCGGGTTCGCCTCGCGCACCCGACTCTCGTGGACGTGGTCCTTGGCGTCGGTCGTGCAGATCCAATAATCGAGCGGGCACGGCTCGATTCGGGCCACGAGCGAGTTCGTGCCGTACTTCACGAACAGGTCCGAGAAGACCCGCGGCTTTGACTGGAGCAGCTTGACCGCCTCGATCTCGTTGGCATTGAGCTCGAACTGGCTCAGCATCTCGTGGCCCTTGGTGAGCTTGAGAACGTACTTGATGTAGCTGTTGGTGATGATCGCGTTGGCGGCCTTGGTGTCGAGGAAGTCCTTGGGCGACTGGGAGATCGAGAACACCGCGCCGTTGAACTTGCGGGCCGTGCGATAGAGGTTCTCGATCAGCTCGGCGCCCACGTCGTCGTTGAAGAACTTCCAGCCCTCGTCGATGACGATGATCTTCTTGAGGTTGCGATTGAGCAGTTTGCCCCAGATGATCGAACGGATGACGAAGAAATAAACGCTCTGAAGGTCGGGGTGGTTTTCGAGGTTCTGAAGATCGAAGACCACCATGCGCTTCGAAATATCGAGGTTCCCCGGCCGGTTGAACAAGCGGCCGTACATGCCGGAGGTCCATAGCTCCAGCGAATCGGCATACTTCTTGGCGGCCGGGTATTGCGCGGCGAGATTCGCCAGCTCCTGACGAACGTCCGAGAGCAGAACCTCCGGCTTCTTGGCGTAGGCCGCTTTGACGGCCTTCTCGAGGAATCCCTTCTCATAGGTGGAAAGGACCTGCCCCGGGGCGGCGCACATCCGGGAAATCAACAGGAGAAGGTACGCCACCGCGTCGTCGTCGTACTCGCCTCCGGGCGCGATCTGCTCGCGCTTCGGGAACGGATTGAAGCCGAATTGCTCGGCGAGGGTCACTTCCAGGTACTCCCCGCCGTAGACCTTCGTGATCTTCCGGTAGGAGCCGCCTATGTCGATGATGACGACGTGGTTGTCCCGCGACTCGACCATGAAGTTATTGAGGAGGTAGTTCGTGGTGAAGCTCTTCCCCGAGCCGGTCGTGCCTAGGACCAGGCCGTGCTTCGCTGGAAGGTCGCCGTCGAAGGGGTCCAGGCCCACCAACTCGCCGAGAGGAGTCTCGACGATCATCTTCTTGTCCTTGGAGCCGCGCCAGGAGCCCGTGAGCGGCAGGAAGCCGGCCAAAGCGTCCGTCTGGACGTAGAACTGGCGATCGTTGAGTTCCCCGTGTCCTGGGATCGACTGGAGATAGAGGCGAAAGTGGTTCATGTCGTCGGCGATGGCCTCGGCCGAGGCGAAATCGCGGAATGAGCCTAGGACCGGGTTGCTCTTCTCGCGCAACTCGTCGACGCTCTCCCCCCGCACGAGCACCGAGAGAGAGAACTTGAAGAGCCGCTGGGCCGAGCCGCGGATCTCGGTGATGATCTCATCTAGCTCCTGATGCTTCTGCTCGGCCTCGTAGTTCTTGTTCATGGTCGTGAGGGCGAGCGTTCGCGTGATGTTGTTCTTGAGCTTGAGCTTCGAAATCGCGGTCTCGGTATCGAGGGTATGGACGGTCAACACCAGATCGCAGTCCGGCCACAGGCTGTTGAGGAGCCGCTGGGTGTAGCCCAGGTGCGCTGCTTCGGGCAAGCGCAGGAGGCTCAAGCCGCGGAAGTAAGCGTCCCCCACTTGGACGTGGTCGAAATCCTCCTTGAGAGGGCTGGAGGCGAGCTGTTCGCGCAGCGTGCGCAGCGGCGAGAGTCGCTTAAGGTCCATGCCCTGAGTCCCTTTGGGGTTCAGGTGCCGGAACGCGAGGTCCGAGGTCTGCTGGGGCGTGAGCTTGCGGTAGCGGAAGCCCATGCTGTGCAGACGTTCGGTCACGACCTGTTCGACCGCCGCGTGCTCGCGCGCCCGGATAGCGTGGAACTCTCGCGTCGTTTCGCGAAGGGGTTTCCGGTAGATCGGCATGAGCCAGGTCATTGGCGCCTTGCGATCCGTCGGGTGGCTCGTGACGAACAGGAAGTAGCGACGACGCTGGGCGAACTTCCCGGAGATGAACTGCGTCTTCTTGTCTGTGATGAGGCGCGCGAGGTCGTCGGCGTCTCCGAGGACGTTCTCCCGGTATTCACGCAGGCTCTCCGGGTCCCCGGCCCTGATTTGAACGAGGAACTGGAGCGTGAGCCCGGCAGGTAGGGAGTTGAGCAGGGCCCGCGACTGCGCGCCGAACAGATCGACGCGCGAGGGGTCCATAAGGAACACGTCCTGGGGCTCCAGCTCGTAGACCGTAGAGAAGTCGAGGTTGACGCCCACCAACGCGCCGCCGGCCAGGCTCCAGAGGTTGAGGAACTGCGCCAGCGCAGGCACGCGCGGCCCGTGCATGGCGGCGCGAAGGTTGGTCAGCCCCAGTTCAACGCGGTTCATCCGTTCACCTCGGCTTCCTCGAAACCCGTGCGCCGCTTGAAGCGGCTCATGAGAAGGAAACGCACCAGGACGAGCATGTAGCCATCGGGTTTTCCACGCTTGAGCGCTCGTAACCCGAAGTAGAGGGCGACCAGCAGGACGCCGTTCGTGAACAACCCTTCCCGGTTGACCATGAAGATCACGAAGAACGCCAGGAGCATGATCGCCCCGTCGGCGAGCTCCAGGCCGAAGAGCTTGTCCGCGATGTTCAGGTTTCGATACACCTTGATTGATTCCATGCTTGAAATTGGGCCCCGGCCCCGAAGGGCCGGGGACTTTCGTCAGGCGACCGCGGCCTCCGGCTGCGCCTCGGAAGGCGCGGCGGCCTTGTCCAGGAGCTGGAACATCGTCGCCTCCACCTCCCAGTGGAACTTCTCGTCCTTCGACCAGGTCATGATGCGGCCGTCCACCTGCACGGCGTCGCCCTTACGCACGCTCTCGCACTGTTCGGCGATGGCGCGCCAGGCGACGACCGGCACGTAGTTCTTCTTCTTGACCTTCTCGCCCTTGCCGTTCGTGAAGGAGTACGGCACGGCCAGCATGAACGACGCGCGTTTGTAGCCGGCATCGGTCTGCATGACTCGCGGGTCGCCCACGAGGCGCCCGATCAGGCTCGCCTCGTTGAGTTCCGGGATCGCCGGGCGCTTGTCCGGCTGCTCGGGCGCCGAGGTCTGCGCCTCGTCGTGTTTCTTCTTCATCGCGTCCATCCTCCTCTGTGCGGATTGAAGCCATTGCGTCGCCAACACGCCGACGTGCACGCACCCCTGCGCGTTGTGGTCCATCGTCAGACCCCGGCGAGTTGCTTGAGCAGGGCCACGACCGACTGGGACAGGAAGATCAGCGCGCCGCCGGCGACCACGTAGCCGCCTTTGCGCACCGAGTCCTCGTTGCCCGTCGCCATGCTGAAGGCGACGATCACGATGCCGAGGACGAAGACCGTCGGCCCCATGACCGTGACGAGCCAGCTCACCCCCGAGCTGAAGAAGCTCGCGATCTTCGTGGCGTCTCCCGAGCTCTGCGCGAACGCCTGAGACGTCAGCATCGTCGTTCCGGCCGCGGCCAGGGCCAGTTGCGTCATCTTTTTCATTTCCATCCTCCGTTTCTCCGACTACTTCGCTTGCGTCATGCCCTTGCGGGTCATGGCGTCCAAGAGCGTGTTGGCGTCTTCGTTGGCCGCGTCGCGGCGCAGGATCTCGTCGAGCAGATCACGGGCCTCGCCCGCTTGCTGCTTCGCGAAGCGGACGGCGGCGAGGTAGTAGAGTTTGCGCAGGAAGAAGCGCTCCTTGACGGACAGCGCCAGGCGCGACTTATAGGCCTCCCGAAGCTCCGCGGCCTGCGTCGAAGCCTTCACGTCTTCAGGAAAGGCGCGCGCGACCGCTCGGGCGGCGCGCACGAGGCGTCCGCTCGGCTCGCGCCCGGCGATGAGCGCCGCCTCTTCTGATTCCCTTTGCAGGGCGGAACCGCGCCCGATCGCACGCTCTCTCAGCGCCGCGATCTGAGGTGCCGTCTGCGCGCTGGCCGTGGTCTCCAACGACGCTGTGAGGCTCAGGGCCTCCCCGACCAAGCCCGCGTCGATCAGGCGTTGGACTTCCCCGGATTTCTCCTGAAGGATGAGTTGCGAGAGCGCGGTGAAGGTGGACGCGTCGATCCGCTCCGGAAGGCGCTTGGCGATGGCGACGAGCTGCGCCTCGTTGTCCGGCTTCAAGTCGAGCAAGTCCGCAACGGCCCGATAGGCCTCCGCCTCTTTACCCGGAGCCATGTCGGCGCCGAGAGTGTCGGACAAGGAGTGGATTACTTCTCGACGACGGACTTCGACGGCTCTGCGGTAGGATTCCGACATCTCTCCATTGCCGGGCTCCAGGTACGTCGCCTGCTCCAGTGGCTCCAGGGACTCGGCGTAGCGGCGGTCCTTGAACAGCGTCATCCCCGTCGCGAAATCCTCTTGGGCCAAAGCCTCGGATTGCCCCTTGGCGCGAGCGTACTCGTCGTCGATCTCCTCCGACGCCGCAGCGTTGGCCGGACTCCGTGCCGGGCTAAAGCGGTAGGACAGCGTGAAGCGGTGGTTCATGGCGATCGGTCCGTTCTCGAGCGCGTAATCGAGCGCAAAACGCTGATCCGAGGTCCGAAAGCCCACTCCCCCGGACAGCGTTCCGTCGAAACCCGCCCGAACGATCATCAGGTTCTCAAACGAGTATGAGACCCCGAGGCCCAGGTGAAGAGCCGGGTCGCCCGCTGCCCGGCGGAAGGAGAAGAGGGTCTGGAGGCGGTCAAAGCGAATCACGCCCAGGTTCGAGGCGCGCGAAAACGCCTGGAAAGAAAATCCGGCTCCGCCGCGCAGTTCGCGCGGGAAGATATCCTCGTCCTGGCTGAGTTTCAGCTTTGGCGCGAGCAGATTCTTAACCACGGCCCCCAGGCTGAGCAACGGCCGCTTGAACGGGCCGAAGTCGCCGCCTGGATAGCTGGCCTGGGCGCCCGCGTCGAAGCCGAAGCCCTTATCCGCCTTGCCCGCCTCGTTGAAATCGAGGACGTTGGCGGTAGCCCCGGCCGCGAAGTGCTCACCCAGGCTTCGTCCGTAGCCGACCAGATAGTCCGACTGCGTGTTGGAGACGGTCGTCCCTGGATCATCGATGGCGGTGCGCGCGACGATGTTTCCGCGGTTGAGCTGAAGCGCACCCAGGCCAAAAGTTCCGATCTGCGAAGGTACGGAAAGAGCGACGAAGTCGTAGCGAGCCGTGTCATAAAGGAAAAGATGCTCTCCCGTGACTGCTCCCCCCGCATTGGCGAGGCCCGCCGGGTTCCAATAGAGTGCGGTCGGGTCCGAAACGGTCGGCACGACCGCACCGCTGAGCGCCGCGGCTTCCGCGCCGGGGCCGCGCGTCAGAAGGTTCGTGGCACCCATCGTCTGCGCGTAAAGCGGCGCGCCGCCGAGATACATCGCGAGAAGCCGCAGCAGAAGGCTCGTCATTTCACCACCAGGAGGTAGAAGGTCGCTCGATCGTCGGGTCCTTCGAAGCGCACGCGGCAGACATAGCTGCCGTTGAAGAGCGGGCGGCCGTAGCGGTCGCGGCCGGGGAACGGGACTTGGCTGATGCCAGGGGCGATACCGGTGTAGTCCTGCTTGAACAGGAGGTCGCCGAGTTCCGAGTAAACGGTGACCGTCGCCCGCGAGTAGCCGGAAGGCGGTGCGTTGAAGACGATGTTCGTCCCGCCGCGGGCGGAACTGAACGGATTCGGGTAGTTATAAGCGCGCGGGAAGCCGTTGGAAGAGGAGAGCGTGAAGGTCTGGATCGGCGTTTGGCTCATGGCGCCGTAGGGATTCATGGCCTGAACCTGGAGGTAGTAAGTCCGGTAGTAGTCGAGGCCGGTCAGCGTCAGTGTGATCGTGTTGCCGTCGATCACCGCTTGAGCCTGCGGCTTCGCGCTCATCGGACGCACGGACAAGGCGGTAGCACCCGCCTGCGCGGCCTGGCCGATCTGGGCGACGGGCTGGATTCCGTTCGCCGAGTCGCCCAGGGAGACCGTGTAGGTAACGGGATCGTTCTGCGGCGTCGTCACTTGGGTCCATGAAACCGTGACCATATCGCGCATGGTCGTGATCGTGGGCGAGCCGCTAAAAGGCGACATGAACTGAACGACCTGAGGAGCCTGGTTAAGGAATACGGGGAGGAAGCTCTGAGTACCCCCGCCGATTGTCGTAGTCCCCCCGAAGCCGTCGAAGGCGGACACGTTCCAGTAGTAGGTCGTGCCGATCTGAAATCCGAGCGCGTAGCTTGTCGCCGAGCTGAACTGCACGACACCCAGACTTCCGGGAGTCGTGGACAGCGACAGCGCGTAGGTCACGCCATCGCCGTCTGAATCCACGGAGTTGCCCCAGGAGAGCAGTTCGGAGGTGGTCCGAGTCGCCAGGGTCCCAGTGCCCGTGAGAACCGTGAAAGGGGCAGGCGGGTTGTTTTGGAAGACGAGCAGGAGACTCTGGAGGGGCGAGGTGCTGGTCGCGCCGAAAGGATCGGCCGCGCTGATCTGCCAGTAATAGGTGGTCCCGAAATGCGGAGCCGCAAGATCGTAGGCGGTCGGCGAGCTGAGCTGGACCCACGACAGGCTGCTCGAGGAGACCCCAATCGCGAGCCGGTAACTCACGAGGTCGCCTTCCGGGTCCTGGACTGAGGACCAGGACAGATGCGCCTGCGGAGCCAGAGCGTGCAGTAGCGAGATCCCGGTGCCGGCCGTGACCGCCGGAGCCGGAGGCGCGGTGTTGGCGAAGAGGCGGATCTGGCTCTGCGTCCCCTCGTTGGCGGTGGTGGTCGCACCGAAAGCGTCATAAGCGTCCACTCGCCAGTAGTAGGTCGTCGCGAAGGCAAGGTTCGGGAGGACCGTCGAAGTCTTGGTCGTATCGAGGAGCGGCGTGAGGGCGGCGTTCGACGTACCGATATATACGCGATAGGTCACAAGGTCGCCGTCGGGATCGGCCGAAGGGGTCCACGTGAGGTTCGCGCTCGTGTCGCGAGTGGACACGGTCCCGGTCGCGCCGAGCACGTCGAACGGTCCGGGAGGGTTGTCGGAGAATTGGTAGAAGACCCAATTGAGCGGCGAGTCGGAGGACGCTCCGTAGATGTCGGTCGCGACGATCCGGTAGAAATAGGCCGCGTTCAGGTTCAGGCTCGACAATGTGAAGCCCAGCGGGACGGGGCTCACGACGGCGAGGTGACTGCTGTCCGTCCCGTAGTAGAGGCTGTAGGTGAAAGGATCGCCTTCGGGATCGGTCGAGGCTTGCCAGAAGAAGGACTGCGACGGCGAAAAGCCGTGGTACGGGATCGTCCCGGTCTTCGACTGGTTGGCGGGCACGGTCGGCGGCGAGTTCTTCAAGACACCGAGGAAGCTTTGAGTCCCCCCGCTGATCGTCGTCGTCCCGCCGAACGCGTCGAACGCCGCGACGTTCCAGTAATAGGTCGTGCCGATCTGGAAGCTCAGCGCGTAGCTCGTCGCGGTGCTCTGCTGAACGACCGTCGCGGCGCCCGGGACCGTCGAGAGCGACAGGGTGTACGTCACCGCGTCGCCGTCCGGGTCCGTCGACGCGCTCCAGGCCAGCGTCTGCGAGGCCTCCCTGGTTGAGAGAACTCCCGTCCCGGCGAGGGCGGAGAAGGGCCCGGGAGGATTATTCTGAAAGGCGAGAAGAAGACTTTGGCCAGGACCGGTGCTCGCCGCGCCGTAAGGATCGATCGCGCTCGCCTGCCAGTAGTAGGTGGTCCCAAACGCGGCGTTTTGCAGTGTGTAGCTCGTCGGCGCTCCGGTCTGCATCAGCGACAAGCTGCTCGATGAAAGCCCGAGGGCGAGCTGGTAGCTGACCGGATCGCCGTCGGGGTCCTGCACGGCCGACCATGCGAGCTGAATTTGCGTCAACGTGTGCGAGGTCATCACCCCGGTTCCAGCCATCGCGGGCGGCGCGGGCGGCGGCGAGTTCCTGAAGGTCGGGAGGAAAGACCGGAGCGGCCCGTCCGTACGCGCGCCGAAGCTGTCGGTCGCCGAGACGCGCCAATAGGCGGTCGTTCCGAACTGGAGAGCGAGAGAGTATGATGTTTGCGCCCCTTGCTGAACGAGCGGCTGAGATGCCGGGTCGGTCGAGAGATAGATGCCGTACGTCACGCCGTCGCCATCCGGGTCGCCCGTGGCCTGCCATGTCAGGGTGTAGGAGGCGGCACGGGTCGTGACCGCGTTCGGCGCGGTGTAGACGATCGGATTCGGCGCGCGATTGGCAAGGTGGGCGATTAGGCTTGTCCACGCGCCCGTGGACACGCCGCCATAGGGGTCCGACGCCTCCACGCGGTAGTAATACGTCGTCTCGAACTGCACGCCGAGCGGGAAGTCCGTCGCGGAGCCGAGGGCCAGAGACGGCCAGGAGCCGGTGCTCGTCTGGACGTCGAGCTGATAGGAAACCGGATCGCCATCGGGGTCGGGGGACGGCAACCAACTCACGTCGATAGTGGGCGAGGCCGCGTGGATGCCGTAGGAGGTCGCGGTGCTGGCGTACACGACGGCGCTGGGCGGCATGTTCTCGAAGATGGGAGAGTAGACCTGCGTGCCTCCCGCCATCGCCGTCGCCGCGCCATAAGGGTCCTGCGCCTGGACGGACCAGTAGTAGCTCGTGCCGAAAGACAGGCCCGTCATCTGCAGCGAGGTATTAGCGGTCGTGAAGATGGTCGCCGTGGCCTGCGAAGCCGGTCTCCAGGCCACGCTGTAGACGATGGGGTCCCCGTCCGGGTCCACCGAGGTCTGCCACGCCAGCGTGTCGGAGGTGTTCCGCGTCACCAACGTACCGGCGCCGCCGGAAACGCCGAAGCCGCCAGGCGGATTATTCGTGAAATTAAGGTTGAAACCGGCCACGGGACTCGTCGCCGTCTGAATTGGCAGACCCAGGTAGGAGTCCTGGGCCGTCACCTGCCAGAAGTAGGCCGTGCCGAACGCCAACGCCGCGCTCGTGAAGCTGGTTTGCGACGTGTTCCCGGCGAAAGTCAGGCTCCCTGGAGTCTTTCCAAGGTAAACCGAGTAGACGAGGGGATCTCCGTCCGCGTCGTTAGCCGATTGCCAGCTCAACGAGGCATTGGCCGAGTGCTGGGCGACTGTGCCCATCGGGGATGAAATGACCGGCGCTGATGGCTCGTTGTTCAGCACGAAGCGCTGCAGCTGCGAATCTCCCGGAGGAGCCAAATATTGGATGCGACTGTCCCAAGAGGAGCCCACGGTCGCGCTCGTGATCAAGTAGTTCTGCTGCACCCCACTACTGTCCAGCCGCAGAAGCGCACCGTGCGGGCAGCCGTTGATGTCGCAGACCGACTCGGCTATGAATACGTTCTCATTGGGTCCCGTCCACATCCCACGCGGATAACCCGGGAAAGCCGAGGACACGTCCTTAAGCTGCACTCCCTGCGACGAGTACGACAACAAGTGGTGGCAGGTGGGATCGGCCACCCAAAGCGAGCCTTGATCGTCCACGGACAAGTTCGACGGCGTATAGCAGGTCGTGGAGATATCGCTGCGTCCGGGAAGGAAGAAGATGCGCAGGAGATTTCCCTGGAAGTCGTACTGATTGATCGCGCCCTTCTTATAAAGGACCTTAAAGCTGAAATCGCCCGTCGCCTGGATGACGTTGTATGGGTAGGCGAGATAGACGAAGGAGTTCCCCTTGTCGATCGCGGCTCCGAAGTAGCTCGTCATGTACGGGTTCATTCGGCTCGTCTGGCTCACGATGTTGCCCGTGTTGTCGAAGCGCGTCAGCGTCAGTGCGTTGGCGGCGTCCAGTACGTCGACCACGCCGTTCGCTTCCGTGGCGAATGCGATGGGAGTGCTGACGGACGTGTTGAAGGAAAACTCAGGCGTGATGAACGGCGTCCCGTAGCTTGAGACCGCGTACGACGCAGTGGTGCCTGCAACGAGCCCCAGGACGTAGAGATTCCCGGCCGCGTCGCGGTCCATCCCGGCGACCGCCGCCGCGGACACGCCGAAGGCTCCCTGCTGGACGTAGCTGCCGGCGCGCGCGGGCGCCGAGGCTAGGATTGTGAGCAGGGCGAGGGCGAGTTTCCTCAAGCGGGCATCTCCTCGTAGCTGGGTGCGTGGGCGCGCAGGTCGAGACCCTTGTCCGCGACGACGGCTGGAAGCGGAAGGGTCGGAACAGGAATCTTGTTGACGATCTCGCGCACGCGGGCGGTGCGGACGAGACACTCAGCTCGGCCGGGCGACAAGACCAAGGCGGTGCCCGGTTCCAGCGACTTGAGCTGGTTCGGATGGACCTTGAACTTCTCCACGGTGCGCCGGGAGCCTTCGCCGGTCTTGCTCTGTCCCATCAGGGAGGTATGCACGCGGTCCGTGTCGCTGATCGTCTCGTAGGTTCCGAGCGTCAGGGCCCAGAACTCGGCGTCCTCGGGGTCGGGAGAGCGGAAGCAGACCTTGCACCCGGACGTGTTGTTGAAGACGGCCGAGCGGAAGGCGTCGACGTCCATGCCTTCCACGCGCTTGAGCTGGCCGAGGTCCTGGTGCGAGAGGATGGTCCGCAGGCGCGCGGAACCGACGGTCGCGATGAAGGAGGTGAAGACGGGCGTCGCGAACTCGGCGAACTCGTCCAGGATCACGGTCGCGGGGGCAGGCTTGGGCTCGGTGCGCTGGCGGGCGGCCGCCACGGACAGCAGCCCCGAGATCACCATACGGCCGAGCGGATTGGCGAGCACCTGGAGGTGCCCGATCGGGACGGCGAAGTAGGCGGCCTGACCGTGATCGAACACGTCTTCGAGCCGGATCTGTGGCGCGTAGCTGTTGAGAAGCTCCCCCAAGGCCCCGGTCGTCCATGGCCGCAAGGCCGAGATGACGCCGCTCGAGTCGGGGTTGGCCTTGAACTCAGCCCGGGCCAGCTCGGATAGCCTCTGGTCGCGGCACAGCTTGAGCGCCGCCTCGCGGGCGTCGGCGAAGGCGAAGTAGTAGTAGCAGTCGCGTAAGGTGAAGGCGTGGCCGGTCGCGCAGAATACCTCGGCCATGCTTTGGATTTTCGCGTAGTCCACCGCGCGGTAGAAGTCCTGACCTTCCCCGGATGAGGTGGGCTCGCGGCCGATGGCCCGGGCGATCTGGTTTGCGACGGCGGTCGCGTCCTGCCCGGCCACAGGCCGGATCGGGTTGAAGGTCATCGAGCGCGCGTCCTGGGGGTTGAAGTAGCGCACGGACGAAAGCCGCCCCGCCTGTGCCGCCGTCTTAAGGAACTGGTCGAAGTCCCCCCGGTCGCCCTTGGCTTCCATGAAGAAGAGCGACAGGCCCGCGGCCAGGTCCTGCGCGGACAAAGCGAGGAGGAGTTGGGACTTTCCCGACCGGGTAGGCCCCACGACCTGCATGTGCCCCTCGCGTTCGCGCGCGCTCAGGCGGATGCTCCGGCGGCTTTTCGTGACGCCCAACAGCGTCTCCCAGCCAGTGTCCTTGGCCTTAAGGGAGCGTTCCAGCTCCCTATCTACAAGGGCAGAGTCCTTCGGCGTCTGCCAGTCTTCCTTGCGCGGCCCAGGCTTGAAACCGGCGGCGCCGAGGGCCGCCGCCGTGCCGAAGCAGGCGGACGCCAGGCACCAGCCGGTCAGAACACGGACCCGGCGCGGCGCGTACCAACGATGGAACGACGGCTGGCGCGCGGCCAGCCTATCCGCGGCATGCCAGGGCAGGACCGCCAGGATGACGGCCGCCGCGAGGCCCACGAGAGAGCTGCTGAAGGCCTTCCAGCCGTGGCGCACCGCGTCGATGGCGCCGAGGAATACCGCCTTAACAGGGAGGAAGATCATATCGGTCATCGCACGACCTCAGGAGTCGCAAGAGCCGCTTCCCGGCTCGTCAAGGCAATGGTTCGCCCCACGACCGCTCCTTGAAAGAGACAGCGTCCCGCTGTCTTGCGGAACTCGTCCAGGGCGCAGGCGTAGACGAACGGCGCGCGCTCCTCGCGCGCGTTGCGCAAGATGATCCCCGCGCCTTCGGGCCAGCCGGTCACGTAAAGGACCGTTCCTCCCATGGGCAGGCGACGACGGTAGGCCTCGAAAATCTCCTGGTAGCGCCGCTTGGACTTCTGGGTCAACTCGACCTCGATCGCCCGCGGCTCGGTCGGCGACTCGATCATCAGATCCGCGGCGCCCTCCAGGATGAAGTGCCGCCGGCCCTGGCTGTGAGTCCAGACGACCTTCGGATGCTCGCGGCGAGCCGGCAGGCCGAGGAGTTGCGTAAGAAGAAGTCCGACCGCGGAGACCTTCAGATCGTGCTTGATGAGCGCTTCGCTCACGGCGTCGCGCACGTCCGGATGGCACGTCTCGGGCTCATCGGAGAGGGCTTCCAGCCCCTTCTGCATCACCGTAAAGGCCTTCGGCTGGCGCAGGAAGTAATGCCCCTGGATATAGCCCGCGGCCTCAAGAGCGTGAATTCGCGCCGCCACGCCGAGCTTATAGTCGTCGCGCTCCATCTTGTTGAAGAACCGCTCGACCAATTCCGTCTCGCCCAAGTTCTCGGCAAGACCCAGGCCGACCAGCTGGCCGATGCCCAAGACGCCCCAGGTTTCCAACGCCCCGAGCATCTTCAAATCCCTCGGAGTCAGTTTGATTTCCCCGCGCCGAACGTCCGTTGCCGTTTTCACCATTTGATTTATTTCTTCCCTTTCCACCCTGCACTTCCTTTGCCCTACCCTCTTTCGTTTCCTGCTGTTTCCGTTTCTTTTTCCGTTCCTACCGTTGCCTTCCGTTGCCTTTTCTGTTGTTGTTTCCGTTTCTGTTGCTGTTTCTGTTGCTGTTTCTGTTTTCAGTTTTTGTTGTTGTTTCTATCCTCTCTTCACTTCTCTTTCTCTCTTTCCCAATCCATCTTTTTCTCTACTTCACTCATCTCACTCTCACTTCTTTATCTACTTTCAGATTTCTCACTTTTCAGTTTTTTTGCTGTCCTACCACCCACTGTCCTCCTGACCCCACTACCCCAATTTTTTGTCGTTGGGGGAGCGGGGTCAGGAGGCGAACGCGCCCACGGCGCGGACGAAGTGGGTGAGATTGGGCAGCAAAAACAGAAGTTTTACACACGCGTCACTTCCGCCACCCCCC
>VFSW01008726.1_pt1 | contig 14524 bp, 14 predicted proteins | sample 5358111 | NCBI WGS metagenome assembly VFSW01 (sample SAMN11554181, study PRJNA540505) | mine drainage metagenome | isolation source: sediment from site ElyBrook_90M | place: USA: Ely Copper Mine, Vershire, VT | collected 2017 | reverse complement strand
CGGCGAAGCGGTCGCGAGCGGTGTGCCACGGAGCCTCGAAGGGAGGCAGGCCGAGTTCCTTCGCGAGCTCATCAGCGAGGGCGGGGCCGTTTGCACCGTAGGAAGCCAGCGTTCCCGCGGCGCCTCCGAACTGAAGACGTAGCGCTTCGGCAAACGATGCGTAGACACCGCGCCAAGCCCGATGAATGAGACCATACCAGACGGCCGCTTTGTAGCCGAACGTGATGGGCGGCGCGGGTTGGAGAACGGTGCGCGCGAGCATGACGGTGTGGACGTGAGCTTCCGAAAGCTGGCGCAGGGATTGTTCCAGGCAAGCCTGATCGGCGGTGAGGATCGGCTCGGCGCGCCTGAGCAGCAGGACCATCGCGGTATCGATGGCATCCTGACTGCTCGCGCCCCAGTGCACGAAATGCGAAGCGGCCTCGTCGACTTCGCGGACTCCCGCCGTGAGCGCGTTGACGAACGGGATGGCAAGAGTTCCGGATTGGCGAGCTTCGCGCGCGATGACGTCCGAGTCGAACTGCGCGGTGGATGCAAATTGCGAGATGGCCGCGGCGGCCGAAGCAGGAATGAGACCGAGGCGTGCCTGCGCGCGCGCCAGGGCCGATTCGAATTCGAGCAGCGCGGCGAGGACCGAGGAGTCGGCGAACAGATGATCGAGTTCGCCGGTGGTTGCGAGGCTGCGAATCAGGCGAGAAGACAAAGGTGCATTCCTAGACGTCGAAGAAGACGGTTTCCGATTGGCCTTGCAGGTGGATGTCGATCGACCAGCGACCGGACTCGGCGTGGTGACGGGCGAGGAGCGTGTGGCGGCGGTTGGCGGGGACGAGAGCAATTAGGGGATCTTCGGCGAGCGCGGGGTCACCGTCGAAATAGATGCGCGTGCAGAGGCGGCCAAGCAAGCCGCGCGCGAAGACGGAGACGTTGCTGTGCCCGGCTTGCCAACCGTCGTGGCCGTCGGGCACGCGGCCCGGGCGGACGGTGGTAAAGGTGCAGGCGCCGCAGGCGTCGGTTGCAAGGCGCCCAAAACCGCGGAAAGAAGCGTCGGGCGCGTGGTCCTGAGTGTCGTTGGGGTGATCGTATTTCCCCGACGCGTCGGCCTGCCAGAGTTCGATGATGCCGTCGGGAATCGGCTGGCCGTCCCCATCAAGCAGACGCACTGTAAGCTGTATTCGCTCGCCTTGCGCGCCGGCGCCGGCAAGGCAGCCGAGATCGGGGTTGGTGGTGAGGCCGACGTGGAAAAACGGGCCGACGGTCTGCGAAGGCAGAGCGACGAAGCGGCCGGACCAGGGCGTCATCGCTGGTCCTCGAAGGGAGTCGAGTCGCGGCCGCGGAGAACGAAGTCGAAGCGATAACCAAGCGCCCACTCGGGCTCCGTGAGGTTCAGATCAAACTGCGAAACGAGACGCCGGCGCGCGCTTTCGCTTGGGATGGATTGAAGAATCGGGTCGTGCGGCATGAGAGGGTCGTTGGGGAAATACATCTGCGTGACCAGACGCGTGAGGAAGCAGGGGCCGAAGAGGGAGAAATGGATGTGCGCGGGCCGCCACGCGTTGGCGTGGTTACGCCAGGGGTAGGCGCCGGGCTTGATGGTGAGGAAGCGGTAGTTCCCGTTTTCGTCGGTGGTGGTGCGTCCGGCGCCCCTGAAATTGGGGTCGAGCGGAGCGGGATGATCATCGCGATCGTGCCGGTAGCGGCCCGCGGCGTTGGCCTGCCAGAGTTCGATGAGCGTGTGGGGGATCGGCCGGCCGTCTTCATCGAGCACGCGGCCGGCAACGACGATGCGCTCTCCGAGAGGATCGCCGTCGTGGTGGCGGGTAAGGTCGTTGTCGGTTTCGCCGATGGCGTGGTCGCCGAACAAGGGGCCGGTAAGTTCGGACAGCGTGTGGGGCACGCGGATCGGCGGAAGCGCGGGGGCGCGGCGGACGGTCGACGCATAAGCCGGGTGAAGAAGCGACGGTTGGTCGCCGGGCTCGGGACGAGGATAAATCTTCATGTGATGGTCCTTTCGCATGTCAGTTGACCGAAGGCGCCGCGCCGTGGGCTTGCGCAGTGCGGGCGTTCAACTCGCGGAGAGCTTCGAGTTCGAGGGCCGACGGAGGTTCGGTCTCGCGAAGCGCTCCCGAGAATTTCACGCTCCACGACGTGTTGGCGCGTACCTGCTTCCTGGTCACGCCAGGGTGAAGCGCGGTTACGAGGAACTCATTGGTTTGGGGCTCCGGTTCGAGGATGCAGAGGTCGGTCACCAACAGCGTGGGGCCGGCGGTTTGGATGCCCAATTGGCGGCGCTCGACTCCGGTGGGGCCGTGGCCGAGCGTGGTGAGGAAGTCGAGTCTTTGAACCATGGTGCGGGGATGGTGACGCATGATGAGGAAGACGCGCCCGCACGAAGTGGCGATTTCGGTTGCGCCGCCAGCGCCGGGGAGACGCACTTTCGGGTGATGATACTCTCCAATGACTGTGCTATTCAGATTGCCGAAGCGGTCCACTTGCGCGCCGCCGAGAAAGCCGACCGTGATCCGGCCGCCTTGCAGCCAGTAGCGGAACATCTCGGGGACGGAGACTGTGGTGAGCGCGGTTCGGCAGAGTTCGCCGTCGCCGATCGAGAGGGGGAGGACGGAAGGGCGCGTTTCGATCGTGCCGGATTCGTAGAGGAGCACGAGGCCTGGAGCGTGAGTAAGTCGGGCGAGGTTACAGGCGGCAGACGGCAGGCCGATGCCGACGAAGCAGACGTCACGGGCCGAGAGCGCGCGAGCGGCGGCGATGGTCATCATCTCGGTGGCCGTGTGATTCATGGGTTGAGCCCCGTGTGTACGTGTTCGTTCATCCACTTTGTGAACGAGGCGCGGTCCTTGGCGATCGCGTCCCAGCTCACATAGAAAGAATTGTCGCGCGAATAGTAGCCGTGGGCATAGGAGGGACGCGCGCCGCCGGGGACGTGCGCGATGGCGGTGACGGTCCAGGAAGGAAGCACGACGGCGTTGGGACTGCCGGCGACGATGTGCTCGACCACCTCCTCGACGGTGACCAGCGCGCGTTTGGCCGCCAGCACCGCTTCCTTCTGAACGCCGACGATACCTTCGATGAGTACATTGCCGGCGCGGTCGGCCTTCTGAGCATGGATGACCGCGACGTCGGGCCGGTGGGCGGGAACGCAGGCCAGCGTTTCGCCGGTGAAGGGGCAGGCGAGGAAGCGGATGTTGGGATTGACCGAAGGAAGATCGACGCCGCGATAGCCGCGGAAGAAGGCGCAGGGCATGCCGGAGGCACCGGCCGCGTAGGCATTTGCCATGGCGGCGTGGCTGTGTTCTTCGATGGCAAGAGGGCCGGGCCAGGCGTTTTCGACCGCGTCGCGGAAGCGGTGCAGCGAGCCGACGCCGGGATTTCCGCCCCAGGAGAAGACGAGTTTGCTTGCGCATCCGCTGCCGATCATCTGGTCGTAGACGAGATCCGGCGTCATGCGAATGAGGGTGAGGCGGCGGCGCTGCTGGCGGATGATTTCGTGAGCGGCGGCGAAGGGGATGAGGTGGGTGAAGCCTTCGAGCGCGACGGTGTCGCCATCGTGGATGAGATGGGCAACCGCTTCGGCCAGACGAAAAAACGAAGCCATTGTGCGATTAGCGTTCTTCTGCGCGTTATTCGGTATTAGACTGCGCCCCAATCCCAATGTCAAGCGGACGGAGGGATCGTGCGATTATCGGCTACGCTGGGGAGAGCATGCCTCTTCCGGACGGTGATCCTGATTTTGTCCTGTCGCTGGCGCGAGGGCTCCAGGTGATTGAAGCCTTTTCCGAGGAACGCGAGGGACTGACGGTATCGTGGGCGTCGCACAAGACGGGGCTTTCGCGGGCGGCGGTCCGGCGGCTGCTGATCACGCTCGCCTCGCTGGGCTATGTGGAACGTAAGGGGCCGGCATTCCATCTCACCGCCCGGGTGTTGCGGCTGGGGTTTTCGTTCGTGACGTCGAGCTCGATGGCGGCGCTGGCGGTACCGATTCTGGAGCAACTGAGCGCGCATGTCCACGAGTCGTGTTCGGTGAGCCTGCTCGACGGGGGAGAGATCGTTTACATCGCGCGGTCGGCGCCGAAGCGGGTGATGACGATCGACCTGGGCGTTGGCAGCCGGCTGCCGGCCCACTGCACGTCGATGGGACGGGTCCTTCTGGCGGCACTGCCGGAGGAGCATCTGGCGGAGTATCTCCGCCGGGTCGAGCTGAAGGCACTGACGCCGAAGACGATCCGCAACCGGAAGCGGCTGGCGGCGATGATCCGCGAGGTCAGGGCGCAGGGCTACGCGCTGGTGGATGAAGAGCTCGAGCTGGGACTGCGGTCGATCGCGGTGCCGGTGGTGTCGAAAACCGGGCGTGTGGCGGTGGCGATGAACTCCGGCGTGCATGCGGCGAGGATATCGGCGGCGGAGCTGCGGGAGCGCGTGCTGCCTGCGCTGAAGGATCACGCGCGGCTGCTCGGACAGATGTTACCTTGACACCGTGTGGCGATTATCGTACAAGTGAACGGTAATCGCCATGAGCTCCGCTTACCTCTGCGACGCGATCCGCACGCCGTTTGGCCGCTATGGCGGCGCCTTGTCCGCGGTTCGCACAGACGACCTGGCCGCGGTGCCGCTTCGAGCGCTCCTGGCGCGGAACCCGGGAGTCGACTGGGGGCGCGTGGACGACGTGGTCTACGGCTGCGCTAACCAGGCCGGCGAAGACAACCGGAATGTTGGGCGGATGGCGCTGCTGCTGGCCGGACTGCCGGAGGAAGTGCCGGGCACGACGGTGAACCGGTTGTGCGGGTCGAGCCTGGATGCGTTCGTAATTGGCTGCCGGGCGATTGTGTGCGATGAGGCCTCGCTGGTGATCGCAGGCGGCGTGGAGAGCATGTCGCGGGCGCCGTTCGTCGTCGGAAAGGCGGATGACGCCTTCGCGCGAGGGCAGCGGATGGAAGACACGACGATCGGCTGGCGGTTTGTGAATCCGCGGATGCTGGAAGCTTACGGCACGGATTCGATGCCCGAGACCGCGGAAAACGTGGCGGCCGAGTGTAGCATCTCCCGCGAGGCACAAGACGCGTTCGCGTTGCGCAGCCAGCAGCGTACGGGGCAGGCGATCGCGTCGGGGCAGATGGCCGAGGAGATCGTGCCGGTGGCGGTGGGGCGAAAGAAGGGGCTGCCGATTGAAGTGACGGCCGACGAGCACCCACGTCCGGAGACGACGATCGAGGCGCTGGCGAAGTTGAAGCCGGTCGTGAGAGCGAACGGAACGGTGACAGCGGGAAACGCTTCGGGCGTGAACGATGGGGCGTGCGCGATGCTGCTGGCCTCCGAGGCGGCGGTGCGGGAGCCCGGCCAAACCCCGCGGGCGCGCTATGTGGCGGCGGCGGTGGCCGGCGTAGCGCCGCGCGTGATGGGCATGGGGCCTGTGCCGGCGACGCGGAAGGCGCTCGATCGCGCGGGCTTGCGGATCGAACAGATGGACGTAGTTGAACTGAACGAAGCGTTCGCCGCGCAGGCCGTTGCCGTGCTTCGCGAACTTGGATTACCAGAGGATGCGCCACAGGTAAATGCGCAGGGTGGCGCGATCGCGCTCGGACATCCGCTGGGGGCGAGCGGCGCGCGGCTGGTCACGACCGCGATGTATCAGCTACATCGCGAGCGCGCACGCTATGCGTTGTGCACGATGTGCACCGGCGTGGGGCAAGGGATCGCGGCGATTCTCGAGCGCGTATGAAGCACGTGCGCTCGCAGGTCGGCATCGTGGGCGCCGGGCCGGCGGGACTGATGCTGGGACACCTGCTGCATCTCGAGGGAATCGACTCGGTGGTGATCGAGCGACGAAGCAAGGAGCATGTAACCGAGCGTGTGCGCGCGGGCGTGCTGGAGCAAGGCACGACGGATCTCATGGTCGAAACCGGAGTGGGTGAGCGTTTGCGGCGCGAGGGTATGCGCCACGGAGGAATTTACCTGAGCTTCGCCGGGCAGCGGCGGCACATCGATTTCGAAGACCTTACCGGAGGGCGCTCGATCACGGTCTACGGGCAGAACGAAGTGGTAAAGGACCTGATTGCGGCTCGGCGCGCCAGCGGAAGGCCGCTCGATTTCGAGGCCGAGAAGGTACGCGTCGCTGATTTCGATTCGCAGCCGCGCATTGTCTATGAAAAAGACGGCGGCGAGTTTGAAGTGGTGTGCGATTTTCTCGCCGGCTGCGACGGATCGCACGGCGTGTGCCGTCCGGCGATTCCCGCCGGCTGCCTCCGCGTGTACGAGCGCGAGTATCCGTTCGCATGGCTTGGCATTCTGGCGCGGGCTGCGCCGAGTTCCGATGAGCTGGTGTACGCGCTGCACGAGCGCGGGTTCGCGCTGTTCAGCATGCGCTCGCCTTTGGTGACGCGGCTGTATCTGCAGTGTGCGCCGGAAGAAGACTTGGGGCGTTGGACCGAGGGGCGGATTTGGGAGGAGTTGATCGCGCGTCTTTCAACCGGCGATGGCTGGCGGCCGAACCGGGGCGCGGTGATTCAGAAGGGCGTCACCGGGATGCGCAGTGCGGTGGTGGAGCCGATGCGTTATGGCCGTTTATTTCTGGCCGGCGACGCGGCGCACATCGTTCCGCCCACGGGAGCGAAGGGTCTGAATCTGGCGGTGGCCGACGTGCGTGTGCTCGCCGGTGCAATTGCCGCTTACTACCGCCAGGGTCGCGAAGACCTGCTCGATGGCTATTCGGAGCGCTGTCTGGGCCGTGTGTGGAACGCGCAGCGGTTCTCGTGGTGGATGACGACGATGCTGCATCGTGCGCCGGACGGGAATGAGTTCGATTACCGCCGGCAGATGGCGGAGTTGGACTATGTGACAAGCTCGCGTGCCGCCATGACCAGCCTGGCGGAAAACTACGTGGGCTTGCCCATGGGATGATTCGGAGACAAGGAGGAACGGATGCGTCCTGTCCTGATCCTGCTGCTTGGCGCGTCCGCGGTAGCGGCGCAGGCGCCGGTACGTTCTTGCGAGAGCCTGGTTTCGGTTGCGCTGCCGGACACGACGATTGAGACGGCCACGGTGGAACCCTCAAACGGCTCGCGGCCCGCGTTCTGCCGGGTGACGGCCGTGGTGACGCATCCGCCGGCGGAGGACCGCGTGCGCGTGTTTGTGGGATTACCGGTGAGTGGATGGAACGGACGCTTCGAGGGCGTTGGAGGCGGAGGGTTTCTGGGCGGGAGCCCGAATGGCGTGCTGGCGGCGGTGGCGCAGGGTTACGCCGCAGGGTCAACGGATACAGGTCACGAAGGCGGACGAGCGAGCTTCGCACTCGATGCCGACGGGCGGCTGAACTGGATGCTGATCCGCGACAACGCGTATCTTGGCATTCACGACATGACCGTGGTGGCGAAGGCGCTGGTGGAGGCATTGTACGGCCGCGGGCCGCGCCACTCGTATTTCAACGGATGCTCGACCGGCGGACGCCAGGGGTTGAGCGAAGTGCAGCGCTACCCGGCCGATTACGACGGAATTCTAGCCGGCGCGCCGGCGATCAACTGGACGAAGCTGCACGTCGAGCAGATGTGGGGCAACCTGACGATGCTCACATTGCACAACTACCTGCCGAAGTGTAAGTTCGCCGCGGCGCAGGAGGCGGCAGTGAAGGCTTGCGATGCCGACGATGGAGTTATGGACGGAGTCATCAACGATCCGACGCGGTGTAAGTTCGACCCGAAGGAAATTGTAGGCACGTCGGCGCCCGGCTGTCCGGCGTTTACCGAGACCGATGCGGAAGTTATTCGCAAGATCTGGCAGGGGCCGCGGCGCCGCGACGGTACGTTCCTCTGGTACGGGCTTCCACGTGGGGCCGACTTTATGGGCGTTAGTGGCACCGGCGGCGATCCGCCGGCGGGACGGCCGAATCCCATCACGCTGGATTGGTGGCGGTATTTCCTCAACCAGAATCCGCAGTGGGACTGGACGACGCTTACGCCCCCTTCCTACGAGCAGTACTGGGATCAGTCGGTGGAGGAGTTCAGTGCGGTGCTGGCCACCGACAATCCGGATCTGTCCGCGTTTCGCCAACGTGGCGGGAAAATCGTACTTTGGCATGGCTTGGCCGATCCGTTGATTTACCCCGAGGGCACGATCGATTATTACCGGCGCGTCGAGCACCAGATGGGCGGCGAGGAGGACACACGAAAATTCGCGCGGTTGTTTCTCGCCCCCGGTGTAGGGCATTGCGCCGGAGGACCGGGCCCGCAGCCTGTGGGACAGTTTGACGCGGTGGTGAAATGGGTGGAAGACGGCGAGGCTCCGGACACGCTCACCGCCGTCAAGCACGACACGACGGGCGCGGTGGTGCGACGCCGTCCGCTATGCGAGTTTCCGCTGGCGGCTCACTACAAGGGCTCGGGCAGCACCGACGATGCGGCGAATTTTGTGTGTGGATCGCCGGTCCCGTAGCTCCCATACTTCTGCGCGCCGGCTAGCTGCTCGACGAGGTCGAGCCGGCTCTTCCAAGGGTCGGGCTCGGCGACCGGCCCGGTCATCGAGAAGTCCATCAATTCGTCCGTTTTGGGCGAATAGGCGGGCCAGTCGGGGAGTGTCTCGCCGTTGGGATTACCAGGGATGGCGAAGTTAGCCCAGTAGGCGTTGGCGGCAACGGCCGTGGCGCGGTCGGCGTCCGTGAGCTTTTCGCCGTAGCGGGCGGCGACGGTGTCGAAGACGAAGGGGATTTCGGTGGCGTGCGGCGCGCCGTGCCATTGCTTCCTTGCGGATTCGGCCCCGTAGGAGAAACGGTATTCGTAGGCCGGTTACCCGGCCGCTGTGAGAACGCAAACCATGTAGCGCGCCGGCTCGACCATCATTTCGTCGCCGGCGAGCTTGAAGCCAACCTCGAAGACTTTCCCGGTACCCTGCGGATCGTAGGCGGCTCTGGCCTGGTCGCGTTCTGCGCCGAACGGCGCGAATAATTCGTCCATCGTGCGGCCACGAGGGAAGCCGATGTCCGCGCTATTTGCTCCGATCAGGAACGGGGCTTTGGCGCCGTGTCCATCGGCATAGGCCTCGCCGGGCGACGCGACCACGACTTTGCCGTCGATCATGGGGCCGCCGTAAGTCGGCGTCAACATGGTGGCCATGTTGGGGCCCACAACGACTTTGTCGGCGGGCAGGTTCCGTAGCGCGGCGAGGGCGGCGGCATCGTCACCCTCGATGCCGTTAATCCTGGCGAACGCAAGGCCGGAGGATTCGGCCGAAGGAGGTCCGCCAGCAACGGTGCGGTTCAGGTAGCGCACGCCCATCAGCAAGGTTCGTCCGCCGCCGGCCGACTCGCCGAAGATCGTGACGTCTTTCGGTTCGCCACCGAAGGCCGCGATGTTCCGCCGAACCCACTTCAGCGCTGCTATCTGGTCCATGTAACCGTAGTTGCCGAGCAGGCCGGAGGGGTTCTCCTTAGTAAGAGCCGGATGTGCGAAGAAACCGAAGCGGCCGAGGCGGTAGTTGAAGCTGACGAAAACGAGACCGCGCTTGGCGAAGAGGCTTCCGTCATAGACCGTGGGCGAACTGCCTCCCTTGACGAAGCCTCCGCCGTAGATCCGAACCATGACCGGCAATCTCTTCGACGCGGCCGTTTGAGGGACCCAGACGTTGACGAAGAGGCAGTCCTCGGCCGGGAGGCGTGCCGAGCGGCGCCGCATCGCCGGGGAACGGCTTCTGCATGCAGTCCGCGCCATAGTGCGCTGCTTGGCGGACGCCCTTCGAGGGCTTCGCGGGTTGCGGCGGGCGCCACCGGAGGTCCCCGACAGGCGGCGCCGCGAAGGGGATGCCCTTGTAAGAGATCACACCATGCTGAGCGGCGTCTTGGATGCGTCAGGTGTCAATCTTGGTTTGAGGAGACGCGGCCCAGGTTGAGGAGAGTAAGGCGACAGAGAGCAAGAGATGCCGTGTCATTGTAAGGGTTACTGGAATAACTGAGGCGTGAATTCGTCAAGATAGTTACGCCAGTTGATCCATGTATGGCCGCCGGGGCTGGGCACGAACACCGGCGAGAAGCCGTGTTTCCGGAACATTTCGACGGTTGCTTTGGTCGTGCCGAGCAGGCGATCGTCTGAGCCGGTGGAGAACCAGAAGAGCTTCAAGCCTGGCTTCAGGGCGGCGTCGTCAAGTTGTGCGGCGTAGTGCTGCTCCCAGCTTGGGTCCGGCGTGGGCGGAGGAGCGTTTTGGCCACCGGGTCCTGGCATCGCGGCAGGAAACATCCCGAACAAACCGGAGCTGAACACCCCGATGTAGGCGAACTCATCGAGGTGCGGAATCGCGATATTCAGAGTCTGGCCACCGCCCATGGAAAGGCCGGCCATCGCGCGGTGTGCGCGGTCCGCAAGCACGCGGTACCGCGTTTCGACGAGCGGCAGGATGTCAGTGTTGAATTCGCGCGCAAAGTCGTCATTGAAGTTCATCGGGCGCCGCGCCCCCGGCGTTCCCGGCGGACGCAGGGGTTCGTGGGTGGTGTGGCCGGCGGGCATCACGACGATCTTCGGCTTCGCCTTCCTGGCGGCGATCAGATTGTCGAGGATGAAACCGGCGCGGCCGACCGAGGCCCAGGAATCGTCGGAATCACCGGCGCCGTGCAGAAGGTAGAAGACCGGGTACTTCTCCGTGCTGGTCTCGTAACCGGGCGGCGTATATACGTGCATGCGGCGGAACTTACCGAGTGCCTTGGAGTAGTAAGTCACGGACGCCACCGCGCCGTGCGGCACGTCATTGGTATCCATGAATTCGGCGCCGGGAACATAGACGAGGCTCCACGGGTTGTTGTTTGACTCGCTGACGGAGGGGTTCCGGTCGTCGAGTACGGTGACGCCGTCGACGAGGAAGTTGTAGCGGTATGCACCCGGGGACACCGGGCCGAAGACAAGTTCCCAAACGCCGTTCTCGCCCTTCGTCATCGCCCCGGCTTGGACGAGGCCGGGGATGTCCGTACCGAACACGTGCACGTTTTGCGCGCTCGGGGCGTAGATGCGAAAGGCGACTTTGTGATCGGGCGTGACTTCCGGAGACACGAAGGCGGGTGGGTGCGGGGTTGGTTGCGCGAAGGCTGCCGCGCAGCCCATCAGGAGAGAGAAACCCGCGGCGAGGCGGGCTGTAGCCGTCATCGATTTCAAATTGTCCTCCCTTATCGGGGCGTGGCGAACGGCCGCGTGCCGGATGAACCGGAGCCGGACGACAAGGGGATTCTATCCCGATGGGAGGAGCATTACAAGGGCGGGTTCGAGCACGCGTCCGAGGGAGGACCGATGCCGCGACGCCGGGAATTCTGTGAGACTGGAGAATATGGATCAACAGGGACGGGGAGCGGTGTGCCTGCTCAGCGGGGGCCTCGATTCGGCGACGTGCCTGGCTTATGCGCGGCGGGAGAAGTTCGAATGCTTTGAGCTTTGATTACGGGCAGCGCCACCGCGTGGAACTCGAGGCGGCGGCACGTCTTTCGAAGGCGCTTGGGGCGCGCCAGCACCTGGTTGTGCCCGTGGATCTGACGGTATTTGGCGGCTCGGCACTTACGGACGATATCGCGGTACCCAAAGCGGACAGCGTGGAATCGATCGGGCACAGGATTCCGGTGACGTACGTGCCCGCGCGGAATACGATCTTTTTGTCGCTCGCGCTGGCGTGGGCGGAGGTGATCGAGGCCACGGACATTTTTCTCGGCGTCAATGCAATCGACTACTCCGGCTATCCGGACTGCCGGCCGGAGTTCATCGCGGCGTTTGAACGGATGGCGAACCTGGCCACGCGCACGGGCGTGGAGGGGCGCACCCGGCTGAAGATTCACACGCCGTTAATCGGGATGAACAAGGCGGGGATCGTACGGCTTGCGCTGGAGCTGGGCGTGGACGTGCGGCTCACGCGAAGCTGTTATGATCCGGACGCGCAGGGGCGGGCCTGCGGACACTGCGATTCGTGCCTGCTGCGGCGGAAAGGTTTCGCCGAGGCGGGTGTGGAAGACCCGATTGAGTACGCGGCTTGAAGATCTCGGAAATTTTCTACTCTCTGCAGGGCGAAGGAATGCTCACCGGCGTTCCGTCGGTATTTGTGCGAACGAGCGGCTGCAACCTGCGCTGCGTGTGGTGCGACACGCCGTACACGTCCTGGGCGCCGGAGGGACGCGAGATGAGCGTGGAGGAGATCGTCGGCGAGTGCGGGCGGACGGCGGCGCGGCACGTGGTGGTGACGGGCGGCGAACCGATGATCGCGCCCGAGATCGGGGCGCTTACGGCGAGCCTGCGCGCCGTGGGACTGCACATCACGATCGAGACGGCGGGCACGGTGTTCACCGAGGTCGCCTGTGACCTGATGAGCGTCAGCCCAAAACTGGCCAATTCGACGCCTTACAAGCGCGAGGAGGGACGCTGGGTCGCGCAACATGAACGTCTCCGACGTCAACCCGCGGTGGTGCGGCGGCTGATGGAGGCGCACCCCTATCAGCTCAAGTTCGTCATTGCCGCCCCGGAAGACATTGAGGAGGCAGCAGCGCTGGTACATGAAGTTGGAGGTGAGGCTTTGCGTGTGGTGCTGATGCCCGAAGGCACAACGTCCGAGAGGCTGAGGGAGCGCGGGCTGTGGCTGGCCGAGATCTGCAAGGAGCGCGGTTGGCGCTTCGGTTCGCGGCTGCATGTCGAGTTGTGGGGCGACCGCCGGGGAGTGTAGTAACATGGCCCCACCATGGCGACCTCAACGGTAGCTCCCACGGCGGCCCGCGCGACAGGCGTGCGTGTCGTCTCGCTCGACGCGTTTCGCGGATTCACGATGATCTTCCTCACCGCCGAGGGGTTCCTCTCGGCGCTGAACCATCATCCTCTGCTCGGCGCGCTGGCGCGGCAGTTCGAGCATACGGATTGGCATGGGGCCACGCCGTGGGACATGGTGCAGCCGTTCTTCATGTTCATCGTGGGTGCGGCGATGCCGTTTTCCTTCGCCCGGCGCTGGGAGTCGCAGGAGAGCTACTCGTCCACGCTGCTGCACGTGCTCAAGCGCTGCGCGCTGCTTATCCTGTGGGGACTCGTCGCACGGTCTGTGGAAGCCGGGCGGCCGGTTATCGATCTGATCAACGTGCTAGCGCAGGTATCCTTCACGTACTTTGTCGCATTTCTGGTGTTGCGGAAAGGCTGGCGCATTCAGGCGGCGACGGCATTCGCGTTTCTGGCCGCCGACTGGGCGTTGTATACCTTCGTTTCCGCGCCCGGCGTTACGGGGGCGTGGGTGAAGGATGCCAACATCGGCTATTGGCTCGACGGCGCGGTCCTGAGCAAGCACTGGAGCGGATCGTATGCAACGATCAACTGCATTCCTTCCACAGCCAACACGATCTTCGGCGTGATGGCCGGCGGCTTATTACGCTCGTCGCTCGACATGATGCGCAAGCTGCGAATTCTGGTGATGACGGGCGTGGCGGGCGTCGCCGCGGGCTTGCTGCTTGATCCCTGGATTCCGATCATCAAGAAGATCTGGACGCCTTCGTTCGCTCTGTTGAGCGCGGGCTGGACGCTGCTCGCCCTGGCGCTGTTCGTATGGGTTTCAGACGTGAAGGGATGGCAGAGATGGAGCCGGATCGCGGTAATGGTGGGTTCGAACTCGATCTTCATTTATCTGTTTCACGAGATCCTCGGCAACTGGATGCGCACGACGGCGCATGTGTTTTTGGGCTGGTCCGTCGACTGGTGGGGCGACTGGGGACGCGTATTTACGGCATGCGCGGTCGCGGCGTTTCAGATCTCGGTCTGCGTGTGGCTGTACCGGCGAAAGATCTTCTTCAAGCTGTAAGCGTGAAGCCGGTGTGCGCGATCGCCGGGAAGAGGATCTCGCAGGCCACGTTGTGGCGGGCAAACACATCGGCGGCGAGGGAGCAGACCGAGGCGTGGCTGCGTTCGTGGAACACCAGGATCGACGGCCCCGCGCCGCTTAGCGTGCAGCCGAGCAGGCCGGGCGCGCGGAGTGAGAGGATCTCGGTGAGGCCCGGAATCAGCGGCGCACGGTAGGGCTGATGCATGCGGTCCTCAACGGCAGCCGGGAAAACCTCCACGGAACCCGTGGCGAGGGCGGCGATCAGAAGCGCGGAGCGTTGGACGTTGAAGATCGCGTCCTGGCGCGAGTAGGACGTGGGAAGCACGGCGCGCGCCTCCGACGTCGGCAGCACGAACTCCGGCACAATGACACCGACGGCGAAGCTAGGTGGAAGATCCAGCCTGACCGCGCGTGCCACGCCGTCCGCGTCGATAGCGCTGGCGACGATCGAGCCGAGGACGCAGGCCGCAACGTTATCCGGATGGCCTTCAATGCGGGCCGCTTCATCGAGGATGCGGTGTGCATCCCAGCCGAGGCCAAGCACGCAGTCGGCGATAACAACACCGGCGGTGAGGGCCGCGGCACTCGAACCGAGCCCTTTGCCGATCGGAATGTCGTTGCAAATTTCCAACTCAACCGGCGGCATGGGGCGGACCGCCCGTGCCGCGAAGTCCAGTGCGGTTTGCCAGATGAGGTGCTCCGCATTGGGAGA
>VFSW01008725.1_pt1 | contig 14525 bp, 8 predicted proteins | sample 5358111 | NCBI WGS metagenome assembly VFSW01 (sample SAMN11554181, study PRJNA540505) | mine drainage metagenome | isolation source: sediment from site ElyBrook_90M | place: USA: Ely Copper Mine, Vershire, VT | collected 2017 | reverse complement strand
CATGGGACCACCTGCAAACCGACGTCACGCGCTGCTCGGACCCGAGCCGGCGTCACCAGCCCTTTCTCCGGCGCAACGATGCCCGCCTCTGCCTCCTTCGCGATCGCAGGGAAATCCCGAGCCAGCCCGTTGTACAGGCCCGCGCGGCGAACCGCCGGATCGAGGGCCATCATGGCGTGAAGTATCCGGAAATCGAACGACTGAAAAATCACCCGTTCCTGCAGGCCCTGTTTGCGCACGCTTTCGAGCACCAGACGCGCGAACTCCTCCGGCGACGGAGTCAGCTCGGGTCGGTCCGGATAGATCTTCGCCTCGAGGTTGAAATCGAATCGGCCGCGCGTGGCTAGCTCCAGCACTTCGTCGAGCGTCGGTATCCGGGAACCCGGAGCCAACCGTTGCCTGGGGAACTCCGGGTTTCGCGTGGCGCCACAATCCCATTGCCGGACCTCCGCCAGCTCCATTTGGCGGACGACTGCCTCCGGCCGTGGGCCCCTGCACGCCGGGGGATGGAGCGCAGGGTCGTGGGAGACGACAACCACGTTGTCCCGCGTCACCGCCAGATCCAACTCGATGGCGTCCGCCCCGGCCTCGATGGCGTACTCGAACGCCGCCATCGTGTTCTCCGGGCGCACGGCGCGCGCCCCGCGATGGCCGTGAACGAGGATACGTCGCCCGGCGCCTGCGCCCGCCGCGGCCACAGACCCTATCACACCCATCCCGAAATCTCGCCTAGTCACCCCACCAGCATAAGCGAGGCAACCGGCTGCCGAGTAGGGTGTCAAACGGCTGCGATCCCCGACCATCGCCCGAAAACACCCCTGCGAGTTCTGCCTCATGCTGCGGAGTGCTCTTCACAGCCGCGGGCTTCTTCGATCCAGGCCCGCTGCATAGCTGACGAAAGCGCCCGTAGTCTTCAGCGATCCGAGTTCCATGGCCGGATCGTTGTAGCAGAGCCGACTTTCAACTCGTCCAATACCAATCGTCCGGGCAGGTGGTAGCAGCTCTCGCTCCGCTCAGAGATGGAATTGCCAAGCATGGAATGCGCGAAATGATGGCAGGACCGGGTTGAGTCGGCTCACGCTTGAGGCCATCTGCCGCGGGCAGCCTGGGCGGCGCGCTACACTCCAGTGGGTGAGATGCGCTTTGGGCCTGCCAAGACGCTCAGAGCGGCGCTAGTGCTATGACCGTGAGGGATGGGTTTCGCAAAGGCACCCAATCACTCGGTCAGAGCGCTAGGCGCTAACCTGGGGTTGAGAGAAACGGTTCAAGGAGAAACAGTGCAGAAGCGCAAACTTGGAAAGAGCAACCTGGAAGTTTCGGCTCTCGGGCTCGGCTGCATGGGAATGAGCTTTTCCTACGGTCCGCCCAAAGACAAGCAGGAGATGACCGCTCTTCTCCGGGCAGCCGTGGAACGCGGCATCACGTTCTTCGACACTGCCGAGGTCTACGGCCCGTTCTTGAACGAAGAGCTTGTGGGCGAAGCCCTCGCTCCCTTCCGCAAGCAAGTGGTGATCGCCACCAAATTCGGGTTTGACCTCAGTCCTGATTTCGATCCCCGCGGGATGAAGGGTTTGCCGGGCCTGAACAGCCGGCCAGAGCACATCAAGCAGGCCGCCGAGAGCTCGCTCAAGCGGCTCAAGGTTGCTGTCATCGACTTGCTCTATCAGCATCGGGTTGACCCGAACGTGCCAATCGAAGACGTAGCGGGAGCGGTGAAGGATCTGATTCAGGAGGGCAAGGTCAAGCACTTCGGCCTTTCCGAAGCGGGCGTGCAAACGATCCGTCGCGCGCACGCAGTCCAGCCGCTCACTGCGCTCCAGAGCGAATACTCGCTGTGGACGAGGACTCCTGAAAAGGAAGTGATACCGACCCTGGAGGAACTCGGAATCGGGTTTGTGCCGTACAGCCCCCTGGGCAAGGGCTTCCTCACGGGGAAGATCGACGAGAACGCGAAGTTCGACAGTTCCGACTTCCGCAGCACCCTGCCTCGCTTCACGCCGGAGGCTCTCAGGGCGAATCAGACCCTCATTAATTTGCTCGCCAACATCGGGAAACGAAAGAAGGCGACGCCGGCTCAGATCGCGCTCGCGTGGCTGTTGGCCCAGAAGCCGTGGATTGTACCGATCCCCGGCACCACGAAGCTGCATCGTTTGGACGAGAACATCGGGGCAGTCTCAGTCGCACTCACGCCCGACGATCTGCGAGACATCGATGTCGCCGCCTCCAAGATCACGGTGCAAGGGGCTCGCTACCCCGAAAAGCTGGAGCAAATGACCGGCCGCTAATGTTCGATCGCCATCAGTAAAGGTTGAAGACAACGGAAATCCAGCGAAGCGGCTCACGGCCTTCCGGCAAGGGACCGGCGGAGTATTTCACCGGCATTGTGCGTGTCGATCCGCTATACATCCGCGCATAAGTAAAGGGACATGTTGGTCGCCAAAGAACAGCAGCAGGTGTGGGGCAGGCGATCGCTTCCTGTCGCCTGCCCTCCGCCCGTGGAAAGGCAGGCCACAAAAAGCGATGGCCTGCCCCACGTTGTTACCTCATGTCCCTTTAATTATGCGCGGCTGTATATTCAATCCGCCCGCCCCCAACTCCCGGGTGGCGGGGTTTGGTTAGCCAGGGGCTCCCGGAGCCGCCGGCTGAGGCGGGCATAGAGGCTCAGGATCGCATGTTGCAATGGCCTGCGGAATCAGCCGCGCTCCTGAGTTATTGCGTCCGCGCGTCTCCCGGCGAGTCCGAGGCGCCTAAGAGCGTGCGAGAATGGCGAATCTATGTACTGGCACGCATCAGCCCGATCCCTCCTGACCCTGATGTCCTTCGCCGCCACCGCCCTGGCAGCAAGGCCCTGTGAAGAACTCGCCGCGTTCAGCCTGCCGGGCGTGACGATCTCGACTGCCGTGCGGGTTGAGGCGGGCTCCTGGAGCTTGCCCAATGCCGCTCCCGGAGCAGCCGCGAGGGACGTCCCCGCATTTTGCCGCGTGGCTGCGGTCGCATGGCCGGAAGTTCGCTTCGAGGCCTGGCTGCCGGAACAGTGGAACGGCAAGTTCATGGGTGTGGGAAACGGCGGGCTGGCGGGAACCATCAGCTACACCCAGATGCTGGCGCCGCTGAGACGCGGGTACGCCGTCGCGAGCACGGACACCGGCCACCAGGGCAGTTCCATGAACGACGGTAGCTGGGCGGCCGGGGACATGCAGCGCGTGGTCGATTTCGCCTACCGCGGCATTCACGTCACCGCTCAGGCCGCCAAGGCGATCGCCGCATACTACTACAACGCCCCGATCGCCCACTCGTACTTCGAAGGCTGCTCGCAGGGTGGCCAGCAGGCGCTCATGCTGGCGCAGCGCTTTCCCACGGACTACGACGGCATCATCGCCGGCGATCCGGCAAACTATTGGACGCACCACTACATCGGCGGCCACCTGTGGTCCGCGCTTGCGATGGAGGGCGGCGGCTTCATCCCGCCGGCGAAGTTGCCGGCCATCGGCGCGGCGGTAGACGCGGCCTGCGACGCTCTCGACGGCGTCAGGGACGGCGTCCTGAGCGACCCCAGGCGCTGCCATTTCGATCCTTCGACACTCGCCTGCAAGGGCGCGGATTCGCCCACCTGCCTCACCGACGCGCAGGTGGCGGCGTTGAGAAAGCTCTACGATGGGCTGTGCGACCCGGCCGGAAACCTCCTCTACCCCGGCCTCCTGCCGGGTGGCGAGGCGGGGCCGGGTGGCTGGTCGAATTGGGTGACCGGCTCGGCGCCTGGGCAGAGCCAGCACGCCAGCCTCGGCATTCCCTTCATGAAGTACGTGGTCTTCGAAGATCCGAACTGGGACTTCCACACGTTTCGCTTCACTCGCTCGGACGGTCTCGACAATGACATGGATTTTACCGACGCCAAACTCGGCAGCCTGTTCAACGCCATCAACCCCGATCTGCAGGACTTTCGCGCGAACGGCGGTAAGCTCATCCAATATCACGGCTGGGCCGACCCTGATATCACGCCGCTGAACAGCATCAACTACTACGAGAGCGTGGTGCGGCTTATCGGCGAAGGGAGCAATCACGGCCTGCGCGACACTCAGGAGTTTTACCGGCTGTTCATGGTTCCCGGCATGCAGCATTGCCGCGGCGGCCCGGGCACTGATTCCTTCCGGATGCTCGATGAGTTGGAGAGATGGGTGGAGAAGGGCATCGCGCCCGATCGCGTGGGCGCGTCTCACTCCGCAAACGGGAAGGTTGACCGCACCCGCCCGCTGTGCCCCTACCCGATGGAAGCTCAGTGGAAGGGAACCGGCAGCACGGACGATGCCGCGAACTTCGTTTGCGCATTGCCGACGGTCAGGTAGCCACGAATGTAGCGTACATAGCCAAACGGACTCGTCGCGCCGGCCTACAGGGCACAGCCAGCCGAGGATCTTCGGCTCACGCCGGAAAGATCACTTATTCCGGAACAGCAGCGGCGAGAATTCGGCGAGTGACCACCGCCAAACGGGCCAGACGTGTCCGCCGTCGCGGGTGACGTAGGTGTGTTTGACACCGTTCTTGGTTAGTGCAGCATCGAATGCCTCCGCGCCGGTGTGGTTCGGATCCTGGTTCCCGTAGCTGATCCAGATCAGATCCAGTTTTCCTTCCGCAGCCTTCGCGCTGGCGAGTTCCGGATACCGGGTGGCCGCCTCGCCGGTGATGGCTCCGGAGCTGAAGAATCCGAACTGACTGAACAGTTCGGTGTGCTTGAGTCCCACGTTGAATGTGGCCCCGCCGCCGGCGGAGAGTCCGGCCATTGCGCGGTTCTTGCGATCGGTGAGGGTTCGGTAGTTCGCGTCAATGTAAGGAATCAATTCCTTTGTCATGTACTGTTCGAATCGCGAGGCCGAGACGTTCGCAGGCGTGCCCTGCTCAAGAGGCAAATGCGGGTAGTTGCTCCCGTTGTACGGCATGACAACGATCATGGGAACGGCCTTTTTCTGGGCGATCAAGTTGTCGAGAATGATGTTCGCCGCGCCGGCAGTTACCCAACTGCTGAAAATGTCGCCGCTTCCATGCACGAGATAGAGTACCGGGTACCGCGTGGAGCCGGTTCGGTAGCCAGGAGGGAGATACACGGCAAACTGATGCTCGTCATTGTAGGCCGCCGAACGACGCCAGTTGAAATCGACCGTCCCGCGCGGAACCTGCTGCAACTGCCAGACCGGCGCAGGGTTGCCGGGGACTTCCACAAGACTTCCCGAGGTCCGGTTGCGCAGCTTGATAACAGGGTTCACCGGGTCAGCGATGTTCAGGCCATCGAGAGTAAAGAAGTAGAGATGAATGGTCGGTTCGAGCGGTGGCGACGTGAAGGTCCACACGCCATCGGCTCCCTTGGTCATTTTGGCGATCCCGCCCGTGCGCGATTCGAGCGTGGCCATCCAGTCACCCGTGATCGTGACCTCGGTCGCCTTGGGAGCATAGAGCCGGAACGTAACGGTGCGGTCGGCGTGAATTTCCGGAGATACCAGCGTCTCCTGAATTCCGCGGGCGGGCTGGCCGGCTCGGGCCGCGGGTCCGGCGGGCACACCCTGCGCGAGCGCGAGGGACGCCGTGACAAGCAGTCCCAATAGACCGGTTCCCGCAGTGAGCGACAGCCGGGAGAAGACGACTCTGTCGAGAATCATAGACTTCAGTCTAACGGAAGCCGGGGCGGATCTGAAGGCGTGTGTATTCGGAAGTAACCCACTTTGGCGGACAGGCAGCCATGAGAGTGAAATCGCGGAGGCCGTCGCCTGTTTCCTCGTCTTGCGGGCTTGTCTGTGGTTGCTGGTGCTTCCCCTTAATTGATTGGAGCCACAGGTGGCACTCCCTCTTGCTGCTTACCGGCGTCGCTACGTTCAGCATCGCGCCCACCCTGAGCCTCTCGTGCCCGCTCTTGGCGGGAGCCTGGAAAACCCACTCCGAAGCCGCTTGCATTGACGCCGTCCAGCAAGGCGCGGAGCTGCGAGGCGAGTTCGGGAACGTAGGGCTCCTTAAAGATCCCGGCCGCTATGCCAGGCACCCTTTGCACCGAGAACCCCGGGCCGACCTGCTCGCGCCAGCCGAGTCGTGGGTCATCGAGAACCAGCGTGCTGTGTAGTTCATCGACGGCGATGAATTGAACAACGTTGCAGCGAAGCGGTTTGGGCTCGTAGCTGCGGCCCGCACGCTCGTTTCTGCGCTCCATCCGCTCAATCGACTCGATCACCGATTTCAGGCCTATCCCGACCATTCGTCTCCGGGTGAAAGCCTGTGCCTTCTTCCTCAACAACCCGATCAACACCTGGACATGCGAATGCACGCTAGCCCGCGTCGCGTGAACTTCACCACGCGCCAGTGCCCAGAGCAGCCGCTTCGATTGTTGAAAGTACTTCCTCCAGTGGCGAACGACCTTCGGATAGCCCGGGGTTGGAACTTCGAACAACGCGAGCAGGCTAATTTCCTCGCCAACGGCGACAAGTTGGCGGGCCGCTTCGAACGCCAAAATTCCGCCATAGCAGTGCCCGCCCAGAACGTAAGGTCCGTGCGGCCGCACCGACCGCATCGCGGCGGTGAAGGTCGCGGCGTGCTCCTCAAGGGTGTACACTCCACGCTCTTCCAGTGGCCGCGGGTCACGCAGAACATAGAAGGGTTGATCCTCGCCGACGCGCCTGGCCAGATCTCTGAAATAGTATGGGTTTTCGTCCGCTCCCGGGATGCAGAAGAATGGAATGCGCGAACCCGTTGGTTGAAGCGCAACAAGGGGCGAGCGGGTTCTCTTACTCGAAGCGGGTGTCCCACGCGTGATCAGATCCGCCAGAGTCTCGATCGTGGGAATCGCGAAGAACTCGGCGCTGTTAAGCAGGGCCGCATCCACCCCGAAATCGAATTCGACCTCCGCCATCAGCAGCGTCAGTCCGAGCGAATCTCCGCCTGCTTCGAAGAAATCGTCGCGAACACCGATCTCCTCAATTCGCAGAATACGCTTCCAAATCGTCTCCAGCTTCCTTTCGACGGGCGTGCGCATCTCACCAGGATTCGCATTGAGACTCGCTTCCGCATGGAACTGCTCGGCGAGCCTGGCGCGTCGAACCTTGCCGGTAGGTCCTTTAGGGATCGCGTCCAGAAAAATGATTTTGCGGGGCACTTTGAAGGCAGCCAGACGATGGGCCGCGTACTGGCGCAGTTCCGGTTCGGAAACTGACGCGCCCGGAGTCAGCACAACCGCTGCGGCTACGTCTTCGCCGAGCGTCGGATGCGCCACGCCGAAAGCCATCGCTTCCGATACCGCGGGGTGCGTCGCAAGTACCTCGTCGATTTCCCGAGGAAGCACTTTCTCGCCGCCACGGTTGATGATATCTTTAATGCGCCCGGTAACAAACAGAAAGCCTTCATCATCCAAATGTCCGGCATCGCCGGTCAGGAGCCAACCGCCTCTGAAGGCGCTCTGGCCGGCCTCAGCGTTGTTGCGATAGGCGTGAATCACCGCCGGTCCTCGTACTGCGATCTGACCCTCGCAGCCGGCAGGCAGAAAGCCGTCCGTCGCACCCATGATGGCCACTTCAACGCCAGCACTCTGTCCGACCGACCCGGGTTTGCGCTTTCGCGGGGGGAGCGCATTGCTGGTGACCATCCCCGCTTCCGTCATCCCGTAACCCTCCAGTACGGGCACGCGCATGGCGCGCTCCAGATCAGCCAGCAGGGCCTGCGGCAATGGTGCGCCAATGGACCGGACAAACCGAAGCGGAAACCGATCGAGCACATCGGGCCGCGTTTCAACCAGCGGCAGAATGGCGTTGTGCAGTGCAGGCGCGGCGGTGTACCAGGTAGGATGGAACTGCTCAAGCCAGCTCAGGAACATGCCGGATTCGAATCCCGGCGTCGCGATGACGCTTCCGCCTGCGAGGAACTGTGCGAGAGAGCTCAGCAATCCCTGCAGGTGAAACAGAGGCATCATGCTTAGGAACCGGTCCTCCGCGGTCAGGTGGAGAATCTCTCGCGTATTCGCGGCCATCGCCCGCAGGTTGGAATGCGTCAAAGGGACCAGCCGCGGGACGCCTGTGGTCGCCGATGTTTGCAGCACCAGCGCGATGTCGGAGGCCCGGCCGTGGTCAGCCAAGCTCGTGGGTCCGGAAACGCCGAGTGCGCGCTCCGCATTCAGCACGGTAATCCCAAGTTCCCCCGCGAGTTTCCCAACTGGCGAGTTGAGCGCTTGATCGATGATCAGGGCACGTGCACACAGGTCGCTCAGACATGCTTCCATCTCGGTCTTGCGCAATCCCGGATTGACCGGCGCACAAATCGCGACCGACGCGACGCCAAGAACAATCGAGAGCATTTCCGGCCCATCCGGCATGACCACGGTCACGACGTCATTGCGCGTAAGACCGGCATCCGTGAGCATGCCCGCCACGGCGCCGATTCGGTTTGCAAGTCCCGCGAACGTGATCGGGGTCCGTCCCGGCGCGAGGAGGGCTTTCGATTCGGGCGCCGCCGCGGCACGCAGCCGCAGCTCGTCGAGGAAGCCGCTCCCTCCGTCCGGCGGCTCTAAGTGCGCTGCGGCCCCAGCCCTGCATGGAATGTTCATTTCAAAGCAGAATTATATCTCGCAGTGCCTATCGCGTCGAGGAAGCGGCTTGGGCTCCCCCTGCATGGAAGCGTTGTGCAGCCTTTCGAGTGCTCCGCCGGTCGGTTGCGGGAACTGCTTGAGAATCAACAACGGTTGGGAATCGAGAGCAACCGGTGTGCCCGCTGCTAAGTTGTGGATTGTTCGCGGATTCTTGCCTCCGGAGAAAGAGGCCGCCGGTTCGAATCCTGTCGCGCGTACCAGGTTTCCCTCTACTTGCGCAGGTAGGCGTCGTTGCCGCGTATCCAGTCCTCTCGCACCGGCGCGAAGACGTCGACGACCACGCTCTCCTCGATAACCTCCACCGAGTGAGGGACGTTCGGCGGGATCTCCAGCATTGCGCCGGCTTCGAGCACGCACGCCTCGCCATCCAGCGTGAAACGAAGCTTTCCCCGCTCGATGAAACTGATCTGCTCGTTGGAGTGACGATGCTCAGGCACAATAGCGCCCTGGAGCAAGTGGATGCGAGCCACAGTTATGTTCGCGGCATGAATGGCCTGGCGTGTAACGTTGGCGTTGAGTTGTTCCGCGGGGATCGAGCCCCACTCGTGGATCTTCATGGCGCGCTCATTCTATCACGCCCGAGGAACCACGTACCCGGCGCGACCCGAATCCAGGCGGAAGATGGCGATGGCTTCGATTTCGACCAGCAATTCGGGCCGGCACAGCTTCGCCTCGATGCCGGTCGAGGCAGGCAGTGGATCGAGCCCCTGCGAGGCGTAGAAAGCGGTGCGTTCTTCGTTGAACGCGGCGTAGTCGCGGTCGATGTCCCGGAGATAGCAGGTGGTGCGGACGATGTCTTTCCAGGTGGCGCCTTCCGAGCGCAGCAGCCCGGTGATGTTCTCAAAAGTGCGCTGGGTCTGCGCGCGGAGATCTCCCACGTGCAACGTCTCCCCGTTCGAACCAATGCTGGCGGTGCCGGAAATCAGCAGTACGCCGATGTTTCCGAACTCCAGCCGCAGGCCGCGGGAAAAGGAACTAGGCTTCTGATAGGCATAGGCCTCATTGAGGACTTCCGGCGCGCTGATGCGCTTCTTCCCGATGGCCGTCGCGGCGGAAATCTCGTTGAGGATGTCGTTTACAGTCATAAGAACTGCTCTCCCCTATTGTTTCACGATTTCGAACGGCAAGGCCGGCAGCGTGCCGAGCGAGAGGCGCTGCCGGTTGGGAGCCCCTCCGTTCGGCCGCGTCACCTGCCTCTCGCCAAGCACATTGACGATCAGGTTCCCTCTCAGGCCCGCCTTGACTTTGGCAGCGTCGCACTGCAGAACGATCTCAGTGCCATCCTCGAGCGGCGACGAACCGCTGAGTTCGATTCCCTCAGGCGGCTCGCTCAACTCGAAATGGAGTGTAGTGATGAGATTGTTCGGAGGGAGCTGCGCCTGGACCCGCAGCCGTACAGAGCCGCCGGCGGGGATCTTCACGGGTGGTTCAACAAGGATTCTCGGCGGGGTTCTGAAAGCGACGCGCCGGGCCACGGCGAGCCTCAGGCCTTCCGCGGGAACCAAGTGGTGATAGGCGAACGCCTGCACCATGTCGTCGGCCGGCATGGCCGTTTGCACGAATTCGCGTCCCTCTATGACGGCACGCCCTTCGAGGCTCAGATCGATCGGTGCTCCAACCTGGGATGCCGCTGGTGGAACAAACAGAGTCAGCCGGACCTGGTCCTGACCCGCCGGCAGCAGGCCTCCGCTCAAGGTCATGTTCCGTGGAGCGCCCTTCAGAGCCAGGGCAATCGAGCCGGAGAAGCCGTCCCGGCGAAGCACCTGGACGGTGATGGGGACGTTCGCGCCACCGGCGGTGTTGATGGCCGAAGGCGTCACCCACAATTCGAAATCGGGTCGCGGCGGACTGATACGCAAGCGGTAGGCGTACTCCGGACCGCCGTTGTGCTGGGCGTCGCCGACCTGAACGTAGTAGCTTCCGCTGGCCGGCAGGGTAGCGGAGATCAGAGAATCCGCCTGATGCGTGAGCAACCCCGCTCCATTATCGTCATGGTCGTCGTTGAACGCCAGTTGACGGCCCGCGGCGTTGGTCAGGCTCAGGACCGAATCGAGCGGCGAAGCCAGCCTGCGGGCATAGACTTCCGCGACGATCCGGTCTCCGGCGCGGCCCTCGAAGGCAAACATGTCCCGGTCGCCCGGCCGATCGATGCGCCCGTTCACGATGACCGGGAGCTTGATGCGTTGCGCGGTCTGCGGGGAGTTGTCCGGCTCCTTCTCGAGAACTTCGGGCAACCCGTCTACTGGGCCTCTCAAAGGGAAGACGCCGCGGATGAACGGCAGTTCGCCCAGGTTGATGCGATAGACGAAATCCTCGCGGCCGCGGTAGAGGGTGTCCCTGATCTGAACCACGTACTCGCCATCCTTGGGAATCTCACAATAGAGAACCGGGTCGGGATCGAAACGGTAGTGATCGCCGTACGCCAGCTCGTTTCCCTTATCATCGAGAAGCGCGACGGCGGGCTGGAACCAGCCGGGAACGGCGTCCGCCAGGTAGGGCATGAGCGCACGCGCGCTGACGGCCACCACCAACTTCTGACCTTGGCGCGCCTGAAAGCGATACCGGTCCACATCGCCGGGCGTGAATTGCTGGCCGGGGATGGCGGGCTGAGGCCGGGCGGCACGGGGAACGATACGGCCGTTCACCGTCACCGGCAGCGTGACATTCATCTCCGCCGACTCGGCGGCGGCGACTTCCGCCTGATTGATCCCCGCCACAAGAATACGCACGTCGGATTGCTTCTCGACGAATTCGGGCAACTCGCCGACCGAGAAGATCAAAGGATTCGAGAGCCCTTGCGGAGTCGCCAGGCGTAAGGCACGGCGCCCAAGTTCCGCATCGGGCGCCAGGGTGATTTCCAGCGTCGCAGTCTCGGCGAGCACGGGACTGACACCCCGGTTGAAGGAGGCCAGCTTCAGCCGGATGCCGGCCAATTCCTTCCGGACCTCGGCGCTCGCCGGTAGTTTCTGCAACTCCTGGAGCTTTTCCCTCAACTGGGTGGCCTGCATCGGGTTCATGGGCCGGGCATAGTCAATCGCCTTGGCCAGAACGCCGCCGCCCGAGACATACACACTGTTCACGGCGTTGAGAAACTGGCCGCCGATCTTGACCTGAATGGTGGCGCCACGCTGGCCGCCCGCGGGATAGACATAGGCGAGGTGCGGCGGATTCTGTTGCGCGGTGGCGGCGGGCGCGGTTGCCAGAAGAGCCGCGAGCAGAACGGCGGCGTGCAACCGCTCCCTCACGGTCGCGGCTCTGAAGCGTGCCAGGCGGTTCATCGGTTACATGATCTCCTTCAAGCGCCCGCCCAGAGTCACGCCGTCGGCGGCCGTGGGCGTCACGCGGGCGTCCAGACCCAGCGGGTTCGGCAGCTTCCCGTCGGGGTCTATGCCGAGCAGCTCATACATGCTGCCGATCAGGTCGGCAGGATAGACGGGCCGTTCCTTCACTTGTTCGCCTTTGGCATCCGAGGCCCCGACCACCTGGCCTCCCTTGAATCCGCCGCCCGCGAGCACCGCGGAGAAGACCGAACCGTAGTGACCGCGGCCGCCGTTCCAAGGCGCCTCCCACTGGACCTTCGGCGTCCTGCCGAATTCGCCGCTCCACCAGATGATGGTGCTTTCGAGCAAGCCTCGATCCGACAAGTCCTGGAGCAGGGCCGACATGCCTCTGTCCATTTGCGGCAATTTTTGACGCATGGCCTGAAAATGTTGCCGGTGCGTGTCCCAACCTGGGGAGTTGATGGTGACGTACGGGACGCCGCGCTCGACCAGCCGCCGGGCCGCGATGCAGGACTGCCCGAACGTGTTGCGGCCGTAGCGCTCTCTCAGCTCGTCCTTCTCCTGCGAAAGGTCGAACACCTTCCCGGCGTCGCCGAGGATCAGTTCGTAGGCCTGTTCCTCGGTTTGATCCAGGGCCTTGAGCGAGGCGTCGTCCTTCATCGCAGCACCCAGCGTGTTCAGGTTGTGGAGCAATTCGCGCCGGGCCCTCTGCCTCTGGTCCGACACGCCCTGCGCGACGACGCCCTCGACCGCGAATCGAGCCTGCTGCGGGTCGCCGCCCGTGGCGAAGGGGCTGTAGCGCGTCCCCAGAAAACCCGACTCGGAAAACCGTCCCTGAGGCTGGGTCAGCACAATATAGGGCGGGATCAAGCCGCGGTATCCCGCGTTGAAGCCTTTGAACAGGGACACTACCGCGCCGACGCAGGGGTACACCAACCGCTCGCCGGGCTTCCGCCCCGTCTGCACCATGTAGGACGCCGTCTCATGAGCGTTGATCCCGTGGGTCATGCTGCGGATGATGGAGTACTTGTCGGCTTGCTGGGCCAGCATGGGCAGCAGTTCGCCGATGACGATCCCATCCACATTGGTGGGGATCGGCTTGTTCAAGGGACCGCAGTAATCGTAGCCCGCGTCCGGTTTTGGATCGAAGGTGTCCAGGTGCGATGGTCCGCCCCACATCCAAATCTGGATCACTGCCTTAGCTTTGGCCGGCGGCGTGGCGGGGCGAACCGGAGAACCGGCGCCGGCCAGGAGCAGGCCACCCGCGCCGATGAGACCCCGGCGCAAAGCCTCACGCCTGGATATGTGCCGTGCCTCTTGGTCTTTCACATTGCGCTCCGTTTCCCGTCAGTGCCGATAGAGAAACTCCGGGCTGTTGATTAGCGCCCACGCGATATCCACGATGGCGGCCCAGCGGGCGGCCGGGGCGGCTTGCGCTCTGCCCGCGGACTGGGAGTACGCCGCCGCCACCTTCATCTCCTCGGGGGTGGGGTAGCGCGAGAGGATCGTCAAATAGAGCCCTTCGAGGGGGGCAGCCGGCCTGCCGCCGGGCTGCATGAGCGCTCTTAGCTTGGCGCTTCGTTGAATCTTGAGCTGGATATGGCTCGAATTGAGCATGTGCAGCCGCTGGTCCGCCGAGGGCGGATTGCCGCGTTCCGATTCCAGTCCCGTGTCTCGCGCCGGACGCCCGAACATCTCGAGGAAAGCGCTGCCGATACTGCCGTCGGACAACTGGATCGTACGCTGCTCCTCGGGAAGAAACGTGAAGGGCTCCGGCGTGGAATTGAAATACCGCTCCGTCGAGCCCGTGATCTGGCATATGGCGTCGATCAGCACCTCGGCATCCAGCCGGCGCAACGGATAGTAGGCGAAGTTGGCGACACCTTCGGGACGATCGGTCCGCGGGATCGAAGAAAGCTGATAGACCCGCGAATTCAGGATCAAGCGGTAGACGTGTTTCAGATCGTAGCGTCCCGCGACCAGCTCCCGTTCGAGGTAGGCGAGCAGTTCGGGATTGCTGGGCGGGTTGTCGGGCCGGATGTCGTCCGGCTCCTGCACGATTCCGCGCCCGAGCAGCCAGCTCCAGACGCGGTTCACGATGTTGCGCGCGAACCAGGGGTTGCCGGGAGCCAGCAGCCAGTTCGCGAAGACTTCCCGCGGGTCCTGATCCGCCGTGAGCCGGGCCGGCGCGCCATCGGGGAAAACGGCTCCCGCCACCGGGCCCTTGGCCGGATCGAAATAGACAATCTCATCCTTCCACTCGCCGGTCGACTTGTACCCAACCCGCGAGAAGAAGGCGGTCATGCCCGACAGTCGCTGCTTCGGCCACTTGTCGGCACGCGCTCCCATGAAGGTGAGTGCGACGGCCTGGGCCAGGGCTTGCGGCTCCTTGCTTTGGACCGCGCGGTAGAAGTTGACCTGGGGCACACGGAAATTGCTGCCGCTCGAGGTGAGCAACTCCCGCACGAAGCGGTCGTAGGGCAGGTTGGTCTTGAGGCTGGTCCGAATCCAGCGGTAGTACGCTTGCACGGCGTTGGGCCAGAGGTTGATCGGAAACTCCGACTTGACCCGCAGCAGGTCGCTCCACTTCATGGCCCAGAAATCCGCAAACTCCTCCCGCTCCAGCAGGCGGT
>VFSW01008724.1_pt1 | contig 14525 bp, 6 predicted proteins | sample 5358111 | NCBI WGS metagenome assembly VFSW01 (sample SAMN11554181, study PRJNA540505) | mine drainage metagenome | isolation source: sediment from site ElyBrook_90M | place: USA: Ely Copper Mine, Vershire, VT | collected 2017 | reverse complement strand
TATATATTCTCAACTAGGGAATATATATATTTAGAAACAGGTGATGTAGCATGTTAACTAACCGTAGTGAGGTTCATCAGAAACAATTCTTTTGTCGGCATATGAACAGCCTCAAGCTAAACCCTGTTAGAATTATTCTGCCGCTCTTCTTTTGCTTTATTGGCATTATGTATGCTCTTTTACTCACGGCCCAAAGTGAGACAGCATATGCGGCAACGAAGCATCCTACTAATGACAGGACATATGCGGATACTGTCATCATGATGGATAACATTAACGAAATTAAAACGCATGATCCCTTGGGGGCACGGTATGATGCTGCTCAAATATTTATAGATCAGGCGCAGCAAGGAGATCGCATAGGGGTGGTGCGTATTACTAGTGCAGAAGCGCAAAACCCGACAATAATTGGTTTAACTACTGTTCAAAATGACCAGGATCGTAGTAAGTTAAAACAGGTATTAACCCAAAGCTATTTTGGCCCAGTTGATCCAGGACCAACGGCATATTTTGTTCCAGCCCTTAAAGCTGCAGGCCAAATGCTCACTTCATCAGGTGATTCTAATCGTAAATATATCCTCATCGTGACTGATTCGGTTGCCCAATCAGGAGATACAGGCACTTGTTCCTCTGCCTCAGATCAGTATCACAATTGGTTTTGCGAAGTCAGTCAACTGGAGAACGAGAATATCTCCGTTATTCTGTTGGGATTTACAGCCGCTTACTCTACTCCAGCTGAATTACAGCCGACACAACAGTTTTTGCAAAGCCATGGTGGTATTGTATTACCAGTTGATGATGGTGCGGGTCTCAGTACAGTCGCACAAACATATACCAATATTTCGGGACTTACACACGATAATGTCTTTTTTGCCTCACTCAATGGTGTTCCGAAGACTATTAACATCAGCACAGCAGACCATCTAAGCAGCCTTAGTTTCGTTGTCCTGGGTGGCAACGGTATAGACCCTACGCTGACGAGTGTTATCACTCCCGGTAATACAAATGTTGCGGGCCAGATAACTGGTGATGGTCAATACTATACGGCTCATACTGCAAATTACTGGCTTGAGACTATCAAAACAGGTGATATGGGTGGCACGTGGCAGTTAGCAACTGCATCTCCTTCCAATTCTCTCTCGCTCCTCGTTATTGGAACATCAGAAGCATATTTTCATCTTCTTTATCCAGGTACAGCCAGTGGCAGCAATATTAGTGTACGCTATGTGCCTGCAGGTACTCCCGTCCTACTTGATGCTCAGGTCACAGATATTGGTGGAAATCCAATGACAGATGTCTCTTTCACTGCAGATCCTGAAGGGCAAAATCAACCTCTTGTCAGAGGTAGCATTCCACTTACCACTGCGATTCCTGGTAGCTTTCCATCAGATATTAGCACTAGCCTTCCGAATACGTCTGGTCAGCTTACCATAGGATTAGGGAGCCCAATTACGTCAGGAATAGATCTGGAAAAACAATACCAGCTTGTCACAAGTAACGACCTGGCCAATAAAAACATCCAAATAACCCAGTCCGGCCCAACATCGCAACTACCAGGAGCTGCATCTCTGCGTGTCAACGCACAAGGCATTACAAGTGCGACAATGCAATCACTAGGTATTTTTGCGCACGACCAACAGTCACCAAATACATGGCAACTGATTGCACAAAGTAATAGCACTATAGGAATGGTAGAAGGATCATTACCTATCTTACATGGCTGTGGTGACATCTATACTATTTTGGCGATTGAAGATATTAGTGGCACATTTGCTCAAGGGCAATATAACTATCTGGCATCAGCTACTACCCAATATACGTCGCAATTACAACAAGCTATCTTAAGTAGGGCGACACTTGTCTCCGATAAAAATCTTTCAATATGGCCCATGAATAATCAAGCCACCTGGAAGGTTTCGCTGAGTTCGAGTATGTGCCAACCACAAGATATGCAACTTCGGGCTACTCAGCCACTCGTTAACGGCAATGGTACATTCACTGTACCAGCCAATAGTACCACTGTCCGTACTATTACGGTTAGCCTGGGTTCGTGCCCGTTCCGTTTAATTAGTAATCAAGCAATGAGCGTGCCGTTATCACCATTAGCGAATGCTGAGAAAGAAAATATTTTCATCAAACAAGGTGACTGGCAGCCATCTCTAAATTGTCCTTCACTTGTTTCCTATGGCGTTGAGCACCCTCCCTTAGGCATTGCACTTCTTTTTTTACTGAGCATTCTGCTTGTACGTGGAGTACAGATTCCTCCTTTATTTTTGTTGCCTGGTATGCATCTTGAGGGTAAGGCTGAGATACATCCCAACGCATCAGAACTTACAGATACCACGAATGGGGATATTTTGACTCGTATATCGGTCGATGTTCCTATTCCACGCGCGCAATATGCTACCACATGGTATCTGGCAAGAAGACTTGAAGGAGGAGACATAATCTACTCTTTTGATACCAGAGAGTCACGTCAGGCACTTTTGCGGTTTGATATTCAGAAAGATATTAGCGGATATTATATTACAAAAGCAGCTTCAAAACATGCTACAGGTAATAATATGCCAGTATCTCATCTGACTGGGCTTCCTCTTGGTACTGAACCGGGTACTTATGACAATGAGCCAATAGTGATTGGTCAGGATTTGATTTATCCGCAACTAGAAATCGTTCGCTAGATATTCTTATGGAGGTGATCAAAAGGTTAAGGAAATGAGACTATACTTCGTCTTATTGTAAGAGAGAAGATTGAATTTTATCACTCTCTTCATGATAGGAGTAGAATATTTAGCGTAATAAAGCTCGCTAATTTCACCTAATATCTGTGAAAAGAAATGTATTAGAGAAAGTGAAGGTTTATAAGTATGATTGGAGATCAGTTTAACCAAAAGCGTAAAGTTCGGCGCAGTATCTTTGTCGGGTTGGGAGGTACTGGTAACGAAGTTATTCGTCGGCTTAAACGTGAAATGGTACGGCACGGATTTGGTGATCTGCCAGCTTTCCAGTATGCTGTATTAGATACAGTCGCCTTTGACGAAAAACCGGGCATGGATTCCCGCATGCATCTGCGCAACGGAGAAGAGTATATTTATATCGGAAACTATAGTCCCAATGAAGTTCTGAAAAATCTTGATGGATGGCCGGTCATTGGAAACTGGTGGGGTGGATCCAAAAAAACTTCGCTTGTCACTGTAGATGAAGGTGCTGGCCAGATGCGCGCTGTGGGACGTATGGGCTTCTTCTACCATTTCGATATGCTTGAAGCTAAATTGCGTCAGATGGCACAGACCATTATGAATGTTGGTACGCGTGAGACTGCCTTTGAGCGTGAATTCGAAGTCGCGAATCAAGGTCCGATTATCTATCTCGTGTTCTCGTTATGTGGTGGCACTGGTAGCGGACTTTTTCTGGATGTCGCCTATGTTTTACGGCACTTGCTCACCTCGAGTGACAGCCCTCCGACTATAGTAGCAGTAGCGATGCTGCCCGGTCCATATTTGCAGGCGATCAGATCGTTACCGCAGCAAGAGCGTATTCAAGCCAATGCATATGCCGCATTAACCGAATTGGAGCGTCTTCATAATATTGCCCTTGGTCTGGAAGAGCGTCCCAATGGGAAGGATATCTGGAATGTACAATATTCGTCAACTTTCCATGTTGCCTCTTCTGAACTCCCATTCGATTATATCTACCTGATCGACGATACTACTTCAAAAGGTGAGAAACACACACGTGAACGTCTGTACGACAAACTAAGTCAAGCTATTTTCTGGTTATCGGGTCCGTCCACAGGTCACACATTTTGGGAACGTGCCAAGAATCTGAGTAGTAAGACCTTAGCTGGTGGTGCTCTGACCGATTCCTCTGGGACAAAACGCCTGCCAATTTACAGTTCTCTGGGCGTAAGTATGGTGATGTATGAGTGGGAAACGCGGCAGGTTCGCCGTGAATTAGAAAATGTTCTTCTTGAATGCCTCTGTGAGCAAACTAATGTTAAAGCAGTCCTTCCTTCACTACTAAACACAGCTAATGCTCTAATTGAAGCAGTTAGCGGTGAGCAAACGGGCATCAATCCTATACCCGCTACAAAAGAGTTACCTCCAGTGGGAGTATTCAACGACCAGGGTGCTGTAGATGATATGCTGCAGCAACTGACCACAAAATATGAAACTGTTTTGAGCAGATTACTTAAAACTCCCGTTTGGGAAAAATCAAAAGAGCGATTTCTAACCACCATCCGTGCTGACATTAAAGGTGCTATAGCAAATGGTTTGCAGGCACGTGGGCCGGTTGTTGTTCGGCAAGAGTTGGATAATGCGGTTATACATCTGAACGCCTTAAAGGACGCCATTACTGAACTGAGGCAAAAAGAAGAGCAGCGTCGCGATACTCTTCAAGAGGAGTACTCAAACCAGACGCGTCGACCGTCGCATAAGAATATTTTAATGCAAACCTCCGATACTATACTTGCGATTATCGGATGGATCTACCTGTTCGCACGCTTTAGACGCGGTTCCAATACCCAGTCACGCGAGTTGCAGCAAACCGCGAAGAACTGGGCTCATCAACGCTACCTTTGGTATGATGCCGCTTTCAAGGTTGTTATTTATGACGACATCATCAAATCTATTATAGTGCCATTTATTGCTGATATTAGTGAAGAGAAACGCATATTTGAGGAGACCGAGCGCAATCTGCGTACCTGGCTTTCTGCGAATAAGAATACCGATATGAGTGTTCGGAGTAGAGAGCGAGCCTGGTTTGAGAATATTCGTCCGCAGCGAACTGAGAAGAATCAGGTGCAGGCTACCATAGATTCACAGAAGATTAAGATTGACGAAAGCCTGCAGCAAATTTTAGAAAAGGCAGTTGATGAGTGGCATTCCCGTCGCTATACGCTTGATGAGGCACTGAAACGCGCGGTGAACGATGAAATTGAGCAGCTACTTAAACGCGTCGGTGGAGATGAACATCTGGCTGAGCGAATGCTCAGTCCTGAACTATCTAGTCAACGACGGCTGTTTCTCCAGGGGGCGGATTGCCTGTGGAATTTTGAACGTGAAAGCAATCAAGAGACCAAACGCGCTTTGGAAGCTATTGATATGCTTGGCTATGGGACGAGTCCGCAGCAACAGAAAACCTGGTCAGATATACAGCACGCATTGCGCGAACTGCTTAAAGATGAGGCGGAACAACCAGACCTGATTCCTACTGATATTGACGATGAAATGGCTCTCGTTAAAACACAACATGGCTTGATGGTTTCCTCACTGCGTTCTATGAAAGATATGCAGCATTCGTATCTCATTATGAAAATTGTCAAGCGTGCGCCTTACCTGCATCTCGACTCCACCTATCAAGCTACTAGAGCTTACAAGCCACTGATCAGCCTGGAAAGTACGCCACAGCAGATTATTGATGAGTGGAGAAGAGCGGCAGATCGCTTGGAGGATAAAAACTCAGATTTGGCTCGACGCCTCCGTGACTATACATATCACTATGAAGCGAAAACTGGGAGCAATCGACAAGAACAAATCGATGTTAATAACGAGAATCATCCATTCTTCGATTTTGTCGACCAACTATGGAAATCGCTCTACGACGAAATGCCTAAACAGACTCCGCCAGTTGTCCAGGCATTATTGCTCTATGCTGATATGCAGGAGATTCTACATACTCAAGGTTGGCTCATCATTGAACCGGGGCCTGGAGATCGCTTTGATTCTGTACTGCATAGAGAAGTCGGGCAAGAACAGATTCCAGCAATAGAAATTGGCCGCGTTACCAAGCTTGTCAGGCAGGGCTATGTGCGTTACCGCAAAGGAGATAATCCGCAGGTGCGTAAAGCTTGGGTCATGGTGAATGTACGATAAGTAACACGATAGGTGGAAACTTTCATGTTGCAGGAAGATATAGCTCTCGAAGTACAACAATACTCACGTAAATCTATTCCTGTCATGCCAACGCTAGTGATAGGGCTGGGTGATTATGGACGTACTGTGGGGGAGCAGCTGGCGGCTCGCCTGATACTTACCGAAGAGAGTTTGCGCGAAGTTGGCTTGAAGGGGCAACTGCTGGTAAAAAAAGAAAACGACATGATCACTCCAGGGCTAGTACGCATCATGCATTTAGACTGGAGGAACTGGTTTAACGAAAATTTTCAACCTAATGCACTGCTTCAGGATATCAATATCCCAGGGGCTATGGTTGCCGAGATGGGTACGCCATCACGTATGCGTGAAGAGGAACCTCATCCCGATGACTGGGTAGATGCACGCAAGGCTCTTGTGCATCCCCGGCTACAAGATGCGTTGTATACTGCCTCGCTTCCATTACGTACTCACGATAATCCAATGCGCATTGGTTTTCAAATACATGGTCGTTCGCAAAATTTTGAAATGCGTGTTGTTGTCATCTGTGCACTGCGTGAAGCAACCAGTGCAGAACTTGGTATCGATATTATTCAGCTACTTGGTAAGGCTTATGTGAAGCGATCGCAAGTTGCCAGAGGTATCCATATCTTTTGTTATGTTGGTGGCACTAGTTGGGAGGAGCACGCACAGGCATATTTTGATACTTTTGACACTGAGCCTGATGACACAAGCGATTTCGATAGTTTGCTTGATAGTGAACTACAACGTATCCTTCCGATAAGCAAACAACAAAATCTGAGTCAGATACAAAATGATAAATTGCTCTATAAGCTAAAGCAGGCGGGGCGTCGGGCATATCTTGACACTTTTGGTATTGTGTTTGATGACACAAGCAAATTTGATAATTTGCTCGATACTGCACTACAACAAATCCTTCCTGTGAGCAAACGGCAAAACCTGGGTCAGATACAAAATGATAATATGCTTGATAAACTAAAGCAAGTTTGGTATCAAGCATATCTTGACACTTTTGGTGCTAAGCCCGATGCCACAAGTGATTTCGATAGATTACTTGATATTGAACTACAACATATGAATGATAATATGCTTGATAAACTGGAGCGAATCTGGCATACAGAACAACCGCAAACTATCGAAGCTTGTTATCTGATCGATTCACAACTTGCGAATCGCGTTGCAGCGGTACAACGTCGTGAGGATGAACCAGACGAAGTAATCGTCGCTACTGCTCTAGCGATTAATCTGTTCATTACAGGTAATGCTGATCAGGCTGTGAGGCAGGCACGGACCAGTCGTTGGGATATGAAAGTTCCTTTGGGAGAGCCTGGTTTGTTCTCCACTCTGGGTGTAGCTGCCTACTCGCTCGATCACCCCAGATTGCGTCGCCTTGTCTATAACTATGTGGTAGGCAAATTTTTGGAAAAAGCTCAGCCTGTTATGGCTGGTGACTCTCCAACATCTTTCTTGATTGGCGAAAGCAAAGAAAGGCTACTAAATGAAGATTTAGAGACAGAACTCTCTCTGGACCTTCAGGAGTCGATTGTGGCCTACAGAAAGCGCATCATGTTTAAGGCGCTTCAGCTTCATACGCATTCCCCTGATTGTCCTATTCAAACAAATATTGACTATAGAAATGCTGTTCGCGTTCTCTCAAAGTTACCATCTGCGAATATATATACTATTCAGGGCGCACTAGAGAGCATTTTTGGTGAGGCAATCTCTGATTCTCAGATGTTAGAAGAAGAGCTTTATGGGTATATGATGCGCAGGCGGCAGGAATATCAAGAACAGCTTGAAAATACTTTTCAGCATTTTTATGCACAACTATTCGATAAGGAAAAAGCACCACTGACATTTCTGTATCGTTTTACCAAAAAGAGCCTGGAAGTGCTGACCACTGAGGCTAATGCAGTTCAGGCACCATCGACGGAAAAAGATCGTAGTGAGCTATTAGATGAGCAAAAACAAATCGCACAGCGAGAAGCAGAGGTCTCGACACATCGTTTAACTGAACGGACAGTAGTAATCAGGCGAGAATTACAGCGCAAACCAAATATTATCGCCACAGCAAGTCGGGTTCTACTACTTTCACCCATACTGGTTATTCTTGCTGTCACCTTATCAACGATCTTTTATTCTGCTCTGGCACCGTGGTTCAATTTCTTCGACGGTGCTTTTCAACGTCTGTTGCCCTCTCTCTATGCTCTACCATTGCTGCCATTCTGGGTTATCTGTTTGTTAATTGCAGCTTGTCTGTGGATTGCATTGTTTCTGATTGTTCGTTGGTATCAGCGTTATCGTCTTCGTCATCACCTTCAATGGTTTGTAGCACGTTACGAAGCTCTCTTAGAGAAAATTGATACGGAGGGGTGGCGTTGGGCATTAACTGATCAACAGAGGCAATTAGAGACCAGCATGCATTATCTGGAAGGGCTTTGCCAGCCTCAAGGTACCATCTCAAAGTTGCGTGATAAGCTGCTCGCTGAACAGTTCATTGTGCGCGACCACATTCTGGAACGCATTTTCTTTGATGAGCGTTTACAAGTGGGTCTTAAAGATGTCAGTGCCAAGCTTGCCGCCAACGACAAACTCTGGGCACAACGAGCCAGGATTCTGCGTGAACTGGTTGATCCAAAGCAATCCAAAAATGCGCGAGAACTGGAACTGTGGTTGCGTGAACAGGCCAGCGAAATTCATAAGAGTGATACACATTTGATTGTCGATCTCGTCGAAAGCTTTTTGGTCTACCAGACGGCTCAGCGTCTAGAAGAAATCTGGCAGGACCTTTCTGCCGCTGCGGCACTGTTTCTGCAGCGCACAACTGCGCTACAGGATGATCCCGCAATAGATACGGAGATGTTTGGTGTTCACAATCAGGAAGTGCTTGCTGAATTGGAAGCTATCCTGCAACGTGCTGATGTTAATCTGCTGCCTAGTGTTGATCGCTTGCGCTGGATATTTATGCATGTTCAGACTGGCCTGGAACTTTCCAATATCAAATTCTCAGCAGAGTTAATGTTGTAATAAAGATAGAACGGAGAAGAATAATGTTCATTATACTGACAATTATAACGTTATGGGGGTTGCTTATCTTTCGCTGGTCGGCCATCAATCAGCCATTTCCGGCTGGAGGTCTGCTTGCACTACGCGCAGCACTTCTCTCCCCTCTGACTATCGGTATCTGCAGTCTCTGGCTTCTCTGTATCTTTATCCGTTTGGCTATGCTTATTGTCGCGGGGCGCATGTCGCGGGTAATCGGCGTTGATCGTTTCAGAAGGGCCCGCGCATCTGAGAGGAAATTTATCTACTGGATGAACACGCTGGATATTCCACTTCTCGTTAGTGGTCTTATCTTGCTCACTATTGCAGGCTTCAGTCGGCAGATGGCTCCGCTTGTGATTGGTATTATTCTCACAGTCGGTCTGTTACTTCACGCTGGTGAACAGTGGCTACGCTCATATCTATCTTAAATAGTCTCTATCGAGAGGAGGACATTTTATGCAACAGCAACAAAGTCTATTTAGCAGTCAGGAAGAGTATCGTGGCTTTTTTGGTATGCGCCCAACAATCCCTTTGGGTCAGCTCTGGGTTTTTGCCATGCCTAATGGAGATTGCGTTGTCGCTTCCAGAGAAGATAGTGATTACTTCCCACCTCCGCCCAAACCCTGGATGCGTACAGCCATTCTGTATAAGCTAAACAAGCAGGCCGTATTTACCATTCCAGATCAGTATTTCACCGAAGGAGCTTTTCCTACCACTATTACATGGGCAATCACTCTCCGATTACGTAATCCTGTTGCTTTTATTCAGGCGGGACAATATGATAACAACAATCTATTACAGATCAGCACCTCTGTAATTACTACGTTGCACCCCAATATTGAGGAGATACTCATAGGTCGCTTAAATCCGCAAGTGGTCAGTAATCCCCATGATTTGATGCCTCCACCGCTCCAGTCATTGTTGCCCCGACGGGATTTCAGTAGTCTCGTGCGTGGCACTCGCGAACTGAATGATATGGGGTTAGAAGCCAGCGCAGTGGTGCAAGACATTCAGAGCCCTGCTTATAGTCAACTCATTAGCGACGCAACCTTGTTACACCAGCGTGCAATTATTGGCAATCAGGTAAAAATGATTAATGCTACCGCCGATATAGAGATTGGTGATCTACAGTTTAGTGCCACCGAACGAAGAAGACTGGTTGCAGCTCAAAACGACATCACAATTGCCTTTCAACAATTAGGCTATAAAGAAGAATACGCTCGATCTCTTATCGGTCAAATTGAACTGGTTAATCCAGGTCAAATTAGTATCATACAAGCTCTGGCCTCACAATTAGGGCAGGTAGCAGACCCACAGGTCGCTGAACGTCTCATCAGAGAGGCGATGAGCAGACTCTCTTATCCGGGACAGCAAAACGCAACCGGAGCCATGCCAGGTGCTAGTACCAGAGCCCAACCACAGCTTAGTGCAACCTCTGGCGCAGATCGTGCTAGTCAGATTCAGCAACTCTATCTCGCAGCCCCGAATCAGGGTTGGCAGCTTCTTCCACCCCAACAACGTCCTTTGCAGGAGATACTCACAGTTAAGCTGTCTCGTGATCGCGAGGTTGAACTACAAATACCCGCCAACTATCCACAAGGGAGAGTGCGCATTAGCAAGGCTAAAATACAGGGAACGCGTTTACCACAAAGTCAAGTGAATAGCATCATGCAAGGTATTACCTCCAGTGCTGATGACCTGGTTTCCCTTGTTTCGGAACTGGATATGAATATGTAGTTTTCAACTACGGTGGATGAAGGGACAGACAATCATGGTGGATAGCCTAGATAACTGGCGCGTATCTCGTCAGTCCAGAGATATGCACGGTAGATTGTTTCACGAACTGGTTGTCGGGCAGGTTACTTACCTGCCCGACATCGCGCCCTTGCGCGAGAGTGGGATATCAGCGGATCATGAACGTGAGACATTGCGTATAGAGCAACAGTTGTTCCTTCAGGCGATGGCCGCGATGGAAGATCTAGAGGGAGATATTCCTCCCGCCATCGATTTGCGCATCGCCAAACCTGCTAATTCTGGCGTAACGCCTCAATTGATGGTTGGAGTAGTGGGGCGTGTTACGTCACGTGATGCGCAAGAGTCCGAAGACTATGCCCGGCTTTTATGGCGTCGCTTCTCTACTGCATTTCCACGCAATTATGGCTTCCAGGCACCGTCAACTAGTGCTCCAGGTTTTTTAGAAACTATACTTCCTGCGCGAGAAAGATTACAGCAGGCCTCCATTTGGGAATTAGTTAAAGAACAGTACCCTGTCTACTGGGGCGGGCGCTTTGTCAATACGATAGGCACCTATAGCGAGCTCCTTGACTCTATGACGGTCTGTTGGGATGCTATTGCCCGTTCCCCTCATCCAGTTCTTCTCTCTATACGCTTTATGCCGATACCCTCAATAGAAGTTGAAAAGATCGAAAAGAGTCTAACGACACAATATAAAAATTTGGAAGAAGGCTCCCAATCACCGGATACCCCTCTGCTTATCGATGCGCAACGCCGCTTTGACAATTTGCTCAGTTCTTCTCAACTTCTGCAATTACGCATTCAAATCGTCTCCTGGCATGAAGATCCACTTGCTATCAAAGCTGCAATTCATGCCTCTCTGACTTCTTCACTTGATACTCGCCAACGGAGTTGTAAATGTAACTGGTATCACTGCACACGTAACCCAGATAGCGAACTCACCGAACAAATCCTGAGAGAACTCTCGTATGTTCAGGTAGAAAAGCGCGAATTGGACGAAGAAGAACAAAGGATACTCCCTAAAAAGCTTGTTGATTCCTATCGCGTGCCCAATTATGATCTGGTAACAGTGCCTGAAGTCAGTGCGGCCTGGCGTTTCCCGCTAGCCCGACGTTATGAAATCGCGGGTATTCCATTCCGGCGTGATCCCCTTTTTACCCAGGAACCGTGGCGGATTACCCAGAATGCTTCAACACTATTGTTGGGTACAGCTATCAGTAGAGCTAGTGATGGCAACCTTCAATATATCGAAACCAGCAGGCTTACCAGGCATGTATTAGTAATGGGTGAACCTGGAGCTGGTAAATCTACAACTACTCAGTCTCTTGTCTATCAACTCTGGAGACAGGGCATACCTAGCCTGATTATCGATCCCGTTTCAACGGAATACCGCGAGTTATGGGCACTCAGTCCACAATTTGGTAGTGGAATGGATGATCCATCGCAGCAGAACAAGAGCCTCTGTGTCTTTACTCCTGGCGCTGAGGGGGATGCGGGCACGGCCCTATCTTTCAATCCCTTCTGCCCGCAACCCGGGATCAGTCTCAACATGCATATTATGACGCTGAAAAGTTGCTTTGCCAGTGCCTTCGGTTTCTCAGAATCCTGGAAGGAATTGATTGGGCGTGCTATTCGTGGCGCTTATCAGGCATGTGGATGGCCGACGGACGATACAAAGGCCAATCGACAACTCATTACGAATGAACAACTTGAACAACGGTACTTTCCTACGATTGTAGATTTCATCAAGGCGGTAGAGCGTGAAATTGCCAGGTATCACAATGGTGAATTTCGCAGTAATACAGAGGCTGGTCTGCTGGGTAGATTGCGTGATCTTTCCGTGGGACCACTTGGCACTATTATTCAAACACGCCAGAGGCTGAATGTCGAAAAGCTACTCAATCGGCCTGTTGTCATAGAATTAAACAAGATCGGTGAAGCTGACGCAACTTCGCTGATTATGCTCTTCCTGCTTACACAACTGCGTCAGTATTATGATACCCGCCCCCGTTCACGCAAACTCGAACATTTTTTGATTGTTGAAGAGGCCCACCGTTTACTTGCCCCGACGCCTGTACAAACAGATGCTCCTAACAACTCTCGAGTAGAGTCGATTACTCTGTTTATCAACATGCTGGCTGAGTTGCGCAAGGTCGGCATTGGAATGATGATGGTCGAACAATTGCCCACACGCCTAGAACAAAATATTGTTAAACTCCCTGGAACCAAAATTCTCCATCGTCTCTCAGCCCGTGATGATCGTGAGCTGATTGCCTCTGCCATGAACATGAGTGCAGAGCAAACAAATTATGTAGCAACTCTCTCTACCGGAGAAGCAGCCATCTTTACTGAAGGACTCACCGAACCAATCTTATTACAGATGGTTGACCCCTGGTTGCTACGCAAAACACTTGATCCTAGTCTTACCTACGCTACCAGGCCGTTTGATCCCGACGAGCAGGAAATCCTAGAACGAGATGTAGAAGCGCATACCATTCGCACGTGGTCTGTGAGCCAAAATATTCTCCCCTGGGACCTTTGCCAGATTTGTCGCTGTGAATGCCGTCCCCGCCTGAAATTGCTCGAAACCGATTGGTGGCGCAATATCAAACTTGATGACATTGTCGATCAGGCGAGCGAGGCATTTTCAACTTCCGATAAAGCGTTACAAGAGAAACTTGTGCCACTTGTTGCTACTCATGTACAGCAAGTGACACCAAAAACAGCATCTGAGAATGAGCAGTGGTGTGCTCTTACGCTTGGGCTGGAATATTTTATCCAGCAAAAAGCAAAAACCAACACTCGTCGCGCTTATATTCAGCAGATGGAATTGATTGTCGAAACTCTTTTACGATACATCAACCGTACAATCTAGGAGGGAGTCCATGCCATCTAATAGTTCATCAGATCATAGCAGTGACACAAGTAATAATGAGGAAAATGTTCAGGCATCTTCTGAACAAATACGTCCTAACTGGTTTACTCAACATGCAGAAGGTATTGAAGCGGGATTGAAAGGGATAAAGATGGGGGTGGTAGGAGGACTTGCTTTGAGTAGCATGTGGCTTAATAGTTATTCCCCTGCTATAAATCCAGGTATCATTCAATCTCCTTCAGAAGCCGTAATAAGTGTTCCTATAAACCAGGACTCGAGCTTTTCAAGCCAGTTAACTCAAGAAATAAAAAAAGATGGAATGCCGATGCATACCCAGATCGAGGAGGCTTCCATTCCTCAGCAATCTCAGATGCAAAAAGAGGCTGAAGTGATTAACAATGCTTTGGAAACTGATGAAAAATTGGACGAATTAGAATATCTAGAGGAAAAAAGATTAGAAGAAGAAAAAGAAATATGGGAAAAGAAATTAGCAGAAGATGCAAAAATTGCTAATACAGAAACGGAAGAAGACGATAATGGAGAAACAGATAATGATCAGGAAAATGTTCAAGTCTCTGAGCAGGCAGCTTCTAGCTGGTTTGCTCGACACGCACACACAGAAAAGGCTGAGGATGTAAAGCCAGACGAGAGCAACGATGTAGAAGTAGAAGGGAGCGGAGATGCGGAGGTAGGTGAGACTGGAGATGTAGAAGTAGAAGAGAGCGGAGATGCGGAGGTAGGTGAGAGCAACGATGTAGAAGTAGAAGAGAGCGGAGATGTGGAGGCAAGCGAGAGCAGCAATGTGGAACAAGACGAGAGTGGAGATGTAGAGTCGGATGAGAGCAGCAATGTAGAACAAGACGAGAGTGGACAAGTAGAGTCAGATGAGAGCAACAATGTGGAACAAGACGAGAGTGGACAAGTAGAGTCAGATGAGAGCAACAATGTGGAACAAG
>VFSW01008723.1_pt1 | contig 14527 bp, 11 predicted proteins | sample 5358111 | NCBI WGS metagenome assembly VFSW01 (sample SAMN11554181, study PRJNA540505) | mine drainage metagenome | isolation source: sediment from site ElyBrook_90M | place: USA: Ely Copper Mine, Vershire, VT | collected 2017 | reverse complement strand
TGTCCATATCACGCCCATCCGCCGCGCAACAGGGGGTCGTTCCTTCACCGCTTACCAACTAAACGCACTCTTGCAGATATGCTGTCAGAATTGAGATACTTGCTGAATTCCATAGATGCAATTGGTCCGGATGGACCATTTTTTCTCCTGCAATCGCGCCGGGGCAATGGGCACGAGCGTGAAGGCGGGCTTGGGGCGGATCGGCCGCATGGCCTACCGGAATGCCTGAGCAGCGCACAAATGGTCGGCGGCGCCCTCCGGCACTACACACAAGTCCACGTCGCTGTCCGGCCGGGCCTCGCCGCGCGCGGGCGAGCCGAACAGGTAAACCGCTTTGAGCGGCATTACTCGGTCCATCGCCACGAGGCAACGCGCCAGACAGTCACGCTGCTCGCGCAACGAAGCTGGCAGCTTATCTAATTAGGAGGCGACCATGCCTTAGGGGGCAGTCTTATTCGTAACGGAGCGCGACAATCGGGTCCAGGGCGGCAGCCTTGTGTGCGGGATAGAAACCGAAAAAGATGCCAATGACCGAGCTGACGCCGAAGGCCAAGAGGATGGAGCCGGTTGAGACAATGGCCTTGAAATCCGCCACCATCCCCACCACATGCGAGGCACCGATTCCGCAGAGCACGCCAATCAACCCGCCCAGCAAGCTCAGCGTGATTGCCTCAATAAGGAACTGCAGCCGGATGTCGCCGGGCTGGGCGCCAACTGCAATGCGGATGCCGATCTCGCGGGTGCGTTCCGTGACGCTCACCAGCATGATATTCATGATGCCGATGCCGCCCACAAAGAGCGAAATGCCGGCGATCGACCCCAACAGGAGCGTGATGACCTTGGAGATGGAGTTCACCGTATCGGCAATTTCCTTCTGGTTGAAGATGTTAAAATCGTTGTCGCGGCCTTCGGTCAGGCGGTGGCGCTGGCGCAGCAGGCTGGTGATTTGCTGCTGCGCGATTTCCATGCGGTCCGAGCTGGCAATCTGGAGGTTGATAGAGCGCAGGTATTTGTCCCCGGTGATGCGTTTCATCGCGGTGGTGTAAGGGATGAGAATGCGGTCATCCTGATTCTGTCCACCCATGCCGGCGCCTTTGCTTTCGAGCAGGCCAATAATCATGAAAGGAATATTTTTGATACGCACGCTCTGGCCCACTGGGTTGAGTGGTCCGAACAGTTCGTTGGCCGTCTTGGAGCCAATGACAGCCACTTTGGCCGCGCTCCGCACCTCGCGGACGGTGAACATTGAGCCGGAGGCCAGTTTCCAGTCCCGAATCTTCAAGTAATCCGGCGATTCGCCGGCTACGGTGGTGGACCAGTTGCGACCATTGGCGATCGCCTGCGCGGTGGCGGAGTCTTCGGGGCTGATAGCCACAACCTCGGTGATATCGCGGGCAATGGCTTCGGCATCCGCCAGCGTAAGAGTGCTGGCGCTGCCGAGCCCGGACTGAACGCCGCCGGAACGGCGGCTGCCCGCGAAGACCGAGAGCAGGTTCTGGCCGAGCGCCGAGACCTGGTTGGTGATGCGAGCCTGCGCGCCGTTGCCCACCGCCACCATGGCGACTACCGACGCCACGCCGATGATGATGCCCAGAGCCGTGAGCGTGGAGCGCATTTTGTTGCGGCGCAACGCGCGCAGGGCAATCACGGCGGTCTGCCAGGCGCGGGTGAAGAGGAGTTGGAGGAGGTGGAACATAGGTCAGGCAAGCTTGGCTTTCTGCTCTGCCTCATTCAGCCGGGCCAGTTCTTCCCGGGCCGAGCGCCGGTTTTCGTTGGGGGTATCGCTGATGACCTGGCCGTCGCGCATAACCACGATGCGTTTACAGTAGGCCGCGATATCCAATTCGTGCGTCACCATGAGCAGCGTAATGCCCGAGTCGTTCAGTTCCTGGAACAGGCCCATGATTTCAATGCTGGTGCGCGTGTCCAGGTTGCCAGTGGGTTCATCGGCGAGCACCAATTCGGGACGGTTGACTAAGGCGCGGGCGACAGCAATGCGCTGCTGCTGTCCGCCGGACAACTGACTTGGATGATGCCCCAGGCGCTCGCCCAGACCGACGCGCTGGAGGGTTTGCACAGCGCGCGCCCGGCGCTCGCGCAAGGAGATCAACGGATGGCTGTAGAACATGGGCAGCTCAACATTCTCCAGCGACGAGGTGCGGGCCAACAGGTTGAAGCTCTGAAAGACAAAACCAATCTTCTTGTTCCGAAGCTTTGCCAGTTCCTTGCGGCTCAATCCGGCCACAGCCACACCATCCAGCAGGTAATCCCCGCCGGTTGGTTGATCGAGGCAGCCTAGCGTGTTCATCAGGGTGGACTTGCCCGAACCGCTCGCGCCCATGATGGCGACAAAATCCCCGCGCTGCACATCGAGGGTGACGCCGCGCACCGCCTTCACCTCGACTTCGCCGGTGCGGTAAGTCTTGGTGAGCTCGCGCAGTTGGATGACTAGAGTGTTATTCATCGGCGTGCCTAGGGACCTTGAGGCGGCGGACCACCAAAGCCGCCACTGGTGGTGATGGAGAGCGAGGAGGTCACGACCGCCGCGCCTTCGCCAAGGCCGTCGAGGACCTCGGTCTCCCCCCCGTCGGTAATGCCGACCTTCAGGATGACGGCTTTGAGAGCGGCTGGCGTGCTGCCGGGCGAATAGACCAGGCGCTGGTTACGCGCCAGTTTCGCCGGCGGGCTTTGCTCGAACTTGGCCCCCTCCGGTGGCGTGAATCGCAGGGCCGTGTTGGGAAGGTGCAGCACATTCTTGCGCTCGGCCACCAGGATGGACACGTCAGCGGTCATACCGGGGAAGAGCTTCTGCTCCGGGTTATCTACTGAAATGAGGCTTTCGTAAGTAACGACGTTTTGCGTGGTAGTCGGCGCTTTGCGGACCTGCGTCACGGTGCCGTGAAAAACGTCATCAGGAAAGGCGTCCACTGTGAAGTCCACGGGCTGCCCCTCCTTGACCTGGCCGATATCGGCTTCGGAGACTGTGGAGCTGATGTTCATTTTGGTGATGTCTTGCGCGATGGTGAACAGCACTGGCGTGGTCATGGCGGCAATCACCGTCTGGCCCAGGTCCACCTTGCGGGAGATGACGATGCCGTCCACAGGCGCGGTGATTTTGCAGTAATCAAGATTGGCTTGGGCGCTTTCGCGGGCCGCTTCTCGGATAATGACCGTGGCTTCGGCCTGCGCCAGTTCGGCAGTAGCTTGGTCCAGGTCGAATTGCGAAGCGGCTTTGAGTGGCACGAGCGTCTTCTTCCGCTGGAGGTTCTGCCGCTTGAGCGTGACGTCCGCTTTGGCGCTGGCGAGTTCGCCTTCAGCCTGCCGCACGGCCGCTTTGTAGAGCGTTGGGTCGATTTCGGCAACCAACTGACCTTTCTTCACCGGGGAGTTGAAATCGGCATAGAGCGCCGAAATTTTCCCGGAGACCTGGCTGCCAACATCGACGCTGACCAGCGCGCTCAACGTGCCGCTGGCCGTGACGTGTTGCACAAGGTCGCCGCGAGAGACAACCGCGGTTTCATAGCGGTTGGGGCCCGCCCCGGACGGTTTGCAGCCGGAGTTCAAGACGACCACCGCAAGCAGGGGCGGCATAAACATGAGTTTCATAAATTGTGTGTTCACTTCCAACCCCCTCCCAAGGCGCTGTAGAGTGAAATCTGGCTGGCAAGTCTGTTGTATTGCGCTTGCAGCAGGCCTTGCTGGGCGCTGTAAAGGTCTTGTTGGGCCGAAAGGACGTTCAAGTAAGAGTCTTCGCCTTGCCGGTAGCGAGCGTTGGCCAGTTCATAGCGCCGTTGCTGGATGGTAACGAGAGCGCTTTCTTCCTGACATTGCAGGGCATAGCTGTTGCTATCTGCCAGCGCGTCCGCAACCTCGCGGAAGGCCGTTTGAATCACCTTTTCGTAATTGGCGATTTCGATGCGCCTTCCCACCTTGGCCGACTCCAGGTTGGCGCGGTTGTAGCCGGCAGTGAAGATAGGTAGCGTGACTTGCGGCGAAAAACTCCACACCCCTGTGCCGGCGCCAAAGAGCTGCGAGAGCTGGGAACTGCTCGAGCCAAGCGAAGCGGTGAGCGTAATGGCGGGGAAAAACGCCGCGCGGGCAACCCCGATGTCCGCGTTGGCAGCCTTGAGCGTGTGTTCGGCCTGCAGGATGTCCGGCCGGCGCTGAAGCAGTTCGGAGGGCAGGCCTGGGGGGATTGCGGCAAGCAGGTTAGTGTCATTGAAAGAACGGACGGGGGGCAGGTCTGAGGGCAACGGTTGGCCAAGCAACAGCGCCAAAGCATCGAGGGAGAGGGCCAACTGCCGCTGATAAGCCAGCAGGTTGATTTTAGCCGTCTGCACCTGCCCCTCGGCCGTGCGCAGGTCCAGTTCGTTGCTGGCGCCAGCCTCAAAAGTGGCTTTGTTGAGATTGTAAGACTCCTGGACTGCCTCCAGGGTCTCTTGGGCCAATTGGATTTGCTCCTGGGCCTGGCGCAGTTGGTAGTATTGGCTGGCGACTTCGGATACGAGCGAAATCTGGGCGGTTCGCTCGCCCTCGGCCGTGGCAAAATACTTCTCCAGCGCCTGTCGGTTCAAGCTGCGCACCCGGCCCCACAAATCCACTTCATAAGCAGTTGTGCCGAGACTGGCGCTCCACTGCTCGTAAGTGAAGCTTGAGGGACCACCGCCGATCGGGAATCCGACTGCCGATGAACTGGCCCGGGTGTAACTGCCGCTTGCATCCACCGTGGGGAACGACGCCGAGCGGGTGACTCGATATTGGGCGCGGCTCTGCTCGACGTTGAGTATGGCAACCCTAAGGTCGCGATTGCTCGTCAGCGCCAGTTGAATGAGGTTGCGGAGGCGTTCCTCGGCGAAAAAATCCCGCCACGCGAGGTCCGCGGCATGGCCTTCCTGGGTGGCCGTAACCCCCGGATACCGCCCCGGTACTGGCGGGGCCGGCCGCTCGTATTGGGGAATCATCGTGCAGCCGGCCAGCAAGGCGGTGCCCAGCAATGCGAGGCGACGGGGGGCTATGACGATTCGTTTCATGCGCGCCTGGTTTCTCAGCTACTGTCTGCCACCAGAATAGGTGGCGCAGAGGCCGTGGGCGTCTGATTTGGAAGGAACCGCCAGAAATCTGGAACCAACGCCAGGAGAATGGGTATGAAACCCGATTACTGGAATTGGAGTTTCTGCTGAATTTCGCGCAGGGGCCGCGTGGTGGGATAGCGCTGGCCGTTTGTGAGCACGACCAGGTTCTCGCCTTTGAACATCGGCTGCAGTTCCCGCACGCGGAGGATATTGACGATGACCGAGCGGCTGATTCGAAAAAAGCGATCTGGCGGCAGATGGGATTCCAAAGAACTCATCGTTTCCCGCAGCACATGGTTCTCCTTGCCCACATGGACCACCGCATACTTTCCGGCAGACTCAATCGCATCAACGTCCTCCACGTTCACGAACAGGACACGCTCCGGGGTTTTGATCGTCAACCGGCACAGGTGCGGTGTGGCGGAGGGCCGTTCGCTCAGTAACTCTAACAGGCCGCGAGCCGCGGCGCCGGCCTGCTTGTTGGCAATCAGGTCGCGGGCCCGCTGCACGGCCTCTTTGAAGCGTTCCGGTTTGAAGGGCTTGAGCAGATAGTCCAGCGCATGGGCATCAAAGGCTCGCAGCGCATGCTCATCGTAAGCCGTGGTGAAAATCACGATCGGCAGCGGCTTGGTGGAAACCTCTCGTAACACTTCAAATCCGTCCATCTCGGGCATTTGCACGTCGAGGAAGAGCAAATCGGGCTTCAAGGCGGTGATTTGGTCGACCGCCCGAATGCCGTCCTCGCACTCGCCGACAATTTCCACGTCGGCTTCTTCGCTCAGCAGCAACCGGACGCGCTGCCGAGCAAGCGGCTCGTCATCCACAATGAGGGCGCGGATTCTCATACCTCGTTCGCTTCGCCCGTCTCCTCTCCAATCTGCGCGGGCTCGGTGTGGTACGGAAGTCGGATTTCGACCGTGCAGCCACGCGGCTCGCCTTTGCCGAAGGCGAACTGTTGGTTCGGCCCGTAGAGTCCGCGCAGCCGCGCCTGGGTGTTTGCCAACCCGATCCCTTGGCGCTCCGAGTGCTTGGCGCTTTCGGCCGGTAGCCCCTTGCCGTTGTCCCGCACTACGAGGTGCAGTTGGTCCCCCTCCCGTTTGGCCTGAATGGTGATGATCCCCGGGGCGCGCTGGGGCTCGATGCCGTGACGAATGGCGTTCTCCACGAGCGGCTGCAGAATGAGCGCCGGCACCAGCACTTTATGCAACTCCTCCGCGACATCCTGCTCCATGCGCAGGCGCTCGCCGAAGCGCTTCTGCTCGATGCCGATATAGGCCCGGACGAACTGCAACTCGCGGGACAGGGGAATCTCCTGCTCCTCCACACTGTCCAGGGAGCGGCGCAGCAACTCGCTCAAGTCCCCCAGCATCTCGTCGGCCGCCCGCGGGTTGACGTAAATGAGGGTGGAAATTGCGTTGAGGGTATTGAACAGGAAATGCGGGTTGATTTGCATGCGCAGTGCCTGGAGTTTGCTGCGGGTGAGTCGCGCTTCCAGTTCCGCCGCCCGACGTTCCCGCTGTTGGGAGCGGCGAAAGTTGGCAATCCCCTGGCAAGCGCCGACCAGTGCCCAGTAAACCAGGATGTCCAGACCAGCGCGCAGCCCCAAAAAGCCTTTCGGGGGATGCTGGTCGGGCGGTGGAGGCTGTGGCCCCGATTCCCGGTTGCGGGACGCCTCACCTGGTGGTGGAAACGGGCTGGGGATGAAGTGGCGAAAGGCAATCTGGCTGACAGTGACGACCAGCACACAACCCATGAGGTGAACGCCCAACCGTTGCCATATTTGGCTCCGCTCAAACGGGAACCCGAAGGAAAGCAGTGCCGTGGCCGGCATAAGGACAAACCAAAGTCCCCAAAAGAAAACCGCTTGGGGGAAGGCCTCGCGCCACGAAAAGGACCCCACACCCACCAAGGGGGCCCAAACTAGCAGGATTCGGCCGCCCCAAACCCCCACCGCCACCGCGGTGTTGGGGTGTTGGCTAACGGCCGGTTTTGTAGTGCTCGTGAGATTCACAATGACCCCTAGTCTGGGTTCAATCCCGCCTACACGGAAGGGGTAACCCATCATACCCGTTCCCGAGTCGCGAACCAAGCTTTTGGCACGAACGCGCTCCTTTTGGGCGCCAATGGGGGAAAAGCGGGAACCAGACCGACCCGATTCGGCTGTGACCCAAGCCCCCAGCCCGCAGAGGGCACTTGTCCAACTCCAGGGGTTTCGTTCGATTTTGAAGGCTATCTCGCCGCCCGCCATAGCTTGCCGGGGCAGGCCAATCTGACAAATATGACTGTTTGGCTTCTCTTTCCGCAGGCAAGGAAAGGATGACGGGTGGGTGCCGTCCCACATCCGGTTGATAATCCAAAACCGCAATTCACGAGATCAAATTTGCTAGTACAATCATGTGCCGCCAAAAAATGTGGCAAACTCCTTGACTGCCTTCTCATGGAAGTCGCTGGAGCCAACCGAGTAGATCGCGCGGGGGCGAAAGTCGTTTAGCGCTTGTGCCCAGGGCCGGGGAGGCGTACAAGGGGACAAACACTGGAGCAATCCAATTCACCCCCATGAAATTCGCCTGCCCCCAATGCGGCCAGCACCTGGACGGGGAAGCTGGCTACGCCGGTCGCACCATCAACTGCCCTGCCTGCGGGCATGGTTTCGCCGTACCGAGCGCCGCGTCGGTCCGTCCCCTCGTGGCGGCGCCTGCCGTCCGGCGGGTGCCTCAGGCGCCCAACCGCGCGGCCCGCTCGCGTACTTCGCCCCTCGCCATTTGGTCGCTGGTTCTGTCGCTTGCCACCGTCGTCCTGGGGCCGTTTGGCTGTGTGCCGGGCATCGTGTGCGGGCACCTGGCCCGGCGCGCAATGCGCCGTGACCCCAATCTGGGCGGACGCGGCTTGGCGACGACTGGTCTGGTGGTCGGTTATGCGCTGCTCGCCGCCGGCTTGGTGCTGACGGCGCTGGTGGCAGCACTGACGGTGCGCACGGCGCAACAACTGGCCAGCACCATGCCGCCGCGGGGCGCAGCGCGACCGGCAGCCGGCCACGCGCCGGCGGAGGCCGCCGGAGAAATTCCCGCCGAGGCGTGGACGATCAACGAACGAGAAGCGCGCATTCCCCAGCAGCCGGCCCAGGGCGTTGTCGCGGGCGAGGCCTTCGCCGTGAAACGGGCGCGGTTGGTGGGCGACGATCTGGTGCTCAGCGGCAGCGCGAGCGAGGAGTTGCCCGAACTGCGCCTCGCCGGTCGCGGCGCTGGGGGCGGCGGTGCGCCTCTGGGACTGCGGGAAGGAGTGCAAAACGCGGCGCGGTTCAGGGTCCACAGCCTGGTCCTGGGCAATGGCCGTGTGAACAGTCATTTTGCCGTGCGCTACCGATCCGCCCGCCAGCAACTCGAGCTCGGTGAGCGCGCCGGACTGCGGCTGGTGTTGAACCAGCCGGAGAACAGCGCGTGCGCGGCCTCCTTGCATCTCGCTTTGGGCGACAGCGACAAGGGCTACGTATTGGGTCAATGCCGGATCGAGTTGCCGCCCGACTTGGCTGCGTCCGCCCAGGCGGTGAACCCCGACTCCGGCGCGCCCGACTTTGTCGCGCGGCGCCGCGGCAATGCCCCCAACGGACCGCCGGGAGCGCGCCCGCCCAAGCAATAGCCCGCCGTTTCCGGCGCAGTCGTCCAGCGGATGCGGTGTTCGCCGCCGCTACCAGCCGAGTTCGCGCCCGCGGTTCTGTTCCCGGAGGTACTTCAGGAGCGGCGAGTAATATTCCAGCATCGCCTTGGCGCTGAGGTCTTCGCCGGTCGCTTCCCGGATCAACTGCCGCCAGTCGCGCGTGGCGCCGACTTTCATGATGCGGTAGAGGAACGCGCCGACGTCTTTGTTGCCGTAGAAATTGCAGTTGCGCGGATCCTGGCGCAGGAGGTTCTTCGCGATGTACAGATGGAGGTGATACTTGATGGCGAAGGCGATGGCGTATTTGTAGTATTGGGCCGGATCATCGTTGATGTGCGTCTTGGTGGCGGCGTCGCAGAACTCCTCGCCGCGCGGTTCCGGCGGGGCGATGCCTTGATACTGCTCGACGTATTGCCACCAGCGCCGGTTCAGCTCGTTGGTGGACAGATTGTTTTCATAGAAGTCGTGTTCCCAGGCCGCCATGACGCCGGCCGACCAGGGGAAGAAGACGACTTGGTTGAGCGCGCTGTTCAACAGCCACTGGGTCTCGTCGAACTTCCGATCCGCCGGCACCACGCCGACTTGTCGTAGATACGGCAACTGGATCGTCGGCGTGGCCAGCGTCTCCGCCATCGCCTCGTGAAAGGCCGGACTGGCGCCGTCACGCAGACCGAGCGGAACCTCGGCGCGGTCGTAGGACAGCATGTAAAACACGTGCCCCATCTCGTGGTGCGCCGTGCCGAACCAGTAGAAATCCGGCTCCACATTCTCCAGCGAACGCACGTCGCCCGTCAGATTGATGTCCCAAGCGGAGGCGTGGGTGTTCTTTTTGCGCGGGGCGCCGGCGGGCAGCGCATAGAGATCGGACTTCACCCAGAAGCTTTCCGGGAATTTCGGCAGGCCGAGCGATTCGCCGTAATTCACCGCCTGCCGCACGATCCACTCCGGCGCGCGGCCTTGGAACAGCGGATCGAGATCCACGCTCTCCACCAAGCCCGGCCATTCCTGGCCCCAACGGTTGCCGAGCCAGTGCGCCGGAATGAGTTTGGGCACCGGCTGGTGGTAGCGCTCTGCCAACTTGTAGCGCGCCCAGCAATGTAACTGCTCGTAGAGTGGCCGCGTGTCGCGCACCAGTTGCTCGGTCAAGGCCCGCATCTCCGGCACGGTCATGCCGAAGCCCGCCACGTTCAGGCCGAAGAAGGAACTGAAGCCCATCTCGCGCGCCACCCGGTTCCGCAGATCGCGCAACTCGACGAGGCCCGGCTTCAACGCGACGCCCGACTGCTTCGACGCCTTCCACACGGCGAGCCGCTCGGCGAGGTTCGTGGAGCTTTGCAGGAGGTCATCAATCTGGTTCGCCGTGATTGGCTCCAGGGCCGTGGCGCCCGGGCGCGTCCACTGGAAGGAGAAGCTGTCGAGCGTGGCGCTTTGCCGCGCCTCCGCCGCCACGCGGGCGGCGACGACGTCCGGGATGGTGCCGGGCGCGCCGGCCGCGCGCAGCCAGATCATCCGCAACTGGCGCACCGCGAGGTCGTCCAGCGCGTTGGTCTGTTGGAGAAACGAGCGGGTCTGCTCGATCACCCACGGGCTGCCGACGAATACCGCCTGCGCCTGCTCCGCGCCAATGCGCTGGCCAGTGTGTTCCGGGGTGACGTCCGTGCTTGCCTTCCACGCCGCTTCCTGAGCCACGGTATAGAGACCCTGGTAAACGCCATTATACATGTCGAGGAACCGCTGCGCTTCCTGCGCAACGCCCACCGTGACGGGGCCGGACGCGGAATCTGCCAAGGCTGCGCCGCCCGCCAGGGCCGGGAGGATCACCAAGTGAACCCGGAGAATGCGCTTCCAATTCGTCATGGGGCCAGATTAGCAAGCAGAGGGCGCCGGTAAAGATCGAGCTTGGTCGTCGTCTCGGACCTTCGCGGCGGGAGGCGGCCACCGGAAGGTAGCCAACACTTCGCGCCGCGAGCGGCGTGCGCCGGCGGCGGTATCAGCGCGGCCCGCGGTGGGCCAACTGGCCGTGCGGCAAACCCAAGTTTGCGGTTGACGCGGGAGTCTCCAGCGCGCATAATCCGACCTGTCAAGCGGGAGAGGAGGCATAATTGTTTGAGGGGAGCCTTCCTCCTGTCTGACGGACACAACCACAAACCAGCGAGAGCAACTGCTCCCGCGAACCAAAGGAGGAGAGTCAGTATGCCTAAAGTGCGCCAAGTTGGCGGAATGCAGGAAGTCTTCATCGTCATGAACGGGAAGACCCTGGCCGCAATTGAGAACACCATCAAAGCCGTGGCGAAATTGGGGGGCCGCGCGCTTCACGTCTATCCGCCGTCCGTCATGGTCGCCTCCGTACCGGCGGGCAGCGTCGGCAAATTGAGCGGCGTGGCACGGATCCTCGCGGCGAAGACCGAGCCGTTCGCGGCGCGCGAGCTGAAAGCGGCCGACGCGCAAGTCACCTCGGCCATGGCCGCGTGGAATGACCACGTCAGCGTCGAGCGACGCCTGCGGGCGCTGGCCAGCCCCACGTTGGGCAAGTCGTGGGGCGCGGCCCGGATGCAGCCCCCGGATCCGCCCCGTGAAGTCCGGGAGCATCTGCGCCAGCGGGAGCAGAGTTTGCTCGGCCCTCGCGCCGTTTCGCGGGTTGAAGGCGCGCCGAACCTGAGCGTGCCCGTGCTGGTCGGGCGCGTCGCGGTCGGGTTGGTGTTCGTGGACAGCACGGTGGGCCAATACAGCATCACCAATCAGGAGAAGCTCAAAGTCGTCTCCGAAACGACCGAGGGTCTCAACCTGCTGGCCAGTTTCGAACCCCGGGCCAACATCCAGTGGTTCTACGACATCAAGCGACCCAAGCTCTCCCTCACGGCAGCTCAGTTCACGCCGGCCAACCAGAACAATTGGGAGGATATCTGGCGCGATGCGGCGATGGGCGCGCTGGGCTACTCGGCGAACCTCGCGGGCATGAACCAATACATCAACAGTATCAAACAGGCCAACAACGCCCAGTGGGCCTACGCCATCTACGTCACCAAGTATCCCAAGTTCTGGTTTGGTTACGAGTGGGCCAATCACGTCGTCATGGACTTCGGGGTGGACGGCTGGGGGATCGACGAGTTCCACCGCGTGGTGGCGCACGAGACGGGGCATATCTTTGGCTGCGCCGACGAGTACGGCTCGAGCGGCTGCATCTGCACCAGCCTGCACGGCCGCTACCAAGTCGCCAATGGCAACTGTGAGAACTGCGCCGCCAACTTCGTGCCCTGCCTGATGGCGCACAACACGCCGGCCGTTTGTGATTATACCCGCGGGCAGCTCGGCTGGAACGAACTGGCAGTCCAATCCAAAGGCGCCACGGTCCTCAAAGGCACGTGGACCTTCGATTTCGACACCGGCACGCAGGGGCCGGCGACGGGAGCGGACATCTGGTGGGAACAGGTCAACAACGTCACCCGCCTGCTCGTTCCCCAAAGCGGAGCGATGCTCACCCACCTGGGCAAGCCGAACTTCGACGCTGTATCCTATCAGACGCTTCAGAAACAGTCCTACACGGCCACGCCCATCAACGGCAGCAACAACGCCTCCAACCAGCTCAAGGCCGGCAGCGTGATCGCCGTCAAAACCAACGCCGGACGCTATGCGAAAGTGCGCATCGATACCTACGGCTACAATCTGGCCATCACTTGGGTGACCTACAAATAGCCCCGCGCCGGGGACACGCGCCGGTCCACCCGGGACCGCCACGGCCGCCGTGGCGGTCCTGTGGGTTGATCGGCAACTGCCACGGTCACATGATATCGACATGAGCAAGCAAGCGCCGGTCGAACCGCCCGTGGAAGTTCTCCTGGAGTTCCGCGCGCCGGACCGGGGAGGCTTCGAGTCAACCCTGGAGGCGGTCGCGGCCCTGGGGGCCCGCATTCTTCACTCCTACCCGCCTTGGCTGGCGGTTGTCGCCATCGCCGCGGATCGCCTTGAGGCGCTTCGGGACTGTGCCGGCGTTCGCCGCGTCTGTCCCGGCCAGACGGATCAGACCGCTCTGGAGGCTTTGCCGGACGAGATGAAATGGGCCGTCCAGGCCTGGAACCTGCGTGTGAGTCGAAGCGGGAAGGCCGGGACACCGCCGGCACGTCTCACCGAAGGGCTCGCGTGGGATGCTCCAGGACATCTGCCGCCCGACCCTCCGCCAGCGATCCAAGCCGAACTCAAACGCCGGTCTTCTTCCTGACTCCCGGCAGCGGAACTCGCGCCACCGGCCGTTTGAGAGTCGGTTCGATGGCGGTGTTTGATGGACTGAATCCCGCCGCCTGATACCTGCGGGAGAGGCGCCTTCGTCCGTTGACACCCCCCCCGTCTCTGTTAGTCTCATGACTCAATTCTTCCGGCACGAACCGGTAATTGAGCAGATTCGATACAGACTTTATGGCAACAAAAAGCGACAAATACGTTTATCTCTTTGGCAACAAGAAAGCCGACGGCGATGGCTCGATGAAGCCGTTGCTCGGCGGCAAAGGCGCCAACCTCGCCGAGATGAGCCGCATCGGCCTGCCGGTGCCTCCCGGGTTCACCATCACCACCGAGGTCTGCACCTACTACTACCAGAACAAGAAGACCTACCCGAAGGTCCTCGATCCGCAGGTCAAGGACGGCGTCGCCTTCATCGAGAAGATCATGGGCACGAAGTTCGGCGACAAGACGGCCATGCCACTGCTCGTCTCCGTGCGCTCCGGCGCCCGCGATTCGATGCCGGGCATGATGGACACGATTTTGAACCTCGGCCTCAACGACCAGACCGTGCTCGCCCTCGTCGCCGCGACGAAGAACGAGCGTTTCGCCTGGGATTGCTATCGCCGGTTCATCCAGATGTATGGCGACGTCGTCATGGGCGTCCAGAAGCGCGCCGGCGAAGATCACGAGCCGTTTGAAGTCGTCATCCACAGCTTCAAGCACGAGAAGTATCACGGCGACATCGAGGACTCGAAGCTCACCGCCGACGACCAGAAGGAACTCGTGAAGCGCTTCCAGGCGCTCATCAAGGAGCGCACCGGCGGCGAATTCCCGCAGGATCCGTGGAAACAGCTCTGGGGCGCCACCGGCGCCGTGTTCGGTTCCTGGATGAACGACCGCGCGATCGTTTATCGCCGCAAATACAACATCCCCTCCGAATGGGGAACGGCCGTCAACGTGCAGGCGATGGTCTATGGCAACACCGGTGACACCTCCGGTTCCGGCGTCGCGTTCACCCGCAATCCGGCCAACGGCGCGAAGGAATTCTACGGGGAATTCCTCATCAACGCCCAGGGCGAAGACGTCGTCGCCGGTGTGCGCACGCCCGAACCCGTCGCGCAACTCGCGAAGGAAATGCCCGCCGCCTTCAAGGAGCTCGACACCATCCGCGCCACCCTGGAGAAGCACTTCAAGGACGTGCAGGACTTCGAGTTCACCATCCAGGACGGCAAGGTCTTCATGCTCCAGACCCGCAACGGCAAGCGCACCGCGTTCGCCGCGCTGAAGTTCTCCATGGACATGTGCAAGGAGAAGCTCATTGACTGGAAGACGGCCATCCGCCGCAACCCGGCCGATCAGCTCGACCAACTCCTCGCCCCGATCTTCGACCAGAAGGCCGAGAAAGCCGCGAAGGTCATCGCCAAGGGTTTGCCCGCCGGTCCCGGCGCCGCCTCCGGCAAAATGTATCTCAACGCCGACCGCGCCGACGCGGCCGCGGCCAAGGGCGAAAAGGTCCTCCTCGTCCGCAACGAAACCACGCCCGAAGACCTGCGCGGCATGATCGCCTCCGAAGGCATCCTCACCGC
>VFSW01008722.1_pt1 | contig 14528 bp, 6 predicted proteins | sample 5358111 | NCBI WGS metagenome assembly VFSW01 (sample SAMN11554181, study PRJNA540505) | mine drainage metagenome | isolation source: sediment from site ElyBrook_90M | place: USA: Ely Copper Mine, Vershire, VT | collected 2017 | reverse complement strand
CCCGTAGGGCTGCCGACGGGACCCAGGAATCCGGTGTCGACTTCGTTGCCAATGGCCACCAGGTCGGGCATCACGCCGGCCTGACGATACATCGTGATTTCAGCTTTGACATAAGAGTAGATATCGGTCTGCAGCTGAGTGAGCGTGGCATTGACCCATGCTGGCGGCACGCTGGTGGAACTTCCGCCGTCGAAGAGCAGGGTCAGCTCTAGACTCAGGCCGAGATTCTTAGCGCGCTTGGCGAGATCCAGATCCTGCGCATCGGTCTCCGCGTAGCAGGCGTTCCCAGTGCAGTCGGCCTGTGAGGGATTGGAATACGGCGGCGTCGAGCTGGGTCTTAAACGAATCATGTTGACGCCATGATTCTTCAGCATGGCAAGCACATCCAAGGGCTGACCCGCGTCCTTCCACCAGGTCAGACCGGTAGAGGCGCGCGCCGCTTCCTGCTTTTCCAATAACGCATTATCGACGCCACGGAAAAAGGCAGGCCGCAGGAGCCACTGCTGACTCTGACTGGGTGAGCCGGACAACCTAGTTAGGTCCAATCGTGTTCCAGGCGACGCCGAGCCCTGATATAAGTCGATCAAAAGACCGGTACTGGAGTTCGCAATGCTGTAGTAACCAGCGCCGGTGGGACGGAGCGTCCAGTGCTGTGTGGCGCTGCCCACACACTGATTCTGCACCACATATACTACGCCCGAGATGGTCGCGCTATCCAAACAAAGGCCGTTGAGAATGTTGCTGATCTGCCATGATCCGCCCGGAAGCGCGGTGAAGGCCCATCGCTGGCTTAGGTTGGTGAAGGTTCTCGTCTGCTGGACGATGTAGTCGCCGACAAGCGTCGAATTGTTATTGAGGTCGGTCTGCAAGCCGCTTAACTGGTTCAGGACGTAGTAAACGTCGCCGTTGATGGGGCTGATGTCGGTGGGTTCAGGCGGCTGCTGGCTGGGCCCGACAACGGTGATCTGCGCCGATGCGGTTCCGCCATTGCCCGCTTCGGTCGAGGTCACCGCGGTGGTGACATTGTTCTGTACGCCAACGGTGGCGCCGGCAACATTTACCGCAAAGGTGCAAGAGGCACCCACAGCCAGGCTGGCTCCCGACAGGCTGACGGTGTTCGAGCCCGCGGCCGCCGCGATCGTACCGCCTCCGCAGTTGCCCGTTAATCCGCTTGGCGTAGACACCGTGAGCCCAGCCGGGAGGGGATCAGTGAAGCCGATCCCGCTCAGGGAAATCGCGGCATTGGGATTCTTCAGGTTGAAGGTCAGCGTGGTGCTGCCGTTCAACGCCACGCTGGCGCCTCCGAACGCCTTCGAGATGGCAGGAGGCAGCTTTATGGGAGGGGGCGGAGTGCTGGACGATCCTCCGCCGCACCCCACATTCCAGAGAAGGCTCGCCGCCGTCACGACCGCCGTAATGAGCGCCTTAGCGGGTATGACGGATGAGGAGCGTGAACCGAACTGGAATCTGCGAGTCACGGGCACGGAGCTATTGAGCATGGTCTGACTCCGGTGCATCGTCCGATGCCGGCGTGGGCCGCCGGTTCATCTGGCGATAGAGATCCTCGACCTGGTCTTTCGTTTTCTTGATCTCTTGAGACAGGATCATTTCTTTCTGCGCCATGTCGTCCATTTGAAGACGTCTGTAGGCCGTGCCCAGCTGGTAATGGGCGGACCCGTTGAGCGGGTCGGACTGCACCGCCATCCGCAGATACTTGACGGCTTCCTGCCACTTTTCCTGCATCCTCAAAACTTTCGCCAGACCCATCTGGGCCTGGACTTCATTGGGATCGAGCTGGTAGGCGCGCTGATAATGCGCGAATGCCTGGTCCGGCTGGGACTGCGAAAGCGCGATACTGCCGAACTCGCATTCCGTCTTGGCTGTGTCGCCGTCGATGGTTACGGCAACTTCGAGTTCCTTTTGCGCCTCGGCTTGCGTTCCGGCATCGTAGGGAGACGACTGCAGAATGGCTTCTCCCAATTCAAAGTGCACGCCAGGAAGCCGCGGGTCGATCTGCAAAGCCTTTTTGTAGTGCTCGATGGCATGGGGGAGATCTCCCTCATTAACCAGGCGCTCGGCGATTACCTGCTGCATGCGGGCCGAGCCGGGTGCGAGCACGGCCAGCTTGTTCAGCGTGTCATCGGCCAACTCGGAGTAGACGCGCTGCGCCATGAACAGAACGTCCACGTTGTCGGGATCGAGATCCACTAGCGATCGCATCACGGAAGCCGTGGCGCCGGGGTCCCCCTGTTGATCGTAGAGGCCCGCTAGCTCTAGGCCGACTTGCAGGCGCATGGGCTTGTCTTTCAGCTTGGGAAAGGATTTTTCCAGAAGCCCGCGAGCGGACGGATCTCCCAATCTTCTTTCACAAATTCCCAGGAGAGCCTGGGTCTTGGCTAAAGACGGATCGATCGCCAGCGCCTTGCGCAAGTAGGGCGAAGCCTTCCGATAGTCGCGCTGAAAGAATGCGATGACGCCCAGATTTGCATAGGCTTCGGCGTTTTTGGGATCGAGCGCGAGCACAGCATTGAACTCCTTCACCGCGGAGTTCGGATCGCTGGCCTTGAGATCATCCGCTGCCTTCCGAAGGTGATCGTGAATCTCGGCGGCGTGGGAAGCTCCAGTTTGCGCCGGCATGGCCATAAGAAAGTTCGCAAGAAGAATGTTCGCAAGAAGAATGAGAACGAAGACCAGCGTTCTGTTGCCCAGGCGCCCCACCCGATTCGGAGTCACGGCCGAAGAGACGCGGAAGGGGAACGCGGATTCTTGAAGCTTGCCGAGGAGAAGCTTTTTCATGGTGAAACGATACCGCGAAATCCGCTGCTTCGGCGCGCGAACCATGGCGTGCGCGGGAGGAAACCGGCTCCCGCGCCCGAGGATGGATCGGTTGTGTTCCTGCACTGAGCTCAGAATCGAATGTGAGCGCCCAGTTGAATGATGCGCGTGCCCCCGACGGTATTGAGAACCTGGCCAGCGGTAGGGTCGGCCAAGGAACTGCCGGAGTAGCCGACGTTGGCATCTGGGTTGGCCCAGTTTATATGGTTGAACATATTGAACGCGTCGGCCCTGATTTCAAGCGCAATCGCCTCGTGAATCGGGAACTCCTTCGCGAGACTGAGGTTGACGTTCGCAAAACCCGGCCCGACCAGGGTATTGCGGTGAGTATTGCCAAAAGTGCCAACCGCCGGGTTGGCGAAGGCAGCCGGATTAAACCACATCGCATGGGAGCGATGTGACACAGTCGGGTCGCCAACCTGCTCCGGGTACAAATAGGAGCCGGCGGCGAAAGACGGAGTTAGTCCCGGATCGATTCCCCCCGAAACAGAACTCTGGATTACGGGGGTGAACGGAACCCCGCTGTGCCACTGGAAGAGAGTGGCAAGGCGCCAGCCCCCGGCGATCTGATCGAGCGGCCCGTGAAGGGCAAACTGGCGCCCGCTGCCGAACGGCAGTTCGTAGGTGATCTGGCCCACCAGGGTATTAGCGGCGTTGAAGTCAGACAAGCCGTAATTGGCCGACGGCTTGTAGGCGTTCTGGTAGATATCGATGCCAGATCCGTGACCGCCTCCGGTGCCGGTATCGAGCGATTTCGACCAGGCGTAATTGAGCTGGAAGGTCAAGCCATACGACATCGTCTTCTGCAAGCGCAATTGCAAGGCGTTGTAATTGGAATATCCATCGTAGTATTGAGCGGCGATGCTGTTGAATACGGGGTTGGGGTTGCCGCAGTGATAGAAGCTGGTGCACTCAAAGCCGCCGACTGCGGTCGAACCGGGGGTCGTAGCCTGATTGATATCGGTGGCAAAATTCAGATTTCTGCCGCGGGTATAGACGTAGCTCGTATCCAGCAGGAGGCCCCGCACGAACTCGCGCTGAACGCTGACGAGGAACTGCTGCACATAGGTAGTCGGCATCGTCCGCGGGTAGTATTCCGCGCTGCTGTAGTTCGCATAAGTCGACGAAAGAGTCTGCACCGTTGGAAAGATCACTGTGCCCGCCGGCGGGCCCACCGAAAGTGGGAATGCGGAGCTGCCAAAGGTGTACCCCCCATTGCCCTGGTTGTGGGGATTGAAGCCGAGACCGAGGGCGCCGTCGGTGTAGTTCTCAGCGTCGCGTGGAGCGTCAAAGATACCCCCGCTCGCCCGAATCGCCCATTTGTCGCGGGGCGCCCAGGCGACGCCAATGCGGGGTGCGAATTCCTTGTAATCGCCGTTTTGGATCGCACTCAGGTTGCTGATGGAGCCTCCAAAGGCCTTGTCGCTTTGCCCGCCAAAGAGAATGCCTCCGGGATATGCCCCGCCGTACTGGGTGGGATCAGGGATAACCGGGTCATAGTTGCCGAACAAGTTGTTGCTCACGCCCCACCCCGACTGCATCTGCCAGCGCAGGCCCAGGTTCAAGGTGAGGCGCTGGGAGACCTTGAAGTCGTCGCTGGCGAACAACGCCCCGCCCTTCATGTGAGCGCTGGGTGGGTCAGCCTCATAAACGTACCAGCCGTAGACGTCGCCGGCCAGGAAGTCGGCGTAGGGAATTCCGGTGACGCTCCCGTTGAATTCGAAATGCCCGGAGTCGATATCTCCCCAGCTGGTATAGTTCTGGTAAAGTTTGTCGAACTCGCCGCCCACCTTGATGGTGTGTTTACCGCGAATGAGCGTGAGCACATCGGAGACGGTGTAGATACCTTCGCCCAGCGTGGCATCGATGTTACCGTTGCCGCCGCCGGCGCCCAGAACGTCCCCGCCAAATCCTGCTCCCTGATCAATCGAGATATGAGGAAACACATTGGCTGGCGCATTGGTGCCATAGGCTGGCTCCAGGCCAAGCGTCGTTGGATCGTTCTTGCCCAGGGAGGGCGGCTTGTATTTATCGAGCTCGCGGCTTGCGCCCACACGAAACTCATTCAGTACGGAAGAGCTGATCGTATACACGTGCGAGACTTGCGCGGTCAGATCGTCGGTTTTCCCTACTTCATAGGCCGAAGCATCGTTGGGGTAGAGCGGATCGGCTGGGACATAAGATGTCGTGGTAGGGAAATAATTGAAGCTGAAGGAGAGTCTTTGTTTGGAGGCGATATTGTAATCGACCTTGCCCGTATACCAGGTGTCCGTGTTCGGACTACTCCCGTTGAACACAAAATCGTTAGTGCCGCCATTGGGGCAGGTTTGTGGAGTGCTTGCCGATACATTCACCGGGCCGGGACATCCCGTAACCCATCCCCGAGCGTTTGCGGCGGGGAAGTAGGCTTGAAGCTTCGCCGCGACGGGATCGGTGGGCGCTAACAGCGTGCCTGTGGGCCCAAAGGCCGAGCCGGTGGCGCCTGGGATTCCGTAAAAATCACCCGCTTGCATGGCGGCGGTCGGGTAACTATACAGTCCGGAAGTTGGAGTAGACGAAGGATTGCGCTGGTAGAGGAAAAAGAAAAACAGCTTATTCTTCAGGATCGGGCCGCCGATGCTGCCGCCGTATGTGTTCCAGTGCTCCACCGACTTCACGTCGGGAGCAGGATCTAAATAACCTCTGGAGTTCAATGCGGTGTTCTGAATGTATTCATACCCGCTGCCGTGCCATTGGTTGGTCCCGCTCTTGGTGATCACGTTGACGGAAGTAAGACCACCGCCGTACTGCGGGGGCGCGTTTGCCGAATTGACGCTTACCTCGCCGATGGCGTCAACCGGCATGTAGTAGTTGCTGCCGTTGAAATCTCTGGGCGCGGTGGCCGGCCCGCCGTCAGACAGGAACATCACGTTGTAGGATTGCGTGCCGTTGACTCCGACTGCCTGCCCGTTAGCTTCGCCTGCTCCTCCGCCCGTATTGACCCCAGGGATGAGTTGAATCATCTCGGCGCGCCAGTCGGTGCCGACGATGGGCGCCGCGCGAATCGCGGCGGTATCCAGGTCCACGCGCTGGTCTGAAGTTTCGGTTTCCACCAAGGGCGTCTCTGCGGTAACCACGATCTGCTCACTGGCGGAGCCGACTTGCAGCGTGCCATCCACCGCGATGGTCTGGATCTCGAGGGTCACACCTTTGCGCACGATATTCTTGAACCCGGCCTTCGAGAACGCGACCGTATAGGAGCCTGTGGGAACCGAGGGCACATCGTAGATGCCGGCGGCATTCGTAGTGGAAACGATGCTCACGCCGGTGTCCACGTTTGTGATGGTTACGGTCACTCCGGAGACAACCGCGCCCGTGGAGTCCGTAGCCGTCCCCTTGATTTCTCCAGTGTTGGCGTTTTGTCCGGCGGCGAGAGTGCCGGTTAGAACTGCGGCCAGCAACAAACCAACGCGCCCAAAGTGATGAATCCCGAATCTCATCGCGGAGCCTCCAGAGATTGATTCCCCTTCAAAGTCGCCGCCAGTGCTTCCTGGAACCGGAAGGCGCAAACCGCCTTTGAGGGAGTTGCAAAGCACACGGATGCTGTACCACTGGTGCGGAATCCTATGTCCAAGCGGGACTCCACGAATCCGCCAAAAGTCGGAATGCGAAAAAAGTATTTAGCTTGACAACGGGGCAGGGCATGTTAACCGGCAATCACAGATGCGCAAATCACAGGTGGACCAGGCCGCGTTGCAGGGCAGCCACCACAGCCTGGGTGCGATCTTCAACGTCCAACCGCATGAGAATCGTGCTCACGTGGCTTTTTACCGTAGCCTCGGTAATACCCAAGACATTGGCAATGTCCTTGTTGCTATTCCCGCTGACCAGCAGGTGAAGCACCTCCAGTTCCCGGGAACTCAAGTCCGAATGCGGAAGGCGCGACGCCAACGCGCGGGTTACCGGCGGGGGCAGGAATCGGCCTCCGCTGTGGACTTTTTGTAGCGCATCCACCAGCGTCTGATAGGGCATGCCCTTGATGACATAACCTTGCGCTCCCGCTTCCAGAGCCCGGTGGATGTCTTCATCCCCGTCGTAGGTCGTTACCACGATAAAGCGAGCGTGCGGAGACTTTGAACGGATGGCGGCGATCGCTTCCACGCCGCCCATCTGTCCCGGAAGCCGCAAGTCCATCAAAGTTATATCGGGCTTATGCCGATGGAAGAGGGAGACAGCCTGTTCGCCAGTCCCCGCCTGGGCAACTACGGCCATATCGGTTCGTGCGTTTATGATGGCGGCGATTCCCACGCGCATGAGCGGGTGGTCGTCGACGATCATCACTCTCATCTTTTCTGCTTGGGTCATAATGCTCGGGTCATGATGCTCGGTTCATAAGGCTATCTCTGGGACTGGGTTCGATGCGGAGCCAGAGTTGCGCGGCACCTCGATGCTGAGGTCCGTGCCTGACCCGACCGCGCTCTGCAAGGTAAATCTCCCGCCGATGCGCTCCACTCGTTCCTTGATGCCGATGAGTCCATAATGGTGTTCCGGAAGACTGGACACGATAGCGGGGTCGAATCCAGAACCGTCATCATGCACTGCCACTCGGCACTTGTTTCCCTCGAAGTTGACTGCAAGTTCCACCTTCTTCGGTTGCGCGTGGCGGATGGAGTTGTAGAGTGCCTCGCGCGCTACCATGAGCACTTCATGCACGACGGATTGTTCGAGCGCAAACGGTGTGCCTGCGACCCTGCATTCCACCGGCACGGCAAATTCGTGGCTAAACTGCTCGGCGATCTTGGCCAGCAAGGCTCCGATGTCGCTGGCGGGCTCCGATATGCTGCGCAGGCCCCACACGGCCTGGCGGGCTTCCTCGATCGTAGAGCGCAATTGAGTACGAGCGCAGTCCAGTAAATCGCCGTCCGTGCCGGTAGTGCGTTGTGCGAGACTGGAGTGCGCCTCAAGCAGGGCCGACACACTGGCGCACCCCTGAATCAGCGTGTCGTGCATCTCCCGCGCCAGACGATTACGCTCCTTCAGGACCGCTTGAAAGCGAGCGTGCAGTTGGCCGAGTCGAAATTGGTAAGCGCCCCACACCGAAGCCGCCAACAGAAGCACCATCCCACTGAGGAACCAGGCAGTTCGATAGAAGTGGGGCTTTTGAACGATCTCCACCGAAGCCGCCGCCACCTGTTCGGGATTGTTCATCTCGAACGCTGCCACTCGGAACCGATAGCGGCCCGGAGGAAGATTTGTGTAGTACGCCACTCGCGCTGGTGAAGCGTCGCTCCAGGTCCGGTCAAAACCTTCCAGCATATAGCGAAACCGGATGCGCTCCTGGGACCGCAGCAGCACCACTCCGTAGTGCACTTCCAGCTTCGCGTTATCCGGGCTCAGAGAAATTCCGGCGCTTAGCGGTTTTTGCAGGCCGTCCGCCATCACCTGGTCGATCACCACCGGCGCCGATTTCGACGGCATGGGCGATCCAATGGAGATACGTACTGGGCCCTTGCTGCTGGGGAACCAAACTTCCCCCTGGGTTGTGAGCACTCCGGCTGGCTTTTCGCCGCCGCACATCTGGATGGTTTCCAGACCATCCGAAACGCCGTAGAGGGTGACCGCTAGGGGCCGCGAAGGATGGTCCGCCATGGCGTCCAGTTCTCGGCGGCTGACGGTCGAGATTCCGTTCGGCCCGCTGATCCAGAAGTTGTTCTTCCGATCTTCAAGGAGTTCATAGACGCCATTGCTGGCGAGCCCCTGCGCGACTGTGTAGCGGGTCATGGTTCCCGAGCGCCAACGGTATAGCCCTCCGGTGCGAGTTCCAAACCAGAGACCGCCGTCCGAATCCTCGTGGATTGCCCAAACCTTTTCGTTTTTAAGGGCTTCCGTGGCGCCGTCGGTTTCAAAAGAGTCTCCATGCAGCCGACTTACGCCCCTGTCGGTACCGATCCAGATGTCGCCGCGCCCGTCCTCAAGCAGCGATCGCGTGCTGAAGTAGGCCAGCCCGTTCCGCATCTGATAGTTCGTAATTCCCTGGCGGCGCCAGCGGCTGACGCCTTCGTCGGTTGCAATCCACACGCTTCCGTCCCGTCCTTGCAGGAACGCGCGCACGAAGTTGTTGACCAGTCCTTCCTTCGTCGAGTAATGAACGAAGGTTCGACCGATTTGCCGGTAGGCACCCCGGCCTTCGGTCCCAATCCACAATGCGCCCTCGTTGTCGCGGAAGACGTTTCTGACTCGTACACCCGAAATGCCCGGAAATCGATAGGGAGCGGCCTTGCCATTGCGTACCCGGAACAGGTTTACAGCTGCAACCCACAGATCGCCGGTTCGATCCTGATAAACCGTCTCCGCGTCGGAATCGGCTGCGTCGGGCAGTTTCACCGTTCTGACGGGAGTCTTGATCAAGCGCAGCATTCCGCCCTGCGTACCGACCCAGATGTTCTTTTCGACATCCTCGAAAAGATTCAGGACGGTGTTGCTGGGCAGTGGATCGGGAACCGCGATTGCTGAGAACCGATGCTCGCGATAGGTTAGAAGTCCTCGACCGATCGTGCCGATCCATAGCGTCCCGTCCGACATCTCACGCAAGACCCGGACCGTTCCGTTTATCTCACCCACCGGTTTGAAGGTCGTCTCCTGCGGGGCCATCTTGTGCAGACCGGAAACCGTACCTACCCAGACCGTTCCGTCTTGTGTTTCCGTGATCGACTTGACTCGATTTTGGCTGGTTTCTCCAGCCAGATTGTATTCAAAAGCGGCATGACCGACGAGCCGGAGGAACTTGGATCCACCCACCCAAAGCTGTCCGCGGCGATCTTCATGAATGGCATGCACGGCAATTGCCGGAATGCCCTCGGTATTGTCCACCCGCAGCAGACGATTTCCGGAGACTTGAAACAATCCGTTGTCCGTACCGACCCAGATTCTTCCCTGGCTGTCTTCGTACACCACCCGCACGAAGGCGTTGGTCAGGCCGTCCTGGCTGGAGAATGGCTGAAAAACTCCGTTACGGTAGCGGATCAGCCCGCCGCCTTCCATCCCAATCCACAGCGTATTATCGCGAGCTACGGTCAGGCAAAAAACGTTGTTATCGCTAAATGCGGGGGTGTTTTCGCGGTCAAAGGTCAGGAATCTCTCACCGTCGAAGCGGACAAGCCCACCCGTCGTGCCGATCCACAAATATCGGTCCCCGGTCTGCGCAAACGCCTGCACGACCTGCTCCGGTAAGCCATCCTGCAATTGCCAGAGACGTTGGGTGTAGGAAAACAGCGGAGTATCTGCCGCCCGAACAGAAGACGGCGGAAAGGAGAGCAGCAGGAGCAGAATTCGGACGGCACGGTGCGACAGCTTAGGCCACACGCCGATCGGGCCTCGATGTAACCAAGTCAACATTGAACGCAGACGACGCTGTCTGCAATGTGCCTGTGGGAGTCGAATCGCTTTCCCAAATACGGAGAATTTATCACATCGCTCTATCTTCGCGTAAACCGGTCAAAGACCGTAATGACAGGCAGCGCATTGTGCTGGTCGTCAAAGAACCCACGAATGGTAAGAGGTCCAGTGACTGCGGGCTCCCACCAGAAGACGCCTTTGCCGTGCCCATTCGGAGTCTCCATGACGACGCGGTTTAATTCGTCCAGAAACTCGCGTTGTCCCTCGGGCGACTCCGGAAATGGCGCCGGCTTGTTCACATAGTTGCCGGGCTGCCAGTTGTAGGCCGCCTCAACAACAATGATGTCTCTATGGTATTCCGTTGCCATGAATTCCAGGTTCCGGCGGAGATCGTTGAGGCTGCCGTGCCACCAGGGATAATAAGACTGGCCGATGATGTCGTAAGGCACCTCATAGCTGTTCAGCTTGTCGAGGAACGCTTTCGTGCCGTTCATGTCGGCGCCGCGATCGATATGAATCATGATCTTCGGGCGAACACCGTTGCCGCGGCCCGCGTCCACACCGTTGATGCCCGCGTACACCAGCTGAGCAAAGTTGTCCCAATTTTCCGGCAGCTTGCCGTCCGGCCAAATCATGCCATGGGTGATTTCATTGCCGATTTGCACCATATCCGGCAAAACTCCGGCGTCGCGGAACGCCGCGATCGTGTCCCGTGTGTACTCGAACACTGCTTTTACCAGGTCCGCGTGCGATTTGCCTTGCCACGCCTTCGGCTCCGGTTGTTTTCCCGGATCCGCCCAGTCGTCGGCGTAGTGATAATCCAACAGGAACTTGAAGCCCAGCTTCTTGGCGCTCTTGGCCAGAGCGATGGTGTAGTCCAAGTTGTTCGGCAACTGAGTGGGAGCATGAAATAGCCTGAGCCGAACCCAGTTGTAGCCATGGGATCGGAGAATTTCCAGACCGGGCTTGGGGACTCCGCTGTCCTTAAAGACGACGCCTTGCTGTTCCGCTTGAGCCAGGAAAGACACATCCGCGCCGACAGCATAGTCTTGACCTCTACTCGGACGGGTGGCGGAAACCAGCACGGCCAGCAGGAAAGTGACATATCGAACTTTCGTCCTCATGCGTCCTCCATCGAAAGGTCTCGAACCTCAGCCGCAGGAGTCCAACCGCGGTCCAGCCGCAAAACTCGGATCGTTCCCGCACACTCAATTCGACCCATGCTCCGTACGCTTCGCATGTCCGTCGGGCTGTCGGGTCGCGGCGTCGCCACCCCAATCCAGAAAACTCTCGGCAGCGATGGCGCCCCCGGGCCGCAGCAGGGTCAAATGCAATCTCAATATCTTAGCCTCGGGTTGCGGTCCCACGTCCCCGGAGACGATACGCGTGCTGCTCAGGTCAGCGAGTTCCTGTTCGCCGCCGGCGAGGAGTTTGCCCACCTGATCGCTTAGTTCCCACGCCAGGCGGTAGTCGCGAAGAGGATAAGACGGCAGATCCTGGAGTCCGTTCGGCTTCAGTGTTACTTTGAAACCCGCGGGCGGACCTTCCATCGCTTGTTCCCACTGAGCTTCCATTATGGCGGGGGCATTCAGAACCTTCCACACATAATAAGACGGTTTGCGCTGCCGGTACTCATCCACAAGGCCGTGTTCCACATAACCCTGCTCCCGGCCCGGCGGAAGATTGCGCCTGGACTTGTAGTCTTGATAGCACCACAGAATTGCTCCTGCGATCCAATCGCGCCGCGCTAGTTCCGGCATCTGCTCCTGGATGATGCGCACGCGCATCCGATCGGCGTCCTCTGGATTGTCGGCAAAGATTCCTGGCAGGCCAAATTCCGAGACGATCATCATCTTTTCGGGGAACATGCGCCCTATCCGATCCAACGATTCCGCGAGTGCCGACTCGGGCCCATGCCAACTGCCAAAATACTGGTTCATCATCAGGAAATCCGCGTCGTTCGCGGCGGAATCCTCGGCGCGTTTCAGCCCCGGAAGGCGGTCATCGGCATAGCTCACAAATCGGCTGGGATCGAGTTGGCGGATGAAGTCGCGCATCGCCCGAAAATAGGCGATGCCGCCGGGAGTTCCGGTGTCGCTTTCGTTGCAGACGCTCCAGGCAAAAATACTGGGATGATTGCCCGATTCCTCGATCATTTCCCGCATCTGTTGCTTGGCCAACGCGAGCACGCGCGGGTCTTTGAGTTGCGTTTCGCTGAATTGCCATACCGGAATCTCTGGAATGAGCAGGATGCCGTGCCGGTCGGCATAATCCAGGATGAAGGAATTCTGCGGATAATGCACCGGCCGCGTGAGCGTCACTTGCAGCGACCGCATATCGTCGTAGTCGTGAAGCATTGTGCCCACGGTTTCCGCCAATCCTTCCCATACGGATTCTTCGTGCCTCGTCACACCCGTGAGGCGCACCCGTTCCCCGTTGAGCAGCAGGTGCCGGTCGCGGATCTCAATCTTGCGTAGACCGAACGTGTCGCTCTGCTCGTCGAGGATCTCGCCTCGCGGGCCGATGATTTGAACCTGCATCCGGTATAGGTTGGGGTGGTCAATCCCCCATAACTGGGCGCTCCGGATCTTCAGCGACAGGTCGACCGAGTTGACCTGCGGCGCTAAAGCAACATCGCGTGTCTCCGTTCCCGCAATTTCACCGCGCGGTCCACGAGCCGTCATTCGCACCGAGATTGGTTGTTTCCGGGCGAGATGATTCTCGAGAAGAATTTTGTCCTCGACGATTGCTTCGTCTTCCACAATCTGGCTGCGAATCTGCTGGCGGCGTACCTGGATCGGACCACCCATGGTCAGCCAGACATCGCGAACGATCCCGCCATAGTCCCACCAGTCGTACCAGGCATGATCCCCGCTGCGCTGCGCGAGACCCGGAATCGTAGCCGCCCCAACCCGGTTGTCGATTTCGACGGCAACGTGATTGGTCCGCTGCAATTGGGGAGTGATCTCGAAGGAATAGGCCGTGTATCCGCCTTCGTGCGATCCCAGTTCAACGCCGTTCAACCAGACCCGGGCCGAATAAAATGTCGCTCCGAAATGAAGTTTCACGTGCAAGGCCGGCGATCGCACGGGTATCTGGAATGTGGCGAAGTACCATGCCTTACCGAGATAGCCATCGCGACGGCCGATGTTCCAGGTGTGCGGGATGCTGATCGAGTCCGTGTGGGGCGGAGGATGTTTCTGCCACTGGGCCGCCTCCCCGATCTGGCCCGGGTCGGTGCAAAACGACCAGTCACGATCCAGGTCGACCCGAGTCGTTGCTAGCAGCGGAGCTGCCAAGATGAACGAGATGATGGTGCCCAGCGCAATCGTTTTCATCTGGCTTCTGCAACCTGCGGGCTGTGGATTTCGTCCGCCGCCGCCCCTGGAGTTGTCCCGCGGAGACCCTCCGTGGAGATTGAACCTCGAAATATTATCTTCAATGTCAGCCGCGCGACTCCTCCGAAAGTAGTATCCCTTCGGCGGCAAACCGGACCAATGAGACCAAAATCTCCGGGATTGCCGTCATCCGCTTTGTCGTTCTCGAAGCCGAAATCAGCGGCGGCGCGCCAAGGGTACCTCCAACTTTTCCGCGATGGCGCCACCCCAAGGAATTGATCGAAGGCATTTACCAAGCACGCGTTAACCCGGCAGGGTATGCACTTCTCGTGGGTTGAGAGTATGCTTCGCAACCCCACCTCGCAGCGATTCGCTCTATCGATATTTTGAGTTTCCGGGGGAGCGCACCGGGTGGTAACAATCAGGCAATCCCTTCTTGGGACCAACCAGGAATCCCCGTCGCTTCCTGACCGCGAAAACTTGAATTGCGAGGTCAGTCCCATTGCGAGCGGGGTCGAATGCGGCGGAGTCCATAAAGGCGGGAAAGGACGGCGACGGCTTGCGTATCCGGGAAGACTTGCCTCGCCTGTGCGCTCAGGGCCATGAATCGCTGACTGCGGCCGAAAAGGATCTCCTCAAGTGGGTAGGAGTGTTCTTTCGCAAGCCAACGCCCGGGCGTTTTATGATGCGCATCCGCATGCCGAACGGCTTCACCGACAGCCGTCAACTGCGCGCCATTGCAGATTTGTCCCGCCGTCTGGGAGACTGCGTCCTCGATATTACGACCCGCCAGCAAATCCAGTTGCGCGGCTTCTCGCTGGCAAGCGTAACCGAGATATGGGACAAACTGCGCGGGGTGGATCTGCACTCGTTGCAGACGGGAATGGACAACGTCCGCAACATTAACGGTTGTCCGCTGGCCGGTCTGACCATCAACGAGTTGTTCGACGCTTCGCTGGTCTTGGCTGAACTCGACCGTAT
>VFSW01008721.1_pt1 | contig 14531 bp, 17 predicted proteins | sample 5358111 | NCBI WGS metagenome assembly VFSW01 (sample SAMN11554181, study PRJNA540505) | mine drainage metagenome | isolation source: sediment from site ElyBrook_90M | place: USA: Ely Copper Mine, Vershire, VT | collected 2017 | reverse complement strand
CGGCAGGTTAGCAATAAACAACTCTCCTACACCTCCTGCATTGGAGGCTATTTCCAGCTCTACTACAGTATGAATATTACGGCCATCGCGTGTAAAATACCCGCGCTGCTTGGTGTAGGTAAACGTACCTGTACCTGCCGCATCCTGGATTGTGGGTGTAAATGGTCCTGACTGCTGTCCGAACACAGCCGCCACACCGTTAGGTGAGCCCGCTTTAGTGATTACTCCACCGCCCTTGAACACACCGCAGTCGAGAGTTGCCCCTGTGTCCACATAGATCTGGCGGCTCGAACGGCACCCGTTAGTCCATACTGGCCGGGTCCCTTGGATTGTCATGAAGTCACCGGAGTTACTCGCGGACTCCACGTTCTCAATAGAGTGGGGCAGACCTGCTGTATGCCCTGACTCGGACGCCGCCGTCTTCAGGAATGGTGCCCCAAGTGATTCTGTGCGCCCGCCTATTACTTTTACCTGGCCACCAAGGAAACTGAAGATATCGGCTTGACTAGCACCTGCCCAGAAGGTATCAATAAACGTGGTGTGTCCTTCACGGATCTCCGCGTTGTATATTGACGGGTTGTTCCGGCTAGATAAGATGCCGTTAATAAAAGTGATGTGGAACCCGTTCGCCGCCGCGTTGCGGTATTGTGCTTGCAGCGCTACAACTGGATCACTGCGCAGGTAGCAGTGATCAAATACGATGTGGGCAATATCGTCTGGTGCGGCTGTATTTTCGTCGAATAATTCCACGGTGTAGGCAAGTGCGCCGTGCAGATCTAGGTGTTCAAACAGCATACTCCCTGCGGTAGAAGGAGCACGGAACTTAAACACCTTGGAGCAGTTATTGTTGCCGTCAAATTGAACATCACGTATCGAAACACGGGCGACATCCTGGAACAGTACAAGCGTGTCTATAGCGGCTGTATTTGATTTAATGATTGTGCTGTAATGACCGTCCCCGATCATCGACACACTCTGTGGCCACGTCAGTGACGACACGTTGTAGGTGCCTTCAGGCCCGTAGAATTGGCCGCCACCAATCGCAGAGCCGTTTACAGGCATCGACGCAAACAATGCGGCAAACGCAGAGGTGCAGTCAAATACTGACGTGTGCCCTCGGATAGCCGCATGCTGTGCTACAGGGATAAAATCCAAAATACTGATTTGATCTTCAAGCTTTGATTGAACTGAGCGGAGTATCGCCGCTACGGCTGGCTGAATAAACATCACCAGCTCGGAGGTAAGTAAGTTAGTGGATGTTAGCGCACTGAACACCAGAGACGAGTTTTTATTCCTTACCGCGATACTATAGTTACTGGCGGCGTAGAGTCTCGCCGCCGCTCCGTTGCGGCTAGGGTAACCGTTCAGTGTCCGGACAGGCTGGGCGGCTGGTATCGTCAGCGCCGCATCCCAGTACACAATGATTGGGTTAGTTTCCGGGTTGAGGTTGGCTGTGCCTACATACACATACCCATCACTTAATGGATCGCCATCGATATCGGTAAAGATGGGAAACGGATTATCGACAGTCAGTGCAGTGGCCATAAAGTACCTACGGTGTGGGTGGAGGGGCGAGTGCTTCTTTAACCTGTCTCGCTACTTTCATTGTCTTCAGTTCTTTTATCGTTAGTTTAGTTGCAGCCATCAGAGGCACTGGAATTCCGGTCGAAGCAACTAGCACAAAATCCATCATGGCTGTTAAAGCGGACGCTGTACCGCTCGTATTTACCAAATTAGGTGGGATGGTTTTGGCCTCTACAGCCACCTCTTTTATCAGACGGAGCTTATCCGCTTTCCGCGCACCAAAAATCAACGTTAGTTTCCCACTACGGTCCAGGTCGTTAATTATTTTTTCCAGTGCAGCAGGAGATACTATTTTTTCTCCTGTTGCATCTGTTGCCACAGTTTTTGTAGCAGCGTCACGGATCTTCTGAAGCGCTCCAGCCTGGATTGCATACCAGGCTTTAACCCCTTCACTACCTGCTGTATACAACGTGCGTTGCAGGTGCTTTACCGAGTCAGTACCAACAGATGGTGCAAGAATAAGCCTATCTAGTACCGCTTCGTACGCGACCGAGCGGTCGTCTGTACCTGGCTTATTACTGAGTAACTGTTTTACTACAACAGAGTTGACGTAATCTCGATTCCCTCTCGCCGACGCCGCCCGGGCGCGTTTGTACACATCCCCGCCCGCATTCTCTGTATCTGTATCGACTAACTCTTTCAACCGCGCCGCATGGCGTATCTCCCTGGAGTCCGTACCTGTCTCTTCGTTAATAACCTGCCGGAATAACTCCACTTGCTTGAGTGGCGCGGACACCGGTACCAGGTTACCCGCAGCATCTTTTCTCGCGATACCTAGCCGTAATGCTTTCGAGCGTATAGCGTCCAGGCTCGGTGCTGTAACAGCGGAGTCATAGTTCTCGTTGAGGTACTTAACCGCGCTTGGAATCTCTGCCGGTAGCCGAGTCTCCCCCACCTCATCCGCCTTCTCGTACAGCGCTTTGGCTCGCGCGTCATCGATATCTTTTCTTCGACGAACCGCTTTATCGACTGTAACTCCAAGTCCGTACTGATCGAGTGCCTTGGTTGCTTGAGGCAGATCGGCAATTAGCGCGTCCATATTACTGAGCAGTGCGGCGTTGATCTGCTCGTCCCGCTCACGCAGCGGTGCGCCTAGCTCAGGATCCTTCTTTGTGTTGAACTCAAATTGAACATCTTCCGCCTCCCGTGTGCGCATGGCTTTTGTTAGCGGGATAGGCACGTCGAGTTGTGATGCGCGAGCCTGACGTTCTACCGCAGGATCTACTCCCGCTGCGCCTGCATTTTTAGGGGCACCAAGAGATGGTGCGCCAGGTACAGCAGTTGCCGCTGTATCCGCCGGTGGTTTTTTACGTAGCCCTGCTGTAGTTTTAGCGATAACCTGGGTAAGCTTACCTGCCAGTTCTTTAACTGGCGCGGGGATTATTTTAGCTGTGGCGGTTACGGCCTGCGCCGCGATACTAGGTACAAGATCTTTGGTGGCAGCCGCACCGGACTTAGTTATAGTAGCTAGGCCACGTAGAGGCCCGGCAGCGGGGATAACCGCAGGCAGTTGCGCCGCCACGTCCCCTACAGCTTTCAACTGTGACGCTCCTACCGCGGTCCTGGGAGTATATACGGTTACCTGTGCCCCTTGCGCCGCTCCCTGTGACGCGGCCCGCTCTACAGCGTCCGCCGCCTGATTAGTACCGAACCGTCCAGCCAAAATCTCTTGCGCGAGTGTCGTAAGCCCGCCAGTTACCCCCCCTACAATTGCCCCAGGAATAGCTGTCCCGGCGGCAAGGGCGGCCTCTCCCGCACCGACAATATTCTCGCCAATAGAGGCATCCGGAGAGGGTGCCGCAGGCACGAGACCTTCAGGGTTTATCTGGAGTCCGGTATCCTGCTCGGCGTCACGGATTAACGCGGCCAGTTCCATTACAGCGCCGGTATCGCCTAGGCGCTGTGCGGCAGCCAGTCCTTTCTTGTATTGGTCAAGAGTGTAGGCCATAGGTACGTGCTATAATTCTCCAGACGCTTCTAGCTGGCTCATAATAGCCTCCGCCCTTGCCTTCGTCGGTTTCGACATATCTGGTGTATCAGGGATTGTGTCAGGTGCACCGTATCTTGTAGTTAGATTTTTCCGCATCTTAAGCAGTAGCCGTCTTGTTTCCCGGACGTTGCGTATCACATCCTCTCCGCTCTGCCGCAGCGCGAAGGACTGTAGACTCGTCTCCATAGCTTGTTTTTCAGCAACAGAGAGAGACCCGAATCCAGCCATATTGGGTAGTTGTGCTAAGAACGCCTGGTTGCCGAACAACTTTAGCTGCTCTTCAAACCTGAGGGTATCACTATCGACTGTAAAGATATTCGACACAATCGGTCCGGCCGCACGAAACAAAACTGACGCGGGTGTTTTCTCGATACGCACGGCGGTATTCAACATGTTGTCGATATTAGCGCGATCGGACTCTAGTTTCGCTGTTTTTTCACGTAATTCTACTTCCTGCTTACGCCTCTCTTCGTCACGCTGCGCCGTCAGTTTCTCGCGGGCGATATCGTTCGTTTCTTTTTTTATCTGTGCCTCAAACGAAGCGATCTTTACATTCTGTCTTGCAATACGGGTATCCTCCTGGATTTTAGTTATATCCCACCCCTTCTTCTCCAAATCCTGTACCGCGTTAGACTCTGCGAAATTAGCCGCTACAGCGGCGGATCGCGCTTCGGACTGTTTCTTTGATAGTTCTACGCCTTCTGTAGCCCTATCCCGCCGCGCGGCTTCGAGCTTACTAAACGTATCCGAGAATTTATCTGGGCCCATGAGTCCTGCGAGGGTAGTAGCAGCGGCGATATTAGCTCGCACAGGATTGGTCATAGCTAATGTGGCTAGATCTTCAAGTTCCTTGGCTTCCGCGTCCATCCCGGAGTTACGGTAGGCCTCCGCCTGTGTTCGCGCAACGCTAGCCGCTTCCTCGGGCGTAGCAGAGCTTACTGCGGCGTAAAACTTCGAGGCCTGCTGTATCCTGTTTTCTTTTTCACCGGGCTCCAGCATCTCATTAAGCCGCTTCGTATGCTCGCTTAACTCCGGGTACTTGATAGCGAGTTGCGTCACGTTGGCTACGGTAGGCTTCTGTGTAAGCTGCTCTAAGTCAGCGCTTAACATGGCCTGCCTCCCGGCTTGCGCTTGTGCGGCGGCCTGTGCTCCCGCCGCCGCCGCCTCCCGTGCGTTATACGCCTGCACATTAGTAGCAAGCTTTACCCCTGCTTCCGCGCCCTCCATTACTTTTGCTGTAGGGTCCGGTAAGCCGATTGTGTAATTAGCAGGTGCTTGTAGCGCCATTATTAAAACCCTCCAAGCTTGCTTAGCGCCGCGTAGTTACCGAGGGAGCCAGATAGGTTGCCTAGTAACTGAGTTGTGGCCTGTCCACGCGCGAGCGCGTTACCTGCCTGAGCGGCCCCCTGATCTCCACGTAACGCGGCGATTTGCTGCGCAGCATTGCCTCCGGCCTGCCCTTGTATCCCGGAAGCTTGAAGCCCTTGTCCTGCAATCCCTCCGAGTTTGGCATACTGTGCCTCTATGAGCTGGCTCAGTACATCAGGCCGGAACTGTGCTAAAGCAGATTGGGTATTCCCCCCGCGCAGTCCTCCTGTAGCTGAGGCATTCTGAAGAATCGCGTTCTCGCCCTGGCGTATCAGTGACTGGAACTGTGGACCTCCTTCGATACCTTTTATCGCGTTACTTAGCGCGTCTTGTCCTCCTAGGCCAGCCAAAGTTCTTTGCGCCCCTACTGCATCGGCTACTGCCGCGGTATAAGGGGCTAGGAGCTTCTGTAACTCCTCGTACTGCTTACGCTGCTCGTCAATACCGAGCTCGGCTGCCGCCGTCTGCGATGCTGACGCCGCCCCCGCCGCTTTCCTTGCTGCACGGTCCCCTAGGAAACTGGATACAATACTTGCCCCTGCGAGTATCCCTAGCATTAGGTAATCTCCCGGCCTGTAGCGCTAATTGTTAGCGAGGCGGCGGCGCTCGCGAGTGTAGATATAAACCCGCCTGGTTCGAGCGACTGTCCAACGATCTCTGGGAACGTATAGCACTCCACGGCAGCCACCGATTTTGCACTAACCACTAGGTTGGCTGTACCCGCGGCACCAGCGGAGGCAACAAGGTTTACAGATACTGTTACAGCCCCCGCTGTGGTATTTGTTATGGTGAACTTATCGATGATCGTCTTGCAGTTCAACGCTGTGTACTGCGCTGTCTGGACGTTTTCCACTTGCTTCCTAGGAATAATATTTTTAACCGTTACTGCCATAAATACCCTCTACCACGCCGGTATATACCGCAAAGTGCCGTTGTCACTGAGTGTTACCCACTTTGTAGGATCCCCCGCAGCGGGTGCGTTATTTAACGTACCTATCGCCGCCGCTGCTGAGTTATTAAGTGCGGCTGTCGTCTGAAGTAAGATCGCCTGATTATTTCTCAGCTCTGCGGAGACTACCCCGCCAGAGATGCTTACGCGGTCCGCGTTCTGAACACCTACCGTCCCTACAAACACAGGTGGCGCAACATCATCTATACTTCCGGCAGCTACCTGCGGTATACTAATTTCTTCAGCAGCGGCGCTAGAATCTGGCTGGTGTAGGGCTAGTAACTCCACAGCGGAAACCAACCGTTCCAGCAGATCCAGTGCTTGCTGCGCTTTCGCTACTGACGTGGCTGCCTCAATAGATACCTCTTGAATACGTGCAGCGGAACTAGTTAGAGTATCCGGGATTAACTCGAACAGCTTCTCAAACGCACGGATAGCCCGCTGGCTAGGCAGGAAAGCCGCCAGCTCATCACGTGTTAGAGGTCTGGGATCTGCCATCAGTACGCCACTGGTTCTATCGTTGCCTCAAGTGCGAGCACACTAATGCGTGCGTCGCTTGTCCCCTGAAACCGTTGCAGACGCCAATTCCGCACTACGCCTTGCTGTAACCACCGGATACGCTTTGTCCGGTCACCGGTCTTGCCTGCCGCTATCGTCTTGTCCTGACTCCATGTCACCCCATCAAGAGAATAAGACGTGCGGATAGTAGGATTGGCGCCTAGTTGTATCTGCCCAGTCAAGCAAACCAGCTCTAAGTCATGGATTATAGCACCTTTTGCGCCTAGGTAAATCATGACGGTTCCGAACTCCCACCGTACAGTACCGCCGTAGTGCGCGGCAGTATCCGAGGATACGCGCCCGACTACTTCCGAAGATGGATCGCCGCAAAGCCAAGTATCGTAACACCGTACGAAGTACCGCGCGCGGTACTGACTAAGCCCGGTTAAACTGCTTGTCAGCACAAACCATACATGTGCTCCCACCTCCTGAGAGGTGGCGGCGTCGTATACAAGGGTCTGGTTAGCTAGGTGGATATACAGATACTGATGGCCGCCATCTATTTGTGGTTCAAGTACTGCCTGAGATAGCTCCGCCTCGGAGTACCCAGCTAAAATCAGGTCGATCTCCTGTGTCGCAAGCTTCGTAACACCGCCGCTGGCGCCTAAATAAACCGAGAGCGACTCGTTCCGCCCACTACCGATAAACGCGAGTGTATCGGACAGTACGCAGGCGGCGTGCGTTCCAATCGCGCCTTTCATTATCTGCCCGCCATCGACCCGCTGAAATGGGAAATTATCTCCGCCGATATTATTGAATACTTCGATAGTGTATCTGTTTAGTGCGTATACCTCGTTTCTTAGAACCCTAACCCCGACGATGGGGTCAGGATCGATTTCAGAGGACCCGTACTTGAGCGGATTAACAGATAGAGGGTTGTTGAGTTCGGTAACAACCAGAAACCTACCATCTGTTGCGAGGAAGTACCCGTCCACAAACTTAAAATCTATTACGTACCCGAGATCCGGGTCGGTAACCTGAGTAAGTCCTGCTCCATCCCAGTAATACAGCTTGCCGCCCGACGCCACTCCTAGCCGGTCGAAAGAATAGTCGAAGGTAACCGTCCCGCCGCCGCCAACGTCCCCTAGTATGGCTACAGCTCCGCTCGCGGCGACACTAACCTACTTGGTGCCCATTACACGGTAACACACACCATTCCAGTTTATACCGCCACGGTTTATACCTGGGCCTGTGCCGAGCTGCTCTAGCCCATCCGCTGGACGCAGATACAGATTCGATACCTTACTATCTTTGGGCACAGGTACCAAGTTAATAGGGTAGGAAGTGCGTACGTTGACTTTACTGTCTACGAACACCCCGTTTAGAATCGGTAACTGCACGCGCTTACGCCCTTACAATCTCGGACACTACAACAACCTGTCCCACCGCGTTACTGAAGCAGTTAATGGCGTTCTGCACCTCTAACCGTACAGTGTCCCCCGCGAGTAAAATCTGTCCGTGCGTGAGGCTTTGCGCGAGATCCTCCCCGTATCTTATCTGCGCATTGGCGCCATTGGCGTTTGTACTGCGGCTATGTACCTCACACCATATCCGTTTTGGGTTCGCAGCTAGTACTTGTGTATTGAGGTTTGGAGTTAGTGTGATAAAATCGTAAGTTACTAAAGCCGCATCGAGTGGGATGGATCTACTCATTTCTTAACTCCAAACAAACCAAGCAAAACTAGTCTGCGCCGTAACCGCTGCGGTATTGATTGTAAACGATCCTGTAGCAGGTACTACAGACGTAACGCGCGCCGTAACATCAGCGGTGGAGGCTACAGCAAAGATCCGGCTGGTAGCCGAGACAAGTGAGTTCGTTACTACGACAGATGTCCCCGCCGCCGCGATATTGGCTGTACCGGACATTTTATTTATTTGAACCGTCCCGACTGTAGCTGTGTTTGTGAACGGCACCTCAATACCACCATCTACCCTAAACTTGTGGTAGTCAGTGTTGTTTACACGGAGGAGCACTGGATGATTCGTAGACGTGCCGAAATAGGCCGCGTTTGTATCCCCTTGTAGTTCAGCGGTGGGGCCACTTTCTATCTGCAGGGCGATCTTGGGGGAGTTCGAGCCCGTAATAGTGAGCCCAGCACCCACCGCCGCACCCCCTGTGATCGTAACCTGCTTTACGACCTCCAGCCCCCCGGTGGTAAGCGCCCGCACCTGTTCCACACTATTGGCTCGGATGATTGCAGGGTGGTTCGTGACCGTCCCTAAGTACCCAGCCGCACCATCTCCCTGCATCTCCACCGTAGCGCCAGCCGCTACCTGTACGCTCATCTTAGGAGAGCTTGACCCGGTAACAACCACTCCGGCGCCGGATACTGCGCCCGCCGCAACAGTAACTTGTTTGTTTACTTCTACGCCACCACCTGGCAGTGCGCGTAGCTGCTCAACACTGTTCGATCGTATAACCGTGGGGTGATTAGTTACCGTTCCTAAGTATCCAGCGGCACCATCGGCTTGAGCTTCAACCGTTGCGCCTCCAATAGCCTGCACACTGGTTTTAGGAGAGCTAGCCCCGATTACCGTAAGCCCACCTCCAGATATTGCGCCCCCGTCTATTGTGTAGCCGGTGTTGGTCCACTCCCCAAGCACTGTAGCACCGACCTGTATACGAGCTACCGGGTCGGTGTTGGATACAGGCTTAAATAGCTTAAACCGCGCACCTGTATTTGATGACGCCTTGCCTCCGATAATCTCCAACGCGTCTGTGGTTGTGGTTAGATCGGTTCTGAGTTCGAGCGTGACACCTGTTGTGTTGCGCAGTATTACTGAGGCGTGTAAATACTTCGCGATACGCTTAAGCGCGTTCATACACGTACCTCAAACAAGCTTAGTACTTGCGCAGCGGCAGTAGTCCTATAGAAAATAGCGGCTGTAGTAGGTACAGGTACGGTATCTCCTGGCTCAAGCAGGTACCCGTCAGTGATCGCACCACCACTTACAGTTAACGTGATATTTGCGGTGTTGGTGCTTAAGCTCGATATCATGACTGTAACACGCGTAGCGTTAGCGGCGATCAACTGCGTAGTCACGTTTGCCACTGTACTTATCTGCGCAGGAGCTAAAAACTGAGACCCCCCGGGAGCAATCTCTATGGCGTCCACAGACACAGTACCCAATACGTTCACAGTACCGTCAACAGATACTACCTCAGCCCAGTTATCATTACCTAAATTCTCGCGCATCTACCCCACCCTATACCATGTCTGTGTCAAGAGATCGTAACGAAGCCGGAAAAAGTCATCCGCCGCGAGCGTCCCAGGCTCCCCTGTTACCGCTACCGCGCCATTGCCGTTAATCGTCAGCGTAGTGACTTGCTGCGTCGTGTTTACAAGTAGTTCCTGTTTATCTACTAGCACCCCGACCGGTGGGAGTACTATCGTTCCTGCGGCGTACCCTGCTGTTGGAGTCAGTATGAGGTGTATGCTAACTGACCCACTGGTTATAGATACAGAGAACCCCGACGCTGAGGGGGCCGCATACTGTGTTGTGTACTGCGGTGCGCCAGCACTCGGAAACACCAGGTTTGCCTGGATATACGCGAGCAGTACAGACAATGCCGCCTTACGCGTGTCCCCGTTACTCTGCACCCACACCGCCAGTAAATCCCCGGCCACGACAGTATTGGTCGCCGAGAGCTGGTTAATTGTCGTCACTTGATACCCTCGTCTATGTGAAGTCAATCGGAACGTCCGCACCCGCATCTACCGTATCCGTAGGTGGAGTAACAAAAACCCGGCGCCGCTGCTGTGTAGACTTATTCCCAGCACCGGCAGGGAGAGTACTTGGAAACTGATACGGCACCGGGTAAGCTGCGCGGGCGAGCAATGTGTCATAGGCCATCTTTGCGTGCATCTTGGTCTCCGCCCCAACGACTTTGCCAAAGTCCGCCGCAAGCCGTATACCTAGGTTATACACTACGGCCTCATTCGCGGCGTCCGGAATCCCAGACTCGTCACTCAGCTCACTATCCTCTGGGCTGACCGGTATTGGATAGCCCAGCCGGATGCCCTTGGCGTTCCATGCGGCAAGCATCATGTCCATCTTCCGGAGCGCGCTCTCGATCTGCTCCGGCGTCAGGTCGAATATATATCCGGCCATCCCTACGGACTCAAACGCCGAGGATATTAGTTGCCGCTTGGTCCACGTCACTCTCTATTCTCCTGACCTGCGAATAGAGGGGTGAGCTTGCTAGCGGGTAGTTTATGCACGCCCGGCTTTACTTCTTTCGGCTTAGGCACGGTGCGCGGTGACTCAACTGCGTCCACCGCGTCTTGCAGTGTGGGGGAGTAGCCCGCTAACACTAACGCATCCAGTATCGCTGCTGTGGGCGCGGGACGCCAATCATATGTACCTCCCTTCCGTGGGTGCACCCCTGGGCACTTATAAACGATTGTAGGTACCATAACTACTCCTACCGTTGCAAGTAGGTAAGCAGGTGAGGGTAACTCACCTGCTTACCTCGCCGCTGATTACGCTATCCGATACGTTACAAACGTATTCGCGGCTGTTTTCCGTGTGCGAAACCTGCCTGACGCTCCGTATAGCCCTCCTGTAGTAGCGTGGGATGATTGCACTACCTGCCCACCTACAATTGTATGATCAGCTCCAGCAACAATTGCGATTAGATCCGCCGCCGCCGCGGATTGGTTGATCAGGCTCCAGTCGAACGAGTCGTTTACGGCGAACTCACTGGCAGCGTCTAGTAGTGTGCCTGTTGGTAGTGTGTACTGCTGCTCCGCCCCAACCGCGTGAGTGCCGACGATAATGCCGTTAAGCAACTCAGTTACTGTCAGTGTCGCGGACACAGTTCTAGCGATCGGCGCCACCTGCACTTGACTATCTAGCCGAGACATCACTTGCGGAGCACTACCTACTTCGTAAAGAACCTGCGCCGCACCCGCTTCGATAATGATCACCGCACCGCTAGCGTAGGCGCCAAACACCGTTTGAGTGTTGCTGACCGTGCCCAATACCGATACGGTAGCCGGAAAGTTAGGATAGCCTAGTTCCCTTGAAACCGTCGCAATCCCTTGCGTCGCAACAGCGATACTCTCACCCGCCGGGATCGTTACTTCCGCACTGCCATTTGGATATACAACAATAGAAGTCATGCCTAATTCCTCTTAAAAAGTACCGGCCTAGGATTAGTAGGCCGGTGGGCGTACTACACCTGGTTAAACAAGACAACACCAGTCATTTCAGGTTGTTTATTTACTACCCCAAAGAAGGTATCAATACGATACTTTGTATTCATCGTATTAACGTCATACTGCTTCTGCATTACGACGTTAATCCCTTGCTCGGTCGTAAACTGCATAACCCCAACACCGGAGTTTTCCGGCACTACATACCGGCCAGGCAGCAACTCAATCGCGTCATGGTGCCAAAACGGATTAATCGGCGCTGCTACGGTATTCAAAAATACAACCGCCGCTGTAGCCGAAGGAGTTACAGTTACGTTCTGGTACCGCAGCTCCGCATCCGTCCCACCCTGACCACTCATAATCGGAGGGCTGATAGTCATTGTAGTTGCGGAGTCAACAGAGATAACCCGAAACGTCTTAAGCTGCCCGGTGTCGCCCTTAGTGATGTGGTGAACTGCTGTAACTCCGGCAACCGTTAGCGCGTCACCGGCAGCAACACCTGTTGTGCTAGATACGGTCACAGTCTGGTACCGGTTATCGACGTTAGACGTCTCCCCGGTCGCCGCCACAGATGTCGCACGCGGGGTATAGAAATTAGCTCCAGCGGCTGACGTATTCATTGTTATACCACCACCACCTCCCGCCGCTCCGATACGATTAGCATAGTCAAGTTTGTACGTCTCGAAGCTAGCGACAGTACCAACGTACGCTTTCTCGTAGGCGGTTGTAGGTTTACCAGTCATCGTGGCCCGGTTTGCGAGGTTACTTGCCATGCCGTTATAGTCACGAGTGGACAACGCCAGGTACCGCTCGGACTGCATCACTCCCTGCTCGTTAAATATAGCTTCGGCCTGAGCCACGTCATCAAACCCTGTCGCCGCGGCGGTACGTTTTACTACCAGAGTGCCCTGAGTTGCGGCCACGTTCATTACAGCGACATTAATATCGCTCGCAAGCTTCTGCCGCGCTGCTTTGCCGAGTGATCCTTCCCGGATCGCGTCACGCAGCTCTGTAGCACTCATCTGCCACGGGGAACTCTTCTGGAACCCCAGCGTGGCGGGCACACTTAGCTGCGTCGCTGTGCCGAAGTTCGCCGTCATATCCGTACCGTCGAACGACCGTGCGATATAGGGCATCGGACGCCAGATTATGTTATTTGCACGCTCTAGCTGTGTCTGCCCAGTGCTATAGACCGACACGTTTTTGGATAGCACAAGCGCGTCCTCGAACCCCTCTTGAATTTCTTCAAACGCTACAATTTCTTCTTTACTGAACGCATTAGACATAAGCCACCTTTATTAATTACTTACCCATTACTTAGATCGCTGCTTCAACTGCCGCTTATAGGCGACGACCTTACTGGTATCACCCGTTCGCATCGCGTCTGCACGCAACCGGTCTAGTGTGGGGTCGACTGCCCCCGATACACGCCCATTGCCCCGGACAGCCGTTGACTCAGGTGCGGGCGGCTTATTTCGTTTATGTACTTTCATACTTAATTCCAGCTTTGTCAGTGCTTTTACAAATAATACGGGGTCAGTTATCGCTGCCAGCTCTTTTAGCTCTTTTGGGTGCGTTCCGAGGGCATGGATAACGAGTGCTGGGTTATCCGCAGACTTAATTATCAGCCCTTGTTGCGTTACGTCGAACGCCGCTTGTACTGCCGCTTCCGCCGCATCAATATCGACTACCTTAAGTGCTGTTTTCGCGGTTTCGTACGCTTGCAGCCGGGCGCTCCAGGCTTCCTGCTGTTTTCTGGCTTTAGCCTCTGCTTCGTGTGCGATAGTCTCGATTTGTTTTTTCTGATCGGCCCACTTAAGCAGCTCGGACTCATACTTATCTGTGTCGTACTCTACATCAGCTAACTCCGGCTTCTTGCCGAGTACTGGTGCTTGCTGCGTCTGTTGCGGGGCAGTAAGTTTCGCCGCAAGCTCCCGGTTACGCTTCTGTAGGTCGCGGTAATTCTTCCGCAACTCCTTAACCCACACCGGGGCTGGCGCGGCGGACTCGTCAGACTCCGCTGGAGGGGCAGGCGTGTCTCCAAGCGTGACAACTATCTCCTCTTCGTCCGGCTCAGCAACAGCATTCTCTGTAGGCAGCGCACCTGTAGGCAGCGCACCTGTAGGCAGTGCACCTGTAGGCAGTGCACCTGTAGGCAGTGTTTCGCTGATAGCGGTACCACTATCTGATTCAGGGGATATGTCTGCGTCTAGCGGGTTATTCTTGTCCACTACTTACTCCATCTATCTCACCTATTTGCTGCTCACTAGCAGGTAAGGCGGGTACCTGGCTAGCGGGGACTATGGGTGCGCCTTGTGGTGATGGTGTAGTTGTATCTACACCGAACTTATCGATTACACGCAATGCTTGTACTTGCTCTGTATCATCCACTTCCGAGACCAGCTTCAGTGCCTTAGCCTTGGACTCCTCGGCGCGTGTAATCGTGAGTACTGTATCCGCGCGCGCCTTAACGGCCTTCGCCTGTGCTTCTTCCGCCGCCGCCTCAAGATACTTAGTATTGGCGTCAGGTTTAGCGCTCGCTTGCTCCTGCGCGAGCTTCTGCGCTTCTTCTGCCGTTGGCTCTAGCACTCCAAGCCGCAACAACTTCTTACGGAAGAATTCGCGCACCTCCCCAATACCCTCGCCGTCCACATTCAACATCACCATCGCCCCGAGTACTTGCTTTGACTCTGGGTCGTCTGTGACCGATAGCATATTGGTAAGTGAGCGCACAATTGCGGCCTTTTTGCTCGCCGACGACGGCCCCACTACCACATCTACTTGCAGCTTCGCCGCGGTAAGATCGTTCGATGTATACGACTTCCCCGATTTCGGGTTTACTACCGGCCGCGCCATATCCAGCCGCTTCATCTTGCCGTCTTTGCTGATACTATCTAGCTTGCGTCATTTGTCAGTGTAGATC
>VFSW01008720.1_pt1 | contig 14531 bp, 11 predicted proteins | sample 5358111 | NCBI WGS metagenome assembly VFSW01 (sample SAMN11554181, study PRJNA540505) | mine drainage metagenome | isolation source: sediment from site ElyBrook_90M | place: USA: Ely Copper Mine, Vershire, VT | collected 2017 | reverse complement strand
TTAACTGCCATTAATTCCTATGCTTTTATTATTTAACCTGTTTAAAAAATGTGGCTGCAAAGATAGAGTAAATAATTTATTGAACAAATGAATCTTACTATAAAAAAGGAGAGCGTGGCAAAAGTTGCTTTTACCACGCCGGCCCTGTACATCCTGATAATTATTTATCCGTGGACCTTACACCTAATTTCTCGTAAAAGTAAATGAAAAGGATCCATAGTCATACTGATCGGTGGAAATATTGAAGTTCATCGAATATGATCCGGTACAGGAATTATACAATCCTGTTCCTTCATAAGCGATATTGGTTTCCCCCCATGCATCTGAAGCAAGAACTGTTTTGTCAGCAGTAACCGCAAAAGATACCGGGTCAATGTGCATCACAAGAGGACCCTGATCTTCATTAAGCCCTTCAATCGTTTCCAGGCCTGTAACGTAAACCTTATATGGATCTGCCACATCAGCTTTAATTGATATATCCCCTTCCGAATTCCAATCTGCAGAAACTGAATGGTAGCTGCCAGCCGCAAGAGCCACATTGTACTCACAATAAACAATAAGGGCAAGGGAAGCATTCGAACGTGTGGTAACTCCATTTTTAGTCGTCACAACCTCCAGGAAAATTACTTCTCCCTTATTTATTGTGCCAAGTTTTCCAGCAACATCCCCCAGGGTGAAGGTGACTGTAGCTGGGAATGAGGTCACGTCCGCTAGCTTCAACCTTTCAAAATTATCCTGGCGCGAAACCTGAATTTCTGCATTTTCCACCGTGACTCCGGTTCCAAGTGTAATCTTGAAACTGATAAATGAGGTGGGCTCACCGTTTATAAATATCCCGGTAACATCCGAAATCACCGGTACAACTCCGATATTCCGTTTACCTGCAGGATCTTTGACCTCCTCACAACTAAAAAATATCAAAATCAGTGTGAGGATCAATCCTATGTAGTTTAATTTTTTCATCTCAATTTATTATTAAGTTTTATTGTGAAATTATTGGTTCTCACCGTGTTCCTCCAGCCCACCAGACGTTTTCCGTATAGACGTAGGTGCCATTCCCGTAAGCAGTACGAATATTCTGATTTGTAGTTACATCCTCAGAACCGTAAGTATAACGAAGTGGGAACTGAGTCGCATTCAGAGGATTTTCCAGATTAATAACATTCTCACCCATTGCCTTCAGGCGTCTGAAATCGTTGTAAGCTTCAACAGCCTCCTCTTCGTAAAATGCTATATATTTCTGGTTCATTATTTCAGATAACGGGTTTGCCAGAAATTTGACTTTTACGTTACCATCAAAATAAGCCAGGGCTTGTGCAGCCGACAGACCAATATTGATTTTTTCAAATGCGGCCGTTATAGCGTTCCGCAAAGAAGCTTCAGCATTTGGCAAATCATTCAGCCTGGCATAAGCTTCAGCTTTCAGGAACTCAATCTCGTGATAACTTAAGAGGTAGGTAGGTGCAGTGCTCGAACTGATTGCAGAGACCGAATAAAAACCTTGTATCTGGTTTGTTATGCCATTGGGAGCAAACACAATTCCACTGCTCTCCGTTCCGGGGTAAGGCATAAAGAATACATTATCCCTCGGATCGTTTCTCTCCGTCAATTTATCATGCAGACTCTGACTCGCACCATAATAATCCCTATCCAGAAACAGGCGGTAAAACGGGCTGTTCGTAGTTGTTCCGTTATAATTGAACTGAGCCTGTTCTTCACCTGACGTGAAAGATTGATCCGCAAAGCTTATCACATCGTTATAAGAAGGGGTTCTTAGCGATAAACGCATTGTATAACGGGCTTTCAACCCGTAAGCAAACTTTTTCCAGAGCGAAATATCTCCTCCGTAGATCAGATCCTGAGCTCCTAAAGAAGGAAATACTGATACTTTGTCCAGATTAACGATTGCTTCGTCAAGCAGGTTAAAAATTGCAGTATAAATATCTGCCTGCTTATCAAGCACAGGAGTAAATATTTCACCCGGCCTGAGCGCCTCACTCCACGGCACATCGCCCATCAAGTCAGTGAGCATGGCCAGATTATACGCGGTAAGTACCTGAGCAATGCCAAGCGTATGGTAATTGCCTTCTTCAGAACCGCCCTGGGAACATTTCCCGATGATTACCTTCAGATTATAAAGAGTCTGATAAACAGCATCCCAGGTATTATTATAGGTCGTCGAATTTGTAGGTTCTGCCGCTCTGATCTCAGCGTTATAAAACTGGTTCCAGATCCCCACATTATGTTCAATGTACACGGACGCATAGAATGCAAAATCAGTACCTGTCACGCTGAAGGAGGTACTTGTCATTGCGTCCGTTATAATCAGCCTTGATTCCATTTCAGTGGGATCGTTCACATCCTTGTTGATATTGTCCATGGTCTTTTCAGAGCAGGAGTGCAATGTGACAGCCAGTATTGCAGTAAAGAATATGATAATTATTTTTTTCATGATATCAGATATTAAAAAGTTAAATCCAGGCTAAAACCAAAGCTGGTTGTCTGGGGCATTGAAAATCTTTCAAACGCTCCTCCCATATTAGTATTTCCCTGACTTGATTCCGGGTCAAAGTTTGGAAGAGCCGTCCAGATAAGCACATTGCGCGTGAAGACAGAAACTCCCAGATCAACAGAGTTAAATAATTTCGTACCTGCTTTATACCTCAGGGAGAGCTCACGAAGCTTCACAAACGAATTATCATGGATATAATACTCATCGATATTATATAGCACATTAGTATACAGATCCTGGAGAGCCCGGGGGTCATTGGGGCCGCCACGGACAATATCGTTGGGAGTGCCATCAGGCTTTACTCCGTCGAATACAAAAGTTGCGTCGCGATCTTCGGTTATTGCCGACATTCCATAATTATCCAGCAACCCGTTACTCCCGGAGTACATATGCCCGCCGCTTTTCCATTCAAACAGCGCATTCAGTGACCAGTTCCGGTAGGTAAAGGAATTATTGGCTCCCAGTATAAAATCAGGCGATACCGAGCCGATCACAGCTGGTTCACCAATCTTTGGCATGCCATGATTCGACGCACCCGGATTGTCTTCAACAACAATCTTACCGTTCGCATCACGGACAAAGGAAACTCCGTAAATGACAGGATAGGTGGATCCGATTCCTGCCCTGACCTGCGGAATGTCAAAACCTCCCAGGAAGATGCTTTCGACACCCGGTGCCAGTTCATCCACGACATTATCAATCTTCGAGTAATTAATATTGATGTCCCAGCGGAAATTTGTCATTGCAACAGGAGTCAGGTACAACACAGCTTCATGACTTATTGTATGCACCTTGCCTCCATTCATCAGCAACTGATACGCACCTGTGGAACCAGCCAACGGTACCGTAAATATCTGATCAATTACATTCTGCCGGGAGAAGGTATAATCAATGCCGATACGATTATTGAAAAATTTAAGGTCAGCACCGATTTCGTAAGATTTTGTGTTTTGCGGTTTCAGGTTAGGATCATATTGTATGTTATTGGGAATATATGAACTTATCCCTCCGATAGGATAAAGGATCGGAGATCCTGACCACCAGCTTCCTGAATAGTTCGGGATAGCAAAGAAATTTTTATAGTACTGACCTGCCTGTCCGACCTCTGCATATGAAAGACGCAATTTGGCAAATGAGATGGCGCTGAGATTTTTCACAGCTTCCAGTTCTGAAGCTAAAAAGCTCAATGAAACAGATGGATAGAAGAAAGTCCGGTTGTTGGTAGGCATTGTAGAAACTATATCATTCCTGCCTGTGGCATTAAGGAACAGTATTGATTTCCAGTCAAGGGATAAACTCCCGAAAAAGCCTACTGTGCGATCCTGGCTTTTAGATTCATTCCCGGTAACGATATTTGCATTTCTGATATGAGCCCAGCCACCAAAATTAAATACCTCCCCATGTTCTGAATAAGTCTTAAAACTGCCCTGGTTGAACTCATTTCCCAGCATCGCGTTTAAATTCAGGTAGCTGTTAATCTTCCAGTCATAATTGGCTGTCAGCAGTGAGTTGACAGTTGAGGATGAAATCCCGTAGTTATCCATATAACCTGCATTACCCTGATGTCCATACTCAAAAATGTCCTGAAAGTGTGTGGTATATGAATCGATGCCTAACTGATAACGGACTTTCAAATTCATTGCAGGGCTCAGCCTGGCGGTAAAATTAATGTATCCGTTTCCGAAAAACCTGTCAGTCTTTTCATTAAAGACATTGTGTTCGGCAGCCCATAGCGGATTATCAAATGGATTTACGCCGCGGTAATAGATCTGTGTATAAGGATCTCCGGGAACGGAAAAGGGATATCCTTTCAGGTTATAACTTGCAGGAGCAGAGAGTACCCCGGCAAGGGATGCATCATTGCCTGAAGACAGCTTATCAATATCCGTTTTAGAAAAATTGGAATTGAAGCCGACGTTGAAATTTTTATTAAACTTCATCTCGGCAGAGGCTTTGGCATTCCACCGGCTCATACCTGCAGGGGAGGCTATCCCGCTCTGGGATGTCTGACTTAAACCCACCGCAAAATTGGATGCCTCTTTGGCCTGACTTACATTTACGTTGTTGGTAATGGAATAACCTGTTTTAAAATAGTCTTTCCAGTTATTAAAAACCTGCGGGGTGACCCAGTCCTCAGCCACCTGGGCTCTCTCGAGCTGGGGAACAAAAAACTGGCCGGGATGGCCGTTGGCATTCCCTCCATAAGTCGGATCATTGGGTAGATCGGAGATTTTGGGACCCCACGACATTGAAGAATTCGGCACATAGCTGCCATAGCTACCCTGAGCATAGGTAGTCTGGAGATCAGGATTCCGTGAAACCTTTGAAAAACTACTTATGTGAGAGATCGATACAACAGGTTTCCCAAGCGCATTGCCCCTTCCGCTCTTTGTTGTAATAATGACAACACCGTTTGATGCCCTGATGCCATAGAGAGCCGCGGCGGCCTGCCCTTTAAGGATATTGATGCTTTCAATATCAGAAGGGTTAATATCTACCGCACGGTCGGAAAGGTCTGACCCGGTTACTCCATCTCCTGTCACTGAGAAATCGCCTCCTGCTCCTGATTGAATATCAGCTGTTGAGGCAATTGGCATTCCATCAACAACGTAAAGAGGCGAATTGTTCCCGGTAAAAGAACGGGCTCCGCGGATAGTAATCTGTGATGAGGCTCCCGGCATACCACTGGAGGGTTTAATGTCAATCCCGGCAAGCTTTCCCTGCATTGCACCGGCAAGGTCAGGATTACCTGTCCGTTCAATTACATCCTGCTTGACATCCTGAACTGAATAACCCAGGGCCTTTTTCTCCCGTGATATACCCAGTGCTGTAACTACAACTTCATCAAGGCCCTGGACATCAGGCTCCATTATAACGTCTACTACTGCACGGGTTCCGATCTGGATCTCCTGTTTCTTCATCCCTATATAGGAGAAAATGAGAGTAGTAGCATCGGCAGGCACCGACAGGGAATACTTTCCGTCTGCGCCGGTAATGACCCCCACGGTCGTCCCTTTTACAGATATGGTCACACCCGGTAAAGGACCTTCTCCCTCAACGGAGGAGGTGACTATTCCGGTAATAGTTTTCTGCTGAGCCCAGGCTGATAGCAGAGCCCCGCAAAAGATTAAAAACGTCAAGAGAAATTTTCTCATAATCATAGTTTTAGGTCATTAATAAATTACTGAGGAATACTCAAATTCCTACAGTTTGAACATAATGTGAACCAGTCACGGTTAACAAAATAATCTATTTACCCTGACAAATTTTCAACCATTCAACAGAATGCAGAGCTGGCTTTACAGAATTCAGGTTTGAAGCAACGAGGCTTAATTTCCCCGTAAAAAATATTGAGTCGGATAATAAGGCAATTTTGCGTATTTTTGTTGCCTGATATTTTAGAACTTTTTATTCCATCCATGGCACTATTTTCACATCTTCATGTTCATACCCAATACTCTATCCTTGACGGAGCGTCCAACATCCCTTTGCTTATTGACAAGGTGAAATCCCTGGGCATGGAGGCCATTGCCATAACAGATCATGGTAATATGTTTGGCGTTAAGGAGTTTCATAATTATGCCACCAAAAAGGGGATAAAACCGATTATAGGATGCGAAATTTATGTTGCTAAAAGATCGATAGAAGATGTAAGTGGCAAAGAGGACCGCTCAGGGGATCATCTTATTCTGCTGGCAAAAAACCTTACAGGTTACAAAAATCTTATTAAACTCATTTCAACTGCATGGATAAAAGGCTTTTACTATAAGCCAAGGATAGATAAAGCGCTCCTGGCAAAGTACAGTGAGGGGCTGATAGCCTCTTCGGCATGTATTGCCGGAGAGATCCAGGATGAGATCCTGAATGGCACAGTTGCCGGTGCCGAGGCCGCCCTGAAGAGCTACACAGACATTTTCGGGGAAGATTTTTACCTGGAGATACAGAGGCATGAAACGTATGATCCCGAAGCTGACAGATCAGCATTTCCTCTTCAGCAGAAAGTAATTGAGGCATTTAAGAAATTGTCAGCCAGGCATAACGTAAAAATGATTGCCTCAAATGATGTTCACTTCATTAATGAGGAGGATGCGGAAGCGCACGACAGGCTCATCTGTATAAATACTGCAAAGGATATTGATGATCCCAACAGACTGAGGTATTCAAAACAGGAATACCTGAAGAGCGAGGAGGAGATGAGGAAAATCTTCAGTGATGTTCCTGAAGCAATCGATAATGTAGCCGCACTAGTGGCAAAGGTTGAAAGGTATGAGCTGAACCACGACCCTATAATGCCCGAATTTGAATTGCCTGAAGGTTTTACGGATAAAGACGTGTATCTCAGGCATATGACATACAAAGGAGCAGAGGAGCGATGGGGAACACTTACAGCGGAACAGACAGAAAGGATAGACTTCGAGCTTGAGATGATAGCCAGGATGGGATTCCCCGGATACTTCCTCATTGTGCAGGATTTTCTTCATGCAGCAAGGGCTATGGGAGTATCAGTAGGGCCGGGCAGAGGTTCAGCTGCAGGCTCAGCGGTAGCTTATTGCCTGAGGATCACCGATATTGACCCTATCAAATACGGCCTGCTGTTCGAGCGGTTTCTTAACCTTGACCGGATCTCAATGCCGGATATTGACATTGATTTCGATGAAGACGGAAGAGATTCCGTATTGAAATATGTGGTCAACAAATACGGCCATGATAAGGTCGCCCATATCATAACTTTCGGCTCAATGGCTGCCAAAATGGCAATCAGGGATGTTGCACGGGTACAGAAGCTGCCCCTGCCCGATGCCGACAGACTGGCAAAGCTTATTCCCGAAAGACCGGGAGTAACTCTGGCCCAGGCCTATTCCGAAGTACCTGAACTGGCAAGGGAAAGAGATTCTTCAAATAAGCTGATCGCACAGACCCTGAAATATGCTGAGGTGCTTGAAGGATCCGTCAGGCAAACAGGGGTTCATGCCTGCGGTATCATAATAGGTAAAGATTCACTCGACAATTATATCCCGCTCTGCACTGCAAAAGATACCGACCTTTATGCCACACAGTACGACGGAAGCCATGTGGAGTCTGTCGGACTTCTTAAAATGGATTTCCTTGGCCTGAAAACCCTTTCAATAATCAGGGATGCAGTAATCAATATCAAAAAATCGAGAGGCGTTGACGTTGACATTGAGAATCTCCCTCTTGACGACAAAAAGACGTTTGAACTCTTCAGTAACGGTGAGACAACTGCTATCTTCCAGTTTGAATCCACCGGGATGAAGAGATACCTGAAAGACCTGAAACCAAACCGTTTTGAGGATCTCATAGCCATGAATGCTCTATACCGGCCCGGACCGATGGAATATATCCCATTGTTCATAAGAAGGAAGCATGGACTTGAGAAGATAGAATATTCCATACCGGTAATGGAGAAATATCTTAACGACACCTATGGTATCACTGTTTACCAGGAACAGGTAATGCTTCTTTCCCAGGAGCTGGCGGGATTTACCAAAGGGGAGGCCGATTCCCTGAGAAAAGCTATGGGGAAAAAGAAACGTTCCCTGATGGATGAACTGAAGATTAAATTTCAGGAGGGATGTGCCAGAAATGGTTATCAGGAGCCTATAGTAAATAAGATCTGGTCCGATTGGGAAGCTTTCGCCCAGTATGCTTTTAATAAATCCCACTCAACCTGCTATGCCCTGGTTGCATTCCAGACCGGATACCTTAAAGCCCATTATCCTGCAGAATATATGTCTGCAGTCCTGAGCCGCAACATCAGCGATATAAAGAAGATCACAACCTTTATGGACGAGACCCGCCGGATGGGAATGGAAGTACTCGGACCTGATGTCAATGAAAGTAATGTGATGTTCACTGTCAATAAGGATGGAAATATAAGGTTTGGCCTCGGCGCAATAAAAGGAGTTGGAGAGAGTGCAGTCCTTCAGCTGATAGAAGAGAGAGAAAAAAACGGACTCTACAGGGATATGTACGATCTGGTTGAAAGAGTCAATCTTAATGCCCTTAATAAAAAGAACCTGGAGGCAATGGCTGTTGCCGGTGCATTTGACTGTTTCCGGACAATATCCCGGGCTCAGTATTTTTCGCTTGATACACGTGGATCAAGCTTCATAGAGAGTCTGATAAGGTATGGAAACACTGCAAAAACTATAAAAAATTCCAGCCAGCAGTCCCTGTTCGGAGAGGCGGGTGGCTTCGATATGGTAAAGCCGGAACCGGCTCCCTGCCCCGACTGGCCTAAACTTGAGAAACTTAACAGGGAAAAGGAGGTGATAGGGATCTATCTCTCATCTCATCCTCTCGATGATTTCAGACTTGAGATCGAAAATTTTGCCACAGCAACACTTGCCGACCTTCAAAATCTTCGCGATTACCTCGAGCGGGACGTTGTTGTGGCAGGCATGGTGACCGACACCAGGAACGGGATAGGCAAGAACGGTAAGCCTTACGGATCATTCACAATTCAGGATTATACCGATTCGTTCAGAATAATGATGTTTGACAAGGACTATATCGATAACAGTAAGTTCTTTACAATAGGTTACTATCTTCTTATAAAGGGAAGGGTACAGAAACGTAAATACAGGGAAGATGAACTTGAATTCAGGGTAAAGACAATAAACCTTTTGTCAAGTGTAAAAGATGAACTCATCAAATCGGTTACCCTGAAGATAAATCCAGAGAATATAAGCATTGAGATGATAAACCAGCTAAAGGAGCTGGTGCTTGAAAATAAAGGTGAGACAGAGCTTAAATTTCTTTTTATCGATTCTGAAGATAAGATATCACTTCCCATGTTTTCAAGAACCTTCCGTGTCAGGCTTAACAACGAATTAATTTCATTTCTTGAAGACCATCCCGGAATCGAATTAAAAGTAAATTAGCTATCTTTGTACCGGATTAAAATTTTAACTTAAAAATAATAGAAATGGCGTTAGAGGTAAATGATAGTAACTTCGAAGATGTTGTTATAAAATCAGACAAACCGGTTGTCGTTGATTTCTGGGCGGAGTGGTGTGGCCCATGCAGAATGATTTCGCCTATAATCGAAGAGATATCCGCTGAGTATACTGGGAAGGTTCTGGTTGTAAAATGTGATGTTGACAGCAGTCCCGGAGTCTCTTCCAAATATGGAATCAGGAATATTCCCACGGTACTGTTCTTTAAAGATGGCAAAATAGCCGACAAGCAGGTCGGGGCTGTACCAAAAAACAATTTTCTCGTAAAGCTTAATGCCCTCATTTAATTAATTCTATGACATAATATTGCCGTTCGGTCTGACTGTAACGGCTTTTTTATTACCCGCCCATGAGAGTCTGCATATTCGCATCTTCAAGCAGCCGTATCGACAGCAGATACGCCGATGCTGCTTCAGAGCTGGGTTACCTTCTTCCGAAGGCGAATATGGAAATTATTTTTGGAGGCGGAGGACTTGGCCTCATGGGCAAACTTGCTGATGCAGTCATTAAAAACAAAGGCACCATAACAGGAGTTATACCCTCCTTTATGAAGGATGAAGGATGGGATCACTCGGATGTAAGTGAGATGATAGTAACACCCGATATGGGTGAAAGAAAAAAACGGATGTTCGCCATGTCTGATGCAATTGTTGCTCTGCCCGGAGGTGTAGGAACCCTTGAGGAACTGTCAGAAGCAATAACTCTCAAGCAGCTTGGACTCTACAGGGGACCGGTCATAATACTGAATACGCTGGACTTTTATAAACCTCTGATAGATTTTTTTGAAAATATGATATCAGGTAATTTCCTTCGATGCGAACATAAAGGAATGTGGGAGATCGCAAATGATCCTGAGGAAGTAATAACACTTCTGATGAAAAACGATACCTGGATCCAGGATCCGCGGAAGATAGCAAAGATCTGATTGATGAGTAATCCGTCTGCAGTAACCTCTTAATGATCCCCGGGTTCAGAATCCCTATCCCTTCATTTTCTCCCTGTTCAGATATATTTCGAGTGTACTGCTGGCATACGCTTTCCTTGAAAGCAGTTCCCCTTTTTTCTCAGGCGCTTTAACGCCATCCTTAAAATATCCCGACCCGGTAAATATCCTTGCTTCGTCCCAGAGGCCGTTTGAAATAAAGTGATCAAGGACTTTTGATCCCCCTTCAATCATCAATGACTCTATATCTGAATTGAACAGGTACCTGGTAATCTGGATACAGGCAGGGATCCCGCTATCCAGGTTTATTACCTTTGCCCCGGGAATGACGGCATCTCTGTTACCGGTAAACACCAGCGGCCCGGCAGCTCCTCCGAATATTGCAGATTTACTGTTAATAGTCCCCGAACTGCTCAGTATTATTTTCAGCGGATCATGCCCCGTCCAATCCCTGACATTAAGCTTTGGATCATCAGCTCTTACAGTGCCTGCACCAACAAGAATTGCCTGCTCGGCTGCCCTCCACCGGTGAACCAGCGATCTCTCGGGTTTGCCGGTAATCCAGTTCGGTTGAATCGTGTGGTTTTCAGATCTCAGAATATCCAGGTAACCATCGGCGCTTTGAGCCCATTTAAGAGTTATATATGGTCTTTTTTTTTCATGAAATGTAAAGAACCTCCTGTTGAGCCGTCTGCACTCCTCCTCCAGCACACCTGTCCTGACTTCGACTCCGGCACTCCTGAGTCTTTGCTCCCCCTTCCCCGATACTTTATCACTCGGATCCAGGGTTCCGATTACTACGCGGGGAATTGCCTGAGCAATTATAAGATCGGCACACGGAGGGGTCCTGCCAAAATGAGAACAAGGCTCAAGGTTTACATAAAGAGTGGAGGATTTAAGCTTTGACCTGTCAGCAACTGAGCTGATTGCAATAACTTCTGCATGCGGACCTCCTGCTTTGAGATGATATCCTTCCCCGATGATTTTATTTTCGCAAACTAAAACCGCTCCTACGAGGGGATTTGGATAGGTCAGTCCTTCTGCCCCGGAGGCAAGGTCAAGACACCTTCGCATGAATTTAATATCTTCTTTCTCATCCATTTTCGCTGAAAATACTAAATTTGATTCATGCATGTGAAGATACAAACAATTAAGGATATACGCCTTTATCTGAAAGCCGGACTTGAGGGAATCTATCCGGAAAGGGAGATCCGGGCCATCAGCGATATCGTCACAAAATTTGTTACGGGGATCCCGGATCTGCACGGCATTTATATGGCCGGTCAGGAAATAAACAACCTGCAGGCAGTTGAAATTATAAAGATCTGCCGCGAACTTAAAACAGGCAGGCCGGTCCAGTACATCCTCGGAGAGACCACCTTCTACGACTGTAAAATCAAGCTGAACAGTTCAACGCTTATTCCCCGTCCGGAGACCGAGGAGCTTGTTGATCTCATAATACGTGAAAACAGGGGATATACCGGAAATATTCTTGATTTAGGGACAGGATCAGGATGTATTGCAATTGCACTTGCTGCTAACCTTGCCGGAGCAAAGGTCACAGGGACGGATATCTCCGGGGAAGCCCTGCAGACAGCTGCTGAAAATGCCGCGATCAATAATGTCGATGTCTCATTCATAACTGAAGATATCCTTGGCACTGATACAAAGATCACGGATAAAGCCGGGATCATAGTCAGCAATCCCCCTTATGTAAGGGACTCTGAAAAACAGCTTATGCACAGGAATGTTCTTGAATTTGAACCTCAGATTGCACTGTTTGTTACAGACTCTGACCCGCTTGTTTTTTACAGGGCGGTACTTGACAAGACAGAAAGGTTCCTGCTCCCCGGAGGGAAGATCTATTTTGAAATCAATGAAGCCATGGGAAAAGCAATGGTAACACTGCTTGAATCTTATAATTGCAGGGATATAGAGATTGTAAGGGATCTCAACGGAAAAGACAGAATTATAAAAGCAAAAGGATATGTCTGAAAATCTTCTGTACAGGACAGCGCTTAATAAGGCTATGGCCCTTTGCGCCCGCAGGGAATATTGTATCAGTGACATCCGAACCCGGCTGTCCACATGGGGTGTCGGAGAAAATGAAAGTGATAAGGTAATTGATGTGTTGCTACGCGAAAAGTTTATTAATGAAGAACGGTATGCCACAGGGTTCGTCAAGGATAAATTCAACTATAACAGGTGGGGCAAAATAAAGATCAGCTCTCATCTAAGGGCAAAGAAGATCCCTGAAGAGCTTATTCTAAGAGCATTGGATAGTATCGGTGATGACAATTATAAAAAGGTATTAAGCGACCTGATAGCAGTCCATCGGAGGAGTGTCAAAGCCAGAAACGGCTATGAGCTGAAAGCAAAATTACTGCGCTACGGCCTCTCAAAAGGATTTGAAAGCAGCCTTCTGTATGAGCTGCTTAATGACCCGGAGGAGTAAAAATGCAGTCCGAATATGCCTAATAGGTTTCCTTGCCTTTGTGTTACCCTTCGTGAGGTACTTTGTGTCCTTCGGGTTTAATCTTAAATCATTTAACCACCCAGGACACTACGGTAAAATCCTGTGATGATATTTGCCATGAATGGCCAGAATGTGATCAGAAAGATCAGTGCGGAGCCAACACTGTCGATGATTACCAGCTGTTTGCGTGTATCCGGGAATTTCATGTAGTAAACTGAAAAGTCAACCCTTAAGATCAGCTGGGAGATAAAAAAAAGAAAAACTCTGATCCCGTAAATATTCCATTCGTAGGCCTCACTGATCCTGCCTCTTACAATAAGTGAGAAGCTATGAGAAAGGCCGCATGAGAAGCAGGGTTCTCCCGTTAGCTTCTCATGCAAACAGACAACAGGGTAATTATTTTGATCAGGAGAAAAAATAGCGGAGTATGCTATAATCAGAATTATTATCCCGGCGAAAATTATATTTAGAATAAGGTAAGACTCATTTCTGAGCCTCATATCGGAGAAACGTCTGATATTACTTTTTCTTTTGTAAAGTGTCATTCTTACGCAAGGTATCATTCTTTTCCGCTTTACCACCCTCAAGAGCCTCAAGCTGTTTTTCCTTTTCTGCCTTCCCGGTACTTGTGTTTATCTCCACCTTCTGGCCGTTGCTCTCCACCTTAATTGAGATATTCTGATCCTCCAGATCCTTTGTAACATTTTCCTGTACATCATTAATTATATTCTGGATATTGTCAGGCCAGTTATCGGCGCTCTTTGCAATCTTGCCAGCTACAAAGAATTGCGAAACAGATATGAGTGAAGCGATTATGGCAATGATAAGTCCTGCAATCAAAACACCTTTCGGAGAGCTATTTCTCCTGGCCTGAGACATCCCTACAGACGCCAGCACAATAGCTATTATCCCGGGAATGATCGCTATCAGTCCCACGCAGGGGATAACTGCAAGAACAAAAGTTATAATTCCTGTGATGAGAGCAGCAATTCCAAGATTTTGTCCTTTGTTGCTTTTAACATCTTCAATTTTAACATCTTCCATTATAGTAATTTTATTTGTTTCTGTTTATTCCTGTAAGGATGTTTACCATATCCTGCTCTAAAGACGTCACAGGATTTTCAATGATGCGTCCGGTCTCAATATTATTTTTATAAACAATAAATGTCGGCACACGCTGTATGTCCAGCTTCTCATATTCCCCAACCGGGGCAAGCTTTGTATTATCAACTCCAATGAATGTCACTTTCCCTGCAGGAAACTTCCAGCTGTCAAGGAGCCTCATGAACCTGGGAACCTCCCTCCTGCTGTCGGGACACCAGGTTCCCATTACTATTTTAATGGAAAGACCATCCTTGCTGATCCCGGACAATTTATCCATGGCTGCACTATTCGGCTGATATTCATCAAATCCTTTAAGAAACCAAACCGAATACGGCTCCTGTCTAAGCTGATCGGGATTAAAATAGCCCAGAAGCCAGGTGACAGGATCTGAAAAATTAACAGCCGGCTGAACTGCAGCGGTAGTGGCAGCAGTGCTCTTTGCACTATCTGAATTTTTCTGTGCGACACTCCTTGTTGTTTTGCAGGCTGTAAAAATGATCAGGAAAAATATTATAT
>VFSW01008719.1_pt1 | contig 14532 bp, 13 predicted proteins | sample 5358111 | NCBI WGS metagenome assembly VFSW01 (sample SAMN11554181, study PRJNA540505) | mine drainage metagenome | isolation source: sediment from site ElyBrook_90M | place: USA: Ely Copper Mine, Vershire, VT | collected 2017 | reverse complement strand
AACGAGTGCTCGGATTTGCGGCTGCTGATACCCACATTACCCTTGTACAGCGCCAGCTTCACCGTGCCGGGCATCTCCACCTGCGTAGAGGCGACAAAAGCATCCAGCGAGGCGCGCAACGGCGTGAACCAAAGCCCGTTGTACACGATCTCGGCATACTTCAGCCCAATGTGCTGCTTGAAATGCGAAAGGTCCCGATCCAGGCAGAGCGCTTCCAGCTCACGGTGAGCCAGCAACAGCAGCGTTCCTCCGGGAGTCTCATAGGCGCCGCGGGACTTCATGCCGACAAAGCGATTCTCAACCAGGTCGATGCGCCCGATCGCATTACGTGCGCCGATCTCGTTCAGGAGTTCAAGCAGTTGCACCGCCGGCAGAGACTGCCCATTCACCGAAACCGGAAGACCCTTGTCAAAGCCGATCTCCACTTCCTCCACGCGATCCGGAGCGGTCTGCGGCGACTTGGAAATCTGCCACGTCGTATCCAGAGGCGCGTTCGCCGGATCTTCCAGCTCTCCGCCCTCATGCGAGAGGTGCCAGATATTGCGATCGCGTGAGTGAATCTTGGTGCGGCTGGCAACGATCGGAATATTGCGCGCTTCCGCGTAATCGATGCAGTCCTCGCGCGACTTCAGCTTCCACTCACGCCACGGCGCAATGATCTGCAGCTCCGGCGCAAGCGCCTGGTAGGCGTGTTCAAATCGAACCTGATCGTTTCCCTTGCCGGTGGCGCCGTGAGAGACGGCCTCTGCACCCTCGGCCAGCGCGACTTCCACCTGGTGCTTGGCAATGATCGGCCGCGCCATCGAGGTGCCCAGCAGATACTTGTGCTCATACACCGCGCCCGCCTGCAGACACTTCCAAACGTACTCGGTCAGGAACTCTTCGCGCAGGTCCTTCACCACCACTTTGGAGGCGCCGGTTTTGATCGCCTTGGCGGCGACCTCGTCCATGTCCTCGCCCTGCCCCACGTCGGCCACGAATGCAATCACTTCGCAGTCATAGTTTTCCTTAAGCCACGGAATAATAATGGAAGTATCAAGACCACCCGAATATGCCAATACAACTTTCTTCTTAGACATTAAAACTCCTCGCAGGGAAGCGGCGTACGCCTCCTCCCAACAGATGTAGAAGGATTGCCTTCTGGATATGTAGACGGTTCTCCGCCTGGTCAAATACAACGGAGGCGGGCGAATCAATTACCGCCGCTTCCACTTCTTCGCCGCGATGCGCAGGCAGGCAATGCATGAACACTGCCCCCGCTGCGGCGTTTGCAAATAATTCGGGAGTTACCTTGAAGCCCGAGAAAATCCGCGCGCGCTCCGCAATTTCGGCTTCCTGTCCCATGCTGGCCCACACGTCGGTATAGACCGCATCGGCACCCTTCACGGCCTCCACCGGATCGTTGATCACTTCAATCGTCGCGCCGGTTTCGATTGCAATCTCTCGTGCCGCCGCCAGCACTTCGGCGCGTGGCTCGAACCCTTTAGGTGTTCCAACTACGATATGGCAGCCGAACAGCGCGGAGCCCAGCATCAGCGAGTGGGCCACGTTGTTGCCGTCTCCCACGTACGCCAAGCGAACCTTACTCAGATCGCCGAATTTTTCGCGCAACGTCAAAAAGTCCGCCAGCGCCTGGCAGGGATGCTCGTAATCGCTCAGAGCGTTGATCACCGGTATCGACGCAAACCGGGCCAACTCTGTAACCGTGCTGTGCTCGAAGGTGCGCAGCACCATCGCATCCACCCAGCGCTCCAGGTTATGCGCCATGTCACTAAGCGGCTCGCGCTCGCCGATGCGAGAGGTCAACTGATCCACAAACATGGCGTGTCCGCCCAGCGAGTAAATACCCGACTCGAAGGTCAACCTGGTACGGAACGACGGCTTCTCGAAGAAAAGCACGATCTGCTTTCCGGCCAGAGCCGTACGGAAATCCGCTGGCCGCGCCTTTACCAGCGCCGCCAGTTCCAGTAAGCCGGCGCCGGTGGCCGGAGTCAAGTCACTCATCGACGTCAAATCGCTCAAGCCCGGCGCTCCGGCGCCGTTGTCAATATCATCCTTTTCCACGGGGCGTGTTGCCATGGATTTGTCCTCCCTGACTTGCAGCTCCGGATCGAAATCCGGGCTCTTCATTTCGCGCCGCTCGCTGATGCCTTGGGGGGCCTCTGCCGAGGGCTGCGCTTGACTGCAGGCGCAGCGTCGCCAGATGACGCGCAGGAGGACAGAACTTGATCGAGCGCTTTCACTACGGTTTCAACTTGCTTCTTCGTTACTACAAACGGCGGCAAAAAACGCAATACCGTTTCATGAGTGCGGTTGATGATGATCCCTTGCTCGAGCATCGCCTTTTGCACGGCCTTCGCAAGATCGGCGGAATCCAATTCCACTCCCACCATCAAGCCGATGCCGCGCACGTCCACGATGCAGCCTTGCCGGGCATCCAGTTGCTGCAAAAGGTCGAGAAAATACCCGCCAACCTCTTTCACATGGCCCAGGATCTTCTCATCTTCAATTACCTTCAACACGGTCAGCGCCACCGCGCAGGCCAGTGGCCCGCCACCGAACGTGGTCCCATGCATGCCCGGATGAATAGCTCCGGCCACATCTTCAGTCACCAGGATCGCTCCGAGGGGCAGTCCCGACGCCAGCGGCTTTGCCAGCGTGACCACATCCGGCTTCACGCCGTAGTGCTGGAAGGCGAACATCTTGCCGGTGCGCCCCAGGCCACACTGGATCTCATCGAGCAGCAACAGCGCGCCGCTCTTCTGGGTCAACTCGCGAGCGGTCTTCAGAAACTCGCGGCTCACCGGATGAATTCCACCTTCGCCCTGGATCGTCTCGATGCAAACGGCGCACACGTCGTCGTCAAACTTCTGCTTCAGATCCTCCACGTCGTTGAACTTCACAAACGTCACGCCCGGCATGACCGGAGCAAATGGTTTGCGATACTTTGGCGTGTGCGTGGTGGCCAGCGCCCCCATCGTACGTCCGTGAAAGGAGTTCTCCATCGCCAGGATCTTCGTGCGCTTCTTCAGACCCTTGCCGCTCGCCACCGCGCGCGCGATCTTCAGCGCACCCTCCCACGCCTCGGTGCCGCTGTTGGAGAAGAACACGCGATCCAAACCCGAGAGCTTGGCCAGCTTCTGCGCCAGCACCGATGGATATTCGGTGTAGAACAGGTTCGAGGCATGCACAAGCTTGCCCGCCTGCGCCCGGATCACCTTGGTGATCGCCGGATGCGAATAGCCCAAGGCCATCACGCCGATTCCGCTCAGGAAGTCGAGATATTTGCTGCCGTCTTCGGCAAACAGATATGCGCCCTTGCCATGCGTCAGCAGTACCGGATGCCGGTCGTAAGTATGAAGCAGATATTTCTCTTCCGATTTCTGTACCTTGCTCAAACTCACGAGGCCATGACCTCCGTGCCGCACTCAATCTTTGTCTGGTAAAACGCCGGCAACATATCGGCTTCAAGCGCCGGTAGAATGCGCACCCGATGCACTCCCGAACGCAGCGCGTCCTGGCAGGCCTGCAGTTTGGGAAGCATACCGCCGCAAACCACGGCGCTCTTCACCAGTTGCGGAATGTCGCTGGTCGCAAGCCACCGGATTACCGTCCCATCCGCACCCTTCACGCCCTCCACATCAGTCAGAAAGATCAATGCGTTGGCCTTGCATCCGGAGGCGCATGCCGAGGCCATCTGGTCTGCGTTCACGTTGTAGTACTCGCCGTCGGAGCCGAGCGCGAGGCTGGAAATCACCGGAATTCCGTCGTTATCCCAGATCGCTTCGATCCAGCGCGAATCCACCGAGCTGATCTCGCCGACAAAGCCAAGGTCGGCTCCAGAGGTCTTCTTCTTGCGCGCAAGAAACGCCGCGCCATCTCCGCCGCACAGTCCGACCGCAGCCTGCCCCGTAGCGGTAATTGCTGCCACCAGTTGCTTGTTCACGCGTCCAGCCAAAACCATCAGAGCAACGTCGCGTGTCTCTGAATCGGTTACGCGTAACCCGTTCACAAACGTGGACTCCTTACCCATCCGCGCCAGAGTCTGCGTCAGAGCCTTACCCCCGCCATGCACCACGGCAACCTTGTGCCCTTCGGCCGCCAGATCGGCAACCGCCTGCGCGCATTTCTTCAACAGCGCCTTGTCCTCCAGCGCCGCACCGCCAATTTTCACCACGAGCTTCATCACTAGAATCCTTCTTTCTCGCTCCATCCAAACATCACGTTCATGTTCTGGAGCGCCTGGCCGGCCGCGCCCTTCATCAGGTTGTCCAGGCAGGACACCACGATGAGACGCTTTCCATCCAGAGCCAGTTGAAATCCCACATCGCAATGGTTCGTGCGCAGCGAATACTGAATCTGCGGCAACTGTCCCGGCTTGAAAATCCGGACCCAGTGGCCGCCCTCGTAGAACTCGCGCAACACGGCTTCAATTTCTTCCGCAGTAACGGGCCTGGTTAGCCCTAAATAGATCGTCGAAAGAATGCCGCGTGGAATCGGCAGTAAATGTGGGGCAAAGATAAGTTCGTCTGCATGCAGTCCCGCCTGTTCCAGGATTTCGCCGGTGTGGCGATGTCCAATTACCGAGTACGCCGAAAAATTATCGGCGGCTTCCACAAAATGCGTCTTTTGCGTGGGCTTTTTGCCCGCGCCGGAGACACCCGACTTACAATCGCAAACCACGCCGCGCGCGGTGTCCACCAATCCTGAACGCATCAGGGGTACCAGCGGCACGATCACCGAAGTTGCATAGCACCCTGGATTCGCCACCAGTTTGGCCTCGCGAATCTCCTCGCGATGTAGCTCCGGCAGACCGTAAACGGCCGTCCGGTCCAACTCCGCCGCCACAGCCGCATCCTGGTCTTCTTCAAAGCCGTACACGACACGATTAGCCGCTTCCTTCAGCCGCCACGCACCGCTTAAATCGATAATCCGCAACCCTCTTGCCAGGGCCTCTGGAACCAGCTCCCGCGAAAGCTCATGCGGCGTGGCCAGGAACAAAACGTCAATCCCCCTGGACTTCAGCAACTCCCACGAGAACGATTCCAGCGGATAGCTCGCGCCGCCGGCAATCTCCGGATAATGATTCTCCAGCGGTTGCGCCGCCACTTCGCGCGACAGGAACAGAGGCATTGCCGCGTGCGGATGCCGCAGCAACAACTTCGCCAGCTCAAAGCCGGAATACCCCGTGGCCCCCATCACCGCGGCCTTCACTTTCGCCGCGCTCACTGCATCATCCCTTTAATCCGTAGCGAAATCCTGTGCGCGTTCTTCTTATTCTGCGAAATCACCAAAATCGTGTCGTCTCCGCCAACCGTACCCACAATCTCTGCCCAACCCTCGGAATCGATTGCCGCCGCGACCGGCTGTGCCGAACCTGCTGCAGTCTTGATCACCAGCAAATTCTGCGCCTCGCGCACCTCGACCACAAACTCGCGAACAAATCGTCCCGCCGAGTGATATCCCGGCTCCACCTGCTGGTCGCCACGAGAGACGCTGTAGCCGACCGAGGTCTTGACCAAGGCCAGCTCATTGATGTCGCGCGATAAAGTTGCCTGGGTCACATCGAATCCCTGCCGCAAAAGCAGCTTGCGCAATTGCTCCTGGTTCGCCACGGACTCCTGCTGCACCAGGTCCAGAATTAGGTTTTGACGCGACAACTTCGACATACGTTTCCAAGACAGAATGATTATTCAGCTGACCGTATAAGTATGCATCCGCGAGTACCAGCCGTCAATCTTTTTGAGAGCGGCAATCTTCTTTTTTCGCCCAGTCCGCGATGAATATTCCGCATAAACTTTGGGCGGCCCGCAGGCCGCCCAGGCGCGCATTCCGCAAATTCTGCCTTAGTAGCTTGCGACGGTGGCTAGACGCGTTTTTCTACTCCGGGCCACTAGCCAGAGCATGTAGCCTACCGTAGCGAGTCCGCCCACAAACAGGAGCAGGAATAACACGATCACCCAGATCTGCGGGCGCACCGCCAGCGCTCCCAGATTTACGTAGGGCTTCAGGTAAGCCAGTCGCAGTAGATAGCGCAGGCAAACCATCAGAAAGAGCGTGACCAGCGACATCGCGAATCCCGCATGAACCAGCGAGCTGGGCTTCTCCGCCAGGCTCCCCAGCAGAATCAGCAACATGGCGGAGATAACCGATACCAGCGCCAACCCTAAGACCGCCCCGCCCAGCGGATCCAGCAACAGCGCCAGTGCGACTGCTCGCGGAATCGTCAGCAGCATCCACATTCCGAGCAGGAACTGCAGCCCCGTACACGCCGCGAATACCACCGCCGCGCGCTGCACGATCCACCGACCGTACTCCGCGTCCGCCTTCATCTTTCTCATGCCCAGGTGCGCCAGGATCGCCGAGAAGAGGGCTATTCCGCCGTTGACCATGTGAAGATACCGCGGAAACAGGCTGAGATCGCCAAGGTTCAAGTTCCAACCGTTCGGATGGGCGCGGTACATCGCCAGCCAGCGCTCGGGGCTCTCCATCAGCGTCATATTGTTGACGAAGATGAATGCGACGCCGAGCAGCACGCAAAGCGAAATTGACAGCACGCATCCGCTGATGCCCTTCCCCTTTTCTGCCGTATAGGAGAAGTAATAGAAGCCGTAGTAGGCCACCATCACCAGGGGAATCACCGCCAGCCACAGGGCGCCGATCAGGATTGAACTGGCATACAGAAAGTTACCGAAGAGCACCTGAACGAACAGGAGGGCGGCAACTCCCAGCGTCACGGTGAAGGCCAGAAAAACCGGCAGCATATTTGCCAGCTCAGCGGCCAGCCGGCGCGAGTACGGATGCGAGGTGTGCCGCCCGCGAAGGTAGTTCCACAGCGTCCAGAGGCCGCCCCCAAGAGCGGAGTTCATGGCCAAAACGTGCAGCGTGAAAACAACCAGCAGTAGCGCCGTGAACAGCCACACCGGGCCGGGTAGCGGCAAAGGATCGACGTGAGGAATCGGAATCGTCTGCATTAGCGCACCTCCGTTCGTGGCTGGACTGGCCGCACCAGTTGCGAATGAGTGCTGCCGGTTGGCATCTCCGCCGGCGCAGGCTTTTGCGATAGCGGCTTGCTGGCCTCGTGCGAGATATAGAAAGCCAGTGCCTTTGCCTGGTCATCCGGCGCATTGAAGTTCGGCATATTGCTGCTCATCGCGCCCAGCGCCGGGAACATTTCCTGTACCTGGCTTGGAGTCTGATTTTCAAAGTCTCCACGCAACGGACGTAAGTTTCCATTGACGCTGTGGCAGTGTCCGCAGCGCGCAGCAAACACTCTCTCGCCAATCTCCAGCCGGTTCGCGTCCGTAACCTCGAAATGCCACGGCGGATTCAGCGAAGCTAAATAGCTGCCCAGGGCTTTGCGGTCCTCTTCGTTGCCCGCATACGGAGGCATCGTCCCACGCAACATGTGAATGTGTTGCAGAATATCGGCCGCGAACTCGGCATCCCAGCCATCGACGCGCCGCTTCATGCCGCGATAACCTTGCGCCGCGTGGCAGCTTCCACATTGCAGCTGAAAGAGATTCTCTCCGTACGCTGCGCTTGCCGTATCATCCGTCAACAGGAAATTCGCGGTATGGCTCACTCCCTTGCTCTGTAGCGCCTCCACCTGCGCCCCGCTCAGGTCGTTGGCATAGATCACCTGGTTGATCACCCAGGGCTTGCGCACAAATTCGCGCAGATACTCGCCCGCTCCAACCATTCCCAGCCCGCAGACCACCAGCAGCGCCACGATGGGAGGCCGCATCCAGCGCGGCTTCCACACCCCAAACACCAGCGAAATCCCTAGTGCCAGCAGGGTGAAGCCCACGCCGCCGCGAACCGCGTGACGCACTCCGATCAGCACTCCATTCAAGTACAACTGCGCGAATTGAGGAATGCGCGTAAAGTACCACCACAGCGCGAGCGGCAGCACCAGCGCTCCGGCCATGATCCACAGCGCCGCCCATCGAGCCACTTTCTCGCGGCCCTCCTGCCTGGGTAACGTGATGTAGCCAAAGATGCCGGCAAGAATCGCGCATACTGCCGTGCGCGCCAGCAGAGAGGGCAGGAACGTGGGGTTGAACATTCCATCCCAGAAGTCGTGCGTCTCAAGCCAGCGCCCCGGCGTAAGCATGAACGTAAGAATCCCGTTGATGACGAACAGGCTCATCCAGGCCGCGACAAAGTAGATCCAGCCCACAATCTGGTGATCGCGCGCCGTCAGGGTGTCCCAAGTTCTGTAGTAGATGATTGCCGCGGCGATCTCGACAAAGAAGAATACCCACTCGATCGCCCAAGCCCACACAAAGGTGTGGATCAACGTCGATGTGGCCTCCGGGCTCACCAATCCAATCGTGAACCAGATGCCAACGCCGCTGATTGCGCCAAAGACAAGCGTAAGGAGCGCGAAAAACCGGGAGTGGCGGCGGCAGTACTCGAGCAGCGCCGCATCCTTCTGACGCCGCGCCCAACTCTCGGTCACCACCAGAAAGAAGCCTCCGCCGACCGCAAATTGCGAGACGAAGACGTGCAGCACCGCGACCAGGCCAATCAGCATTCCGCCTGGAATCGCGAGTTGCCAGTGTGGATAGTTCAAGACTCGTACTCCTGGTGAAGCGTAATGATTGCTGCTGTATTTTCTACGCTGCAACACACTGAAAAGCAACGTAGAGCACAGATGCGAGTCCGATTCATCCCAGCGCAGGGCGCACTGGGATGAATCGAATCTTTCGCCGCAGTTTTAATCCAGCGCACGAGAGGCGCTTATTACACTTATCAGGATTGATTCGCGGCTAGCTGAAAAATTCCGCGTTCTTTGCCACTGCGTCGGCCTTGTCGGCGGGCAGTTCCTCGACCGCGTGGATCGCGTCAGAGGTGCACTCGGCTACGCACGCAGCGCAATCAATGCACTCGGCGGGATTGATGAAAAGCTGGGTTACGGTTTCGTGCGCGGGCTCGTCCTTGGTCGGATGAATGGCATCGCTCGGACAGGAATCAATACAAAGATCGTCTTTCTTGCAGTTATCAGTAATAACGTAAGCCATGGAAATCTCCTTTTGCGCTACTCCGGGGTTCGGCAATCTCAAGCTGTGAAATCTTGCCTGCGCGCATTTTGATCATAACTGGATCATATGCCCGGGACTCTGTGATTTGGGTCACTTTTTGCCTGGATCGGCTGCAAATTTTCCAGAACCATCGCCCGCAAGGCTTCTGGAGCCTGCCCCTGCTCGCGTAACGCGCGAAGACTGAGAGCGTCATGCCGCTTCGCCAGCCTCACTCCGCTCTCATCCCGCAGCAGCGCGCAGTGAAAGTACTCCGGGGTAGGCAGCCCCAGTGCCCGTTGCAGCAGGATCTGCCGCGCGGTCGCGCGCAGCAGCTCCTCGCCGCGCACCACCTCGCTTATCTGCATCGCCGCGTCATCCACCACCACCGCCAGTTGGTACGCCGGAACATCGTCGCGGCGCCACACCAGGAAGTCGCCAAAGTCGCGCCCAGCCTCAAACAACTGCGGGCCCATTCGCCGGTCCACAAACTCGATGAGTTCGCCATCCGGCACGCGGAAGCGCCAGTTCATCCCAGCCGGTTTCACTCCGTTCAACGACGCCGTTATCTGCCGTTGCTCGCGGCAAGTCCCCGGATAGACCGGCTCATCATTATCGTCGTGAGGCGCGCTGGCCGCCATCGCCAGTTCCTTGCGCGAGCAGGAGCACGGATAGATCCATCCCCCCTGCAGCAACTGCTTCCACGCATTCAGGTAGAATTCGCGACGCTCGCTCTGCGCGTAAGGTCCAGACGCCCCGCCAACATCCGGGCCTTCCTGCCAATCGATCCCATACCAATACAAATCTTCGAACATCGAGCGCGCAAACTCAGGACGACAACGCTGCGAGTCGAGATCCTCGTTGCGGAAAATCAGCGTGCCATCATGTTCCCGCGCCCGCTCAAAGGCCTGCCAGAATGTTCGCGCATGGCCCAGGTGCAAGTACCCGGTGGGCGACGGCGCAATTCGTCCGCGGTATCCGTGAGCTTTTCCCATCGTCCGTTATTCTATCGCTCGCCGCGGCAGCGCTAGCCAGCAGCGCAAAAGAAGTCGCCACCGTTGTCGATGGCGCCGTCATTCCAATGTCGGAGAGCCTTTTGGCTTACTACCCCAGGCTCAACCACTAATATCGCGAAATCCCAGGGTCAATTTCCAGCGACCAGCGCTCGATGCCGCCGGACATGGATTGCACCTTCTCGTAGCCCTGTTTGCGCAGCCAGGCTGTTACAGAGAGCGAACGCACGCCGAGGTGGCAATAGACGACGATGTGCTGCTCGGGATCGAGTTCCTGCAGGCGGGCTGGAAGGTCAGCCATGGGGATGTGCCGGCTGTCTGCGATGCTGGCGGTCTGGCGCTCCCAGGGCTCGCGCACATCGAGAATGAACAGCTCTTCGTTGCGCTCCTGGCGCTGCTTTAGTTCCTTCGGAGAGATTTCGTAATCCATAGGCTTTCACTAAAACCGGCCGAGTTTCTCAGCAAGCTCAATGATACGTTTTGCGCATGGCGAACAGACAGTGCGCGTCCACGATCATGTCAGGAGTAGAGACGATGACGTTGTCCGAGCCGCAGCATGGACAGACCGGAGTTTCACCCTCATCCCAAAAGTCGGCGATATCGGCGTAGGAGAAGAGCCGGTAGCAGTTGGTGCAGCCGCAGGGCGTATCCGGAGACTCTGATTCACGGGCCATGCATAAAGGATAGCACCGCGGCTGGCTTGGCAATGGATACCGCCCAACCCTCCGATCACTGACGCTGGCTCTGGCATCCCGCCGGGCAAAATGCGCAACAAAACCGGGGAAATGCGTGTGCGTAAGACAGAGCTCGATCTCCGTGCGGCATTTCCAGAGAGGCAGAATCCATGGCGAGCTTTATCAAGGACGTCGAAGAGATTCGGCAACGGGCGATGCGCAAGTTGGATGATGGAGCAGTGACCAACGGCTATCAGCTCAATAAAGAGCAATCGATTGCAATTCTGAATGAAGCGCTGGCAAGCGAGATTGTCTGCGTGCTGCGCTACCAGCATCATTACTTCATGGCCTCCGGCGTGCATGGGCGGAGCGTGGCGCAGGTCTTCAAGGAACATTCCGACGAAGAGCGCGAACATGTAGATGAGATTGCCGAACGCATCCAGCAACTGGGAGGAAAGCCAGACTTCAATCCGGGATCGCTGGTGGGGCGCTCGGTTTCGCAATACGTAGAGGGCGAATCGCTTGGGCAGATGATTCGCGAGGACCTGATCGCCGAACGCGTTGTGATCGATGTGTATCAGCGCTTCATCGAGCACTTTGGAATGAAGGACCCGACGACACGGACGATGTTTGAACACATCAAGGGAGAGGAAGAAAAACACGCCAACGAGTTGAGTGAGCTGCTGTTTATCGTCGATCCGCGTACCGGCGCCGATAGCGTGGCCGACCCTGGGATGGCGGCGGTGGGCCAGAGCGCGGCGCTGAAGCCGGAGACCGAAGAGGAGTTTGAGCTGGTGGAGCGGGCCCTGGCCGAACATCGCGAGGAACGGCTGCGGCTGGAAGGCGAGTCGGAGGCTCCGGGTAAGTCAATTGGCGGCGTGGGCGGAAGACCGATGAACCGGAGGGGCCAACCGGCGGAGGCCGATGATGCCGAGGCCGCCGAACACGCAAATGAAGGCGCTATGCGAGGCAGCAACCGTTCGCCAAAGGTGCTGGAGAAGCAGAGAAAGAATCGGGTGGCGTAGGAAAGCGAGGTTTCAAAAGTTTCAAAGTTAAAGGCTGAGGGCAGGAGGCGGGTACTCCTGCCCTGTTTTCTTGCGGCTTGAACTAGCTTTTCACGTCCGCGATAAGATGCTCGATCTCCTGGCGCTGGGAGGCCGTGAGGGGAAGCAGGGGCAGGCGTGGATTGCCGCCGTAGAAGCCATTGAGGTCAGCGGCGTACTTGACTCCGGCAATGCCCAGTTCGTTCGCGATGCGAATGCAGGCGGCTTCAATGCGCTGCTGCTTCTCGGCGGCGAGTTTGTGGTCTTTGTCCTTGAAGGCGGCGTAAATTTCGTAACAGGCGGTGGGCGCGCAAGCGGCAAAGGCCAGGATGCCGCCGATGGCTCCCGCGTTGAGCAGTGTGTTCAGTTTGTGGCCCGAGCCGACCAGCGTCTGGAAGCCTACCTCCTTGCGGCGCGTGCGCAGGCCACCGATGACCCCGACTGCGGCAGACGAGGGCTGGGTTGGTAATGACGCAGGTGAGGACGCCGGAGGCTTCGCTGCCGTTGCTGTCAGAGCGCCAGCGGCGACGAATTCACCAGTGGGAGCCTCGGTTGCCTTCTGGATCATGCGCGCGGTAAGGGCGTGAAAGTCGTGAGTTGTGCGGGCCTCGCGCTTGACGTGCCGGGTGCGCTGGACGATGCGCTCGACCTTCGCCTGCTCGCCTGAGGATTCCTTGATGCCGATGATATTGGGGTGCCCGGCGAGTTCGGCAATCAGTTCGACGGCCAGATCGTATCCGGTACACTGCGGGAAATTGTAGAGCAACACGGGCAGCGGCGAACGATCGGCAACCGTGCGGAAATAATTGAGCATGGCGGGCGCGGTCATCTGCGCACGGTAGTAGTGCGGAGTGCGAACCATGACAACGTCATAGCCGAGCGCGGCCGCATACTCACAGGCCTCCAGGGTTTCCTGCACGGACTCATGCCCGCATCCGGCAATCATCACCTTGGCGGGCGCAGCCGCGGCAATGGCGGTGCGGAAGACCTCGCGCTGCTCGGCGCAGGTGAGCAGCACGGCTTCCCCGGTGGAGCCGAGAACGACCATCCCGGCGATGGGGCCTTTGCTGTAGCGATCGACATTGTGCTCCAGCTTTTTGAGATAGAGACGTCCGTCGGCGTGGTAAGGAGTGGTGATGGCGGGAAAGATTCCGTTGAGCAACATGGTCACGCTTATTGTAGTGCAAGCAGTGTGCCGGCAAAAGCTGGCCCGGCCAAAGGCCGGGCCAAAGTGGAGCAAGTTGAAGGGGGGATCTGACTAAGAGTGGCCCAAATCGTCGGCGATGGGAAATCGATTCTTTTGATCGGAGCGATAAGGAAGATTTCTCGATGTGCAGCTTCGGCGCATTAGAGCATCGTTTGCTGGGCAAGGGAGCATCGAAAGCGTATGGCGAACACGAAAACGGCGGTGCTGGGCGGAGGATGCTTCTGGTGTGTGGAAGCTGCGCTGCTGCAGCTTGAGGGTGTGCTGAATGTGGAGAGCGGCTACATGGGCGGCCAAGTGGACCAGCCTACCTACGAGCAGGTTTGCGGCGGAGGAACCGGACACGCAGAGGTGGTGCGGGTGGAGTTCGATCCGGCGGTGCTCTCGTATGGCGAGTTGCTGGAGGTGTTTTTTACGGCACATGATCCGACAACCCTGAACCGGCAGGGCAATGATGTGGGAACACAATACCGCTCCGTGATTTTTGTTCTGGACGATGCGCAGCGGGCAGAGGCGGAGCGTGTGATCGCGGATTTGGAGAAGAGGGTCTTCGACACTCCGATTGTGACCGCCATCGAGCCCGCCCGCACCTTCTGGAAGGCCGAAGCGTACCACCAGAACTATTTTGCCAACAACTCACACCAACCTTACTGCCTCTTCGCCGTGGCGCCCAAGGTGGTGAAGGTGCGAGCCAAGTACGCGGACCGGATCAAGCGGGCGGGGTAGGTCTGCGATTCCATGGGAGCTCGTCTTATTCCTGCAGCTTATCTCGCTGTGCGCGAAACGTTCCTGCGAAATGTTCCTTAGTTCCGAAGCGGGACATCTGGTTGACTCAGATCGGCAATGCAAGACAGCAGAACCTCCATGGTGAATGGTTTCTGAAGAAATACCGTGGGACTTTCGGCACTATCTGGATCATCCTTACTGAAATCATCGTCGGAATAACCGGACATGAAAATGAAGAGAAGGCCAGGGCTCTCCTTGGCCGCAAGCTGGGCCAGTTCGCGTCCACCCATGCGGGGCATAATCAGGTCCGAGATCAGGATGGAGACTTCGGGGTTCTGAACGAGAATCTCAAGCGCGGCGATGCCATCGGATGCGGCGAGTACCCGGTATCCATGATCGCGGAGGTGAGTTGCAAGAGCTTCACGCAGGGCGTCTTCGTCCTCCACCACAAGAACCATGCTTCCTCCGGCAAGGGAAGGCGTGTGGATTGGAGAATCCGGTAACGCGACATCTTCCCAGCAGCGTGGAAGTTGGATGGTGAAGGTTGCGCCATGGCCCGGTGAGCTTTCGACGCGAATGCTTCCGCCCGATTGCTGCACGATGCCGTAAACGGTTGCCAGACCGAGTCCGGTACCTTTTCCCGGTTCCTTTGTGGTGAAGAACGGTTCGAAGAGTTTCCCCTGAATATTGAGGGAAATACCTATGCCAGTGTCGGAGACGGAGATTTCGACGAATCCGGCATCGAGGGGAAGGTTGCGTGTGGACAGGACAAGCGATCCTCCGTTGGGCATGGCATCGCGGGCATTGACGCAAAGGTTGAGGACCACCTGCGCAATCTGGTCTGCGTCG
>VFSW01008718.1_pt1 | contig 14532 bp, 14 predicted proteins | sample 5358111 | NCBI WGS metagenome assembly VFSW01 (sample SAMN11554181, study PRJNA540505) | mine drainage metagenome | isolation source: sediment from site ElyBrook_90M | place: USA: Ely Copper Mine, Vershire, VT | collected 2017 | reverse complement strand
GGCGGCGATGGCGGTCGCAGCCTGCGCGGGTTTGCGCTTCTCGGCCAGGCTCTTCTTCAAGGCTTCCATGATGTCGATGACCGGGGCCACGTGACTCTCCGGCGTGGCCACCACCTTCTTGCCTTCGATCTTGTCCTCAATCATCTTCTGGAGGTTCTCGCGATAAGTGTCGCGATATTTCTGCGGCTCGAAATCCGCCTCCAGGGAAGAGATCAACATCTTCGCCATGGCCAGTTCCTTATCCTTCACCAGGCTGGTATCGGTGCGGAACTCCTCCACCTGGCGGATCTCGTCCTGGTAGTACATGGTGTGGGAGAGAATCCCCTTGGCTCCGGGACGCAGGATGATGATGTGCTCGCGATTGTGCATGGCCACCTTGGCGAGCGCGTAATAGGCCGATTCGCGCAGCGCCTGGAACAACAGCGCATAGGGCTTTTCGCCGCCTTCGTCAGGGGCCATGTAGTAGGAGCTCTCCAGGTAGATGGGGTCCACCTGATCGCTCTTGACGAATTCCAGGATCTCCATCACCTTGGCCGTTTTAGGCGCTACCTTTTTGATGTCTTCGTCGTCGATCTCGACGTAGTGGTCCTTTTCGTACTCGTAGCCCTTTACCAGCTCACTGCGCGGCACGGGTTTGTCCTCGGCCTGACAGTAGATCATTTGTTTGATGCGCGAATGGTCTTCCTTGTGCAGCAGATTGAAACTGATGGTTTCACTGCGCGCCGCGCTGAACAATCGAATCGGGAACGATACCAGGCCAAAGGTCAGATGGCCCTTCCACACGCTTGCCGCCATAAGGTGCTCCTATGCGGTTTTCAACATATCAGAAACCTCTATAAGATGTAAACAAAGGGATTTATGCCTCTCGAAGAGTATGCCGCCAAACGCAAGTTCGAGAACACACCGGAACCTCCGCCATCCGCCCAGCTCCAGCAAGGCGGCAACTATTTCTGTGTCCAGCGTCACGATGCCACCCGGCTGCATTACGATTTTCGCCTGGAAATCGATGGCGTTCTGAAAAGCTGGGCCGTTCCCAAAGGCCCCACGCTCGATCCCACCCTGAAACATCTGGCGGCCTTTGTGGAGGATCACCCGGTGGAGTACGGCAGCTTTGAGGGCAACATTCCTAAGGGCAACTACGGCGCGGGCAGCGTGATGCTGTGGGACTACGGCACGTTCGAACTGCTGGGAGGCATCCCGGGCGATGCCCAAATCCAGCGCGGCGACCTGAAGTTCCGCCTGCACGGCCAGAAGCTGAATGGCGATTTTGCCCTGGTCCACATGAAGAACCGCGGCAAAGGCAACGAGTGGCTCATCATCAAGAAGCGCGACGAGTTCGCGCAGGAGGCCTGGGATGTTGAAGCCCATGCCACCAGCGCACTCTCCGGCCGCACCCAGGAAGAGATTGCCAACAATCTGCCCGCTCGTAAGGCCAAGGCCAAAACCGCCGGGGCGTCCGACCGGGTATGGGAAAGCAGCCGTCCCGCCAAGCGTGGCGTGAAATCCGCCGCCGCGCCCATGGCCAAGCGCGCCCCTGTCAAAAGAAAAAAGCGCATTGATCTGAACGGCATCACAGGCGCGCGCCAGGAGCCCCTGCCGGCCACGCTGGAACCCATGAGCGCCACCCTGGCCGACAAGCCGCCGCGTGGTGACGAATGGCTCTTTGAAGTGAAATGGGACGGCGTCCGCGCCATCGCTTTCATTGAATCCGAAGAAGTCCGGCTGCAATCGCGCAGCGGGCTGCGATGCGAGCGCCAGTATCCGGAGCTGGCCGTAATTCACCACCAGGTGGCAGCGGCGCAGGCCATCCTGGATGGCGAAATCGCGGTGCTCGATCCCAAAGGCGTCTCGCGGTTCCACATGATTCAGCCGCGCATCGCCAACAGCGATCCCAATACCATCGCGCACCTGGTGCGTTCCACGCCGGTAGTTTATTTTGCGTTCGACCTGCTGTACCTGGACGGGTACGACCTGCGCGGCGTGCCTCTGGCAAAGCGCCGCGAACTGCTGGAGGCAGTGGTGACGCCAGGCGGTCCCCTACGCATTTCCGAGAGTTTCCCGGGGGCCGGCGAAGAGATGCTCGAGGCCGCGCGCGAAGCCGGCCTGGAAGGCATTCTGGCTAAACGTGCCGGCAGTACGTACGAATCGCGCCGCAGCCGCGAGTGGCTGAAAATCAAGCTGGTCTCTGAGCAGGAATTCGTGATTGGCGGATTCACCGAACCGCAGGGTGGACGGAGCCATTTCGGCGCCCTGATCCTGGGCGTGCGGAAGGACGGGAATCTCCACTGGGTGGGCAATGTCGGCACCGGTTTCGACTCGCGAACGCTGGCCGAACTTTACGCCCGCCTGAAGCCGCTGGTCACCGGCGAATGCCCGTTCTCCGTTCGCCCAAAACCCGATCGCGGCATGACGTGGGTCAAGCCCGAACTGGTATGCCAGGTGAAGTACGCCAGTTGGACGCAGGACGGCCACCTGCGCGCGCCGGTGTACCAGGGTCTGCGGACCGATAAGCCCGCGCAGGATGTCGGCAGGGAAGATGCCGGTCAGGCCACGCTGCTGGCGCCGGACGCCAAGGATGCCACGCTCGAAATCGACGGCCACACGCTCAAGTTCACCAACCTGCCCAAAGTCTTCTATCCCGATCAAGGTTATACCAAGCGGGACGTCATCAACTACTACGATGCAGTTTCTTCGTGGATTCTGCCGCACCTCAAGGACCGGCCGCTGTCACTGAAACGCTACCCCAACGGCATCAAGGAGGACTTCTTCTTTCAGAAGAACGTCCACGAAGTGGTGGCTCCCTGGCTGCGCACCGAATGGATCGATTCGGAGCACAACGGCGCGCCCATCCGCTACGTGTTCGCACAGGACCGGGCCAGCCTGTTGTACCTGGCGAATTTGGGCTGTATCGATCAGAACCCGTGGATGAGCCGCTCGCCGCACCTGGATAATCCCGACTTCATTCTGATCGATCTGGACCCACAGGAGTGCAGCTTCGACCTGATCGTGGAAGCCGCCCTGCTGGTGAAGCGCGTGCTGGACCAGATCGGGCTGACGGGCTACGCCAAGACCACCGGCGGCGACGGCATGCACGTTTACATTCCGGTGGAGCCCGACTACTCTTACGAAGAGACGCGCACCTTCGCCGAACTGATTTCCCGCCTGGTGACGCACCAGAAGCCCGACCTGTTCACCGCGCCGCGCAGCGTCTCCAAGCGCCAGAAGAATCGCGTGTACTTCGATTACCTGCAGAATGGGAAATCGAAGACCATTGCCGCCCCTTACGTGCTGCGCGCCTACGACCGGGCACCGGTGGCCACGCCGCTGGAATGGAGCGAAGTCAGGCAGGGCCTGCGCCCCACTCAATTCACGATTGAAAACGCGATCGCCCGCTTCCGGGAAAAAGGCGACCTGTTCGCCGGAGTGCTCGAACAGCCGCAACGGTTGGAGGACGCCTTAGGCAGGCTGGAAAAGCTGTTCCGGTGAGCTACTCCTGGCCGGTGAGGATCACCATGACGCCGCTGCCCCGAAAGACCAGGCGCGCCGACCCGGTCCGCTTCTCCACGCGCCCGTAGATCACCGCCCAGCGGTCGTAATCCGAGGTGCCGAAGCGGAACTTTCCGAGCGACGTGCGATGTTGCATGTCCACCAGTTTTTTATGCAGGACCACGGCATCCAGAATGTAGGTATCCGGAAGCTTGGGCGCGTCCTTATCCTCCACCAGCGGAAGCTTCGCCGGAACCGTGATGGCAGGGTCGCAGGCCTGCTCGCCGACCCAGGTTTCCGAGGTGCGAAACGAGTACCGGCCCAGCACGGCCACGTCCTTGCCTTCGTGCGCCGAGAGGTCGCGCAGGACCTCGCACACCGTCACCGGCGACACCGGTGGCGGATCCGCGGCAAAAGACACACAAGCGAGCACCAACGCTAGAAATGGCGAGACCTTTGTTCCCTGGAGCACGGTTCTGTTAACTAGCATAGACTAGCCGCCGGCCATTCCGGGTTACACAAATCGAAAGGGCTAGACTGGTAATGCATGATCTGGGAGCCCTCGCGCGCATTTATCGAACGCACCAACGCCTGGCGATTCATGCAGCGGCTGGGATTCGACGATCGCGAGGCCTTCCTGGCCTTTTCGCGGCAAAACCCGGAGCGCTTCTGGGATGAACTGATGCGCGAGATGGGGGTGGGCTGGTTCGAGCCGTATAGCCGGGTGCTGGACGCCAGCCGCGGACCGGAGTGGGCGCAATGGTTCACCGGCGGCCGTCTCAACATCGCCTACAATTGCCTGGACCGGTGGGCCGAATCCGACCCCGCCCGCACGGCCTGTCTGTGGGAAGGCGAGAACGGCGATACCCGGAGCATCACCTTCAGCGAACTGCGGCGCGAGGCCAGTCGCACCGCCCGTGGCCTCGTCAACCTGGGTCTGGCGCCTGGCGACCGTGTGGCCCTGGTCATGCCGATGGTGCCCGAGATCCTCGGTATCCTTTACGGCTGCTTGCAGGCCGGGCTGACGGTGGTCCCGATCTTCGCCGGATTCGGCGCCGGCGCCATTGCCACGCGGCTGGAGGATTCCGGCGCGCGCGCGCTTTTCACCGCGCCGCATTTGGTTCGCCGCGGAAAGCAACTGCCCCTGGCGGAGAAGATCCCCCGCATAGTGGAGCATACGCTGGTGTTGCCGGAGCAGGGCGGGTTTTTCGCTGGGGAAGGGGACGCGCCCTTCCCCACGCTCAGCTTGGAATCAGAAGCCCGTGCCCTGATCCTCTACACCTCAGGAACCACGGGGAAGCCGAAAGGCGCCATCCACACCCATGGCGGATGCCTGGCGCAAATGGGCAAGGAGATCTGGCTGGGCTTCGACCACCGGGACAGCGACCGTTTCTTCTGGCTCTCCGACATCGGCTGGATGATGGGCCCGTGGACCATCCTTGGCAATCACCTTTTCGGCGGAACCATTTTCCTTTACGATGGCGCGCCCGATTATCCCGGCCCCACCCGCTTGTGGGAGATGATCCGGCGGCACGGCATCACCACTTTCGGCGTTTCGCCAACCGCCATTCGTGTGCTTGCCAAATACCCCGGCGAAGTGCCTGCCATGGAAACGCTGCGGCTATTGGGCTCGACCGGCGAACCGTGGGACGACGCTTCGTGGCTCTGGTTCTTCGAACGCGCCGGCCGGCGCCGGTGCCCCATCATCAATATTTCGGGCGGCACGGAGATTGTGGGCAGTTTCCTGATGCCGCTGCCCATCCAGCCGCTGAAGCCATGCAGCCTGGGCGGACCCGCGCCCGGTATGGCCACGGAAGTAGTGGACGAAACCGGCGCGCCGGTCCGGGGCCGAACCGGTTACCTGGTCTGTACGGCACCTTCGCCCTCGATGACCCGCGGTATCTGGAACGACGACGAACGGTACATCGAGACCTACTGGTAGCGATTTCCGGGCATGTGGTACCACGGCGATTGGGCCAGTGTGGATGAGGACGGCCACTGGTTCCTGCATGGCCGAGCCGATGAATCCATGAACGTGGCCGGCCGCAAAGTGGGGCCAGCCGAAGTCGAAGAAGCCATTCTGCAGCACCCCGGAGTGGCCGAAGCCGCCGTCATCGGAGTACCCGACGAATTGAAGGGCGAAGCCATCGTAGGCTACGCTGTCGCCAATCCCGGGTCGATGATCGATCCGGGCGCCGTGATTGGCACGGTGGTGGAAGTGCTTGGCCCGACCTTCCGCCCGCGCGAAGTCCTTGTGGTGGCGGAACTGCCCAAAACGCAAAGCGGAAAGATCGTCCGCCGACTGCTGCGGCAGCGCTATTTGGGCGAACCGCTGGGCGATCTTTCGACGGTGGCCAACCCGGGTTCCCTTTTTTAGACGCGCCGCCCCCCCCTTTTCGGGACGGGGTGCGCGGTTTCGGGCAAAATCGCGGCGCGCTATGATGGGCAATCGTGCGAGCGAAATGGCACCAGCTTCGCAGCCTCATCGCCCGGCGCGTCCGCTATAAAATTACGCGCGGCGGCGCGCTGTTCACCCTCGCCATCCTGATCGTGGGGATGGGCGCGGTCGTCTCCGCCAACAATCTACTGTTCCTGATTGTGGCCGCGATGCTTTCCACTCTCCTGGTTTCCGGCTTCGTCAGCCGCCTCTGCCTGGCCGCGCTGGAGCTGGATTTTCAGGTGCCGGAGCACGTCTCCGCGCGCCGCGCCGTGCCCGGAAAGTTATTCGTGCGGAATCAGAAGTGGCTCATGCCGTCGTTCTCGATTCGCGTGGAAGGCATCCGCGACCCCGCCAGCCCCACGCTGCAATCCGACGTCTACTTTCCGCTCATCGCCGGCGGCGCGCTGCTCGAAGAAACGGTGGAGGTGCGTTTCCCCGCGCGTGGTGCCTACCGTCAGAACAGCTTTGCCTTTTCCACCTCCTTCCCCTTCGGCTTCCTGGAAAAATCGGCGCGCGTCACCCTGCGGCGCGATATGATCGTCTACCCCTCCATCGATCCGCAACCGGGCTTCGAGGACCTGCTGCTGGGCATCGCCGGGGAGATCGAAACCCATTACCGCGGGCTGGGCCGCGACTTCTACCGCATCCGTCCCTACGAGGCCCTGGAAAGCTCCCGCCACGTGGATTGGAAAGCCTCCGCGCACGTGGGCAGCCTGCAGGTCCGCGAGTTCGCCCGCGAGCAGGAGCAGACCGTCGAACTGTTCCTGGACCGCGACATTCCCGGCCACCTGGACGCCTGGTTCGAATACGCCCTGGAATGCTGCGCGTTCCTGGCCTGGCGGCTCAGCACGCAGGGCGCGTCCATTCATTTCCGCTCCAACGGCTTCGATTTCCGCCAGCCGGAAGATGGCGATATTTATTCGATATTGAAGTATCTGGCGCTGGTTTATCCGCAGGGCGGCAGCGATCCCGAATCCCCGCTGGATGACACCAGCTACAAGATCGTGATCACTCCCTCGCCGCGCAAATTCGCGGAGGCCGGCTGGATGGGCGCACGCATTCTGGCTCCAGACGTGCTCCCCGTGCCCGCCGCGCGTGATAGCATCGCGCCATAGGAATTATGAAACGCTCGATTCTCGCCCTACTCGTTTTCACCAGCGCCGCGTGCGCCCAACCGGTCAATTCCGCGGAGCGCGTGGCCCGCATCGATCATTTGCTCCAGCAGTACGTCGATAAGAACCAGGTGGCCGGCGCCGTAGCCCTGGTGCTGAAAGACGGCCGCCCTGCCTACGAACATACCTTTGGCTGGAGCGATAAGGAAGCCGGCCGGAAGATGACCGCCGGCGCCATCTTCCGCATCGCCTCGCAGACCAAAGCCATCACCAGCACCGCCGTGCTGGCCCTCTACGAGGAAGGCAAGATCGGCCTCGACGATCCGGTGAGCCGTTTCATCCCCACCTTCCGCCACACCACCGTGGCTGTCAGGGAGGACGGCGGAGTCAAGATCGTCCCGGCCAAACGCGCCATCACTATCCGCGACCTGCTCACGCACACCGCCGGCATCTCTTACGGCACCGACCCGCAAGTGCGTGACCTCTACGCACCCAAGGGCCTCGGACCCGCAGCCGGATTCGGATGGTACACCGCCGATAAATCCGAACCCATCTGCGACAGTATGGAGCGGCTCGGCACACTTCCGTTCGTGGCCCAGCCCGGCGAGGCGTTCGTCTACGGCTATAACACCGACATCCTCGGCTGCGTGGTCGAAAAGGCCTCGGGCATGCCGCTTGACGAGTTCATTCGCACACGTATCACCGGACCGCTCGGCCTCAAGGACACCCGCTTTTATATTCCGCCCGACGAACGGAATCGCCTGGCCACGGTGTATGCCAGCGGCAAAGACGGTACGATCGTGCGCGCGCCCGACGGCGCCCTGGGCCAGGGCCACTACGTTGACGGCCCGCGCGAGAGCTTCGCCGGGGGAGCCGGACTCACCTCCACGGCGCACGACTATGCCCGCTTCCTCGAAATGATCCGCAACGGCGGCGCGCTGGACGGCGTCCGCATCCTGAGCCCGCGCACCGTCGAACTCATGACCACCAATCAATCCGGGACGCTTCATTCCACTACCGGCCTGGGTTTCGGCTTCGGATTCGAAACCGTGGATCGCTATGGGGCCAGCGGCCTGGCGGGCGTGGGCGCGTTCGGCTGGGGCGGAGCTTACGGCTCCGAATACCAGGTGGACCCCAGGAGCCACCTGGTGATCGTTCTGATGATCCAGCTCATTCCCAACAGCACGGATATCCAGCCCAAGTTCTACACCGCCGTCTACCAGGCGCTGGCCAACTGAGGACAATATTTTCGCGAGTCTATCGATGCGTTACATGTTCCTGATGTATTCCAAAGAACTCCCGGGCGGCCCGCCGCCGGAGGAAGCCGAGCGCCAGAAGAAAGAGCACGGGGCCCTGATGAAGGAGGCGGCCGAAAAGAAGATCCTGCTCGCCGTGGAGGGGCTGAAGTCCACCGCGAGCGCCACTACCATTCGGATGAAGGACGGCAAGCCCCTCACGCTCGACGGGCCATTCGCCGAAACCAAGGAGCAGTTGGCCGGCTTCTACATTCTGGAGTGCGCCGATCTGGAGGAAGCCATCGAGTGGGCCAAACGGATGCCCACCAGTTGCAAAGGCGCGCCGGGTTGCATCGAGATCCGGCCGGTCGCCGATCTGCCGCCAGTGCCCTGACCGCGGGACTATCCGCCGGCGATGGCCCCCACCACCAGGAAAGGCTCCTTGCCGGAAGCCACGGCCTCCGGCAGCGGCGCATCCGGCGATTCGTGCGACAGATCCTCCTCGCAGGCGAAGAACCGGACGAACGGCCGGCGTTTCTGCGTCCCGTAATCGCGCAGGGTTCCGCGCAGCGGGGGATAGTGTGCTTCCATGGCATCCAGTATGGACCGCTGGGTGACCGGCCCGGCAATCTCGAGTTCCACCTCGCCGGTCACCTTCGCCAGGATGCGCAAATGCGCCGGCAGCACTACGCGGATCATGACAGCGTCTGGACCTCGACCGACAGCACCGCCGGCAGGTCCCGGACGATAGGCGCCCAGTTGTCGCCGGCGTCTGCCGACGCGTACACCTGCCCGCCGGTGGTTCCGAAATAGACGCCGCAGGAATCCAGCGAATCCACGGCCATGGCGTCGCGCAGCACGTTCACGTAGCAGTCCTTCTGCGGCAGCCCGTTGGTCAACGGCTCCCATTCGTTGCCGCCGGTTTTGCTGCGGTACACGCGCAACTGCCCGTCCAGCGGAAAGTGCTCCGAGTCGCTCTTGATGGGGACCACGTACAGGGTCTCCGGCTCGTGCGCGTGTACGTCAATCACGAAGCCGAAATCGGTGGGCAGGTTGCCGCTCACCTTGTACCAGTTGTCGCCGCGATCGTCGCTGCGCATCACGTGCCAATGCTTTTGCATGAACAGCGTTTCCGGACGCGACCGGTGCATGGCGATGCGGTGGACGCAGTGTCCCACTTCGGCGTCGGGATCGGGGATGTGCGGGGAAACCAGGCCGCGGTTGATGGGCTTCCACGTGGCTCCCGCATCGTCGCTGCGGAAGGCGCCCGCTGCGGATATCGCGATAAAGATGCGGGCGGGATCTTGCGGGTCCAGCAAAATAGTGTGCAGGCACATACCGCCCGCACCGGGTTGCCAGTGCGGTCCCGACCCATGTTTGCGCAACCCCGAAAGCTCCGCCCAACTCTTCCCGCCATCGGTGGAACGGAACATCGCGGCATCTTCCACGCCGGCGTACACCGTGTCCGGATCGGTCAGCGAAGGCTCAACGTGCCATACCCGCTTGAACTCCCACGGATGCGGCGTGCCATCGTACCACTGGTGGGTGCCGGGCACGCCATCGTAGACGAATTTGTTATCCACCGGCTCCCAGGTTTTGCCCCCATCGCTGCTCCGCTGAATCAACTGCCCGAACCATCCGCTGGACTGCGAGGCATACAGCCGGTTCGGGTCGGCGGGCGAACCCTTCACGTGGTAAATCTCCCAGCCCGTGAAGTGCGGCCCGCTCACCTCCCACTGCTTGCGTTTTCCATCGGATGTCAGAATGAACGCGCCTTTGCGCGTCCCTACCAGCACTCGTACTCCGCTCATTTTATCTCCTCCGGCAATTCCTCAAGATCGATCACGGGCCGAACCTCCACTGTCCCCTTACGCGCCCCGGGAATGCGGGACGCGATCCCGATGGCTTCATCCAGATCCTTGGCCTGCACCAGAAAGTATCCGCCCAACTGCTCTCGCGTTTCGGCGAAGGGACCGTCGGTTACCAGGCGTTTGCCTTCGCGAATGCGTACGCTGGTGGCCATGGATGTCGGATATAACGGAGCCGTAGCCAAAAAGTTCCCACTCGCCGCGAGTTCCCGGCAGAGTTGGATGGACTCTCCGTAACATTCCTCTCGCTCCTTGTCGTCCAGCGTCTGCTCCTCCAGATAAATCAGCAGCATGTACCGCATTCCGGTCTCCTGACGTGTAGTCGAACGGCAGATACTCAAATCGACAGCCTACCGCAGATTTTTTTTACCATGAGAGGGATGCACCCTTATTCTGACGAGGCCATCGAAGCATTGTACCGCTCCGATTGGGGCCGCATTGTGGCCGCCCTGATCCGCCTGGTCGGAGACTTCGAAGTGGCCGAAGAGGCCGCCCAGGAAGCGTTTGCCGTCGGGGTAAACCAGTGGCGTGAGTCCGGCATCCCGGAATTCCCGCGCGCCTGGATCATTCGTACGGCACAGCACAAAGCCATCGACGCCATTCGCCGCAAGGGCCGGTTCGCCGAGAAGATCAACCTCTATTCCGTCACCGAACCCACCATGGAAGTGCCGGATTACGACTCCACAGAAATCCCCGATGACCGCCTTCGACTGATTTTTACGTGCTGCCATCCGGCCCTCGCGCCCGAGGCGCAGATCGCCCTCACGCTGCACACTCTGGACGGCCTGGAAACCGGCGAGATCGCGCGCGCCTTCCTGGTCCCGGTGGCCACCATGGCGCAGCGCCTGGTCCGCGCCAAACGCAAGATCCGCGATGCCCGCATTCCCTACGCAGTCCCCAGCACCTCGGAATTGCCGGCGCGCCTGGAGGCCGTGCTGACCGTGATCTACCTGGTGTTCAACGAAGGGTACGCGGCGACAAGCGGAGCCCTGGTGCGAACCGACCTGTGTGCCGAGGCCATCCGCCTGGGGCGCCTCGTGCGTGAGTTAATGTCGCCGCAGCCACCCGCCGAGGCGACCGGACTGTTGGCCCTGATGCTGCTCCATGACTCCCGGCGCGATGCGCGCCTGGACGAGGCCGGCGATATCGTGGTGCTTGAGGAGCAGGACCGCACGCGCTGGCACCAGGCACAGATCGCCGAGGCAATCCCGCTGGTGGAGCAGGCCTTTCGCGACGGGCCCGGTCCCTTCAGTGTGCAGTCGGCGATTGCGGCCCTGCATTGCCAGGCGGCGCGGCCGCAGGACACCGACTGGCCTCAAATCCTGCAGCTTTACGACCTTCTGTACCGCATGACGCCTTCGCCGGTGGTCTCGCTGAACCGAGCTGTAGCCGTGGCCATGGTAGATGGCCCCGGTCCGGCCCTGACCCTGATAGACGCCCTGGCCGCCGAAGGCGATTTGCAGAACTACCACCTGCTGCACTCCGCGCGCGCGGATCTGCTTCGGCGCGCGGGCTCTTTCCAGGAGGCGGAGAAAGCATATATGCAGGCCCTCGGCCTGGTGAACAATCAAAGCGAACGCCGCTACCTGGAACGCCGCTTGCGGGAAGTCTCCCTGAGCGGCCCGTGACCTACTCGAATTCCCAGCCTTTGAAGCGGTGCTGGTGTTCGACCATATCGATGCGCTTACCGCGGAAGCGGACGCCTTCCATTTCGAGGCGCGTGCGCTGCTCCAGGCCAGCTTCGTATTTCAGTTTGATTTCGCCGCCGGCTCCGACCACGCGCTGCCACGGGAGCGAACCGATAGGTGCGGTTCGCAGGAGTTGCGCCACTTGCCGGTGATACAGCGGGTACCCGGCGGCGGCAGCCACCTGGGCGTACGTGGCAACTTTGCCTTTCGGAATCTGCCGGATGGTCTTGCGGAATGCTTCGTCGCGCCTGGAGCTTTTGGGAACGCGGCGGAGTTCCGGCGGCGGCGGCTTTCTCATTCGATCTCCAGCAGTCCGGCGGCGAGACACTCGCGGATGCAGTCGGGGTGGCCGAGTTCGGCGATGGTCCTGGTGCCATCGCATTGGATAAGGAATTCGGGGACCCAATCCGCCACACTGTGCTGAACGCGAAACGGGCCATTGAGCGAAAGGATGCGGCGGTGTCCCATCCACACCGCATTTTCCAGGTGCGCGTGAGTCGCGCATTGGATGCCGGGCGCTACCCTGGGGCGCAGTTCCCCGTTGTTCGCGCGCAAACAGCGCTCGGCGTGCGCGATGGTGTAGCCTTCGCCAGCCTCGCGGACCACCGTCAGCGGCGGCGCGGCCTCGCGATGGCGCTCGATAATCACATTGACGTAACGGAAGCGGCGAATGCGGCGCTGATCCACAAACTGACGCCACGCCGGCAGATCTTCCGGCGCGCAGTTATCGAAGAGGAACGTGCCGGCTTCGGTGGAACGGCGGAGCACCACCACCATATCGAACTCGCATTCGGCGTCGCGCAGCCAGCCGCGAATGCGTTGCGGGATGGCATCGCCGGGATACTCGGCGACCATGGCGAGCAGGTACAGGCGGCCGCCAGGATGGAGATAGTTGGGAAGGCCTTCGACGATACGGCGGGTGAGGCGCTCGCCATCTTCGCCGCCATCCCGAAACAGTTGCGTGTTGCGTAGCGAGGGCACGTACGGCGGGTGGGCCAGGATGCGGTCGAAGGTCTGGCTGCCGGCGGGCGCATAGAGATCGCCGCGCTTGACCGTCAGGTTGCGGATACCGTTAAGGCAGCGGCTGAATTCGGTGAACGCGCGGCAGCGTTCGGAGACGTCGAAGGCGAAAGACTGGACCGCGTAGCGGGACGCGGCAAGCAGGGCGGCGGCTCCCGCTCCGGCGCAAATCTCCAGACACGCCGCCGTGGGCGATTCCGGGACGAGTTGCAGAAATTCTTCGGTCTGCGGACTGATGGCACTGAATACGTGGTCGGCGCCGCTGCGGCCGGAGAGATCGCGATCGCTGATGACGTATACCGATCGAACCGGATAGAGCTTGACCGTGGCGGTGATGCCGTCGCCCCCGGCGGCAAGACCCAGGGCTCGGAGCAGCGTGAGAATTTCGGCGGGGATCCAGGTTTGCGGGAGCGTTTCTTCCAGCAGGAAGAGGCGGATCAGCCAGTCCAGGGCATCGGCTTCGGGACCGCCGGTGGCCAGGTGCGCCGCTTTGGCGAGCGACGGAATTCCGAGACGCTCGCAGATGGCCGCTTCGGTGTACTCCGAGGCCGCTAGAAACCGGCGGAGAGCGGCGAATTGTTCGGGGGTGCCGGGTTGCGGAGTCACAGGGCCTGCACTTCGGAGTAGCGGAAGCATTCCACCGCGTGATCGTTCACCATGCCGGTCGCTTGCATAAAGGCGTAGCAGATGGTGGACCCGGCGAACTTAAAGCCGCGGCGGAGCAGGTCTTTGCTCATGGCGTCGGACTCCGCGCTTGTGGCCGGAACCGGGCCCTCCAGGGACAGGCGGTTCTGTAAGGGGCGGCCTCCGGTGAACTGCCAGATGTACGCGTCGAAGCTGCCGAATTCCTTCTGTACGGCGAGGAACGCTTTGGCGTTGGTGACGGCGGCATACACCTTGAGGCGGTTGCGGATGATGCCCGGGTCGGCCATCAGGCGCTCCAGTTTGGCAGTGTCGAAGCGCGCAACCTTGCGCGGGTCGAAACTGCTGAACACCTTGCGGTACCGGTCGCGTTTGCGCAGGATGGTAGACCAGCTCAGGCCGGCCTGCGCGCCTTCCAGGATGAGGAATTCGAACAGGGCGCGGTCATCGTGGACGGGCACTCCCCATTCGGTGTCGTGGTAGGCGGCCATTTCGCCGCTGCCGGCCCAGCGGCAGCGCGGCTTACCGGCAGACGGCAGCATGCAGAATCTCCTTTTCGATGGTGAGCAGCAGGCAACCCGGTTGGGTGATGTTTTCCAGCGTAAGGCCGTTCCAGGAGAGCAGGGCGGGCAGCCATTCGGCGGGCAGGGTCACCTTCATTTCGGTGACGGAGCGGCTGACGATATCGATACCCTTGGTCTCGGGATCGTACTTGCCTTGAACGCGCGCAGTGGCCATGGCGTCCCGCACAGGCAGAACCACGCGGGTATCCATGCGCTGGCGTTCTTTGCCGCGCTGGATCATCACGCCCACGCGTTTCTCTTCGGTATATTTAGCCATCATGTCCACGTAGGCGCGGGCGTTGGCGATCGGACGGCCTTCGAGTTCGACGATGCGGTCGCCCACCTTGAGCGGACCGCTGTACTTGTCGGGGAGCTTGGAAATGAGCAGGCCGGGGCCGGGGTCGTCCACCTTGGCGCTGAAGGCCCCCAGGTCGAGCGACGCGGTGTTGGCGGGGACGAGGTGGGTGGACGTGAGAAC